>X418_Giraffe__coassemble_3_pt1 | contig 157137 bp, 117 predicted proteins | sample X418_Giraffe__metabat2_high_PE_001 | metagenome-assembled genome bin X418_Giraffe
TCTTACGGAGTGCAGGCTTCAGGTAAGGTTGTTGTGAAGATCTGGGTGGACCAGTACGGAACCGTGACCAAGGCACAGGCCGGAGTCGAAGGAACTACAGCCACGGACAAGTCGCTCTGGCAGGCCGCATACAAGGCGGCGATGGGAGCCAATTTCAACATGGACGCCAAAGCGCCGGCCCTGCAGGAAGGCACGATTACATACATATTCAGATTAAGATAAACCGGCAATGCCGGAAAAAGATAAGCTGGCGTGAGCCAGGAACATATTAACAATTTAATTTAAATGCCGAGAGGCGAAATAAAAATGGAAGACAACAGAAGAGGCGGCAATGGCCGCAGAGATGGCCGTAGAGATTATGGCACAAGAAGAGATTCAGACAGAAGACCGTCAGGCGATCGTCCGAGAAGACCACGCATCGGAGAAAGAAGCGCATCAGGAGACCGCACTGAGAGAAGGACTTATGGTGGTGACCGTCCGGAGAGACGCACCTACGGAGACCGTCCTGAAAGAAGGACATACGGAGGAGAGCGCCAGGAGAGACGTCCATATGGCGAGCGTTCGGAGAGAAGGCCTTATGGTGAGCGCACAGAGCGCGGCGAAAGACGCACATACGGTGACCGCACCGAGAGAAGGCCATACGGCGAGCGTTCGGAGAGACGTTCTTATGGAGAGCGTTCAGAGAGGCGCCCATATGGTGACAGGCCGGAAAGAAGAGGCAACGGAGCAAGAAGGCCTGGTGCAAGGAAGGACTTCAACTACTTCCGCAACGAAGATGAGAGCGGCATCGGAAAGATGATCAGCAGAAGACCTCAGGTAGACTCTGACGTACATTCAGACAACGATATGGTAATGGCTCCTATCAAGGAGGTGGTACGTCTCAACAAGTTCATCGCCAACTCAGGCGTATGCTCGAGAAGAGAGGCAGACAACTTCATCCTCGCCGGAGTGGTCACTGTCAACGGAGAGGTGGTCACAGAGCTCGGAACCAAGATCAACATCGCAACTGACGACGTAAGGTTCAACGGCGAGAGGCTCAAGGGTGAGGCAAAGGTATACATCGTGATGAACAAGCCTAAGGGCTATGTCACCACAGCAAGCGACCCTCACGCAGACAAGACCGTCATGGACCTTCTCAAGGGATGCCCTACAAGAGTATTCCCAGTCGGTCGCCTTGACAAGAACACAACAGGTGTGCTCATGTTCACAAACGACGGTGAAATCGCAGAGAAGCTCACACATCCGTCATACGACAAGAAGAAGATATATCAGGTATCGCTCGACAGCAAGCTCAAGCAGGAGGACTTCGAGAAGATCCTCGCAGGAGTAGAGCTTTCAGACGGCGTCATCGCTGCTGACGAGCTCGAGTACATTGAGGAGGACGACCACCGCAAGCTCGGCATTGAGATCCACTCTGGAAAGAACCGCATCGTAAGAAGGATCTTCGAATCCCTCGGATACGAGGTGAAGGCGCTCGACAGAGTATACTTCGCAGGTCTCACCAAGAAGGGTCTCAAGAGAGGCGAATGGAGATTCCTCTCTGAGGGCGAGATCAACCTCCTCAGGATGGGTGCATACTTATAATAAGTGATAATGGGAGAACAGACCAAAAGACATCGCGCCGGATTTGTCAACATCATCGGTAACCCGAATGTTGGCAAATCCACGCTTATGAATGCCCTCGTAGGAGAGAAGCTTTCCATAGTTACGGCAAAGGCTCAGACCACAAGGCACAGGATCATGGGCATTGTGAACGGAGACGACTATCAGATCGTATACTCCGACACTCCGGGCATCCTCAAGCCTAACTACAGGCTGCAGCAGAGCATGATGAACTTCGTGGACACAGCGATCGGTGACGCTGACATCATTCTCTATGTGACTGACACAGTGGAGAAGGGCGACAAGAACGAGGAATACATCGCAAAGCTCCAGAAGATCGACTGCCCAGTCATTCTTGTGATCAACAAGATCGACATCAGCTCGCAGGATCAGGTGCTTGAGCTCATGGCATGGTGGAAGGAGCAGCTTCCTAAGGCTATCATCTTCCCTGCATCTGCGCAGGAGAAGTTCAACCTTGAGAACATCTTCGACGCAATCGTGGAGAACCTGCCTGTCGCACCGGCATGGTATGACAAGGATGTGTTCACAGACAAGAACCTCCGCTTCTTCGCTTCCGAGATCGTACGCGAGAAGATATTCCTCAACTACAAGGAGGAGATTCCTTACAGCTGCGAGGTGGTGGTGGAAGAGTTCAAGGAAGGCGCCGAGAGGTATGACATCAGCGCCGTGATCTATGTGATGCGCGAGACTCAGAAGGGCATCATCATAGGCAAGGGCGGACAGTCACTCAAGAAGGTCGGTACCCAGGCGCGTATCGACATGGAAGACTTCTTCCAGAAGAAGGTCTTCCTCAGCCTCTATGTCAAGGTGGATCCTGACTGGAGAGAAAGTAAGAAGGAACTTAGAAAGTTCGGTTACGAATATTAAAAGCTGTAAACAGATATGAGCATTGAGGACAAGGACCTTCCGATCGAGGATGCAGAGCTTCCTGAAGAGGGTCAGAATGAGACAGAGGACGAGGCGGTGGTGGAGATGACTCCGGGCAAGTTTGACAAGCTGCTTGGAGAGAACAGCCGTAAATTCAAGCTGTCGGGCATGTTCAAGGACTGGTTCCTGGACTACTCGTCATACGTTATCCTGTATCGAGCCGTTCCGCACATCGTTGACGGAATGAAACCGGTGCAGAGACGCGTGCTGCACGCAATGTGGAGGATTGATGACGGTCGCTACACAAAGGTGGCGAACATCGTCGGACAGGCGATGCAGTACCACCCACACGGAGACCAGTCCATCCTCGGAGCTCTCGTGCAGCTGGGACAGAAGAACTATCTCATCGACTGCCAGGGTAACTGGGGTAACATCCTTACCGGCGACTCCAATGCGGCGCCACGATACATCGAGGCGCGCCTTACAAAGTTCGCCAAGGAGGTTGTGTTCAACCCCAAGACCACCAACTGGATGACTTCATATGACGGAAGAAACCAGGAGCCTATAGAGCTGCCTATCAAGTTCCCTCTGCTGCTTGCACAGGGTGCTGAGGGTATTGCCGTAGGTCTCGCGTCAAAGATTCTTCCGCATAATTTCAATGAAATCATCGATGCTGCCGTTGCACACCTGCAGGGCAAGCCTTTCGAGCTCTACCCTGACTTCCCTACCGGAGGCTACGCTGACTGCTCTAAATATATGAAGGGTCAGCGAGGCGGAGTGGTGAAGGTGCGCGCAAAGATCGAGAAAGTCGACAAGAACACATTGTCAATCAACGAGATACCATTCGGAAAGACAACTCACATAATTATTGAGTCGATTCTCAAGGCCAAGGAGAAGGGAAAGATCAAGATCAAGAAGATCGACGATCTGACCACTTCGACAGCCAAGATCGTGATACATCTTCCGAATGATGTGTCACCGGACAAGACCATCGACGCGCTCTACGCATTCACGGACTGCGAGGTGTCGATTTCTCCGAATGCCTGCGTGATTGTGGACCACAAGCCTCAGTTCCTTTCTATAGAGGACATCCTCAAGTATAGCACAGACCATACAAAGAGTCTGCTCGGTCAGGAGCTCCAGATCCGTCTCGACGAGCTCGAGAACGACTGGCACTACAGTTCTCTCGAGAAGATATTCTTCGAGAACAAGGTATATAAGATCCTTGAGGGTGACGCCAAGACATGGGAGGCACAGCTGCAGGAGGTGTTCGACGAGATGATGAAATACCAGGGTCTTCTCAAGAGACCTATCACTTCCGAGGACATCGACAAGCTCGTGGAGAAGCCTGTGAGGAAGATCTCGAAGTTCGACACGAAGGCTGTGGACGAGAAACTCCGTGGCATCGAGGATGAAATGGACGAAGTGCAGAACCACCTGGACAACCTCACAGAATATACCATCAACTACTTCAAGGGACTCAAGAAGAAGTATGGAAAGGCATATCCAAGGCTTACAGAGCTCACCGGATTCGAGTCTATCGCTGTCACCAAGGTGGTAAGCAACAATGCCAAGCTGTATGCAAACAAGGCGGAAGGTTTCGTGGGCATCGCGCTCAAAAAGGAGGACAATGCAGAGTTCATATGCGAGTGTTCAGACCTTTCTGAGATCATCGTCATCCACAAGGACGGCAAGTATAGGGTGACGAAGGTGAGCGAGAAGGCATTCTTCGGAAAGGATATCCTCTATGTCGGCATATTCGACAGGAATGACCAGAGGACCATATACAACATAATCTATCGTGACGGTAAATCATCTGTCAGCTATGCGAAGAGGTTCGCCATCACAAGCGTGACACGCGACAAGGAGTATGACATCACTCAGGGCACACCGGGTTCTCAGATCCTCTGGTTCACTGTAAACCATAATGGTGAAGCAGAGACCGTGAAGATATATTACAGACAGAGGGCGAAGCTCAAGAAGCTCATCGACGAGTATGACTTCTCACAGCTTCTGATCAAAGGACGCGCTTCACGAGGAAACCTCGTGTCGAAGAATGCGATCCAGAAGATTCAGCTCAAGTCTAAGGGAGTATCTACCATCGGTGGCAAGGACATCTGGTTCGACGAGGACATCCAGAGGCTCAACGAGGACGGAAGAGGTCTGCACCTGGGTCAGTTCAACACAGGTGACCATATCCTTGCAATCTTCCGTGACGGCACATATTACACCACTTCGTTCGACCTGAGCAACAGATACCAGGGTGACCTCCTCAAGATCGAGAAGCTTGATGTAAACAAGACATACACAGCTCTTTATTATGACAAGGCGGTTGCTTCGTTCTATGTGAAGAGGTTCTCGTTCGAGGTGAGTGACAACACTGCGGTAAGCTTCATCTCAGAGGCAAAGGGTTCATACCTTGTGGCGCTCAGCGACGACAAGCACCCTCAGTTCGAGATCACTTTCGGAGGAAAGCACGAGCACAGGGAGCCGGAGCTTGTGGATGCGGAGGAGTACATTGCAAAGAAGGGTATCCAGGCGAAGGGAAAGAAGGTGAGCGCGATGGATGTGAAGGCGGTGAAGTTTGTCGAGCCGCTGCATAAGCCGGAGGATGATGTGGTGCAGGAGGAGAGTGAGGCTGAGAATCAGGCCGGGGAGATTGACAATACCGGCGTCGAGGATCCTATCGACATCGACCTCCCGGATGATCCACAATTAACTCTATTCTAATATGATAGAACAGACAATGTATTCCAGAGGCCCCTCCCACTTCGTGGGCCCCTCCCCCTACGCGGGGGTGCGAAAATGCCTCTTCCATACATATGTCTGTCCAATAAAATCATTTAAGACCAGGGGACTTCGATACGTCATTGCGAGGAGTCCGAAGGACGACGTGGCAATCTGATAATATGATTATTTCATTGACGGGATTTATGGGATGTGGCAAGAGCAGTGTCGGAAGGCGACTTTCGGAGCTGCTCTGCTGCTCTTTTATTGACCTGGATGATGTGATTGAAGAGCGCGAGGGAAGAAGCATCCCGGAAATCTTCGCCACAGAAGGAGAACCGGCGTTCCGACAGATGGAACTGGAAGCGTTGAAGGCAGTTTTGAAAGATGGTGGCATGGAGAGGGTCTGGAAACAATCCCTCCCATCGCATTCTGCGATGGGCCCCTCCCTCTGCGGCCAGAGGGGCAGCACGGTTTCCAAACCCTCTCCATGCCACCCTGAATCAGAAAGATACACCAACAATGACATGGTTTTAGCATTGGGTGGTGGAGCTGTGATGACTGAGGCGTGTGCTCAGATGGTCAAGGAGAAGACTTTGTGTGTGTATCTCAGGGCTTCCGTAGATACTCTTATGGAGCATCTTGCCGGAGAAGCTGCCGGAAGGCCGATGCTCGCTGACGCGGACCTCCGGACTCGCATAGAGACGCTGATGCAGCAGCGCTCTGCCACATATGAAAAGACCGCCCATGTCACAATCGACACAGACGGCAAAACGATCGAAGCCATCGCTTCAGATATCATCTCTATCACAGCGAAGCGCTCCTGAGAGCTGCGCCGTAGGCTTCACGATTTAAAAGCACAAAAACATAGGTATTTGTGTTTTGGACCGGGAAAAACTAAGTTAAAAGCACAAAAACGTGGGTTTTTGTGCTTTTACTTTAATCATGTCGGTCAGATCATCTCGTCACGCTCGCGGATGTCCTTGATGCGGAGCTGAGTGTTTGCTGTGCCTCTGTAATAATTCTCTACGATTGAATAGCAGACGTCCACCGGGTTGCCGGCCTTGATGTTCTCGAAGTAGTCCGCCATGTTGAAGGCTATGGCCGATATGTGGTGGTAAGGCTGCGACTCCTGGATGAGTTCAAGCTTGAGGTGTCCGCCTTCGGCTCCCACCTTGCGGATGCTTCCGTTGTCATAGACATTGTCTGTCCTGAAGATCGGCATGCTGTTGCCCGGGCCGAATGGCTGGAACTGCTTGAGGATGCGCAGGAACTTCGGCGTGATCTGCGAGAAGTTCAGCATTGCATCGATATCCACTACAGGAGTCTGCATCTCTGGTATGATCGCCTCTGATATGAACTTCTCTATCCTTTCGCAGAACTCCGGAAGGTTTTCTTCCTTCAAAGTGAGGCCTGCTGCATAAAGATGGCCTCCGAAATTCTCAAGGAGGTCCGCGCAGCTTTCTATGGCTCCATAAAGGTCGAAGCAATGCACGCTTCGTGCTGATCCTGTAACGAGTCCTTCCTGGGACTTTGTGAAAACGATCGTAGGCTTATAATATGCCTCAACAAGTCTTGACGCCACGATTCCGACTACTCCCTTGTGCCACTGCGGGTTATATACGATCGTAGCCTTTCCGTATGAGAGACACTGCTGCGACTCCACCATCTCCAGGGCCTCCTGGGTGATGCGGCGGTCTATGTTCTTTCTCTCGTTGTTATGCTCGTTGATCTCTGTTCCGATCCTGATTGCAGTCCTGGCGTCAGTTGCAGTCAGAAGCTCCACAGCGATGCGGCCCGTCTCCATACGGCCGGCCGCATTGATGCGCGGACCGATCTTGAAGACGATGTCGTCGATGGTAAGATGGCCCGGCTCAAGACCCGAAAGCTGAATCATGGCCATGAGTCCCTGACGAGGACTCACATTGAGCTGCTTTAGACCGAAGTGGGCGAGGACTCTGTTTTCGTCTGTCACTGACACAAGGTCAGAAGCTATGCTGACCACAAGAAGGTCCAGAAGCGGAATCAATGAGTCGAAGGCGATGCCGAACTGCTGTGAATATGCCTGCACTAGCTTGAAGCCCACACCGCAGCCCGAAAGATCATCGAAAGGATAATGGCAGTCTTCTCTTTTCGGATCAAGGACAGCAACGGCCTTCGGAAGTTCGTTCTCAGGAAGATGGTGGTCACAGATGATCATGTCAATGCCCTTCTCCCTTGCATATTCAACCTTTTCGTTGGCCTTTATGCCGCAGTCAAGGGTGATAATGAGGCCAAAACGGTTCTCGGATGCCCAGTCTATGCCCTTGTATGAGACTCCGTAGCCTTCGTCATATCTCTCAGGAATATAGAAATCTACGGCCTTTGTCAGACGACGGAGGAATGAATATACGAGCGAGACCGCCGTGGTTCCGTCCACGTCATAGTCTCCGTATACAAGAATCTTCTCCCCCGTTGAAACAGCCTGATGAACTCTCTCCACAGCCTTGTCCATGTCCTTCATCAGGAACGGATCGTGGAGGTTTTCCAGGCTCGGACGGAAGAATGAGCGGGCCTGCTCGAAGGTATGGACGCCCCTCTGGACCAGAAGCTCCGCAAGTACCGGATCCACTCCCAGTTCAGACGCAAGCTGCCTGATGTTCTCAGGATCAGCCGTTTCCCTGAATTTCCATATCTTTTCTACCGCCATAGTATACAAAGGTATGGATTTTTTTATTATTTATATTAAATTTGTGGGATTTTTGGAATAAACAGTTTAAAAGATATAATTATGAGCATTATGGACCTCAACGAGCAGGAGCTGTTCAGAAGAGAATCGCTTGCAAAGCTCAGAGAACTCGGGATCGAGCCTTATCCGGCACCACTCTACCCTATCAACACATCTGCAGCGCAGGTGAAGGCTGAGTATGACGAGGAGAAAGGCAACTTCCAGGATGTAGTCATCGCAGGCCGCATCATGTCAAGGCGCATCATGGGCGCCGCATCATTCGGCGAGCTGCAGGATGAGACAGGCCGTATCCAGATCTATGTAAACCGCGATGAGATCTGCCCGGGCGAAGACAAGACCATGTATAACACAGTATGGAAGAAGCTCCTCGACATCGGTGACATCATCGGCATCAAGGGCTTCGCGTTCATCACCAAGACCGGCCAGCTGTCGATCCATGCAAAGGAGCTGACACTCCTCAGCAAGTCACTCCGCGTCCTCCCTATCGTGAAGGAGAAGGACGGCGAGGTGTTCGATGCGTTCTCGGATCCTGAGCTCAAATACAGACAGAGATATGTAGACCTGATTGTAAATCCGCAGGTTCGCGATACATTCATCAAGAGAAGCCAGATCGTGGCTACAATGCGTGAGTACTTCAACGAAGCCGGCTGCCTTGAGGTGGAGACACCTATCCTCCAGAGCATCCCAGGCGGTGCAACAGCACGTCCTTTCATCACTCACCACAACGCTCTTGACATTCCTCTCTACCTCCGTATCGCAAACGAGCTCTATCTCAAGAGACTCATCGTCGGCGGATATCACGGTGTATACGAGTTCGCTAAGGACTTCCGCAACGAGGGTATGGACAAGACCCACAACCCTGAGTTCACCTGCATGGAGATTTATGTTGCATACAAGGACTATATCTGGATGATGGAGTTCGTAGAGAAGCTCCTCGAGAAGATCGCACTCAAGCTTCACGGCAAGACAGAAGTTACAATCGGAGAGAATCAGGTTGACTTCAAGCCACCGTTCCGCCGTCTCCCGATCCTCGAGGCTATCAAGGAATATGCAGGTGTTGACGTTGCTGGCATGTCTGAGGAAGAACTCCGCGAGACCTGCAAGAAGCTTCACGTAGAGACAGACCCTTCATTCGGAAAGGGCAAGCTCATCGATGCGATCTTCGGAGAGTACTGCGAGAAGCACCTCGTGCAGCCTACATTCATCACAGACTATCCTGTGGAGATGTCGCCGCTCACCAAGCGCCACCGCACAAATCCGGACCTCACAGAGCGCTTCGAGCTCTTCGTATGCGGCAAGGAGCTTGCGAACGCATACAGCGAGCTGAACGACCCTATTGACCAGTACGAGCGTTTCCAGGACCAGCTCAAGCTGAAGGACAAGGGAGATGACGAGGCCATGTTCATCGACATGGACTTCGTACGCGCACTTGAGTACGGTATGCCTCCTACATCAGGACTCGGAATGGGAATCGACCGTCTTACAATGTTCATGACCAACTCCCCAACCATCCAGGATGTGCTCTTCTTCCCTCAGATGCGTCCAAAGAATAACTAGAAGCAAATAAAATAACTATATTTGTAAGGTCTGACATAAATTTGTCAGACCTTATTTCATGGCAATAATAAAGGAACTCAAGGGCGACAGGCCCGTCATAGGAGAGCGGGCGTTTCTGGCGGAGACGGCGACGATTATAGGTACGGTGGAAATCGGGGATGACTGCAGCGTGTGGTATGGAGCTGTGCTTCGCGGAGACGTCGGAGCGATCCGCATAGGGGACAGGGTCAATATTCAGGACAATGCAGTGCTTCATGCGACCTATCAGCAGTCGGAATGCATCATAGGCAATGATGTCTCGATCGGGCATGGAGCCAACGTCCATGGTTGCATCATAGGAAATGACGTCATCATAGGCATGGGAGCCATTGTCATGGACCACACTGTTGTTCCTGACGGTACCATAATCGCGGCCGGAGCCGTAGTCCCGGCAAGCCAGAAACTTGATCCTGGCATATGGGCCGGCATCCCTGCCCGCAAGATCAAGGACGGCTCGGAGGCCATCCGGGCAAAAGCCCACGCAAACGCCGAGCACTACCTCCTCTACAAGACCTGGTATGAATAAATTAGTTATATTTGTACTATGAGAATCGAAAACATTACATCATCACAGAACGCCAAGATAAAGGAGCTGCTGGCTCTTCAGGAAAAGTCCAAGGAGAGAAGGAAGAAAGGGCTGTTCGTCGTGGAGGGCAGACGCGAGATCATTCATTGCGTGGAGGCAGGCTATGAGCCGCATACCTTCTTCATCTGCCGTGACATCATCACGGAAAAGGAGTTTGACAGCATCCTGGGAGCAGTAGAAGAGAATTTCTGCGGGATAATGTGCCAGATCATAGAGATACCGCAACACCTATATGACAAGGTGGCATATCGCGGCGGCACTGAAGGCGTGATAGCAGAGATGCATTGCAAGGAAATGACTCTGGACACTCTGAAACTGAAGGAGAAGCCGCTCGTTGTCGTCCTGGAATCCGTAGAGAAGCCAGGCAATCTTGGAGCTGTTCTCAGAAGCGCTGATGCGTCGGGTGTCGATGCAGTGATCGTTTGCGACCCGCTGACGGACATGTACAATCCGAATCTCATCCGCTCAAGCATAGGAGCCATATTCTCTGTCCCCGTAGCGACTGCAACGTCAGAGGAGGCCATTGAATGGCTGAAAAGCCATCGCATAAAGATATATACTGCCCAGCTGCAGGACTCGGAGTGGTATTACGATACTGACATGAAAGGCGGAACGGCCATCGTCATGGGCACAGAAGCGACAGGACTCACAAATGTATGGAGAAAGGCCGCTGACGCCCATATAAAGATTCCTATGCTTGGCAGGCTGGACTCACTTAATGTATCAGTATCTGCTGCCATCCTTATGTTTGAAGCAGTAAGACAAAGAAACTCATGAAATTCGGTCTGATCGGACATCCCATAGCACATTCGCTTTCCCCTGCCCTCTTCAAGGCAGGGTATGCCGGCAGATATCCGTACGATCTGATTGAAACGCCGGATTTCGAAGAGGCGTACCGTATATTTCTTGAAGAATATGACGGGATCAATGTAACCGCTCCGTTCAAGGAACTGGCACTCAGGAAGGCGGACATCATCTCGGAGGAATGCAACCTTGTCGGCGCGACCAACCTGCTCATCAAGACTCCGGAAGGCGTCAAGGCCCACAACTCCGATTATCTCGGAGTCCGTGAATGGCTTAGAGGTGTATTGGAGGATTTGAAAAGCGTGCTACCCCCATGGCCGCAGGGGGAAGGAGCATCCCGCAGGGAGCGAAAGGGGTTCTTTTCAAATCCTTCAATACACCTCTCTGTCTTAATCATCGGAGCCGGAGGCGCGGGGAAAGCGGCGACAGCGGCTGCACGAGCATTGGGGATGGAGGTCACCGTTCTCAACAGGACCATATACAGTGATGAGATCAAGCCCCTGAGCGCATTCAGGGAGGAGTTCAGAAAGGCTGACATCGTGATTTACAACCTTCCCGTAAGGATTCCTGAGCTGGACACACTCACGGAAGAAGACTTCACCCCCGGCAGACCAAAACATATTCTGGAAGCCAATTACCGCAATCCTTCATTCGACAAGGCCCTGATACAGAAGATGCAACAGACAAATCCAGCATCGACATATACTGAGGGTCAGGTATGGCTTCTGCTTCAGGCAGTGACAGGATATGAAATCTTTACCGGAGAATCTCCTGATGAAAGTTCCATGAAGGAGGTTATAAAATCGAAATAAGTGCTGATTATTTTAGATTTTATGACTAACTTGCAAAGTTTTTGGGATTGAAATAAAACAAACACAAAATATATGATCAACAAGGCAATACTCATCGGCAACGTAGGACAGGATCCGGAGATCCGCTACACCGGCGATGTAAACAACGGAGCGAAGGTTGCGACATTCAGGCTTGCAACCACAGAGAGATATCGTGACAGGAACGGAAACCTTCAGGAGCACACCGAATGGCACAACATCGTAGTTTGGAGAAATACTGCGGATGTTGTCGAGAAGTATGTCAAGAAGGGTACGCAGGTATATATTGAAGGCCGTATCCGCACAAGGTCATGGGACGATCAGACCGGCAACAAGAGATATGTGACCGAGATTGTCGCTGACACTCTCCAGCTTCTTGGAAGAAGGCCTGACGGACAGAGTACTCAGGGCGGATACCAGACTCCTGGCCAGCAGCAGGGCGGATACCAGCAGCCTGCACCACAGCAGCCGGTACAGCAGGCCCAGCCGGTTGCACAGCCTCAGGCAAAACCTCTCGAAGAGGATCCGGGCGACGACCTTCCATTCTAAAAGATAACAGAAACACAGATACAATAAAATGAAACTTGACGTTGTACTTGGCCTCCAGTGGGGCGACGAAGGAAAAGGCAAGATCGTAGATGTACTTGCAAACAACTACCCTGTAGTAGCACGCTTCCAGGGCGGTCCTAACGCAGGACACTCACTTCATTTTGACGGCAAGAGCTTCGTGCTCAGATCCATTCCGTCAGGAATCTTCAGAGAAGATGCAAAGAACATCGTAGGAAACGGTGTAGTGCTTGACCCTATCACATTCAAGGGAGAATGCGACAACATCTCTGCAAAGACCGGAATTCCGGTTACAAAGCGCATTGTCATCGCAAAGAAAGCACATCTCATCCTCCCTACTCACAGGCTTCTTGACGCAGCAAATGAGGCTGCAATGGGAAAAGGCAAGATCGGTTCGACACTCAAAGGCATCGGGCCTACATACACAGACAAGATCAGCCGTCATGGCCTTCGCGTAGGCGACATCCTTGCACCTGACTTTGCAGAAAGATATGCAAAGCTGCAGAACCGCCACATCACCCTCCTCAAGCAGATGGGTTTCGAGTGCGATCCTCATGCAGAAGACGCAGAGTTCATGGAAGCTGTAGACTTCCTCAAGAAGTTCGAGCTTGTAGACTGCGAATACTATGTGAATGAAATCCTCAAGACCAAGGAGATTCTCGCAGAGGGCGCACAGGGTTCAATGCTTGACATCGACTATGGTTCATATCCGTTTGTGACATCATCGACAACATCATGCGCCGGAGCATGCGTAGGACTCGGTGTGAATCCGCACCAGATAGGACACGTATACGGCATCTTCAAGGCATACTGCACAAGAGTCGGCAGCGGTCCGTTCCCTACCGAGCTCTTTGACGAGACCGGAGAGGAGATCCGTCGCATCGGACACGAGTTCGGCGCCGTTACAGGACGCCCTCGCCGCTGCGGATGGCTCGACCTTGTAGCTCTCAAATATGCAGTGATGATCAGCGGTGTCACCGACCTCATCATGATGAAGTCTGACTGCCTCGACACATTCGAGACCATAAAGGTCTGCACATCATACATCGTGGACGGCAAGCCGTCAGACCAGTGGCCGTTCGACACATTCGCAGACATCCAGCCTGTATACACAGAGTTCAAGGGATGGCATACAGATCTCACACACTGCCGCACAGAAGAGGAATTACCACAGGAATTCCGTGACTATATAGCTTTCATGGAACAGTATCTCGGAGTGCCGATCAAGATAATTTCTGTCGGTCCTGACCGCGAAGCAACAATCATGAGATAATTAAATATCAAAAAAAACAGGCGGATATCAAATGATGTCCGCCTGTTTTGTGTAGTTATGGATCTTTTAGAGATCTGCAAGATTCTTCTGAGTGTCTGCTGCCGGAGCCACAAGAATCTCCTGGAACTCCTTCTGACCTGTACCTGCAGGGATTGGATGTCCACAGATGACATTCTCCTTAAGACCCTCGAGAGTGTCGACGCGACCTCTGATAGCGGCCTCGCTGAGCACCTTGGTAGTCTCCTGGAATGATGCTGCAGAGATGAAGCTGTTGGTCTTGAGGGCTGCCCTTGTGATACCCTGGAGCACCTGGCTCGCAGTCGCAGGCTTAGCCTCGCGAAGAACCATCATCTTAAGACCCTGACGCTCGAGTGACGAATTCTCGCCCCTCATCTCGCGTGCAGTGATGATGTCACCTTCCTCATAAGTCTGTGAATCACCCGCATCCATTACATAGAACTTGCCATAGATGGCATCGTTTGTATCCATGAATGCCCACTTGTCAACAAGCTCCTCAGGCAGGAACTCTGTGTCGCCCGGATCGTTGATCTGTACCTTTCTCATCATCTGACGAACGATGATCTCGAAGTGCTTGTCATTGATCTTCACACCCTGGAGACGGTAAACCTCCTGGATCTCGTTGACTATGTATTCCTGAACCTTGATAGGACCGAGGATAGAAAGTATATCTGTTGGAGATACTGCACCATCAGAGAGTCTTGTACCTGCCTTCACGTAGTCGTTCTCTTGTACAAGGATCTGCTTGGTAAGAGGAACGAGGTAGTGCTTTTCGATGCCTGACCTGTTCTTGATGATGATCTCACGGTTACCTCTCTTGATCTTGCCCATGATGACCTCACCGTTGATCTCAGATACAATGGCTGGGTTAGATGGGTTACGTGCCTCGAAGAGCTCTGTAACTCGAGGAAGACCTCCTGTGATATCGCTTGACTTACCGATTGCACGTGGAATCTTGATGATGATATCGCCGACCTTGACGTCGTCGCCGTCCTCTACCATTACGTGTGCTCCTACTGGGAGGTTGTAATGCTTGAGTTCCTCACCATGCTCATCTACGATGACGATAGTAGGGTTCTTCGACCTGTCACGAGACTCTATGATGACCTTGTCTCTGTTGAGAGAGTACTCATCGGCCATCTCCTCACGGAATGTAACACCGTCGATCATGCTGTCGAAGCGTGCCTTACCGGCAGTCTCGATGATTGTGATCGCGTTATATGCATCCCACTCACAGATAAGGTCGCCCTTCTTCACTGATGCGCCATCCTTCTTGTAAAGGATCGATCCATAAGGAACATCGTACTGTGAATATGTGATTCCTGTATTCTCGTCTACGATGCGGACTTCAGTTGTACGGCTGACAACAACATCCTGAACACCATCCTCTGTAATTCTCTCGATAGTCCTGAGTTCCTCGAACTCAAGCTTACCATCGTACTTTGAAGTGATGGCATTGTCTGCTGCTGTACTTGAAGCGGTACCACCGACGTGAAACGTACGGAGTGTAAGCTGTGTACCAGGCTCACCGATTGACTGTGCTGCGATCACGCCGACAACCTCTCCCTTCTCGACCATGCGGCCAGACGCGAGGTTACGTCCGTAACACTTTGCGCAGACACCCTTGCGAGACTCACAAGTGAGAACCGAACGGATCTCGACCTGCTCGATAGGGAGTGACTCGATGAGGTTTGCGATGTCCTCTGTGATCTCCTCACCAGCAGGAATGATAAGCTCTCCTGTAAGCGGGTTGAACACGTCGTGTACCGAAGTACGGCCGAGGATACGCTCACCGAGAGACTCTACGATCTCGTCCTTGCTCTTGATAGCTGTTGCTATAAGGCCACGGAGAGTACCGCAATCCTCCTCGTTGATGATGACGTCATGCGATACGTCAACAAGACGACGGGTGAGGTAACCTGCATCGGCAGTCTTCAACGCTGTATCGGCAAGACCCTTACGCGCACCGTGGGTAGAGATGAAGTACTCGAGCACTGACATTCCCTCCTTGAGGTTCGAGATGATAGGGTTCTCAATGATCTCTGCACCCTGTCCACCTGACTTCTGAGGTTTCGCCATAAGACCACGCATACCGCAGAGCTGCTTGATCTGTGCTGTCGAACCACGGGCTCCTGAGTCGAGCATCATATATACCGGGTTGAATCCGTCCTGGTCGCTTGAGATCTGCTTCTCGACGATCTTGGTGATCTGGTTGTCGATAGAAGACCAGAGGTCGATGACCTTGTTGTAACGCTCGTTGTTGGTGATGAAACCCATTGAGAAGTTGGCCTTGATCGACTCTACGGTGTTGTAACCCTCGTCGATGAGCGACTTCTTCTGCTCTGGGATGATCACGTCACCGAGGTTGAATGAAAGGCCACCCTTGAACGCCATTGTGTATCCGAGATCCTTGATGTCATCGAGGAACTGTGCTGTACGTGCCACACCTGTGTACTTGATGACATTAGAAATAATCTTTCTCAATGACTTCTTACCGAGTACATCATTGATATACGGAACCTCAACCGGTACAAGCTGGTTGACGATGATTCTACCTGGAGTGGTCTTCACCATCTCTGTACCTGCTTCAGGGTTCTGCTTATCCTTTGGAAGTCTTACGCTGATACCTGCGTGGATATCAACAGCCTTCTCGTTGAGAGCGATGATAACTTCCTCAGGGCCATAGAAGTTAAGGCCTGTACCCTTTACGTTAGGTCTCTCCTTGGTGATGTAGTAAAGACCGAGCACCATGTCCTGTGAAGGGACGGTGATTGGAGTACCGTTTGCCGGGTTGAGGATGTTGTGCGAGCCGAGCATGAGGAGCTGAGCCTCGAGGATCGCTGCATTTCCGAGTGGAAGGTGAACCGCCATCTGGTCACCGTCGAAGTCGGCGTTGAACGCTGTACAAGCGAGCGGATGGAGCTGGATTGCCTTACCCTCGATCATCTTAGGCTGGAATGCCTGGATACCGAGACGGTGAAGTGTAGGGGCACGGTTGAGAAGAACCGGGTGACCCTTCATCACGTTCTCGAGGATATCCCAGATGACTGCGTCCTTTCTGTCGACGATCTTCTTCGCAGACTTCACTGTCTTCACGATACCACGCTCGATGAGCTTCCTGATGATGAACGGCTTGTAAAGCTCTGCCGCCATGAACTTAGGAAGACCGCACTCGTGCATCTTGAGCTCAGGACCTACGACGATAACCGAACGGGCAGAATAGTCGACACGCTTACCGTGGAGGTTCTGACGGAAACGTCCCTGCTTACCCTTGAGTGAGTCAGAGAGTGACTTGAGTGTCCTGTTTGCCTCGCTCTTCACTGCATTTGACTTCTTCGAGTTGTCGAAAAGTGAGTCAACTGCCTCCTGAAGCATACGCTTCTCGTTTCTGAGGATCACTTCTGGAGCCTTGATCTCGATGAGTCTCTTGAGACGGTTGTTACGGATGATGACCCTTCTGTAGAGGTCATTGAGATCCGATGTCGCGAAACGTCCACCATCGAGCGGAACGAGAGGGCGAAGATCTGGCGGAATGACAGGGATGACCTTGAGAATCATCCACTCAGGACGGTTGATGCCCTTTGAATCCTGGAACCACTTCACGATGCTGAGTCTCTTGAGAGCCTCTGCCTTTCTCTGCTGTGAAGTCTCCTTAAGCATCTTATGACGAAGCTCTTTTGCGAGAGCGTCAATATCGATCTCCTTGAGAAGCTCGTAGATAGCCTCAGCACCCATTCCTGCAACGAACTTGTCAGGATCGTCTGCCGGCATGTTATACTGCTCCGGCATCTGTGCATAGAGATCCAGATACTCATCCTCAGAAAGGAGGTCGAGCTTCTGATATCCCGATGTACCAGGCTTGATGACAATGTACTTCTCATAATAGATCACAGACTCAAGCTTCTTGGCAGCGATACCAAGGAGAGCCGCGATTTTGTTAGGAGCTGACTTGAAGTACCAGATGTGAGCCACCGGAACGGTGAGTTCGATATGACCCATCCTTTCCCTGCGGACCTTCTTCTCGGTAACTTCAACACCACATCGGTCACATACGATTCCACGGTAGCGGATTCTCTTGTACTTTCCGCAGTGGCACTCATAGTCCTTTGTAGGACCAAAGATCTTCTCGCAGAAAAGACCGTCTCTCTCAGGCTTGTAGGTCCTGTAGTTGACGGTTTCCGGCTTCAATACCTCTCCAGAAGACCTTTCCTTGATGTCTTCTGGAGAAGCAAGAGCTATGCTGATCCTGTCGAAATTGCTTTTAACCTTGTTTTCTTTATTAAAAGTCGGCATATTTCTAAAATTTCAATTGTCACTAATTAGTCCAAAGTCACCTTAAGTCCGAGACCTCTAAGCTCGTGGAGCAATACGTTGAGAGACTCTGGGATGCCTGGTGCAGGCATGAGATCTCCCTTGACGATCGCCTCATATGCTTTGGATCTTCCTGTAACGTCATCTGACTTCACAGTCAGGATCTCCTGGAGAATGTTAGATGCACCGAATGCCTCAAGTGCCCATACCTCCATCTCTCCGAAACGCTGTCCTCCGAACTGCGCCTTACCTCCGAGAGGCTGCTGAGTGATGAGAGAATATGGACCGATAGAACGTGCATGCATCTTGTCATCAACCATGTGACCGAGCTTGATCATATAGATGACGCCGACTGTTGCAGGCTGGTCAAACCAGTCACCTGTACCTCCGTCGCGGAGATATGTCTTACCGTATCTTGGAAGGCCTGCCTCATCAGTGTATCTGCAGATGTCATCAAGAGTAGCACCGTCGAAGATAGGTGTGCTGAACTTGACTCCAAGCTCTGCTCCCGCCCATCCGAGAACGGTCTCGTAGATCTGACCGAGGTTCATACGTGAAGGCACACCGAGAGGGTTGAGTACGATATCCACCGGAGTACCGTCTGCGAGGAATGGCATATCCTCGTCCCTCACCACCTTGGCAACAATACCCTTGTTACCGTGGCGTCCTGCCATCTTGTCTCCGACTCTGATCTTCCTCTTCTTTGCTACGTATACCTTAGCGAGCTGCATTACGCCGTTTGGAAGTTCGTCACCGACCTTGATCTTATCCTGGATCCTCTTGTTCCTTGCTGCTTCTTCCTTCTTGGCGATGCAGTAGTTGTTGATAAGTTCCCTGATAAGGAGGTTGGTGTTCTTGTCAGTTGTCCACTTGCTTGAGTTGACATTCTCATAGCTGATCATCTCGAGGTCAGCCATGGTGATGTCCTTGCCCTTTGCAATGAGTTCAACGCCATAAAGGTCGCTGATGCCGGCACTCTTCTTATCCTTGACAAGAACTGCAAGCTTCTCAAGGAATCTTGCCTTAAGAGCCTCTACCTTAGCCTGATACTCCTGCTCAGCCTTCTCGATCTTTGCCTTCTGGTCACCCTTGACGCCCTTGCGGCCGCTTTCCTTGGCAACCTTAGAATAGAGAGCAGTCTTGATCACAGTACCGCTGAGTGAAGGAGTAGCCTTGAGTGACGCATCCTTTACATCGCCGGCCTTGTCGCCGAAGATGGCCCTGAGGAGCTTTTCCTCCGGTGACGGATCGCTCTCACCCTTAGGAGTGATCTTACCGATCATGATGTCACCTGGCTCGATGTGGGCTCCGACGCGGATGATACCGTTTTCGTCGAGGTCCTTTGTAGCGTCCTCACTTACATTCGGAATATCCGAAGTGAGTTCCTCCATACCACGTTTGGTATCGCGAACCTCAGTGATATACTCATCAACGTGAACCGAAGTGAGGATATCCCAGCGGATCATGCGCTCAGAGATTACGATCGCGTCCTCATAGTTGTAACCCTTCCAAGGCATGAATGCCACCTTGAGGTTTCTACCGAGCGCGAGCTCACCGTTCTGAGTTGCATAACCCTCAGTCATGATCTGACCTGGCTCTACGATATCGCCCTTGCGGACGACAGGCTTGAGGAGGATAGTGGTGCTCTGGTTGGTCCTTCTATAAATAGGAAGCTGATATACTGTCACGTCTGGTGAGAAGCTTACGAACCTCTCATCTTCAGTACGCTCGTACTTTACATGGATCTCCTTAGCGTCGACATATACGACCTCACCCTTTCTCTCTGCTCTTACCTGAGTCCTTGAGTCAAGACATACTCTCTCCTCGAGACCGGTACCTACAATCGGAGCCTCCGGGTTGAGAAGCGGAACAGCCTGACGCATCATGTTGGCACCCATCAATGCACGGTGGGCGTCATCATGCTCGAGGAACGGGATGAGAGAAGCCGCAACCGAAGCGATCTGGTTTGGAGCTACGTCCATATAGTTCACTTCCTCCTTGGTAACGACAGGGAAGTCAGCACCGAAGCGGCACTGGATTCTGTCCTCAAGGATGTTGCCTTCATCGTCCATCTTCACCTTTGCAAGGGATACCATCTGGTTCTCCTCCTCCTCGGCGCTCATGTAAGTCCAACCCTGCGAGCTGAGGTCTACCTTTCCGCCTTCTACCTTACGGTATGGAGTCTCGATGAAACCGAGATCGTTGATTCTTGCATAAACACAAAGAGATGAGATAAGACCGATGTTCGGTCCTTCCGGAGTCTCGATAGGACAGAGACGTCCGTAGTGCGTGTAGTGTACGTCTCGAACCTCGAAGCCGGCGCGATCTCTTGAGAGACCTCCTGGACCGAGGGCTGAAAGACGACGCTTGTGAGTCATTTCAGACAGCGGGTTGGTCTGGTCCATGAACTGAGACAGCTGGCTGGTTCCGAAGAACGAGTTGATCACAGAAGAGAGAGTCTTCGCATTGATCAGATCGGTCGGAGCGAACTGCTCGCTGTCGCGTACGTTCATTCTCTCACGGATAGTGCGGGCCATACGTGAAAGACCTACGCTGAACTGGTTTGCAAGCTGCTCACCTACAGTCCTGATACGCCTGTTGCTCAAGTGGTCGATGTCGTCAACAACGGCCTTTGAATTGATAAGCTGGATGAGATACTTGATGATCTCGATCATATCAGTGTTTGTGAGCACTCTTGTGTTCTCGTCGATTGTAAGGTTCAGCTTCTTGTTGAGTCTGTAACGTCCTACATCGCCGAGATCATATCTCTTTTCTGAGAAGAAGAGCTTGTCGATGACATCTCTTGCAGTCGCTTCATCAGGTGGTTCTGAGTTACGCAGCTGTTTGTAGATGTAGTTGACAGCTTCCATCTCTGTATTTGTCGGGTCCTTCTGCAGAGTGTTGTAGATGATGGCGTATTCGTTTACGTTAGCCTCATCCTTCTGGAGAAGAATTGTCTTGACGTCTGTATCTGAGAGTTTCTCGATAGTCTCTTCATTAAGGATCTCACCACGCTCTACGATAGCCTTGGTTCTCTCCACAGGAATGACCTCTCCTGTGTCCTCGTCCACGAAGTCCTCGATCCAAGTCTTGAGAACCTTTGCAGCAAGCTTTCTGCCCTCATTTGCCTTGAGGTTCTCAGGTGTAGCCTCGATCTCGTCAGCGAGACCGAAAATGTCGATGATATCCTTGTCACCATTGAATCCGATAGCCCTGAGAAGGGTTGTTACCGGAAGCTTCTTCTTACGGTCGATGTACGCATACATGACATTGTTGATGTCTGTCGCGAACTCGATCCATGAGCCCTTGAACGGAATGATTCTGGCTGAGTAAAGCTTGGTTCCGTTAGCATGAAGGCTCTGTCCGAAGAACACGCCTGGTGATCTGTGGAGCTGTGAAACGATGATTCTTTCTGATCCGTTGATTACGAACGTACCACCTGGGGTCATGTAAGGGATGTTACCCAGGTATACATCCTGGACTGTCGTATCGAAGTCCTCGTGCTCTGAATCACTGCACGAAAGGCGAAGTTTTGCCTTCAGAGGAACGTTATATGTCAGTCCTCTCTCAAGACACTCATCAATCGAATACTGCGGAGGGTCAATGAAATAGTCGATGAACTCGAGCTTGTAGTTGTTCCTTGTGTCTTCGATTGGGAATATCTCCTGGAATACCTGGTACAGACCCTCATTGCGCCTGTTCTCAGGCGTTGTATCGAGCTGGAAGAAATCCTGGAAGGACTTCAACTGCACCTCGAGAAGGTCCGGATACTCAAGGAGAATTTTTGATGATGCGAATGAAACTCGCTGCTTGTTAGTCTTTTTTGACATCTTTCTGCCTTTATATAGAGAAAAACTTTATTACGACAAAAAGGTTTAGAGCCGTATTTGGCCCTAAACCTGAGATTTTTTCCCTTTAGGGGAAGGTTATGAAGTTATTTAACCTCAACTTCAGCACCTGCCTCCTCGAGGGCAGCCTTAAGAGCTTCAGCCTCTGCCTTAGAAACTTTCTCCTTAACAGCTACCGGAGCCTTGTCAACGATCTCCTTAGACTCCTTAAGTCCGAGACCAGTTGCCTCCTTAACAGCCTTAACTACGCCGAGCTTTGCTGCGCCTGGAGAAACGAGGATAACGTCGAACTCAGTCTGCTCAGCCTCTGCTGCTGCTGCTGGTCCTGCTACAGCTACTACTGCTGCAGCTGCTGGCTCAATACCGTACTCCTCCTTGAGGATGTTTGCGAGCTCCTGTACATCTTTCACAGTAAGGTTTACCAACTCTTCTGCGAGTGCTTTAATGTCTGCCATAATTGTATTTATTTAAATTGTTTTGTTTACTTGATTGATTATTCTGCTGAAGCCTCAGCCTTGTCGTCGTCCTTATGCTCGAGAGCTGACATGACGTTGCGGATTGGTGAGAGGAGGAGACCAACGATGTCGGCGATCATTTCCTCACGTGACTTAATAGCGAAGAGGTTATTAAGCTGATCAGCACCAATGAATGCTGGCCAATCCTGAACGAATGCACCCTTAAGTACAGGCTTTTCGTTTCCGTTCTCATTGAACTTCTTGATAACCTTTGCAGGAGCGTTCGGAGCGACAGTGAACATGATTGCAGTTGGACCTGCAAGCACCTCTGTAAGCTTCTTCATCTCCTCGTTCTCAGAAGCCTCGAGAACCTTGGTGATGAGGGTGTTCTTTGCTACTACGAGCTTTACACCTGCCTCGAAGCAAGCCTTGCGGAGTTCGTGAGTCTTGCCAGCGTTGAGGCCTGCGATGTCAGTGATGTAGAAGTTTGGAGTCTCTTCCAACTGTGCTGAAATCGCGTTGATAATATCGAGTTTTTCTTCTTTTCTCATAACGTTTCTAGCACTTTTAGTCTACTGATTTAACATCTACACTGATACCTGGGCTCATTGTAGAGCATACAGATACAGCCTTCATATAAGTTCCCTTGAGAGTCTGTGGCTTAAGCTTGATGATAGCAGAAAGGAGCTCCTTAGCGTTCTCATAGATCTGAGTACCTGTAAAAGATACCTTTCCGATAGCAGCGTGAACGATACCAGTCTTGTCAACCTTGAAGTCGATCTTACCAGCCTTTACTTCCTTTACAGCCTTTCCTACTTCCATAGTCACTGTACCGGTCTTAGGGTTTGGCATGAGACCTCTTGGTCCGAGGATACGTCCGATTACGCCGACCTTAGCCATTACTGATGGTGTACAGATGATGACGTCAACGTCAGTCCATCCACCCTTGATCTTCTCGATGAACTCGTCGAGACCTACATAGTCAGCACCAGCCTCTTTTGCCTCTGCCTCCTTGTCTGGAGTACAAAGTACGAGGACGCGAGTCACCTTACCTGTTCCGTGAGGAAGAGTTACGACACCACGTACCATCTGGTTTGCCTTACGAGGGTCAACGCCGAGGTTTACGTGAAGCTCAACTGAAGCATCAAATTTAGTGTAAGTGATCTCCTTGACGAGTTCACAAGCCTCAGCAAGCTTATATTCCTTAGCTGCATCGTACTTAGCGATAACAGCCTTCTGATTCTTTGTAAGTTTACCCATTTTACTTGTGAATTTTAGAGTTCAGGAAATTCTCCTTCTACTTTGATACCCATGCTTCTTGCGGTACCAGCTACCATTGTCATCGCTGACTTGAGAGTGAAGCAGTTCATGTCCGGCATCTTGCTCTCTGCGATAGCCTTCACCTGATCCCAAGTGACTGTACCTACCTTCTTTCTGTTTGGCTCAGCAGATCCTGTAGAGATCTTTGCAGCTTCCTTGAGCTGAACTGCTACAGGCGGCTGCTTTACCTCGAATGAGAAAGACTTGTCGCTGTAAACAGTGATCACTACTGGCAATACCTTTCCTGCGCTTTCCTGCGTACGGGCATTGAACTGCTTGCAGAAATCCATGATGTTAAGTCCCTTCGAACCGAGAGCCGGTCCTACTGGAGGTGATGGATTTGCTGCGCCACCTTTAATCTGGAGTTTAATGAATCCAGCTACTTCTTTTGCCATAATTGAATGTTATTCTTTAGTTACTTGTGTAAAGTTGAGTTCCAAAAGTGTCTTTCTGCCGAAAATCATGACCATGACTTTGAGCTTGCTTCTGTCCTCTACAATCTCTTCTACCGTGCCTGCGAAATCAGCAAAAGGACCATCCGTGATCTTGACTGCATCTCCTACATTGTAGTCGAATACTGTATCAGCCTCAGTCACTGTGTTTACATCCTGCTCGCCAAGGATTCTCCTTGCCTCATCGTCACGAATAGCCACTGGTACTCTTTCTCCCTGCTGACCACGGCCTTCTGTAAGGAAGCCCGAAATGTGAGGGACATCAGTACGGATCAGATGCTGAAGATCACCAGTCAGTTCTGCTTCAATCAGGACATAACTAGGATAAAGCACACGCTCAGTAGCGACACGCTGTCCGTTGCGGATTTTATAAACTGTTTCAGTTGGAACAAGAATCTGGGATACCAGATCCTGGAGGCCACGTCTTTCAATCTCTTTCTCGAGATATTCTTTTGCTTTTCTCTCTTTGCCACCTGCTGCTCTCAGCACATACCATTTCTTATTGCTCTCGCTCATAATACGGTATATTTAGAGTGTGTAGATGAAAGTCATCACGTGCTTGATGCAGAAGTCAATTGCAAGGATCAAGAGGGCAAGAATCACAGAAGCCACCATCACAACGACAGCAGAGTTCTGCAACTTGTCCCAAGAAGGCCAAGACACTTTCTTGGTCAGCTCAGCATAAGACTCTTTAAGATAGTTGATAAATTTTCTCATCTTTACATTTAATGGACAATGCAGGTTGGAAGCGGATTGCATTGTCTGTTAAACATTACCAAATCGTAACCTTTGATATTTTTTCTGGCAGGGGAACCAGGATTCGAACCCAGACTAACGGTTTTGGAGACCGCTGTACTACCCTTATACTATTCCCCTAAAAAAGTGGGTGAGCCTTGTTCAGGACACCCACCTGATATTGTTGACTGTAATTAGTCGATGAGCTTAGTTACCTGACCGGCACCTACTGTTCTACCACCCTCACGGATTGCGAACTGAAGACCCTCGTTGATAGCTACTGGGTAGATGAGATCTACAGTGATAGCTACGTTGTCACCAGGCATTACCATCTCTACACCCTCTGGAAGTGAGATCTCACCAGTAATATCGAGTGTACGGATGAAGAACTGTGGACGATAGTGGTTGTGGAATGGAGTATGACGACCACCCTCATCCTTCTTAAGAACGTAGATAGAAGCCTCGAACTTCTGGTAAGGCTTGATCATACCTACCTTTGCGAGAACCTGTCCTCTCTTGATCTCCTTCTTGTCGATACCACGGAGGAGGAGACCAACGTTGTCACCAGCCTCACCCTGATCGAGGAGCTTACGGAACATCTCAACACCTGTTACGACAGTCTTCTTAGGCTCCTCACCGAGACCTACGATCTCAACCTCGTCACCAACATGGATGACACCAGTCTCGATACGACCTGTAGCTACAGTACCACGACCTGTGATAGAGAAGATATCCTCGATTGGCATGAGGAATGGCTTATCGATATCACGTGGAGGGAGTGGAACGTACTCGTCTACTGCAGCCATAAGCTCCATTACCTTTGCCTCCCAAGTTGGATCACCGTTGAGTGCACCGAGTGCAGAACCGCGGATAACCGGAGCGTTCTCACCGTCGAAGTTGTAGAATGAAAGAAGGTCGCGGAGCTCCATCTCAACGAGATCAAGCATTTCCTCATCGTCAACGAGGTCAACCTTGTTCATGAATACAACGATCTTTGGAACGTTCACCTGGCGAGCGAGGAGGATGTGCTCACGAGTCTGAGGCATAGGACCGTCAGTTGCAGCACAAACGAGGATCGCACCGTCCATCTGAGCAGCACCAGTAACCATGTTCTTTACGTAGTCAGCGTGACCTGGGCAGTCAACGTGAGCGTAGTGACGGTTAGCTGTCTGATACTCTACGTGAGCAGTGTTGATAGTGATACCACGCTCTTTCTCCTCTGGAGCGTTGTCGATAGAGTCGAATGAACGAAGCTCTGAAAGACCAGCCTTAGCAAGTACAGTTGTAATTGCAGCTGTCAAAGTTGTCTTACCGTGGTCAACGTGGCCGATAGTACCAATGTTAACGTGTGGTTTGTCTCTTTTAAAGGTTTCTTTAGCCATATCTTTATGTTTTTAAAGTATTATATACAACAAAAGCAGAGCCGGTGGTGAGAATTGAACTCACGACCTCTTCCTTACCAAGGAAGCGCTCTACCCCTGAGCTACACTGGCGTAGTTTGAGCGGAAGACGAGGTTCGAACCCGCGACCCTCAGCTTGGAAGGCTGATGCTCTACCGACTGAGCTACTTCCGCAATCTTCTTCGAAAAATCGCTTTTTCAAAGTAAAAGCCCGATCGGTTTTCTTTCGGGCTTCTAGTGGGAGAAGATGGATTCGAACCACCGAAGGTATAAACCAGCAGATTTACAGTCTGCCCCATTTGGCCACTCTGGTATTCTCCCAAAATTCTTTCAAGAACTTTTGAGCCGATGGAGGGAATCGAACCCACGACCCCGAGATTACAAATCACGTGCTCTGGCCAACTGAGCTACATCGGCAATATTGTTTTGGTTCCCTCTTCGGAGGTTTGTTTCCTAAAGGGATTGCAAAGGTAGACATATTTTTGAATTCTGCAAAACTTTTCAATCTTTTTTTATGATTTTTTCGTTTTGTCTCAAAATTTCCGTCCTGATGGCCTCCGCGGTCAGTCCACACTCCTCGCGGAGCTCGGCCTGCGTGCCCTGCCCTATATATCTGTCCTGTATTCCTACCGGGCTCACCGGCAGGGGATCATCCAGGTTTGACATATATTCAGCTACAGCTCCATAGAGACCTCCGATCACTGTTCCATCCTCGACAGTGACCACCCTGTCGAATCCGCGAGCCACTTCAGCCAGGATATCCTTATCAACCGGCTTTATATACCTTATATTATATATGGCTGGGGACCACCCGTACTCCGACTCGATCTGCAACGCTGCTTCAAGAGCCCTGTAAGCAAACGGACCTGCAGCTATGACAGCTATCTTTTCACCATCATGCAACTTCTCGCCTTTTCCTGTCGCCAGTTCCGTGAAACCGGCACTCTCCCATTCCACTCCCTCGCCATAGCCGCGAGGATACCTTATAATATATGGCCCATACTCAGCCTGCATTGCTGAATACATCATATTCTTGAGTTCGAGCTCATCCTTAGGAACCGCGATCACTGCTCCTGGAATGCATCGGTAAATGGACATGTCATAGCAGCCATGATGAGTCGCGCCGTCTTCTCCCACAAGACCTCCCCTGTCCAGACAAAGCACTACCGGAAGATTCTGAAGAGCGACATCATGTATGATCTGGTCGAACGCCCTCTGGGAGAACGACGAGTATATATTACAGAAAGGCTTCATGCCTCCGGCAGCCAGGCCAGCTGAGAATGTCACCGCATGTTCCTCTTCGATGCCCACATCATAAAAGCGTGACGGGAGTTCTTTTGCAAGCATGCTCATTCCACAGCCGGAAGCCATTGCAGGGGTTATTCCGACCACTCTTTCGTTCATTCGTGCGAGGTCCAGAAGAACTTTGCCGAAAACATCCTGATAACGATGTACGCCTTTATCGTTCTTTATGCGTTCTCCGGTCTCCGGATCGAACTGTCCAGGCGCATGCCATACCGTCTGATTGGCCTCCGCAGGGGCATATCCCTTGCCTTTCTTGGTAAGGGTGTGCAGAAGAAGAGGTCCACCGATGTCCTTGAGTTTCTGCAGAGTGTCTGTCAGCTGTCCGATGTCGTTGCCGTCTATCGGGCCGAAATATCTGAAACCCATCGCCTGGAAAAGGTCTCCGCCACTTTCGCTGACCATATGTGACTTGGTAGTAGAGACCACCTTATGGATCATTTTCCTGAACCTGCCCTCACCAAGTCCGTCCCAGACACGCTTCTTCATCTCATTGTATCTTGGGTCAGTCGTTATTTTCAGAAGATAATCATGCAGGGCACCGATATTCCTGTCTATGGAAATGTTGTTGTCGTTCAGGATGACAAGCAGGTCAGCCTTGCTGGCTCCGGCATTGTTCAGGCCCTCAAAGGCAAGGCCACCCGTAAGGGAGCCATCGCCTATCAGAGCTATGGCCTTATGCGGCAGGCCCTGCATCTTGGAAGCTTCTGCAAAACCGAGAGCAGCTGAGATGGATGTCGAAGAATGACCGACACCGAATGCATCGTATTCACTCTCCGAACGCTTCGGGAAGCCGCTTATGCCGTCCTTCATCCTGTTTTTCCTGAATGCATCACGGCGACCGGTGATGATCTTATGCGCATATGCCTGATGGCCCACATCGAAAACGATCTTGTCCTGAGGGGCGTCGAACACATAATGGAGAGCAACGACAAGCTCCACAGCTCCGAGACTGGAGCCGAGGTGGCCGGGATTGACCGAACAGCATTCAATCATATACTGACGGATCTCCTCGCAGAGTTCCTTCAGCTCGTCAAGGCTCATCCCCTTTATATCTGCCGGGGAGTTGACATTTTCAAGAATCCTGTATGTCGTGTTTTCCATTGTCTGTGCTGCCATTGAATTTGCGAAGGTACTAAAAAACACTATCTTTGCAAAGATTTCGACAGATCAGAATAAAACATACAACTATGGCAGAAACAATCAAGAAGTACCTTAATGACAGCTTTGCCGCAAGATGGGCGGCGCTGATCCTCATTGCTCTCGCAATGTTCTTTGCGTACATGTTCGTGGACGTGATGTCCCCTCTCCAGTCCCTCATCGAGTCTTCAAGAGGATGGGACAGCTCGGTATTCGGATCATACGCAGCATCCGAGTACATGCTCAACGTGTTCGGCTTCCTCATCCTGGCCGGAATCATTCTGGACAAGATGGGAGTACGCTTCACCGGTATCCTCTCCACATCCCTCATGGTTGTCGGAGCGACAATCAAGTACATCGGCATCACTGAATGGTTCCAAGCGACTGCATTCTGCGAGTGGCTCAACTCATGGTGGACAGCCATGCCAGGCAGCGCAAAGCTCGCTTCACTCGGATTCATGATCTTCGGATGCGGATGCGAAATGGCCGGAATCACAGTTTCCAAGGCGATAGCAAAATGGTTCGAGGGTAAGGAAATGGCGCTCGCAATGGGTCTTGAGATGGCAATCGCACGTCTGGGCGTATTTGCGGTCCTCTCTGTCTCTCCTCGTCTCGCAGACAAATTCGGCAACGTGGAGGCTCCTATCCTCTTCTGCGTGGTTCTCCTGCTCATAGGACTCATCAACTTCATTGTATTCTCAGTAATGGACAAGAAGCTTGACACACAGAAAGGCATTGTGGCAGGCGGAGAGTCAAGCGAGGAGTTCAAGGTGAGTGACCTCGGCAAGATCTTCAGCAGCAAGATGTTCTGGCTTGTGGCCCTTCTCTGCGTGCTTTACTACTCGGCTATCTTCCCATTCCAGAGATATGCGACAAACTTCCTTGAAGTCACACTGAACATCCCTACAACCGAGGCTGCGGACCTCTTCAGATGGTTCCCTATCCTTGCGATGGTGCTCACACCGTTCCTCGGTGCATTCCTTGACAACAAGGGCAAGGGAGCGACAATGCTCATGCTCGGCGCAATCATCATGATCGCATGTCACCTGAGCTTTGCATTCCTCCTTCCTGTATTCCCTAACAAGTGGTTCGCTCTCCTTCTCATCGTCGTGCTCGGAGTGTCATTCTCACTTGTTCCGGCAGCTCTCTGGCCTTCAGTACCGAAGATCATCGACCCTGTGATCCTCGGAAGCGCATACTCTCTCATCTTCTGGATCCAGAACATCGGTCTCTGCCTTGTTCCGCTCCTTATCGGCGTAGTCCTCAAGTCTACAGGCGGCTATGTCGCCCCTATGTGCATCTTCGCATCATTCGGAGTGCTCGCATTCATCATGTCATTCTTCCTCAAGGTAGAGGACAAGAAGAAGGGATACGGTCTCGAGCTTCCTAACATCAAGAAATAATGTCAACACTGAAGAAAACTCTTCGGGACAACAGGTGGGCATGCTGGCTTGTGCTGGCGTGCCTTGTTGTTCCTATGTTCGCGTCGTACTTCTTCGACGACATGTTCTCATCGCTTTCGGAGCTTTTCAAGCATCCGGAAAGTATCGAATTGGGCTGGAACATGGCAGACTACGGCTTCTATTCCAGCGGATATTCGTTCCTGTGCATCTGGGGTGGCCTGATCATATGCGGAGCGCTGCTTGACAAGTTCGGCGTACGTCTTGTGGGATCCATCTTCGTAGGAATGATGGTCGGCGGCGCAGCCCTTGTGACATTCGCGATCTCGGCAGGATTCGCTCCGAAGACTTCGCTTACCATAGCATATGTCGGATGCATGCTGTTCGGACTCGGAAGCGAGATAGCCGGAGTTTCTGTGACCAGATCCATCGCCAAATGGTTCAAGGGACGCAACATGGCCCTGGCCATGGGGCTCCAGCTGGCGATAGCCCGCTTCGGCACGGCCACAGCCATCCTCATAGCCCCTATGATCGTGAAACAGAAGGCTCTTGGAGAGATATATACACTCACAGAAACCAACAGACCTGCGCTCATAGGGCTCGCAGTGCTCACTGTCGGAGCCATCCTCTGGGCAGTTTTCGTGGCCATGGATGCAAGGTTTGACAAGGAAACCGGAGAGACCGACAAGGTGGAGACTGCAGAGGAGGACAAGTTCAGATTCTCCGACATATGGAAGGTGCTGAGCAATCCACGATTCCTGATGATCGCCATCCTGTGCGTGACATTCTACTGCTGCGTGATCAGATTCAAGAAGTTCGGAGTGTCGATCCTGCTGCCTCTCTTCGGAGTCAATCTCGACATAGCGACCGTACTGCTTGCCATGATTCCGTTCTTCACCATCCTGTTCACTCCCCTTTTCGGAGCCTTGGTGGACAAGGTCGGGAAAGCCACCACATGGATGACTGTTGGAGCAGCCCTCGTTCTGATATCACATCTCACGATCACATTCGCCCCTCAGGGCGTTCCGGCATATGCTTACATAGCAATAGCCCTGCTGGGCATAGGATATTCGCTCGTTCCGTCTGCGATGTGGCCTTCAGTTCCGAAGATCATTCCAGAAAAGAATCTCGGAACAGCATATTCGCTCATCTACTGGGTACAGAACATGGGAATGTGGGCCGTGCCGATCTATGTAGGAAAGATATTCACCAAGACAATCACCGAAGCCGGCAACCATGCTCAGGAAGTTTCTGCTGCCCTGAGGGCTGAATATGTATTCATATTCCTCGGCATAATAGCCATTGCCGTAGCCATAATGCTTGCACGTTCGTCGCGCAAGCATCCGGAGCTCAGGCTGGACGAGCCAGTGAAATAGAACCGTGCAATCTCAAACGCTTTACTGCAATGCATTATACAATCAAGGGTCGGAAATCATTCCGACCCTTGATAGTATATCACCTGATCAGGCAACACGCCTGTTTTCCATGACTTAGAGTTTTCTGAAGTCTATTGTACAATTGAACTTGTTGTCTCCGTCAAGCGGTGTACAATCAGTAACTGTCATTACGTAAGTCGCACCGAGTTCGAGCGGGTAACGCGTCTCCCAACCTGAATCGTCGGCCTTTCTGTCCTTACCGAGGAGCTCGACGTTGCCGTATATTCCAAGCCACTTCTGAGCCTCTTCTGTAAGAGTTACTGTGCCCCACTCTGCACCCCAGCCTGCCTGGCCGAAGAACTTGAATGAAAGCTCTGAATCATACTGCCAGCGCTCGCCCATTGTAGTTGAAGTGCCTTCTCCTGCAACACCTGTGAACTGGTATACACCGTCTTCAACCTCAGCAAGAGTGATAAGCTGTCCACTATCCCATGCAAGTGGATTTGCATTACATGGATTACCTACACCCCAGCCCATAAATGTGATGGCTCCCTCGTCAGCATATGTTGCAGCCTTTCCGTCAGCCTTAACTCTGCGTACAGTCACGAACTGGTTGGCAAGGTCAAGCTCAAATGAGTAATATCCTGAAACTGCATTGAACTTCAGTCCTTCAGCCGTGATAGTGAAGTGATCCGGATCAACATACCAGTCGAGTGGATTGTCAATTCCTGAGAATGAGATGATGCTGTTCTGCTCGACCTCAACTGCCATAACCTTGTAGACTGTATTGGACATCTTGAGGGCGCCGACGCCGTTCACCTGGATGTCAAGCATGTTTACAGGCACAACCACCTCTTCGTATGAAACCTTGGCAGCATTCACACCACCTGTAAGGTCAAGAGTGATCTTATAGCTCTTTCCACCCTCGAGAGCCTTGCCCTGGATATTACCGCTGTCGGTCATGTCAAATGCTGGAGCGAGATTGATCTCAGCATAGTTTTCCTTCTTAAACTCGCCTCCCCATCCCTTCTGATGGTAGAACTTGAAGTCTGCTCCGGAAACTGCCAGTTGACCAGGAGCTGTGAATGTGATCTGGTATACCTTGTCTGCAACCTGAGCAAGCGGATAAGCTCCGTCAGTTGTATTCCAGCCCGGACCGATCTTTGGCTTGCCGATGTTTGCACCGATAGCCCAAGGAGCACCAGAGCCGTCAGCTGAAAGTGACAGAAGTTCACCCTGAGCATCCACTGGCTCAACCTTCACCCACATGTTCTCAACATCGTAAGAGAGCTGATAATATCCGTCAACAGCACGGAACGTCGCCTCTGTGAAGTCTTCATTCACGACAAAGTAATCGTAATCGAGGGTCCAGTTGTTGAAATCAACCATACCGCCGAAATCCATTACCTGTCCCTGCTTGTATTCGCTCACAGAAATCACGCTGCCTGATCCGAGAGGAGATGCGGTAAGAGCCATAAGGTCTACCGAGATGGTATATTTTCCTGCCATTCCCGCAGTGAAAGGTACCGGAACAGGATATCCTGCAGCAAGAGCGGAGCCGTCCCATCCGAGAGAAATCACATCACCCTCGTCATTTATGGCTGGTGTCACGACAAAAGCCTTGATCTTCTCAGGGAAGACATCTGTGAGTTCATATTTATATCCGTCTTCTCCCACTTTGGCGAGGGTATAATCTTCGCCATCCTCAGACTTGAGGGTAAGGGTTTCAAAATCAGGACGCTTCAAGGCTACATATACAGTATCATATGACAATCCCAGACCTACGTTCTGCGATGTGAAAATGAGAGAAGCGATACCATTCGGAATATCCTTGAAAAGAGGAGCCGTAATTGCACCCTCATATGTTCCATTTTCCTTGGTTCTGATGGTGATGTTGCTTACTTCTGTCTCGTCATACATAAGTTTTGCCTTCAATGTAGACAGCGCAAAATCACTATCCTTCACATCTACAGAGAACTTGATATCGGCACCCATATAGGTTGACTCAGTCCAGCTGTTGACGGTCATTTCCGGACCGACATCAGTCGTGATGTACTCCGGCGTCTTCTGGCAGGATGCGATTGCAAGTCCTCCTGCAAGAGCCAATGCTGCTATTTTGAAAATTCTATTCATTTCTTTTTACTTTTAAAGTGTATTTAGTCGCTCGGAGCAGGTCATTCCTGCCAGAGAAGCGAAGCTATCGATTTGGCAGGAACTGTATACTTCACAGTGAACTTTGTGTTGGAGAACACAAACTGCTGCTCATCACCTGAATTGTTGCAGATGATGACGCCTACAGTATTGTCAGTATTGAGATACATCTGCATTTCCATACCTGAAGGGAGCCTGAATCCGTCATAGGACATCATTCGCGCGCCAGGCTTGATTGCAACAGAAGCATGCGCACAGTCAAACCAGTGACTGTTCTTGACGATTGTCTTGTAGTCTGCAGAGTTGATGGTCACGCCGCCGTAGCATGTCTTGCATGAGCCGTCATGCATGCTGTAAGGTCCTCTCTTGTCGTCAAGCATGAGGTTCCACAGAGTCACGCCGCTTCCTCCCCTCTTGAGGGTGCCGAGGAACATTGACGAGAAGTCATTCACAAGACAGTTGGAGAGGAAGTTGAAATTCCACCTGTCCTCATAGCCTCCGATCCATGTTCCGATAGATGCTTCCGTGAAGTATATATCCTTGTCCGGATAGGTCTTATGTATTTCATCAAGTTCAGTCACACTTCCTCCGTAGGCATGCCAAGCAGAACCATCAGCATATTTTGCCGCCTCCGGATCGCTATAGATGTTGAGAGGATAGTTGTCCTGGCCTTCCTTGTCATCATAATTGAAGTTGTGATCGAAAAGAAGGATCTTGACATCAGACAGCCCGGCCTTCTCCATTGCCGGTCCAAGTACCTTGAGGAACTCCTTCTGATCCTGCCATGGCATTACCAATGACATCGAGTTTCCAGGATTCAAAGGTTCGTTCTGCATTGTAATTGCATGAATATCAAATCCCTCAGCCTCCATCGTCTGGATCCATTTCACGAAATATTCCGCATAATCATCATAGCACGAAGGCTTAAGACGACCTCCGGTCCATGAATTATATGTAGTTTCGTTGGTTACAGGGACATTGAACTTGGATACATCCCAGTTGTTGCCGCCCGGCATCTGACACTTCATCCACTGTGGGCATGACCATGGAGAACCGATGATCTTCACATCAGGATTGATGGCATAGATCTCCTTGAGAATCGGGAACAGATTGTCCTTATCCTCTGCGTGAACAGCAAAATTCTCAAGGCCTGCCTTGTCGCACCATGTGTAATTGTCCGCCAGGCAGAAGTCTGACGCTCCGATCGAAACGCGGATAAGGCTCATGCCGGCACCCTTTTCTCGAGAGAACGTCTCCTCGAGGAAGGCAGTCCTGTCGGTCTGGTTCATCTTCAGAAGGTTATAGCAGGACGCCGTTGTCACTGCAAGTCCGAATCCATCCACAGTCCATGGCTTGAGATCAGACTTGTCATACATCACCTGATATGGAGACATGCTGCCAGGCTTGCCGAAGTCGAATGTAGACTTCTCGAACTGATGACGACTGTCTGCTGTAGTGACATAGGCCACTACATCCTTATCCACCACCTCGGGTTTCGGATCAGGATTTACAGGCTCGTCTGTCTGTCCGCCATCAGGCTTGTCAGTGCTGCAGTTGCATGCGCAAAGGCAGGCCAGAATGCCGGAAAGGAATAATTTAGATATCTTCATAATATTGGCAAGCTATTAATATCCAGGATTCTGAACAAGACTTGGATTAAGTTCCATCACTGCTGCAGGAATCGGCATAAGGATGGTCTCGTCTGTCAAAGGCTTCCTTGGCTGGAAATATCTGTCATACCTTGGTGAAGACGGATCACTCATTGCATCGTGAACTTCCTTTGCCTTATCGTGACGCACAAGGTCCCAGAAGCGGAATCCTTCAAATGCAAGCTCAAGACGGCGCTCATGAAGAACTGCATCAAGCATAGCCTCCTGGCTTGAAGGCACAGCGATCTCCTTGATGCCTGCACGACGGCGGATCTTGTTCACATACTCAGTCGCTCCGTTAAGGTCGCCTGTCATGCAGAGAGCCTCAGCGTGAAGCAGGTAGATCTCTCCAAGACGCATCAGGATTGTACTTGAAGCATTGGTCGGGCACTTATGCATGAATGCATATTCATCTGCAGGATAGTAGTTGGACCAAGAACACTCATCAAAGATGATGGATGCATTCTTTCTTTCAGTATCACCCTCCGCATCATATGCTGCGATAAGGTCTCTTGAAGGAGTGATCCACTTGATCCATGTGTAGCTGTCATTAGGGTTGTATGCGTTCCTGTGGAACATCATCCACACCCACTGTCCGCTCTCGCGTGTCCATGTGATCTCGAATATCGACTCTGAAGTATTCCTTACCACATCATTCTCATCGTATGCCCACATCTGGCCATAGTCATCCACAAGCTTGAGGTTCATGGCCTCGACTGCTTCGCAGTTCTCGATCACCTTGTTCCAGTCGCGTCTTGTCTTCTCTGCATATACGCGGGCAAGGAGACCATGAGCGAAAGCCTTTGAGAAGAGATACTTGTTTGCAGGATCAAGATCCGGAGCATACCGGCATGCGAATGTCAGGTCCTCGATGAGCTGGTCAAACACTTCTTCCTTAGGCACTCTTGGAGGATACATGTCAAAGTACACTTCTTCCACATTCTCATCTGTGATAGGAGGAAGAAGCTTGTTCTGTACCGGAATGTCACCCCAGATATAAGACATCTGGAAGAGGGCATATGCCTTCCAGCAGATGGCCTCAGCCTTCCACTGATAATGTTCCTGCTCTGTCAGGGCAGGATCTGTTTCACGGATTCTGTCAATGTTGAGGATGAGCTGATTGGCATCCTTTACTGCGATCTGATAGTAATCCCAGTCTCTCACGACATTCTTGTTCTCACCGTCCTGCTTGTTTGCCTCTATGGCCATAAGCTCACCGGTACCAGGATTTCCGCCATAGGCGTTGTCAGCACGGCACTCGCCATACACCATTCCGTCCAGGAATATACCTTCCTGCAGAGTGTTTCCTTTAGTAGCACTGTTATAAAGAGCATCCCTGAGGCCCTTCATGTCCTCTCTGGTATTGTACTGAGAGCTTGTACTTTCTTCAACCTTCACATTGCCCTCGCTATAGCCGGTTTCAGGAAAAAGATCCAGATTGCAGGCCGAAACGGCAAGGACAGATGCAAAGACTGTCATATATCTAATGATTTTCATATCTGTCAGATTGTTAGAATTCCACATTTACTCCGAAAAGCACGGTCTTGACGCATGGGTAAGTACCCCAGTCAATACCCATAGATGTAGCACTTGACCACTGGCTCATCTCAGGGTCATATCCCGAGTATCCTGTCAATGTGATCATATTGTCAAGTGTCACATATGGCTGGATACGTGAGATGTTCGCTTTCCTGAGAGCAGGATGCTTGATGTCATATGAGAGAGTGATGTTCTTGACCTTGAGGTACGAACCGTCCTCTATCCATCTAGTAGATGCCTTGAGGTTGTCAATCGCATCGGCTCCCGCCTTAGGTATGTCAGTAATCTGTCCAGGTACTCTCCAGCGTCTTACAACATCCTTGATCTGGTTGGCTCCGTTATACATTCCCACCATCTCGATCTTGGAAGCATTGTAGATGTCGTTTCCGACCGAGCTGGTAAGAAGGAAGCTGAACGTAAAGTTCTTCCAGCTGAATGTATTGGTCATACCTGCTGTGAAGAGAGGGTTGGCATTTCCGATATAAGTCTTGTCTGAAGAGTTGATTGTTCCGTTATTGTCAAGATCCTTATATCTGATCATTCCAGTCTCCGGATCAACGCCTTCTGAAACGAATCCCCAGAAGCTTGAAAGAGGCATTCCCTCAACCATTCTGATGACTCTCTCGCTATGCACCTCTGAAGTCGAACCATAATAGAACACGCTGGTAAGCAGAAGCTTCTCGACCATGTTGCGGTTCATTGAGATATTGAAGTCAGTAGACCATCTGAAGCCGTTACGCTCGATATTGACAGAGTTTACTGCGAACTCGAGGCCCCAGTTTGACATCTCGGCTGCATTGTAGATCATGTCAGGATTAGGCTCGACGAGGTCTACGGTAAGGAGAAGGTCTCTTGTATATTTGTAGTATGCGTCCAAGGCGAATGTGAGACGATTGCCGAGGATTGTCCAGTCGATTCCGGCATTTGCCTGAGTCGTTGTCTCCCAAGTCAGCTTCTGGCTTCCTCCGTTTGCAACTGAGCCCAATGTTGGAACTGCATCAGCATTCTGGTCAACAGTCCAGTCATAATAATTCGTATTATATGTACGTACCCAAGCATAGTCACTGAGGCCTTCCTGGTTACCCTGCTGTCCCCATCCTGCACGGAGCTTGAGGTCATCTATCCAGGTGACATCCTTCAGGAAATTCTCTCCTGAGAGTCTCCATGCAGCAGAGACTGAAGGGAAGAAGCCCCAACGTGCCCCCGGTGCAAGCTTTGATGTTCCATCAGCACGGAATGTGGCAGTAATGTAATATTTGCTGTCATAATTATATGATGCACGCGCGAGATATGACATGATCGCCCATCTTGCGAATCCCTGAGACTGACCTCTGAGACCACCCTTGTTACCGCCGTTGATGCCGAATATGGCATTGTTATAGTCAGGAGAGAAATGAGTCCTTGATCCGGAGAGATTCTCCCATCTTGATGTTGTTGCGGATGTACCGGCCATTACTTCAAGGACATGCTTGGCATTCCACTCGTTGTTATATGTAAGGATATTGTCATAGACCATCCTCATATCATCGGACCTTGTAGAAGAAGCCTCTCCATGCTGAGTGCGGCCATATGAAGTCTTTATAGGATCAAGGAAACTGAAGCTGTGCACCCATCTGCGGTCCATGGTCACCGTTGACTTGAAATTCAGATTCTTGTGGAACCTGATGGTCGCGTGTCCAGTGAGCAGGAGACGGTCGGTCTGAGAGTAGTTGTTTTCTGTTCTTGCAAGGTTTTCTGCAGGAGTTGTAAGGTTTGCTCCATAAAACTCTGTCCAGTACCATCCTTCCTCGCCGGCCTTATCGCTCCATGGCTTTGTATAAGTCGGAGTATTTACTACTGAGAGAACGACACCTGCACGGTTGGAACCTGTACCGGAAATGATGCCATTGCTCTTGTAATGAGAGTAGGCCATGTTGACTCCCACATTGATCCACTTGAAGAGGTCTGAGTCAAAACTTGCCTTCATATTGAATCTGTCACTGTATGCAACAGGAAGAATACCTTCTTCATTGGTATATCCTGCTCCGATATAATAACGCATCTTCTCATTACCGTTAGCCACAGAGAGTTGATAGTTCTGATTGATGCCGGTCTTATAGGTCTCGGCAAACCAGTCGGTCTCGTCCTTCAGACCGTCAGGAAGCTGGATCGCTCCGATCTCATCCATGAGCTCCTTATATTCAGCCACATTCAGAACGTCATAAGTCTTGGCAACATTTGCAAGACCCACTGATGCATTGAATGTGATCTGAGGGCCCTTGCTCTTCTTACCCTGCTTGGTTGTGATGAGAACGACACCATTGGCAGCACGTGATCCATAGATTGCAGCAGATGACGCATCCTTGAGGATCTGCATTGTCTCTATATCCTGAGGAGCGAGATATGCAATGGCATAGTTACCGGTACCTACAGGAACACCATCAACGACATAGAGAGGGTCATTCGTAGAATTGATTGATGTAGCACCACGGACGCGTACAGTCATACCGCTTCCAGGAAGACCGCTTGTCTGCTGAACAGTCACACCTGCAACCTTACCCTGGATAAAGCCGGAAGCCTCAGTTACAGGACGAAGGTTAAGGTCATCTGTCGTAACAACGGAAACAGCAGTCGTAAGGTCACGCTTTCTTGCTGTACCATATCCGATGGCAATGACAGCATCAAGCGCTATGGCTTCTTCTGCCGATTCCACATAAATGACTGCACGATTGTTCACAGGCTCTGTAACAGTCGTATAGCCGAGTGCATTGAACTCCAGCGTCACATCTCCGGAAGAGACTGTCAGCTGCCAGTTACCATCAATGTCGGTGACGGTACCGTTCTGGGTACCTTGTTCCAGGACGGTCATACCTATGACAGGCTGTCCGTTCTGATCCACCACCGTACCTTTTACAGAATGCTGCTGGGCATAAGCTGTCATGCCCAATAGAAGCAGCACCACCATAGTCAGATATTTTCTCATACGGTAGAAATTAGTTAATAATGAATTTGGTTAGTGGAGACAAATTTATAAAAAATCCATCAGTTTCCATACTTAAATAAAGGCAAAATATACGCTGGCGCCTAAATCGTTATCTATCAGTATTTTGCTGAAAGCTCGTGCTCCCCATGGGGAGCACGAGCTTTCAGCAAAATACTATCACTCAGAGACTTAAGCGCCAGGCTATTTCATCTTGCGGAGAAAGCACTCTATGGTATTTTCCATGAGGCATGTGATGGTCATCGGGCCGACGCCTCCCGGAACCGGGGTGATGACCGACGCTTTCGGCTCTATCGCGGCATAGTCAACGTCACCGCAGAGCTTGCCGGTCTGCGGATCGCGGTTGACTCCTACGTCTATGACAACCGCTCCTTCAGACACCATGTCGGCTGTTACGAACTTAGGACGGCCTATGGCCACTACAAGAATCTCCGCATTACGTGTCACTGTCGGGAGATCGACTGTGCGGCTGTGCGCTATGGTCACAGTCGCGTTCTCGTCGAGGAGGAGCTTCGCTACCGGAAGGCCTACGATGTTGCTTCGGCCTATTACCACGGCACGCTTGCCCTTGATCTCGACACCAGCAACCTTGAGCATCTTGATTATGCCTTTCGGAGTGCATGGAAGAGTGCATTCCTGCTTCTGCCAGAGAGCTGCGACATTGAGAGGATGGAATCCGTCCACATCCTTCTCCTTTGCTATCGTCGCGATGACCTTGTCCTCGCTGATGTGCTTCGGAAGAGGAAGCTGCACGAGGATGCCGTCTACTGTGTCGTCAGCGTTGAGCTCCTCAATGATGGCGAGAAGCTCCGCCTCCGATATGGTATCCGGCTTGCGGATGGTCGTATTCCTGATTCCGACATACTCCGATGCCTTTGCCTTGCCTGTTACATATGAGACGCTGCCCGGGTCCTCTCCTACGAGGATCACTACAAGGTGCGGAACGCGTCCGTATTTTTCCGGGAATGTGGCAACCCGGGCCTTCATTTCATCTTTCAGCTTTACTGAAAGTTCTTTTCCACTGATTATCATAATTACAATACTCTCCAACCTATATCTCTTCGATAGAAAAGATTTTCACATTTAATTGATTCTACTGCAGCGAGGGCCTTGTCGTGAGCCTCCTGGAGGTCTGCGCCGAAGCCGACTACCATGAGGACGCGGCCGCCGGAGGTGCAGTATTTACCGTCTTTGAGGGTTGTGCCCATGTGATAGATCCTGACTGGAGATTTCTCGACTTCGCTCGAAATGACAGAGGGAGCGCTCGAAATGACAGAGGGAGCGCTCGAAATGACAGAGGAGAGGTCGATTTCGTATCCCTTGTCGTATGAGCCCGGATAGCCCTTGGAGGCCATTACGAAGCCCATTGTCACCTCTTTCTTCCACTCGATGGCAGGCATAGGCGTATGGTCTGCCACTGCAGAGAAGATGTCATATATGTCTGTATCGAGACGAGGAAGCACTACCTCGGTCTCAGGATCGCCGAATCGGCAGTTGAACTCGATGACCTTCGGTCCCTGAGGGGTCTTCATGAGACCTCCGTAGAGGACTCCGGTGAAAGGACGGCCCTCCGAAACCATAGCGGCAGCAGTCGGCTTCATGACCTTTTCAAGAGAGAATTCAAGGTCTTCATCAGTAATGATAGGAACCGGTGAATATGCTCCCATGCCTCCTGTGTTAGGACCCTTGTCGCCCTCGTATGCACGCTTGTGGTCCTGAGAAAGGGTCATAGGATAGACATCATTGCCGTCCACAAAGCACATGAACGAGAACTCCGGACCTGTGAGGAACTCCTCGACAACGACCTTTCCTTTGCCGAACTTGTCGTCCATGAGCATGTCCTTGAGTGTTTCCTCAGCCTCTTCGAGAGTCTCAGGGATGACAACTCCCTTTCCCGCTGCAAGACCGTCATACTTCAATACTACAGGAAACGAACCTTTCTTCACATATTCCAAAGCCGCATCATAGTCTTCGAAAGTCTCGAATGCTGCAGTAGGGATATTGTATTTAGCCATGAGCTGTTTGGCGAAATCCTTGCTCGCTTCGATTGTGGCTGCAGCCTTTGACGGACCGAATATCCTCAGTCCTGCAGCCTTGAATGCATCAACGACACCTGCAGCCAGGGCCACTTCCGGACCTACGACAGCAAGGTCGATACCGTTTTCCAATGCAAATGCCTTAAGGCCTTCCACATCCGTATCCTTGATTGCTACGCACTCAGCCTGCGCTGAGATGCCGGCATTTCCCGGCGCGCAATAGATATTTCCTACCTGTGGCGAACGACTCAGAGCATCGACAATGGCATGCTCGCGTCCACCTCCACCAATAACGAGAACTTTTTTCATATGATTTAAAATAGATTGAAATGCGAAGATAGCATTTTTCCTTCAGATTTCAGCATGTTTGCTGTTGCAACATTTGCAGACGGGATTGCATCTATAATGAGGTTTAAAAGAAAATGCATATGAAAAACTTTGACATTGCGACTATTCTTACTGCCATGGTGATGACATTCTGCATCAGTTCGTGCAGCATGGCAGACATGGACTCAGGCATACTCGGAGACACAGGAATGGCTCCAGAGGCAAGTCCGGACGGAGGCGACTCTGGAGAGGAGCCGGGAGGAGGGAATTCGCTAGCAGGAAAAGTCACTGCCGGAGAGTGGAACGACCTGGACAACTGGGCTTTCTGGAACGGCCTGATGGACGGTCAGAACGAGAACAAGTTCTATGAGTACCTCAACTATTGGAGCCTGTATACTGCCGACAGATTTGCCGTGACTGTCATGGACGAGGCACAGCGGCCTGTATGCGGAGCAAAGGTCTGCCTGCACATAAACGGGTCGGAAGTGCCTGCATGGACAGCAATCACAGACAATAAAGGTTCTGCAGAACTGTGGTACAGAATATACTCGTCAATCGACACTGAGGAAGAAAGGACATTCACAGCTTCTGTGAACGGCAAGACATATGAGAAACCGCTTGTCAGGACTTCCACCAGAGGTGAGGAAGCTGCAATGAATTTCCTTAAAGCTGCGCAGACATCCGTGGCACGCAGTGCAGATATAGCATTCATTGTTGACGCGACGGGATCGATGGCAGACGAAATAGATTTCCTGAAAGACGACCTGCTCGACATAATCCAGAAAGCAGGCGCACAGCAGGCAGGCATCTCCCTCAGGACTGCTGCACTGTTCTACAGAGACACAGGGGATGCATACGTGACAAGATCAGAAAACTTCAACAAAGATCCTAAGAAGACCCTGGACTTCATCAAGAAGCAGGAAGCCCGAGGCGGCGGAGACTATCCTGAAGCAGTTCACACTGCCTTGGAGAAGGCACTGCAGGATCTCTCATGGGCGGAAGGGAATTATGCCAGACTGGCGTTCCTGCTGCTGGACGCTCCGCCTCATCACAACCAGGAGGTCATTGCAAGCATCACAAAATCAATCGAGACTTATGCGGCAAACGGCATCAAGCTCATCCCTATCGCAGCGAGCGGCGTGGACAAGAACACAGAATTCATTCTCCGACTGATGGCAATCTTCACCGACGGGACATATGTCTTCATCACCAACCACAGCGGCATCGGCAACGACCACATAGAGCCTACCATCGGAGAATACCAGGTCGAGCTACTCAACGAACTGATCGTCCGGCTGATAGGTGAATATACGGAATAATCAGCAGCTTCTGCCCTCTATCAGCGTCGGACGGATCAGAATCTGCGAAGATGGAAGGACATCATCATCCGCTGACTCCACCATTTTTATTATATTATCTGTAACAAGTTTTCCGACTACATTTACCGGCTGTTCCACCCTTGTCACAGCCGGATCAAGATAGTCCAGAAACCGGTTGTTGTCAAAAGATATGATGGCTACATCATCGGGAATCCTCATCCCTATTTCCTTGATAGCCTTGATTGCTCCCAGAAGAATAGTCGTGCTGAATGCGAAAATGGCATCCGGCCGACCTGGAGCAGCCAAGGCCTTCTTTGTTTCCTCGTAACCGTTTTCCACAGAAAACGAGGAGCCGCGCACCTCATGGCGCACTCCCAGTTCATTATGGTCAAGGATAGCCTGCTCGAATCCCCTCACCCTTTCCTTATTAGGCATGGATGACAGGACTCCCTGGATGGCCAGGATGTTCCGGTAGCCTTTGGATATGAGATACTCGGTAGCCATATATCCTCCTGAATAATTGTCCGTACACACATATGGAAGCTTCGTATCATCGAAATACCTGTCTATCAGAATCACCGGGATGCTTCGGGATATTTCCTCCAGATAATCGGGCGAAGAACTCACCGGCACGGCAATTATACCGTCAACCTTTCTTGAAACGAATGAGTTCAAAGCCTCCACCTCGTTTTCAGCATTCTCCATAGTATCAGAAAGAAGGATGTTGTATCCTCTGATCTTGAGCTGATTGATTATGACGCCGGACATAGTGGCAAAGAACGGATTATCGATGCTGGGTACGGTCAGGCCGATCGTATTGGTCTTGTTTGTACGCAGGCTCTGGGCGATCAGATTCGGTGTATAGTTGCACGATTCTGCTACCTTGGTTATATAATCTATGGTTTTCTGTCCTATCCTGTATTGCCGCCCTTTGCCGGAAAGGACTCTGGATATGGTGGATATCGAATATCCGGTCTTCTCGGCAATGGACATCAATGTATCCTTCTTCATGATGATGCAGTCTTAGTGTTCGCGAATTTAACATTTTTTTAGATTTTCTTTTGTTTTTAAACACAAAAAACTATTTTTGCAGCAGATTGTGCACAATCGTTTGCGCAACAATGTGCACAAACTATGCGCAATCTTTTGCGCAAACAACCACACTTGATTATAACATATTAACAACTAATAACTTGATCAATATGAGCGAAAAGAAGATCATGGTCATCGGCAGCAGCAACACCGATATGACCGTAGTAGCAGACAGACTTCCTGTTCCGGGCGAGACCGTCCTTGGAGGAAAATTTGCTATGGGCCCCGGCGGCAAGGGAGCCAATCAGGCAGTCGCAGCACAGAGGCTTGGCGGAAATGTTTCTTTCATCTGCAAAGTGGGTAAAGACATTTTCGGCGAAAACGCAATCAGACATTATAACAACGAAGGAATGGACACTACCGGCATCATGCTCTCCGAGCAGCCATCGGGTGTCGCATTGATTTCTGTCGACACACATGCAGAAAACTGCATAGTAGTGGCTTCCGGAGCTAACGGAGACATTACCGAAGCCGACATAGAGTCACACAGAAAGGAGATAGAAGCTGCTTCCATCCTCCTGCTCCAGCTCGAAATTCCGGTAGAGGCAGTCGTAAGGGCAGCCAAGATCGGCCATGAGGCAGGCGTATATGTCGTGCTCAACCCCGCTCCGGCATGCGACCTTCCGGAAGAGATCTATCAGTATCTTTCACTCATCATCCCTAACCAGACAGAGATCGCCCTCATGACCGGCATCGAAGCCAGAGATGAGGAGGGTGCGGCAAAGGCAGTGGAGGCACTCAGAAGCAAGGGAGTCCAGGACGTGATCGTAACCATGGGATCAAAGGGATCAATGGTATATCACCAGGGACAGGCGACATTCGTTCCATCGAAGAAGGTGAACGCCGTAGACACCACAGCAGCAGGTGACACATACTGCGGTGGCCTCTGCGTCGCACTTTCAGAGGGCAAGGACATCATCGAAGCTGCAAGATTCGCAACAGCATCTTCGGCTCTCACCGTACAGAAGCGCGGTGCCCAGGATTCGATTCCATACAGAAAGGATATAATTTTATAAGTATATAATAACAACTAAAACAACTGGCTATGTTTATCATCAACAGCTATCTTCTCGCAGTAGTATTCTGCTTCATTACAATGATGTGCTGGGGTTCATGGGGAAATACCCAGAAGCTCGCAGCTAAAAGTTGGAGATACGAACTCTTCTACTGGGACTATGTCATCGGCATGGTACTTTTCTCTCTCCTCATCTGCTTCACAATGGGAAGCTTCGGAAGCGAAGGACGTCCTTTCGTTGAGGACATTGCTCAGGTGAGTCTCAAGAACGTCGGAAGCATAATCCTCGGAGGTATCATCTTCAATGCTTCAAACATTCTTCTTTCAGCATCGACTTCTATCGCCGGCATGGCTGTGGCATTCCCTCTCGGAGTAGGTCTGTCACTCGTACTCGGCACAATCATCAACTACATCGGCGCTCCTAAGGGTGATCCGGTGATCCTCTTCCTCGGCGTAGCGCTCATCGTTGTGGCAATCATCTGCAACGGCATCGCCTCAGGCAAGGTACAGCAGAACAATGAAGAACAGAAGAAGGACGGCAAGAAGGGCATCATCCTCGCAGTTGTAGCAGGTATCCTCATGGCATTCTTCTACAGATTCGTCGCAGCTGCCATGGACCTCGACAACTTCGCAGCTCCTGCAGCAGGAAAGGCCACTCCATATACAGCCATCTTCATTTTCTCTCTCGGAGTGCTCCTCAGCAACTTCCTCTTCAACACCCTCGTGATGAAGCGTCCTTTCGTAGGAGAGCCTGTTTCTTATAGGGAATACTTCAAGGGCAACGGCAAGACTCACCTCGTGGGAATGCTCGGTGGAGCGATCTGGTGCCTCGGTACTGCATTCAGCTATATCGCATCAGGAAAGGCCGGTGCAGCGATTTCATATGCACTCGGACAGGGCGCACCTATGATTGCAGCAATCTGGGGTGTATTCATCTGGAAGGAGTTCAAGGGTGCGAAGAAGAACGTATACTGGCTTCTCGGCCTCATGTTCCTGTTCTTCATCGCAGGTCTCGGATGCATCATAGTTTCAGGTAACTAAGAGAATCAGATCATGCAGAATTCAAGAAAATACATGCTCGCTGTTCTTGCATTCTTCTGCTCAATCGTTTTAGCAAGCGCTCAGAGCAAGAACATTACCGGAAAAGTATCCGGTAGCGACGGCGAGATCCTCACCGGTGCCACTCTGGTCACCGCAGGAGGGAATTATGCACTTACCGACATAGACGGTTCCTTCTCCATCCAGGCCAAGGATGGAGAGGCCGTCACTGTTTCTTATCTCGGATATGACGACTACACCTTCACGGCTGCCGGACAGCAGAACTTCGCTATAGTTCTCCAGCTGTCCGCAAACACTGTCCTGGATGAAGCTGTCGCCATCGGATATGGAAAGACCACAAAGAAAGAGGTGACAGGATCGGTCGTAAGCCTCAAGGCAGACGACTTCGACAAAGGTTCATTCACATCTCCTGCAGGAATGCTCCAGGGAAAGGTTGCAGGTCTTACTGTGACCAATCCTGACGGAGGTGACCCTAATGCATCTTTCGAGATTCTCCTCCGTGGTACAAACACCCTCGTGGCAGGACAGGGACCGCTCATCATCATCGATGGCGTAGCCGGAGCTGACATGAGGACCATCAACTTCCAGGAGGTCGAGTCCATCGACGTGCTCAAGGACGGTTCTGCAGCAGCCATCTATGGTACCCGCGGTACAAACGGTGTGATCATCATCACTACAAAGCGCGCAAAGAGCGGTACTACTTCAGTTGAGTATGACGGTCAGGTGTCAGTTCAGACAGTTGCAGCGCTTGCTGCATCACTTAATGCCACCCAGTATAAGGAAGCGATGGAACTTACTGGCATGACTAATGGAACCTATGGTTCTGAGACAGACTGGTTTGACGCTATCACTCGAACACCTATCAGCCACAAGCATTCTCTTGCAGTTTCAGGAGGTTCTGAGAAGTTCTCACACCGTACTGTTCTCAACATTGAGCAGAACCAGGGTCTTCAGAAAGGCAATGACGCCCAGAAGTATCTCTTCAAGACCAACCTCCGTCAGGAGGCTATTGAGGGATGGGTAACTCTGGACTACAACCTCGCATACACAAAGAGACAGAATAATCCAGCTAACTACAGCGCATTCCGTCAGGCTTTCCTTCGCAACCCGACCGCACCTATCTACGATGAAACAAACGTAGAGGATGGAGGTTACTTCACAATCGATGCGATGGACAACTACAACCCGGTTGCAATGCTTACTGAAAAGAAGGCATACACAGACACTGACAATTTCCAGGGAAGCGTGAGAGCAACTCTCAACATTCTGCCTATCAAAGGCTTGAAATGGGACAACTTCATCAGCTACGGAATGGAAAGATATGAATCTAGAGAGTACCTTACAAGATACTACCCAAGTGCACTTGGACAGGGCGGTGTTGCATACATCTCAAACTCATACTCAAGCGACGTACAGTACGAAAGTACTCTCCAGTACTCTAACACATTCGGTAAGCACTCAGTTCAGGGTATTCTCGGCTACACATTCCAGGAGATGAATTCTAGAGAGTCATCAATGGAAAACTACGGATTTGACTTTGATCAGTTCCAGACAGATAATATCGGAGCAGGTATGGCTCTTCAGCAGGGTCTTGCAAATATGGATTCATACCGTTCAATGAGCCGCTATATTGCCTTCTTCGGTCGTATCATGTACAACTACGACGAGAAGTATCTTGCTTCAGTTTCTGTCCGTCGTGACGGTTCAAGCAAGTTCGGTTCTGACAACAAGTGGGGTTGGTTCCCAGCTGTCAGCCTCGGATGGCGTCTTAACAAGGAAAGCTGGTTCGAGAACGCTTCAAACCTCAGCGACCTTAAGCTTCGTGCCGGATTCGGTGTGACTGGTAACCAGGATTTCTCCAGCTACAAGTCACTTCAGTTGATGAATGCATTCAGCTACTATTATTATAATGGTCAGTGGGTGACATCATATGCACCAGCAAGTAATCCAAACCCAGATCTTGCTTGGGAGAGAAAGAATGAGTTCAACGTCGGTGTTGACTTTGCATTCTTCGGCAACCGCTTCGGTGGTACGCTCGATTACTACTATCGCTTGACTACAAACCTTTTGTACAACTATTCAGTTCCGGTTCCACCATATGATTATAAGACAATGTTCACAAACGTTGGTTCTATCTGCAACCAAGGTATTGAGTTGACATTATACGGAACTCCTGTACAGAAAGACAACTTTGAGTGGAATACTACATTGACACTCGCCAACAACACCAATAAGCTTGTAAGCTTTACAAATGAGGAGTTCAAGTCTGGTGATTACAAAGTAGGTTATATTTCAACACCTATCGGTCAGTATACTCAGAGACTTATTGAAGGTAAGAGCCTTGGTACATTCTATGCTCCAGTTTGGGGTGGAGTGGACAAGAGTGGTGAGGACATCATTGTAGGCGCTAACGCATTGCTCGGAACAACTCCAGAAAAGGATTGGAAAGAAATCGGTTCTGCCTATCCAGATCTTACATTCGGATGGAGCAACAGCTTCCGTATCAAGAATTTCGGTGTGAGCGCTACATTCAGAGGTCAGCTCGGTGGTAAGATCTTCAACACTTACAGAGCTCTTTACGAGAATACATCTAACCTTGGACAGACTAACATTCTTGCAAGCTGGCTTGATGACACAAGTTTCAAGGGTAAAGAGGTCAAGTACTCTGATAAATATATTGAGGATGCTTCATTCCTTAAGCTTGACAACATCTCAGTTTCTTACGATTTCGGTTTCGACAACAAATATGTGAAGAAACTTCGCCTTTACCTCACAGCACAGAATATCTTCTGTCTTACAGGATATAAAGGCGTAGACCCAGAAGTAAGTCTCTCTGGTATTGCTCCTGGTATTGAAGGAACAAGCTATTATCCTCGTACAAGATCATTCACATTTGGTGCAACAGTAACATTCTAAAGATTGAGAGAAATGAAAAACGTATACAAATACTTTATAGCAGCGATAGGCTTTGGAATGGCAGTTTCCTGCACCAACCTCGATGAAGACATCTATTCTTACATTGCTTCAGAAAACTTCTTTACGTCTGAAGAGTCTGTTGCAGTATATGCCGGTAGAGCGTACACATCACTCCAGAACTGGGGTTCTGAGCAGAGTTGGCTCACAATGGACATGCTTCTTGGAGATGAGGCATGTGCTCCTATCAACCCGGAGGGAGCTTGGATTGACAGTGGTCGATACAGAGATCTGCAGTATCATAAAATTCCTGCGGACAGCAAGCTCAACCTTATGACTTGGGAGTTTATCTTTGATGGAATCGCAGCATGTAATGATGCAATCTGGGCATTTGAGAATACAGATTACCAGTTTGATGCAAAGCCACGTATGATCTCTGAGATCAAAGTGCTCAGAGCATTCCTTTATTTCCTTGCAGCAGACGGCTATGATAACGTACCATTCAGCATCAACAAAATGGACAGAAGCTATCCGAAGCCAAAAGATCGTTCATATCTGTTCGGATGGATTGAAAACGAGATCAAAACCAATATTGGAAATCTTGCTGACAGCCGCGACACATACTACTATGGCCGTATTACTAAGGGTGTTGCCAACACACTTCTTGCTAAACTTTACCTTAATGCAAAGGTATGGGGTCAGGGTGAAAAGTGGTCTGAAGCAGCAAATGCTGCACTGGATGTGATCAAGAGTGGAACATATGAGCTTGCAGATAACTATAAGGATAACTTTGCAGTACATAATGAAACTTGTCCTGAGGCAATCTTTGCGATTCCATTCAGTACTCAGTACATTGAAAGTAGTGACAACGCATTCTGCCTCTTTGCATTGACTCTTTCTACATCAATCGCAAAGGCAAAATACAATGTCGGTGAAGGCTGGTATGGTTACATCGGACAGCCTGACTTCCTCCAGACCTATGAGGAGGGAGATACTCGTCTCACAGACACCTATCTCTTCGGTCAGATGTATGACAAGAATGGAGATCCGATGACTGTACAGTTGAAGAGCACAAAACAGACAGTAAATTACTTCATCGACCCATACTACGAGGAATCAAGATTCTACAACAAAAATAATCCACGAACAGAACTTGAAGGTGCTTTTATTCACAAATGGGAGTATCAGGACGATGGTCTGCTTACCAGCTACAAGATCAGTATGGAGAACGATATCTTCATCTTCAGATATGCAGACGTAATCCTTATGTATGCTGAGGCTCTTCTCAGAGACGGCCAGGCTCTTGACTCATATGCCCTCAACGGTCTGAAAGAAATCAGAGAAAGAGCTGGTCTTACTGCGATAACTGATTGGGATCTTGAGAAACTCTACGCAGAGAGAAGTCACGAGATGGCACTCGAGGGATGGAGAAGACAGGATATGATCCGCTTCGGAACATATCAGAACACATGGTGGGGCAAGCCTAACCGCACAGCTGACCACGCATTGCTTCTTCCTATCCCAAGTACAATCTTGAATGCTAATGCTAACCTTGAGCAGAACAGCGGATATTAAAATCTTATATAACACTTATACATGAAAAGAATTGCGATTTTTATTTTAGCTGTTTCAGCTTTGGTATCATGCGGTACCAAGGCTGAGAAGGCTATTTCTGAGACAGAGCTCAGAGACAAGATTGCCGGCGCATGGCTCGGCCAGATGGTCGGAAACATCTATGGTCTCGAGTACGAGAACGATTTCGTAGACGAGCCGGGTGAAGGTCCTTTCACTTGGGAGAAGGGTATGAAAAAGATGACAGAAGTCGACGGAGCATTCTCTGACGACGACACTGACGTCGAGTACATGTACCTCACCCTCATGGAGAAGTTCGGCACACAGCCTACTTATGCACAGATCCGTGACGGATGGATGTATCACATCAGAGACAGGGTATGGCTTGCAAACCGCGCCACCCTCGGTCTTATGCACTACGGTCTCACACCTCCTTTCACAGGTGACGAGGACGTGAATCCACACTGGTTCCAGATCGACCCGCAGCTCATCAACGAGATATGGGCGTTCACAGCTCCAGGCATGGCTGAGTATGCTGCAGGCATCTCTGACTGGGCTGCACGCATCACATCAGACTCATGGGCAGTTTCTCCTACAGTCGTATATGGTACAATGTACGCCAATGCCTTCTTCGAGAAGGATATGCGCAAGCTCGTGGAGACTTCAATCGAGTTCCTTCCTGACGGAGACCGTTACAAGGACATCGTAAAGGAGTGTGTCGCTCTCTACGACCAGTATCCTGATGACTGGCATCCTGCAAGAAAGGTCATCGCTGACAAGTACTGGCACAATGAGAACACATTCTCAAAGACAATCTGGAATGCAGCTCTCAACGGAGCTATGGGTATCCTCTCAATGCTCTACGGTGACGGTGACATGGCAAAGACTCTCGAGATCGGCTGCGCACTCGGATTCGACTGCGACAACCAGACAGCTACCGTATGCGGTATCCTCGGAACAATGTACGGCCTCAGCTCTATTCCTGACGAGTACTCGAAGCCGTTCCCACACTGGGAGAAGCACTTCAACGACCGTTATATCAACGTAACCCGTTATGACATGCCTGACGCATCCATCGAGGACATGATCGACAGGACAGTGGCAATTGCGGAGAAGGTCATCCTCGAGAACGGCGGACGTGTAGAGGAGCGTGACGGACAGAAATGGTATGTCATCAACACAAAGGCAAAGTACAGCTATCCGCTCGAGTTCTGCGTAGGTCCTAACCCACGCATCATCGCCGGCGAGCCTGTTGACTATGAGTTCTATGCAGTAACGACAAAGAACTATGACTGGAAACTCGTCAAGGGTGAACTTCCTGAAGGACTTGCTTTCGACAAGGGAAGACTTACAGGTACTACTCTCAATGCAGGCCACTACCCTATCACCCTCAGCCTGAGCGATGGAAAGCAGACCATCGAGAAGGAGTTCGACCTCGTTGTAAGAGGACGCAATATCTCAAAGGACTGCGCTGAGATCCTCTCACTCTCAAAGAAGAGCCGTCTCGACATCATCGACTCATGCTGGACTACAAACTCGATGGATTACTACACTGAGAGCGTAGAAGCAATCAACGACGGCATCATCAAGGGACCTCACTCTGTATTCGCTACAGTTACAGAAAAGTCAAACGCTCCTAAGAGCGATTACTTCGGATACAGATGGGAGCAGCCTGTGAAGACAAACATGGTGGCATTCCACTATGGATGTCTCGAGGAGTACGGCGGATGGTATTCAAACATGCATGTTGAATATCTCGACGCTGAAGGCAACTGGCAGCCTGTCGAGGCTACAGTGACTCCTGCCCTTCCTGAGAGCGACGTAGTGTTCATCCAGCCTCATTTCGCTGAGTTCGTATTCGAGTTCGAGCCGATCGAGACCACAGCTGTGAGGGTTATCGGAGACAACTGCCGTTTCATCCACTACAACAAGTACACTAAGAATGTAGCAGCATTCGTATCAGTGTCAGAGGTACAGGTTTACGAAGCAATTTAATTTATAAGACATACATGAAGAAGATTATATTTATCGCTGCAGCTCTGCTGGCCCTCGTATCGTGCGGCCAGCAGCAGGCTGAGCAGCCTGCAGAGGTTACAATGTCCAAGGCAGAGCTTCTCGACAAGATCAAGGGAGGCTGGGCCGGTCAGACCATCGGTGTGGTTTACGGCGCACCTACAGAGTTCAAGTTCAGAGGTACTACAATCCAGGACTATCATACCATTCCTTGGGGTGACGGTTATGTAATGTACTGGTGGCACAAGAAGCCAGGTCTTTTCGATGACATCTACAACGACCTTACTTTCGTTGAGGCTTTCGAGGAACTCGGTCTTGATTGTTCACAGGACTCACTCGCACTTCGCTTTGCGTATGCTGACTACCACCTTGCTCACGCAAACCAGGCTGGCCGCTACAACATCCGTCGCGGAATCATGCCACCAGAATCAGGTCACTGGCTCAACAACCCGCACGCCGACGACCTCGACTTCCAGATCGAGGCTGACTTCATCGGTCTCATGGCCCCTGCTATGATTCCTCAGGCAGTTGAGATTGCAGACAGAGTCGGTCACATCATGAACAGCGGTGACGGTTTCTACGGTGGTGTATTCGCAGCAAACCTCTACTCTGCAGCCTTCAAGTGCAACGATCCTGCAAAGGTGATCGACATGGCTCTTGAACCTATTCCTGCAGAAAGTACATTCTATCAGTGCATCGATGACGTACGCAAGTTCCACAAGCAGCATCCGGAGGACTGGAAAGAGTGCTGGTGGGAGATCAACAAGAAGTGGAACAAGGACGTTGGATGTCCTAAGGGAGTATTCCTCAACTTCAACATCGACGCAAAGATCAATGCTGCATTCATCGCTATCGGTCTCCTTTATGGTGAAGGTGACTTCACAAAGTCTGTAGACATTTCTACAAGATGCGGCCAGGATTCTGACTGCAACCCTGCAACTGTAGGTGGTGTGCTCGGCGTAATGGTTGGTTATGAGAACATCCCTGAGTTCTGGCTCAACCCTCTCAAGGAGATCTGGAACCTCGACTTCGAGGGTACTACAGTTTCTCTTGACAAGGGTGCAAACTATTCATACAATCAGGCTCTCCAGCTTATCGAAATGAACGGCGGCTGCACAGAAGGAGACAACGTGGTCATCCCGCAGAAGGAGGTAAGCGTACTTCCTCTCGAGCAGAACTTCATCAACACTTATCCTACATACAGAGAGAGATGGGACTGCTGGATGGACAAGGAGTTCGAATTCGATTTCGAGGGTAACGGTTACATCATCTGGGGTAACCTCGTGAAGACCAAGGAGGTATCACCAAGATACGCTCACATGGTGGCCATCCGCCACATCGGTTCAGAGCCTTTCGCTCTTGCTGAGCTTGATGACCCATATGTTGCAGAGATCGAGGTGTGGATCGACGGCAAGCTCGATGAGGTTTCAATCATGCCTATGAAGAACACCGCACGCCGCCTTGAGCCGACTTGGAAATATCAGATGCCTGAGGGCAAGCACACTGTGAAGCTCGTATGGAGAAATCCACACAAGGACTACCTCCTCCGCATCAATGACATCCAGTACTACTCTGAGAACGAGAACACCAACCAGTTCTACTACTACGCAAGATAATCATGAAGAAATTTATAGTATTCTTCGCCGCTGCGGCGGCAATATTGTCATCGTGCTGTAACAACAACTGCTCTACCATCAAGTATGGTGAGCAGGTTGTCATAGACGAGGCGACAATGATGGACAAGATCAAGGGCGGCTGGTTCGGCCAGACCATCGGATGTACCTATGGAGGACCTACCGAGTTCAAGTACAAGGGAGGTATCATCTGGGACGGCATTCCGATTCCTTGGTATGACGACTACATCTACGACACATTCATCCTCGACCCTGGTCTTTATGATGATGTCTATATGGACCTCACATTCGTTGATGTGATGATCGAGCACGGAATCGATGCGCATGTGGATCTTTTCGCTGAAAAGTTTGCCAAAGATGACTACAAGCTCTGGCACGCAAACCAGGCTGCAAGATACAATATCCTCAAGGGCATGAAGGCTCCTGAGTCAGGTCACTGGATGAACAATCCTCATGCTGACGACATCGACTTCCAGATCGAGGCTGACTTCATCGGCATGATGACACCAGGTCTTCCGGATGTGTCAAACGAGATCTGCGACAAGATCGGTCATATCATGAACTACGGAGACGGTTGGTACGGTGGCGTATTCATCAGCGCGATGTACTCTATGGCATACGTATGCAATGACATCCCTACCATCGTTACTGAGGCTCTCAGGACTATTCCTGAAGGAACAAAGTTCCACAATGCAATCTCAAGCGTGATCAAGTACTGGAAGATGTTTCCGGATGACTGGAAGAGATGCTGGTTCGAGGTTGAGCAGAGACATGGCGTGGACATCGGATGTCCTGAAGGCGTATGGAACGGCTTCAACATCGATGCTGTGATCAACTCCGCATATGTTGTGATCGGTCTCCTCTATGGAGAAGGCGACTTCTTCAAGACCATGGACATCTCCACAAGATGCGGTCACGACTCAGACTGCAACCCTGCATCTGCCTGCGGTATCCTCGGCGTGATGAACGGTTACGAGTGGATCCCTGAGGAATGGAAGAGAGGCATCGCCAAGATCGAAGACATGGCATTCCCTTATACTGACCTCAGCCTGAACTCAATCTGCGACATGAACCTCAAGCTCATGAAGGAGATTGTTGAGAAGAACGGCGGTTCATTCGAGAACGGCGTGTTCACATTCACAGCTAACGAGCCTCATGCTGTACGTTACGAGCAGTCATTCGAGGGTCTGAAGCCGGTGGACAAGGTTGTGCTCAAGAAGCAGTTCACAGACGAGCTCACTCTCAAGTTCAAGGGTAACTCGGTAGTGGTCGAAGGCGCTGTGATCAAGACAGGACACAGCGACGACGCATATGTTGCAGAAGTATCGGCATACATCGACGGTGAGAAGGTAGAGGACTTCCTCATGCCATTCGACTACATCACCCGCAAGTATGAGATCTTCTCAAAGTACTGCCTCGAAAGCGGCGAGCACACACTTAAGCTCGTCCTCAATAATCCTCACAGAGACTTTGCTCTCAATGCGACCAACATGGTAGTTTACGACAATGAGTAAATTCTTCAACATATTGTCAACTGTGTGTCTTCTCGCAGCCTTCATCGGCTGTGATAAGACACCTGATGACAGTGGTAAAGAACCTGGTCCGGAATTTCAAAGGTATCAGAGAGGGATTACCTACGACAATAATGCAAAGGTATACAAATCCACATATCAGATTCTACTTCCTGCCGACTATGAGAGTAATCTTGACACACGATATCCCGTAGTGTACATGTTACACGGATATGGAGAAAGCGGAAAGGATTGGGGCAATTGGAAGACAACGATAGAATCATTGGAAGAAAACGGTCTTCAACCAATGATATATGTCTTTCCAGACTGCAATAATTCATATTACTGCAACTATTATGACGAAAAGGCAATGTATATGAATATGATTGTAGAAGATCTCATTCCTCTTATTGATGAAACCTACAGGACAATAGCAGATAGAGAGCATCGGGCAGTCATGGGGTACTCTATGGGTGGTTTCGGTGCTATGGTTCTTCCTCTCAAGAATCCTGATACTTTCAGCATTTCTGTATCATTGAGTATGTCGTTCCGCACCGACGAGCAATATATGACAGAGTCGCAGAGTGCCTGGGATAATCAATGGGGTAAGATTTTCGGAGGCAAGGGTCAGAACGGAGAAGGAAGACTTACTGATTATTATAAGGAACATTGTCCGTTCTATCAGTTCATTCCTGAAAATAAAGAAGAGCTCTCAAAGGTCAAATGGTTCTTACACTGCGGAGATGATGAAGAGCAACTGCTTATTGCTAATGACAATCTGCATGTGCAGTTGCGTGATTATGGTTACGCCCACGAATTTCGAATCAGCGACGGTGGACATTCCGGCAGCTATTGGAGAACTGCTGCCAGAGAGACACTTCCTTGGATCGAGCATGTAATGAACGGAAGCGGAGAGTGGACCAAAGTAATGAAGGAGGTTACACTCCACACATCATCTCTTAACGAGGATGGCAGTTTTACATCCACAAAATTCAAGGATAATCCTGCCGATGGCGGACTTGCGATATACCTTACGCATATGGGATTAAACGATGAACTCATAGAAAAGATTATCGGCATGTTATCCCAAAGTGGACAGATATTCCCATATATGATTCTGCCATGCGACCTTGGTGTAAAGCCATTGACAGAATGGATAGATGAATACACGCAGAAATACGGAATAGGAGGGACTCCTGAAAAATCACATGCAATTGCCATTGGAGATACCGGCAAGCATGTCTATAAACTGAAGGACCTCTTCAACGCCTATTATTACATTGATGCTGACATTACAGATGACGAAGATACTATCGTAGCTGACATCGACAAAAGGTACTTCATCTTTCAGACGGACGAAAGCGAAAACTATAAGGATATGAATGCGCTGTACAGAGCATGTAAATCAGTAGTTCTCGAAGACGGAAGCATTGATGAAGCTGAGTTTGAATACAGGATGATAAACAACAACCCAGATAAGGAGCATGAGATTCTGCTTGCCGTACAATCTATGTCCAGTGTCTTTAAATACAAGTAATTTATGAATAAGGTTCTGTATACATTTGCATTCTGCTTCTTGAGCCTCACCGCATCTGCTCAGGAAAGATTCACTTCCAACCAGCCGTTCCATAGTGAAATGCTGGAAATTGATCTGCCGTATGCTGTGGTACTGCCTGCTGATTATGACGAGACATCAGAGACAAGATACCCTGTCATCTATCTCACTCATGGAATAGGATGTACTCCTGACGACTGGAATGACAAGTACATCCGGTTTGAGGAGACTTTGATTCAGCTTGAAAAGGAAGGACTTGGAGACTTCATTTATGTCTTCCCTACCGGATTCAGCTCATACTACAGCAATACATACGATGGAAAGTTCCCATATATGGACATGTTCATCCAGGAGTTCATTCCGTTCATTGACGGCAAATACAGGACTATCGCCGACAGAGACCATAGAGCGACAATAGGCTTCTCTATGGGAGGATTCGGAGCTATGGTGCTTCCTTTGAAACACCCGGAAACCTTCTGCTTCTCAGCGCCGTTGAGCATGTCGTTCAGAACAGACGAAATGTATCTGGAAGAACCACTCAAATGGTGGAACGAGCAGTGGGGCTCGATCTTCGGAGGAGTCGATCAGGAAGGAGAAGGAAGGCTTACAGAGTACTACAAGGCACATTGTCCATACTATCAGTTCACCAAGGAAAACCTTGAGGAACTCTCGAAGGTGAAGTGGTTCATTCACTGTGGAGACGACGAGGAACGCCTTCTCATTGCAAACGACGACCTTCACATTCAGATGCGCGATAACGGTTATACACACGAATATCGCGTCAAGGACGGCGGACATACCGGACGATATTGGAGAACATGCCTTCAAGATGTGCTTCCTTACATCGAAGCCATAATGACAGGTTCCGAACAACCGGAAGATTCACCGGTCGAGATCCCGGAAAAGGTCGGAAAGAACCAGGACGGCGGAACGGTCATCTTCCTTGCTCACGATGGTTTGAAAAGAAGACTTGTCAAGGACATCATAAAGCTTGTCAAGAAAGACTCCGGCGACAAGCCCCTCGCTGTTGTGAAATGCAACACCAGGTGGACTTCTTTGGAGAGGAAGATCAAGAAATGGTCACGCAGGCACACCTTCACCGATGCACAGGTCATAGCTCTTGGAAAGGCAGGCCGTGAAGCATATGCACTTCAGGAGAAATTCTCACGCCTCTATTTCGACAATGCTGACCTGCTCGATGACGAGACTAAGCTTCACGCAGATCCGGAGAAATTCTGGTATATGTCGCAGACTGACGACGGTCCTTATTACAAGGACATGGGAGGTCTATACAAGGCATGCAAGAAGAGCGGAGCAGAATTCCAGTACAGAGTACGAAACGGTATCCCTGACGACAGGGCAAGCATACTTATAGGTATTGAAACAATTAAACCTTACATTATTTATTAACCATTTTTATTAATCAAAAAAAATCATGAAAAAGTTTTTCACTTTGGCAGCAATCGCATTTGCTGCAATCGCAATGGTTTCTTGCGAGAAAGAAGGTAACAAAAACAACGAAAACGAAGGAGAGGACGTTGTTGCAAGAAAAGTTCTCATGCACCTTGCTTCAGAACTCACTGAAGAGGCTGAGTTCCTTTATGGACGTAGCTTTGAATACGACGCAAATGGTAAGCTTTCTGCAGTAAACGAAATCGGTGACTGGGGTTCATATAACCTTACAGTAACTTGGAATGGTAACAAGGTTACATTCACTGAGGATGGTGGAGAAGTTGCATACGAGTGGACACTTAACGACAAGGGTTATGTTGTAGCTCAGGGAGACTACACTTATGAGTATGACGCAGAAGGTCACCTTACAAAGATTACCGAGGACTGGGGTGAAGGTCCATATGTAGCATCTATCATTACTTGGGAGAATGGAAACATGACTTCTTGGTCTAAGGAAGGTGAAAATGAGGATGGTAGCGCACGCGTAAAGAGACAGACTTACAAGACTGACCTTAACAAGGCTGGTATCTTCACAGCATTTACTGAGAAGAGCTCACTTAAGAAGTGGATGTTCGAGCTTGGTTTCTTCGGAGTTGCTTCAAAGAACCTCGTTGCTACTGACAAGTGGGATGACAGAGAGAGCGGTGCTGATTTCGAGTACAGATTTGACGCTGACGGCTATGTTGTTGCTGAGGTTAAGTACTGGGAAGGCGAAGTTGACGATGAGACTTACTACATCTGGCAGCCTGCCAAGTAATCTCTCTTAGAGTTAAACAAAACACAAGCGGTGGTCGGGAAATGAGGGTCCGGCCACCGCTATTATTTTTGTCAGAATTATTTTTTTTAAAAAAGAAAAAAAATATAAAATTCAGAAAAATAAAGTTTAAAAAAAAGATAAAATCGCCATAGATCTATTTGAAGTCAGTTTCAGGGAGTATACTTTTGTCCAAACATTAAAATGAAGAATATGGCTATAAACATTTCAATGAACCGTTCAACAGATATAGGGGAAATCGTCATTTACCAACCTGACGATATTACTGAATTAGAAGTCCGCATCAGCAATGAGACAATATGGTTGACGCAATCACAAATTGCACAATTGTTTGGGGTGGGGCAACCTGCGATATCAAAACACTTGAGGAACATATTTTCATCAGGAGAACTGGAACAGGATTCAGTTTATTCCATTTTGGAATATACTGCCTCGGATGGAAAGTCATATAAAACCGGATTCTATAATCTCGATGCCATATTATCAGTCGGTTATCGCGTAAACAGCAAAAACGCAACAATATTCAGGCAATGGGCAAATACAATACTACGAGAACACCTTATTAAAGGGTACACATTCAACTCAAGACTTCTGCAATTTAAAAGCGACATAGAAAAGCATTTTGAAATCCAGGCCCGGACATTAGCAGAGCATGATCAACGTTTAAAAGACCATGACAAGAAATTTGAATTTTTCATCCGGACATCGCTCCCACCTATCGAAGGTATATTCTTCGATGGACAGATCTTCGACGCCTATGTTTTTATATCTGACCTTATTAAGTCAGCAAAAAGAAGTCTGTTACTTATCGATAACTACATAGATGAGAGTGTTCTGGTTTTACTTTTGAAAAGGGCAGAAAATGTAAAAGCAGAGATTCGTACCGGGCACATATCTCCAAAGCTAAGATTGGATATAGAAAAGTTCAATAGTCAATATGCCCCAATAACCATCAGTCAAGCTCCAAAAATACATGACCGTTTCCTTATTGTCGATGACGACGTCTATCACATAGGAGCCTCTTTGAAGGATCTTGGCAAAAAACTTTTCGCTTTTTCAAAGATGAATATCGATCCCAAGATCTTAAAGCTTTACGTTGAAGGTGAGCCATAGGACGTGGTCGTCGTAGGCTCTCTGGTACTGGTCCTGGTAGACGTATTGGAGAAGGATGGAGAGGTTTTTCGTGCAGGCAATGCTTACTCCCGCATAATACCTTGTCCTCGCAAACTCGGACATATAATATGGTTCCACCGCCACAAGAGGGCTAAGCGGTGTCTTTGGTATCTTATACCTCACCTGAGCCTTGGTCCTGAAGAGGAAACCCCAGCTGTCGTCAGGTTGTTTCCAGGTTATCTGCAGCCTCTGTCTCAAAGACAGGTCAAATCCATGAGTCTTGTATGAAAAGACCACCTGCGGCTGCATCCTGATGTTGAATCCGGAAGACATCCATGCAAAGTCTGCCTGAGCGGCCGCCTTCATCCAAGGCAGGATTTCATACTCGACTATAGGTCTGATATAGTACTGCTGTGTCTTGGACATGTTCTGGTTTGCCCTATGCTCTGCCCTGACTCCTAATGTCCATTTTTCGCTGACGTCAGCTTTCATGGACACAGCATTCCAGAAGCACAGGTCGTCGTCCTGTGCAAATAGTGCTGACGGGAGAACCGCCAGCACTGCTATCAGGATTGTCTTGATATATTTCATTTCTAGTGTTTGAAGTGACGCATACCTGTGCAGAGCATTGTGATACCGCACTCGTTTGCCTTCTTTACAGAGTCCTCGTCGCGGACACTTCCGCCCGGCTGAACTATAGCCTTTACGCCATATTCTGCAGCAAGGGTCACTGTGTCATCGAATGGGAAGAAACCGTCCGAACCGAGTACGAGGGCCTCGTTCCTTATGTCCTTTCCTTCCTCCTTGAGGGCAGCCTCTGCCTGCTCGAGAGCGATCTTTGCCGAGCCTACACGGTTCATCTGGCCTGCTCCGACACCGAGAGTAGCACCATTCTTCACAACCACGATCGCATTTGACTTCACGTGCTTTACTATTCTCCATGCAAAGTCAAGATCAGTAAGCTGCGCATCGCAAGGCTTTGCCTCTGTAACGCACATATCAGCCACAACAGTCTTTGTATCAATATCCTGCTCCTGGACGAGGATGCCTCCGTTCATGCTCACATACTGGTTGTGGCCGCCTTCCTCCTTTGACATGTCCACCTTGAGGAGACGGAGGTTCTTCTTGGTGCAAAGGACCTCGAGAGCCTCTGGAGTGAAGCTTGGAGCCATGATGATCTCAAGGAATATAGGCTTCATGAGCTCTGCTACCTCCTTGTTGATCTCACGGTTGACAGCTACGATGCCTCCGAAGATACTGACCTTGTCTGCCTCATATGCCTTCTTCCATGCGTCAACCACATCTGTTCCGATGGCCGCGCCGCATGGGTTCATATGCTTCAGGCCTACGCAGAACGGCGCATCGAACTCGCGGACGATGTTGAGCGCAGCATTTGCGTCCTGGATGTTGTTGTATGAAAGTTCCTTGCCGTTAAGCTGCTCTGCTGTCGCGAGAGAGAACGGAACAGGCTCGAGAGTAGCATAGAACTTCGCGCTCTGGTGAGGGTTCTCTCCATAGCGGAGGCCCTGCTTGAGATCGTACTCCAGGAATAGTTTCTCGTTCAGGCCCGCAGCCTTACGCATATATGTCGCGATCATCATATCATACTCCGCAGTGTGAGTATAGGCCTCTGCCGAAAGCTGGAGACGGGTCTCCTTGGTGGTATTGCCATGCTCGCGGATCTCTGAGATGATCTTTGCATAGTTCTCAGGGTTGCATACTACAGTCACCGCGCTCCAGTTCTTTGCTGCCGAGCGGAGCATCGAAGGACCTCCGATGTCGATGTTCTCGATAGCGTCCTCCATGGTCACGTCAGGCTTTGCAATGGTCTGCTTGAACGGATAGAGGTTCACGCACACCATGTCGATGAACTCGATGCCGTTCTCCTTGAGCTGCGCGATGTGACTGTCAAGGTCACGGCGGCCAAGAAGACCTCCGTGCACCTTCGGGTGCAGGGTCTTCACGCGGCCGTCACAGATTTCAGGGAAACCTGTGATCTCGCTGATGTTGATCACCTTGAGTCCTGCATCCTGCAGAAGTTTCATTGTTCCTCCGGTTGCGATGATCTCCCAACCGAGGTCCACTAACTGACTGGCGAATTCTACTACGCCGGTCTTATCAGATACTGAAAATAATGCTCTCATGCTCGTATAATATTTCTCTTATTTATGTTATCTGTTTATGAATGTCATCTCTGAATCGTAGGGCAAGCCATGCATACGAGCATTTATTACGTTACCCTATCCCTAAATCCCTTTCCTCGGGAAAGGGACTTACAATGTCCGATCATGTCGGGCATGACGATCAATACACAAATTCTCCGAATTCTGATCTGATGATGAGTTCCTTGTGTTCGGACTCTTCTACGCGGCCGACCACCTGCGCATCTATGCCGAAGCTCTTTGAAATCGCGATGACTTCCTCTGCATGCTCGGGGGAGAGGTATACTTCAAGACGATGTCCCATGTTGAACACCTTGTACATCTCCGACCAGTCAGTGCCGCTCTGCTCGTGGATTGTCCTGAAGAGAGGAGGTACTGGGAAAAGGTTGTCCTTGATGATGCGGATGTTGTCGCCCACAAAGTGCAGGATCTTGGTCTGGGCGCCGCCCGAGCAGTGTACCATGCCATGAATCTGAGGTCTGAGCGCATCAAGAAGCTTCTTCACGACTGGCGCATATGTGCGGGTCGGTGAAAGCACGAGCTTTCCGGCATCGATCGGCGAGCCTTTAACAGAGTCTGTCAGCTTCAGGCCACCGCTGTAGACAAGATCCTCAGGAACCTGCTTGTCATAGCTCTCAGGATATTTCTCTGCAAGATATTTAGAGAACACATCGTGGCGGGCGCTGGTGAGACCGTTGCTGCCCATTCCACCGTTGTATTCCTTCTCGTAAGTCGCCTGTCCGTAAGAAGCCAGACCCACAATCACGTCACCGGGACGGATGTTGGCGTTGTCGATGACATCGCTGCGTTTCATTCGGCATGTCACAGTAGAGTCTACGATGATGGTGCGCACGAGGTCACCCACATCTGCAGTCTCTCCACCTGTCGCATATACTCCCACTCCCATCTCGCGGAGCTCTGCAAGAAGCTCATCAGTGCCGTTGATGATGGCGCTGATGACCTCTCCCGGAACGAGAAGCTTGTTGCGGCCGATGGTCGACGAGACAAGGATATTGTCCACTGCGCCTACGCAGAGCAGGTCGTCGATATTCATGATGAGCGCATCCTGCGCGATGCCTTTCCATACGCTCAGGTCGCCTGTCTCCTTCCAATAGAGATATGCAAGTGACGATTTTGTGCCGGCACCGTCTGCGTGCATGATGTTGCAGTATTCCGGATCTCCTCCGAGAATGTCAGGAATGATCTTGCAGAATGCCTTAGGGAAAATGCCTTTGTCAATGTTCTTGATGGCGTTGTGCACATCCTCCTTGGATGCTGAAACACCACGCTGCATATATCTCTGATTGCTCATATTGGGATTGTTTTTTATTTGACGCGCAAAGATACTAAAAATACCTATAATTCCGTATCATCATGAACGTGTTCATGTCTATATAGCTGCCAAGAATTGTATACGTTGTGCCATATGCTGTAAAGCCCTCCGACAATGGCTGTCTCCGGGGTCATGAATGTATATCCGAGCCATATGGCGAAGACCGTGTTCTTCTGGCCCAGAGACTGGCCGGCTGTCACTTTGCGGACTTCCCTGCCTCGCTGCTCCACCTCGGGACTCACATTCGGCCTTCTCGGCCTGTACTTGCCTCCGACATAGCGTCCTGCCGCAAACTGAAAGGCGCAGCAGACGAGCGAGACAAACGACATCAGCCCTATCAGCGACCAGCTCATGTCGCTGCGGACTATCGCCTTGGTCGTCACCGTTATAGCCAGCACGAGGGCAACAACCCAGATATTGAAAGGAAGGTCCTCCCACTTGAGCAGTTTCCTGTGCAGATTCGGCATGAGATATCGCACCAGCCATGCGCAGAAGCATGGCAGCATGAGCAGTGGCAGAACCTTGGCAAGTATCAGGCTGAATGCCTCCCAGAAGGTCATTCCGGCCATTGGCTGGATGAGAGGAACAATCAATGGCACTAGCACGGCTGCAAGGATGTTTATCAGGACTATGTATGTCGTGATGCCTGGCACATCCCCTCCCAGCTTGCGGGTAACGACCGCAGCAGCCGTGGCAGTCGGGCATATGAGGCACAGCATGGCGCTTTCCATAAGCACTCTTGCATCCTGCGCTCCGCCAGGGACGTGTCTGGAAATCAGGACAACGCCCAGGCCAAGAAGTGTAAAAAGTCCGCCCTGGATCAGCAGCAGCCACCAATGCCATCTATGGGGTTTAAGTTCCTTCGGTTCTATTCTGCAGAAGGTCAGGAAAAGCATCGCGAAAATCAGCAAAGGCTGGATGATGCCCACCATCCTGCTCAGGAAAGGGCCGGCACGATGCACCGGTTCAGGCATCACATGATATAAAAGATAAATGGATGCTCCGGCAATCATTGCAATCGGGAGCATCCAATCCTTTATGACCTTCTTTATGTTCACCTTACTATTCGACATCCGAGTCCACAGACATATACAGATCCGTAGGATACTCATGGTTGAAGCATGCCAGGCAGAGGTCGTCGCGACGGCCTGCCGCAAGCATTCCCTTGTGCGAAAGGAATGCTAGCGAGTCTGCGTCTATGAGCTTGCAGACCTGCTCCACACTGTTGCTGTTGCTTATGAGTTCCTGAGGTGTATGCACATCCACGCCATAGTAGCATGTATATTTGAGCGGCGCGCTTGCTATGCGCACATGCACCTCTGCCGCACCTGCCTCGCGAAGCATCTTGACGATCTTCAGAGACGTAGTTCCACGAACGATCGAATCGTCCACCAGCACTACCCTCTTGCCCTTGACGATGGTCTTCACAGGCGACAGCTTCATCTTGACACCCTTCTCACGCATAGACTGGGTAGGGAGGATGAACGTACGTCCTACATACTTGCTCTTGATGAGTCCCATCTCATATGGAAGGCCGCTGGCCTCCGCATATCCCTGAGCGGCACTGAGACTCGAATCAGGCACTCCGATGACGATGTCAGCATCGGCCGGAGCCTCCTGGAAGAGAATCCTGCCGGATTCCTTTCTGTAATTATGCACATTACATCCCTCGATGTCACTGTCAGGACGTGCAAAGTATACATACTCCATCGCACACAACGCATGACGCTCAGGCTCGGAATAGAACTGGCTGCGGATGCCGTGGTGATCGAGAGTCACGATCTCGCCAGGTTCCACATCGCGTATATACTCAGCTCCAAGCACATCGAACGCACAGGTCTCGCTGGCAACAACATATCCGTCACCAAGCTTGCCGATTGCAAGGGGATGGAATCCGTACTTGTCACGGCACGCATAGATGCGGCGGCCTGTCATCACCAGGAATGAAAATGCACCGTCAAGCATGTTGAGGGCATTCTTGAGCGAATGAATACGTGGAAGATGCTTGTCGGTTCCCTGCTTCTTGATCAGATGCGCGAGCACCTCTGCATCCGAAGATGACTGAAAGAGGCTGCCCTTGTCCTCAAGCTCCTGGCGGAGCTGATTGTAGTTCACGATCTGACCGTTGTTGGCCATCGCAAAGTCACCTGAATTATGATGGAAGAGGAAAGGCTGGATGTTCTCCGTACCCTTGCAGCCTGCATTGCTGTAACGCACATGACCTATAGCCATCTTGCCAGGCAGCTTCGCAAGCTTCTGCTCGTTGAACACCTCTGACACCAGACCGTCTCCTTTTACCCTATGGAACTGTCCGTCAGGCGCCACAGACACAATGCCGCAGCCCTGCTGACCTCTATGCTGAAGGGCGTGCAGGCCATAATATGCCAGGCCTGCAGCATCCTCAACACCATATATGCCAAGCACACCACACTCATGGTGCAGCTTGTCATCTCTAAATTTACTACACTTACACATTTGATGATATGTTTTTTTATTGTATGACTGTGTATGGAAGTGACATGCCACCCACGGCCAGGGGGTGCCTTAGTACCGAAGGTACGGGGCGGGGGTCACTGGAATACATAGTCATACAATATCTATTCACCTCTAAAGTATGCCACCGCATTATGGAACAATGGCTGCTCGCGAGTATCGTCGTCAATATTCTTGAAGAGATTCTCCTCGAAACGCTCGGTATGTCCCATCTTTCCAAGGATCTGTCCGTTGCGGCTGATTATACCCTCGATCGCATAGTATGATCCGTTCGGATTATATGGAGACTCCATAGTAGGTTCCTCCTCGAGAGGATCCACATACTGGAAGGCCACCTGGCCGTTTGCAAACAGTTCCTTCGCGAGTTCCTCATTCACGACAAACTTACCCTCACCGTGACTCACTGCGATAGTATGGAGGTCGCCGATGGCGAAGTCCTTGAGCCATGGAGAATTGGTTGTCGCAACACGAGTCGTCACCATCTGCGAGATGTGACGGTTGATGTCATTGCGGAAGAGCGTAGGACTGTCCTTTGTCACCTGACCGAGACGACCATAAGGGAGAAGTCCCGATTTCACGAGTGCCTGGAATCCGTTGCAGATGCCGAGGATGAGACCTCCACGATCTATGAGAGCGTGGATAGCCTCTGCTATATCCTTATTGTTGAGCACATTGGCAATGAACTTACCGCTTCCGTCCGGCTCGTCTCCTGCAGAGAATCCGCCACAGAGCATGAGGATATGACATTCGTCGATATTCTTCTTCATTTCAGCTATAGACCTGAAGATATCGTCTTCAGTCAGGTTGCAGAACACGCTCATGCGTACTTCCGCTCCGGCATTGCGCCATGCCTTCGCTGAATCATAGTCACAGTTAGTTCCCGGGAAGACAGGCAGATATGCTATCGGCTTCTCTACAGGCTCGCCCTTATATTTCATCTCAGACCTCTTGACCTTGAGAGGCTTCACGCCCTGCATTCCTGCAGGAACAAGCTTCTTGTGATATGCTTCTGCAGTGTCAGGATAGACCTCTGCGAACTTCGCTCCGTTCACAGCCATGAGCTCAAAGATGTCGAACTTCTTGCCATTGATAGTGAGTTCGCTATCCTCGCCGTCAGTAACCTCTCCAATGAGGATAGCGTTCGGCCAGTCAAGTTCCTCTTCGGCCTCAACGAGGATGGATCCGTAGCCATAGTTGAAGAGTTCCTTCTCGTCATAGCTGACCTTCGCATCAAGGCCGTTACCGAAGGACATCTTGCATATAGCCTCAGCCAGACCTCCGAATCCGAGAGCATATCCGGAAACGATGTTCTCTGCCTGGATCTGCTCGTGGATGTAGTTCCAGTTGGCCTTGAGCTGTTCTACGTCAGGCATATGGTTCGCGAGCGGAGTATGCTTGATGAGATAGAGCTTGTTGCCTTCATACTTGAGTTCAGGAGAAATCACCTGGCCTGCATCGACCGTAGTGATACCGAAGGCCATGAGCATAGGAGGCACATTGATATTCTCGAATGTTCCGCTCATAGAGTCTTTTCCTCCGATTGACGGAAGACCGAACTCCACCTGCATCTTCAGTGCTCCGAGGAGCGCTGAAAGCGGCTTGCCCCACGACTTGCGGTCAGTCATGCGCTCAAAATACTCCTGGTAAGAGAAACGCATCTTCTCATATGAAGCACCTGCCGCAACGACCTTTGCACAAGCCTCGACCACTGCATATGCAGCTCCGTGGTATGGGCTCCAGCTTGCTATGAACGGATTATATCCAAACGCCATGATAGACGCTGTATCTGTATATCCGTCAGTCGGAAGCTTCTGCACTGAAACCTGAGTCTCTGTCGTCTGAAGCATACCTCCAAACGGCATGAGGACTGTAGAACGGCCGATTGTCGAGTCGAACATCTCGATGAGGCCCTTCTGCGAAGTCACATTAGGATCCTGAAGATTGTGGAACACCTTGTCGCGAAGGTTGTCACCAGGAACCTCACGCTCGAACGGATTCTTCTGTTCCACAGCACCCACTGTCGCCTTTGCATAATGCTTTGCTCCGGCACTATCGATGAACTCCCTTGAAAGGTCCACCACAATCCTGTCGCCCTGGAACATGCGCATACGGCCTCTGTCGGTGACATCCGCAACATGAGTGACCTCGACATTCTCGCTTGCGCAATATGCCATCATCGCCTCCTTGTCCTTCGCCTCGATCACGACTGACATACGCTCCTGAGACTCACTGATGGCCAGCTCTGTAGAGTTGAGTCCGTTATACTTCACAGGTACTCTGTCAAGATAGATGTCAAGACCGTCGGTCAGCTCGCCGATCGCTACGCTGACTCCACCGGCTCCGAAGTCGTTCGACTTCTTGATGAGTTTTGTCACCTCAGGACGGCGGAAAAGCCTCTGGAGTTTTCTCTCCTCTGGGGCGTTTCCCTTCTGCACCTCACTTCCGCAAGTCTCGAGAGACTCCTCGGTGTGTTCCTTTGACGAACCTGTCGCTCCACCGACTCCGTCGCGGCCTGTGCGGCCTCCGAGGAGGAGGACCACATCGCCAGGGGCCGGGCTCTCGCGGCGCACGCTGTCAGCCTTGACGGCTCCTACGACAGCACCAACTTCGAGGCGTTTTGCCACATATCCCTCGTGATAAATCTCACGAACGTGTGTTGTTGCAAGACCTATCTGGTTGCCATAGCTTGAATAACCATGAGCAGCCTTGCGGCTGATGATGCTCTGAGGCAGTTTACCTGCCATTGTCTCAGACACAGGGAGATAGATATCGCCTGCTCCTGTCACGCGCATCGCCTGATATACGTATGCACGGCCTGAGAGCGGGTCGCGGATGGCGCCGCCAAGGCAGGTCGCCGCTCCGCCGAACGGCTCGATTTCTGTCGGATGGTTATGTGTCTCGTTCTTGAACTGAAGGAGCCACTTCTCAGTGGTCATCTCTCCTTCGTCGTCAACGATGTCTACATCTACATATATGCTGCAGGCATTGTTTTCCTCGCTGACCTCCATGTCGTCCAGAAGGCCCTTTGCCTTGAGGTAACGGGCTCCTACAGTTGCCATATCCATGAGGTTCAGGCCCTTGTGCTCACGACCGAGTTCCTTGCGGATCTTCATGTAGAGATTGAGAGTGCCGTCGATCTCGTCCTTGAGGAATGACTCTTCTACATTGATATCCTCAAGTTCTGTGGTGAATGTTGTGTGGCGGCAGTGGTCGCTCCAGTATGTATCAAGGATGCGGAGCTCTGTCTCATATGGATCGCGGCCTTCAGCCTTGAAGTACTTCACGACCTCGCGAAGGTCATCAGCATTCATGGCAAGACCCATCTTCTTGCAGTATGGAGCAAGATCTTCCTCTGTCAGGGCTGTAAGTCCCTCAAGCACAGGCACAGGTGCTACTTCAGGCTGCTCCAGGGCAGTAAGCTTCGCGAGGTCCTTCTCGCGTGACTCCACTGCATTGATGTAATATTTCTTGATTCTGGCTATCACCTCTTCAGTCGTGTCGGCAGGGAGGATTATGAGCTTCGAGCTCTTGATGCTCACCTTTGCCGAAGGATCTATGAGGCGCACGCAGTCTACAGCCGATGCCGCGCGCTGGTCAAACTGGCCTGGAAGGTACTCCACGGCGATGTATTTAGCTCCTGAGAGGTCACACTCATCAGTCACGCTGTCTGTAACGATCTCTCCGAACACGCTGTAGCGGCTCTTCTCAAGTAGGTTCTCCGAGAAGCCGAAGAGGTCGTACACATTAAGCAGACGCAGCGATCCGAGGCTGAGCTGAAGATTCTCGTTCAGCTCGCTCAGAAGGCTGCGTGCCTCCACCTGAAATTCAGGGTACTTTTCTACGAAAATGCGATAGTTGCTCATATGTTAGATTGTTGCGTCTAGAACTTTCTGTGTCTGCTGTCTTCTGAACTCGTCAAGTCTTGCAGAGAGCTCTGCATCTTTCAATGCAAGGATCTGCGCTGCGAAAAGGCCTGCGTTCTTGGCTCCGTTGATGGCCATTGTGGCTACTGGGATGCCTGCTGGCATCTGCACGATGGAAAGAAGAGAATCCATTCCTCCGAGAGCCTTGGTCTGGATAGGAACTCCGATCACCGGCACTGTGGTCATACCTGCAACTACGCCTGCCACGTGAGCGGCTCCGCCCGCTCCGGCGATTATGGCTCCGATGCCGTTCGCCTTCGCCGATTTTGCAAACTCGCACATGAGATCAGGTGTCCTGTGTGCGCTGATTACTTTCTTGACCACCTCAACTCCGAGGTCTTCGAGGACTGTGATTGCCTGCGACATGATGTCAAGGTCGCTGGTCGAGCCCATGATTACAGCTACTTTCATATTTTCCAACGTTTATCTATTATTTATATGTCTTCAGCTCTGTTGCTTCAGGCCGAGTGGGGTGCAGAAATATGAAAACATGTCTACGTTACCCCTATCCTAAGTCCTTTCGAAAGGACTTACCTTCGCTTTGATCTGATTATCCAAGGTTGTATGGCTGTTTCGATCCGAAGTAAACCAAGTTACAAATATAGAGAAAGTTTTGCAGATATTAATGTTGCCCAAGGCATATTGTCATAACAAATGTGCTCGGTGGTCATTATTACCGACCACCGAGCACACGAATCATCAACTGATGCAATATATAGCACATTGCCGTGCCTGGTCGTCAGACAAAACGACCACCGAGCACAAAAAACAAAACTCCGACCTTATGGGTTCATAAGGTCGGTGTTTACAAAACCGTTTATCTCCTGCATCAATTCGACCGATGCCAGGGATTTACGTTTTATCTCTTCCGAAGCATCCGGGGCATCCGCTGCCGCCCTGTAGAAGTTTATCGCATCTCCAAAGCGGCAGTGACGCCTCAGTTCTTCTGCTTTGTCAAGCAACTCTTTCGCTGTCATTATACGAGTCCTGAGAAGCCCATGAATGCCATCGCGAGAATACCTGCCGTAACAAGGGCGATAGGGATGCCCTTGAAAGCCTTAGGCACATCGTTGAGCGAAAGCTGCTCGCGGAGGCCGGCGAAGAGGATCATCGCAAGGCCGAATCCGAGTGATGTAGCGAACGCATATACGGTCGCCTCGCCGAGGTTCATCATGCCGTTTGCCGCTGATGCATAGACAGATGGCTTAACAACTGTCAGAGCGACACCAAGAACGGCACAGTTAGTGGTGATGAGCGGGAGGAAGATACCCAGTGACGCATAGAGCGCAGGGCTGATCTTCTTGAGCACGATCTCCACCATCTGCACAAGGGCAGCGATCACGAGAATGAACGATATGGTCTGAAGGAACTCAAGACCGAGTTTCACAAGAAGCATGTTCAGAAGATATGTCACAACTGTAGCAAGCGTAATCACGAAGCATACAGCCATTGACATTCCCGAAGCGGTGCTGAGCTTGTTCGACACTCCAAGGAAAGGACAGACTCCGAGGAACTGTGACAACAGGATATTGTTTACGAATATCGCTGAAATGATGATAAGTATATATTCTACCATGACAATTTCTCCTTTTTTTAGATTATTCTGCCTTCTTTGAAGTAAGTTTTCTGAAGATCACGATGAGGTAACCCAAAGCTAGGAACGCTCCCGGAGCGAGGACAAATGCGAGGATACCGTCACCGGCGATGAACTTGAAGCCGAATGCCGAACCGCTGCCGAGGATCTCGCGTACGAGACCGAGGACAGTGAGCGAGCATGTGAAGCCGAGTCCGATGCCGATGCCGTCAAGAGCAGAATCCACGATGCTGTTCTTGTTTGCGAACGCCTCAGCACGTCCGAGGACGATACAGTTCACCACGATGAGCGGGATGAAGAGACCGAGGGTCTCGTAGATATCCGGAACATACGCCTGCATGATGAACTGGAGCAGGGTCACGAATGTAGCGATCACGACGATGTACGCAGGAATACGCACCTTGTCAGGAATGTATGCGGCGATTGCCGAGATCACGATGTTTGAAAGTATGAGGACGAACATTGTGGCAAGTCCCATACTCATACCGTTGATGGCCGATGTGGTTGTAGCCAGTGTAGGACACATACCCAGAAGAAGAACGAATGTAGGGTTCTCCTTGATGAGGCCTTTAGTTATAAGCTGAAATTTTCCCATGATTACTCCTCCATATCGTTAAGCGGCATAGGAGTCTGGCCTATTGCCTGGAATACCTTTGCTGCGAGGGCGAGGCCTTCTGCGTATGCGCGCGATGTGATTGTCGATGCTGTGATCGCATCAACATCTCCGCCGTCCTTCTTTACTGCCAGAGTCTTCTGCGCAGGGTCAAATCCCTTGAACTGGTCTGAGAATGCCGGCTCCACGCACTTCGCGCCGAGACCAGGAGTCTCTGCCTGCGAGAGCACCTTTGTATTCCAGATCACACCGTTGATGTCAAAGCCGACCTTGATTGCTATAGGACCGCCGAAACCTGACGGAGCCACGTTGATTGCGCAACCGACTGTGTTTCCAAGCTCATCGTAAGCAAGGTTGTAGGTGTATGAAGAACCTTCGAAATCAACTGTTCTCTCTTCTTCGATTGTAACTGCAACCTCAGGAAGCACTTCCTTGATAGCCGCCTCGTTCTTCGCCTTTGCAGCAGCGTCGATAGGCTCCTTTGTGAGAGCATATACGCCAGCAAGAAGGGCTGAACATACGAGACAGATCACGAGCAGACAAAGGCTCATATTCTTGAATGATGACTGTACTGCCATGACCTATGCCCTCCCGTACTTTTTAGCGTGGCACACCTTGTTGATAAGAGGAACCACTGAGTTCATGATAAGGATTGCGAAAGAAACTCCCTCTGGATATGCGCCGAAGTAACGGATCAGCATTGTGATGACACCGATGCCGACACCGAAGATCACACCGCCCCAGTTGCTCATAGGAGAAGTCACATAGTCGGTCGCCATGAAGATCGATCCGAGGAGGAGACCACCGGTGAGGAGGTTGAAGAGAGGGTCTGTATATTCAGCAGGATTGATAAGCCAGAATATGCCGGAGAACACAGCTACTGTAACCCAGATCGATACTGTGATGTATGGTCTGATCACCTTGCGTGCAAGGAGGTAGAGGAAACCGACGAGAAGAGCGATACCTGAAAGCTCACCTGCCGAACCACCGATATTGAAGAACAAGGTGTCAAGATAGTTCAGTCCCTGAACAGCAGCTACTCCCCCTTCCTTCGCTATACCGAGAAGTGTGGAACCGGTATATGCATCAACAAAACCGTTGCTGATGAAACCTGACGGCATTGTCCAGTCTGTCATATAGGTAGGGAACGAGATCAGAAGGAACACACGACCCACGATTGCAGGGTTGAAAAGATTCTGACCAAGTCCGCCGAAAGTCATCTTTGCCACGCCTACAGCGACAACGGCTCCGATGAATACAACCCACCAAGGTGTTGTGGCAGGAAGGTTGAGGGCAAGAAGAATACCAGTCACAACAGCAGAATAGTCTCCCACTGTGCAAGGCTTCTTCAGCATGTATCTTGTGATAAGGTACTCCAGCAGCACGCATGAAGCCACACTCACTCCAAGCACGAGGAGCTCCGACCATCCGTAGAAGAGGACAGAGACAACCACTGCAGGGAGCAGAGCGATCACCACGTCACGCATCAAAGACTTTGTGGAAGTCTTCGTATGAAGATGCGGTGACGGTGAAACCAATAGTTTATCCATATGTCTTAATTATTTTCTTGTTCTGATAATTCTGATTACGTCACCCTTTGCCAGACGGATGATGTCAAGAAGCGGAATGTTGGCAGGGCAGCTGTAGAGGCAGCATCCGCACTCTATGCAATCCTGCACTGCATTCTCTTCGAGTTCATCCATCATGCTGTTGCGCGCATACTTCTGGAGAAGGAACGGCTCAAGGCCCATAGGGCAGGCCTCCGCGCACTTTCCGCAACGGATGCAAGCCGACTCCACGCCACGCACTGTCTGCTCTGCAGTCAGGTAAAGAAGCGATGAAGATCCCTTGACTGTCGTAGCGTCCATGTTGGCTATCGCCTTACCCATCATAGGACCGCCGCTGATCACCTTGGCTGCAGCTTCAGGGATACCGCCTGCATATTCTGCGATATATGACAGAGGCATACCGATGCGGAACTTGTAGTTGTGCTGCTTCTCCATAGGGAGGCAGTCTCCTGTGATTGTCATCACGTTGGTGATGAGAGGGATGTTCTTCTGGACAGCCTCATATACAGCGAGAGATGTGGCTACGTTCTGAACTACAGCACCCACGTCGATAGGAAGTCCCATAGACTTCACCTGACGGCGCATCACAGCATCGATAAGCTGCTTCTCACCGCCCTGCGGATACTTCTTCTTGAGAGTCATCACAGAGATGCCTTCATAGCCTTTCGCAGATGCCTGAAGCTCAGCTACGGCAGCTGTCATGGCCTTGATGGCCTCCGGCTTGTTCTCCTCAATGCCGATAACAGCAGGACATCCGCCGAGAACCTGCTTCATGATAGCGGCTCCGACAACGATCTCCCTGCTTCTCTCAAGCATGATGCGATAGTCTGAAGTAAGATATGGCTCACACTCTGCTCCGTTCAGGATCAGGCAGTCAGCCTTCTTGCCAGGAGGCGGGCAAAGTTTCACGTGAGCAGGGAATGTAGCACCACCGAGGCCTACAACGCCGCACATCTTGATCTTCTCAAGAATAGCCTTGTTGTCCTCCGGGATCGCTGTTACAAGTGTATCAGTAAGGTCTACACCTTCTACCCACTCGTCTCCCTCCACATCGATCTCGATGTGTGTCATATTGTTACCGGCGAGGTCCTTGCGAAGTCCCACTGACTTCACTGTACCTGAAACCGACGAATGTACATAAGCGGAAATGAATCCTGCAGGCTCCGCGATCACCTGACCGACCTTGACCTGGTCACCGGCCTTCACTATCGGAGTCGCAGGAGCACCGAGATGCTGTGCAACTGATATGAAAACCTTAGAAGGAACAGGAAGCACTTCGATCTTGCAGTCCTTTGAAATCTTGCTGTCGTTCGGGTGGATACCACCTATTGAAAATGTCTTCATCATAGTACTACTCCTCCTTCTTTTCTTCCTTTGGCTTGATTACAGGGAAATTCACCGCGTGGATGGCACCTGTAGGGCACTCGGCAACGCACTTCTTGCAAAGCTTGCACTTTGTGAAGTCGATGTATGCCACGTTGTTCTCCACTGTGATGGCGTCGAAAGGACATACCTTTGCACACTTGCCGCAGCCTATGCAGGCAGCCTTGCAGGCCTTGCGTGCCACGCCGCCCTTGTCCTTGTTGACACAAGAGACGAATACGCGCATGTTCCTGCGTCCCTTGTTGCGAAGCTCGATGATCGCCTTAGGGCAGGCCTTCACGCAGGCGCCGCAGGCTGTACATTTCTCTTCGTCAACTACAGGAAGGCCTGTTGCAGGATCCATAGAGATTGCTCCGAACTGGCAGGCCGCAACGCAGTCGCCACATCCAAGACATCCGAAAGAACAGCCGGTGTCACCACTATAGAGTGTAGCCTTCACGCGGCATGACTGATAACCGCCGTACTCGTTGGTGCGAGGACGGTTCTCACAAGTTCCGTTGCAGCGTACCACAGCGACCTGAGGCTCCTTTGCGGCAACCTCAACGCCAAGCACGGCAGCAACCTTCTGCATACCTTCGTTGCCTCCTACAGGACAGAAGCAGCTGTCCAGGTTTGGAGACGACTCGACGCAATGCTGGGCAAATGCGCGGCAGCCTGCCTGTCCGCAGCCTCCGCAGTTTGCACCAGGCAACACCTTCTCCACCTCGTCGATCCTCGGGTCTTCCTCCACCTTGAACTTTTCAGCCACAACGTAGAGGACCACCGCGAGAGCCGCACCGAGGATGGTGAGGATTGCAATAGTCCAGATAATTGTTTGTGTCATTACAGTTATAATTAATTTAGTTGTTGTATTCTATGGATCCCTCGGCAAACTCGAGATGACAAGGCCGGCACGGGGCCATGATCAGTCTGGTGACAGTGGGTCACTTTATGTAAAAAACGAATTCATTGGCCAGTCTTTCCCTGAACAGCCAGATGAAGAAGTAGTACACGCCGACACCGCCGATCGATGCCAAAGCCCTAAGAGCTTCACTTTCGATTACAGCCGACAAAGATAATATTAAAATCATTAAAATCGCCAATGGAATCACATAAGATATCCACGCAGCCTTCAATCCCATGCTCATTTTCGTATACACCTGCACCTCATCTCCGACATTATATGTCGCATATGGGTCAGTCGGGAGCATGATGTTCTTCTCCTCGTCCTCTGACATGCCGCAGAGGCTCTTGGCATGACATGATGCGCATGCAGATGAAACCACTATCTGAACAGTGGTGAAATCAGGGGTGATCTCCACGATCTTTCCTGTGTGGGTTATTTCGTTTTTCTTAGACATAACTATTATTTATGTATTAATGCTGTGAACGGGTACTTAAGGCCGCTGCAGGATTTGAGGCGGCCGGAGGCTGTGCCGACAAGGATCGGCGCCTCGAAGCATACCGGTATCCTGTTGTCGTCATCCGTCACCCATATCATCATATCTTCCTCGCCTGTAAACACTTCACCGGCAAGAAGCCTTGCCGCGAACTTTATGGTCTTCACGGTCCCGAGGCCCTTGACCTTTATGGTCTCGCGTCCATAAAGGATGAAATATACATTGTACACATCGTCATCTATGGCGAATGTCATAGGGTATTTCTTTCCCGGAACCAGATTGTCCATATCCATGTTCCTCGCAAGGAAAAACAGGGAGGGGAGGTCATAGGTACATGGCGTCAGCGGTAGTTCCAGATACCGCTGCCCGCTGCTTGACGAATATACATCTGCGTCAATATGAGGCTCCACCGCGTTCCAGTCGTAGATGTATGTATTCTTCGCAACATAGTGTCCCTCGTGAGTATCCCTGGTGAACTTCAGAGGTCTCAGTCCGTCGCATGCAAACCACGCATCAAAGTCCTCGCGCACCTTGAAGAAAAGGTCATAAAGTCTTGTGGTCTTGCCATATACCGAACAATGGAAAGCCTTTATGCCGTTGAATCTCACGGTATCCAGGACCACGGTTCCGGTGCCGACATCTGAATTTATAGCACCCCATTCGTAATGCATCGTGAAGGTCAGCCTCTCCCCTGCCTGAAAGGCCAGGTCATCCTCCTCCACAGTCCTCACAGGAATGCAGAAAGTCTCTCCAGAAACACTTTTCTCCTGTGAACGAGCCGGTTGCAATGCCAGACTCGCACACAGGAGAATCAATATTACTCTTATACAGGTCATCCGGTTCTAAACAAAGCTGCCCTCACCACCGAATCCACCGTCTGGCGGATATGCGTCGTATGGCTGCGCCTCCTGAGGCATCGGGGCAGGCTCACTGTTCATTGCAGATTCCACGCCAGCGCCATCGGCCTGAGCATAGACCGTATCGGTAAGGTCTACGAAACGCACCTCATCAGAACGGAACCTCATCTCGATATCTCCGATCGCACCGTTTCTGTGCTTCGCTATGATGATCTGTGTCCTTCCGACATCGTTTGAGTCCTCCGAAAGTCCCTGATAATCAAATCTATGGATAAAAATCACCATATCAGCATCCTGCTCGATTGATCCTGACTCTCGCAGGTCGCTGAGCTGTGGACGACGGTTGCTGCCCTGCCTGTTCTCGGCCTGACGGGAGAGCTGTGACAGTGCGATAATAGGCACGTTCAGTTCCTTTGCCGTAGCTTTAAGCATACGCGAGATAGCTGCGACTTCCTGTTCACGCATTCCGCGAAGTTCTGCAGGTCCCTGCATCAGCTGAAGATAGTCTACCACGATGAGCTTCACTCCCTTCTGGTTGACAAGCCTCTTGGCCTTCGAGCGGAATTCCATGATAGGAAGAGATGGGGTATCATCTATATATATAGGTGCCTTCACCAGCCTCTTTAGCTGGATGTCCAGCTGCTTCCACTCCCAGTCCGCGATCTTTTCTCCACCCTTGAACTTGTCAGCGTTGAGCTTTGTCTCCGAAACCATCATACGCTTTGCCAGCTGGATGGCGGGCATCTCAAGGGAAAATATCGCAACAGGCTTATTGAAGTCTACAGCTGCATTTCTTGCAAGGTTCAGCACGAATGCGGTCTTACCCATCGAAGGACGGGCCGCAAGGATGATGAGGTCAGAAGGCTGCCAGCCCTGGGTGACCTTGTCAAGCGAGGCGAATCCTGACGGAACGCCGCTCAAGCCGGTCTGTCCCTGAAGTTTCTGAAGGTCTTCAAGAGCATCGTTGATGACATTTCCGATTTCCTGCACATCCTTCTTCACATTGTTCTGGATTGCGGAGAAGATGTTTGTCTGGGCGAGGTCTATCAGATAGTCCACATTTATGGACTCGTCATATGACGATTTCAGTATCTTGTATGAAGCGGTGATCAGCTCACGCTGGATGCACTTCTGCTTGAGGATCCTGATGTAATATTCGATATGCGCCGCCGCACCTACCTTCTGCGAAAGATGCACAAGGAACACAGTGCCTCCGACCTCGTCAAGCTTTCCGTTGTCGCGGAGCTTCTGGGAAACTGACAGAAGGTCCAGCGCGGCATGCTCCTTGACAAGCGTCTGCATGGCCTCGAATATCATCCTGTGCTTCTCTGAATAGAAGCAGCTCGGGGTCAGTTCGCCCATCGCGTCGTCGACGCTGTTCGGCTCGATGAGAAGCGCGCCGAGAACAGCCTCTTCGACATCAAGGGCTTGAGGTGGTTTATTGCCCAACTCAAGCCCTAATGTATCAAGATTTACTCCTGTTTCCTTCTTTTTTGCCATATCCGACTATTCGAAGTCCGGGTTTACTAGGATTCTGCCGCAGTGCTCGCAGATGATCATCTTCCTGTTGGAAGCGATGTCGATGAGCCTCTGAGGAGCGATTGTGTTGAAGCAGCCGCCGCAAGAGTCACCGTTGAACACTGAAACCACTGCAAGGTGGTTGTTGCAGCTCTGACGGATGCGCTCGTATGCGCTCATTGTTCTTGCATCGATCTTTGCCGCGCACTCGTCTCTCTTTGCGCGGAGGAGTTCCTCCTCCTTTGCTGTAGACTCGACGATTGTTGCAAGCTCTTCCTTCTTTGCTGCGAGGTCGTCCGTCCTTACAGCAATCTTCTCCTTGATGATCTCAAGGTCGTTCTTCTTCTCGAAGATACGCTCCTTTGCCTCACCGATGTGCTTCTCAGCAATCTGTCTGAGGAGACCCTGGTTCTCGATCTCCTTGTTGAGGGAGTCGTACTCACGGCTGTTGGAGATGTTGTCGAGCTGAGACTTGTACTTCTCGATCTGAGCATCGCACTCAGCGATGTTCAGCTTGTTCTCAGCAATCATCTTGTTGAGCTCCTCAATCTGCTCTGAAACACGCGCCGCCTTTGCCTTGAGCTCAGCGATCTCGTTCTCGAGGTTCTCGACCTCAAGAGGAAGCTCACCTCTGAGCTGGAGGATCTTGTCGATGTCTGTGTCTGCCTGCTGGAGAGCGTAAAGAGTCTTAAGCTTCTCTGCTACAGTGAGATCCGAGTCTGCAAAACTCTTCTGGATCGACACGAAGGTCTCTCTCTGGTCAATCGGTGTTTCGATTTTCTTTGTCTTTTTAGCCATATCGCTTAAAAATAATATATCGGGTTACTATTTAAATTCTGAGTAATGCGAACCGCAAAGGTAGGAAAATTTTTCTTTATCAAAGAAAATAAAATGTCAACTATCTCTATTTCACTCTCATAATGTCCTATGTCCATGATCATGAAGCCATCTTCGGTAAAAAAATTATGGTATGAAATGTCTCCGCTGACATATAGCTGGGCTCCGGATTTCCTGGCAGCCCCTATGAGGGAACCGCCTGATCCTCCGCACATGGCCACCCTTTCGATCTTGCCATCGAGCGGTCTTGAAGACTTGAGGACCTTCAGTCCGAATCTCTCCTTCATCAGGGCGGTAACCTCCGCTGCGGAAAGCGGTTCCGGAAGGTTACCCACCACACCGAGTCCTGTACCTTCTCCGTCTTCATCGAGAATCTGCACATCCTCCAGGCCAAGCCTTGCTGCCATTGCACCGCTGACACCCGCAATGACCTTGTCCGCACTGGTATGTGCCGCATAAATCGCTATTCCAGCCCTTATTGCCTTGATCACAGCCGCGCCGACCTGATTTTCAGGAGTGATCTTCTTCAATCCCGAGAATATGAGAGGATGGTGGGTTATGATCATATCGGCTCCACACGCAATTGCTTCATCTACAAGCTGCGGTGTACAATCCAGTCCCATGAGGACAGAGGTCACCTCGTCCTCTGGCGAGCCTACGCACAGGCCGCTGTTGTCCCAGGACTCCTGGATGGAGAGCGGAGCGAAGGACTCGATTACGGATATTATTTCTTTTACTTTCATGTTTTTGTGTTTAGATCCCTCGACAAGCTCGGGATGACAGGACTAAAGGTCCTGGCGGATTTCTGTAAGCTGTTGGCGGATGCCTCTGAGGGTCTCCAGCACTTTTGCCTTGTTGATGACATCCTTCTTCTCGCCCTTGAGCCTCTTCGCGGCACCTTCAAGAGTAAGGCCCTCGATCTTCACCAGAAGATGGATGTGCTTGAATGTCTCGACATCCTCCTTAGTGAAAAGACGGTTGCCCTTGGCGTTTCTCTGCGGCTTGATGAACTTAGGGAATTCATTTGCCCAGAAGCGCACCAGGGATGCGCTTTCGCCGATGATCTCAGCGACTTCTCCTACTGTGTAAAAATACTTTTCCATAACTATATTCAGATCCTCACGTCACTTTGTTCCTCCGGATGACACTTGCGTCAATCCATCGACTGTCCGGTGGATACGGACAGAATCATCATGTTCATATATTCTTCTGGCGTCAATGACGCAAAGAAATGGTTCACCGGGTCAAGAACAAGCGTGTCCTTCAGCACTTCATAGTGCAGATGCGGAGCGAAAGAGTTGCCTGACACTCCTACATATCCTATGCGACTTCCGCGCTTGACCGACCTTCCCTTAGACACTTCGATGTCGGCCAGATGCGCATACCTGGTCACATATCCGTTGCCATGGTCTATCACGACCACGTTGCCAAGTCCCTTCCTTGACCTGACGACCTCCTTGACCTTGCCGTCTGCCGCCGCATACACAGGTTCACCGGACGGAGCAATCATATCAATTCCATTGTGGCGCATGCTCACCTTGTAGAAAGGATTTATCTTCTCTCCGACCGATGCTCCGGTCTGTGCAAAAACAAACTCCTTGAGAGGATTGGTCATCGGAGGCATGACGAATTCATCGTCATTCACAGCTTCCATGATCCTCCTGAAGTTATCCTCGATGCGAGCCGCACTAGCCTCCATATGTCCAAGTTTGCGCTCCGCATACTTCACAATATTGCCGTCCGGAATGGAATCGATGCCCGCAAGCTGAAGGTCAAGCGACGCAAGAGGATCCATGTCCGGTGCCGAAGTGTGGAATATCTCTTCATATATGCGGTTGTCACGCTGCTGAAGGTTTTCAATCACGTCAGACATCAGGCGCTCCTTGCGCTCAAGCTCAGGCATCTCACTCTCATACATGGCGTTCTCCTGTTTCAGGCGACGCTCAGTGTCAGTACTGAAAAACAGAGCAAAGACCAGATAGTAAAGAACTGCCATGGATATTGTGGCCACAATGAACAGAGACCCACGGCGGAACCACTTCCACGCGGATGTCTTCACCTTGCGGAATCTCACCTTTTCCTTGTCGTATGTGTACTCTCCTTCCATCTGCTATCTCCTCTTCTTCTTGTGGGACGGGTGCAGTGTGATCCTTTCGGACGCATCCGCAATCTCCTGAACCATAGTCGCATACTCCTCAGGAGTTATGGACAGGTCGAAATAATTCGCAGGGTTCACATGCGAGCCCTTGTACAGCACCTCATAATGCAGGTGAGGACCGGACGAACGTCCGGAATTTCCACTGAGGCCGATGCACTCTCCTCTCTTGACCTTCATTCCTTCGGCCACGCCGACCGACTTGAGATGAGCATATCTTGTCTTGTATCCGAACCCGTGATCGATCACGACCTGGTTTCCATATCCGAAAAGTTCAAACTTGACTGACTCCACTACTCCGTCTCCCGTAGAATATATCGGATTGCCGGGTTTCATCGCAAAATCCACTCCCGTATGCCTCTTTGACCTTCCCGTGAAAGGATCTCTCCTGTAACCGAACGGGCTGGTGAACCTGTATATCTTAGGATCCGGATTCATCGGCGGGATCGCCGGAATGCATGAAGCCATTTCGCCGGCACGCCTCGAAAGCAGGGCTACCTCATCGAACGACTTGCTCTGGACATATGTCTTCTTAATGAGCACGTCCAGCCTGACGGCTGTCTTCTTGAGAAGACCGTTCGGATCGACGTCATCATAATGAGCATACCGGTTCACACCTCCAAAACCCGCATTCCTGACTTCTGCTGGTATCTCGTTCATACCGAATATGGACCTGTATATGTCATCATCCCTCATCTGAAGAGAAGCAAGGGCCTCACTCGACTCGTCCAGTTTCCTGTTCAGCATCTCCACTCTCGAACACAGCTCTGCATTCTTCTTTTTGAGAACAGCTGTCTTAGGCGGCTCAAGGTCAAGCACATAAGCATACAGCCAGAAATAGAATACCGCCATACCCAGGCTTACCGCAAAAAGCACAAGCGACTTGAAGAAACGCGAACTCTTTGAGCGTTTCTTCACCTCGTACGACAAGGTCTTGCTGTTAAATACGTATCTTTTACCTATTGACATAACATGCAAAGATAATCAAAATATCACACACATCTATAAAAAATATATAAAACAAAATTTAAGGTCAAGATTTAGGGGTCCATTGCGAGCTATTCCGGAAATTTGTTGTACTTTTGTAGGTTGGTGCGACTTCGTCGTCGCGCCATAGGTCTGATAATAGAATAAAAGAAACAACATATGACTTCAAAAGAGATTAGAAAAGCCTTTCTGGACTTCTTCGCTTCAAAGGGCCATCAGATAGTGCCTTCGGCACCGATGGTAGTGAAGAACGACCCTACACTCATGTTCACCAACGCAGGAATGAACCAGTTCAAGGATTGGTTCCTCGGCAACAGCCCCGCTAAATGGAAGAGGGTTGCAGACAGCCAGAAATGCCTCCGCGTGAGCGGAAAGCACAACGACCTTGAAGAGGTCGGACGCGACACATATCACCACACAATGTTCGAGATGCTCGGAAACTGGAGTTTCGGCGACTATTTCAAGAGCGAGGCGATCGATTGGGCATGGGAGCTCCTCACAGAAGTATACAAGCTCGACAAGGACAGACTGTATGCGACTGTGTTCGAGGGATCGGAGGCCGACGGCACCAAGCTCGACACCGAGGCCATGGAGGCATGGAAGAGGCATCTTCCGGAGGACAGGATCCTCCTCGGAAACAAGAAGGACAACTTCTGGGAAATGGGTGACACAGGTCCATGCGGACCATGCTCCGAGATCCACATAGACCTCAGAAGCGACGAGGAGAGGGCTGCCGTTCCGGGCGCTTCACTCGTGAACAAGGACCACCACCTCGTGATCGAGATATGGAACAACGTGTTCATGCAGTACAACCGCAAGGCGAACGGAGAGCTTGAGCTTCTCCCTAACAAGAACGTGGACACAGGAATGGGCTTCGAGCGCCTCTGCATGGCACTTCAGGGCAAGCAGTCAAACTATGACACAGATGTGTTCACAGGCATGATCGGCAAGATCGAGGAGCTTTCAGGACACAGATACGGAGTGAATGAGCAGGAAGATATCGCGATGCGCGTGATCGCAGACCACATCCGTGCAATCAGTTTCTCAATCGCTGACGGCCAGCTCCCTTCAAACGTGAAGGCAGGCTATGTGATCCGCCGAATCCTCCGCCGCGCAGTGCGCTACGGCTACACATTCCTCGGATTCAACGAACCTTTCCTCTGCCGTCTCGTGCAGCAGCTCGTTGACGACATGGGCGAATTCTATCCGGAGATCGTGAAGCAGCAGACCCTCATCGAGCGCGTCATCAAGGAAGAGGAGATGGCTTTCCTCCGCACTCTTGACAGAGGCATCCGCCTGATGGACAACATCATGGCCAAGTCAGCAGAGACCAAGGTCATCAGCGGCGAAGATGCATTCGTCCTCTATGATACATTCGGATTCCCTATCGACCTTTCTGAGCTCATCGCTTCTGAAAAGGGATATACCATCGACCTTGAGGGATTCCAGGTAGAACTCCAGAAACAGAAGGACAGGGCGCGCAACGCCACTGCCATCGAGTCAGGTGACTGGGTGGAGTTCGCGCACTGCGACAGCATCGAGTTCCTCGGTTATGACTACACTGACCTCGAAGGCGTCCAGCTCACACGCCACCGCACTGTAAAGGCAAAGAACAAGACCATGTTCCAGCTCGTGTTCGAGCGCACTCCTTTCTATGCAGAGATGGGAGGACAGGTCGGCGACACCGGATACATCCTTTCAGAAAGCGGAGAAAAGATCAACATCCTCAACACAATAAAGGAGAACAACCTCACCATCCACGTCGCAGAGCGCATTCCGGCAGACTGCACGGAGAGCTTCAGCCTCCATGTGGACACCGAGAGAAGAACCCAGATCGAAAACAACCACACAGCGACACACCTCCTCCATCAGGCTCTCCGCGAGATCCTCGGAACACATGTGGAGCAGAAGGGTTCATATGTATGCGACCAGTACTTCCGCTTCGACTTCTCTCATTACGAGAAGCTCACAGAAGAGCAGATTGACCTTGTGGAGAAGAGGGTGAACGCACTCATCAGGGCCAACTATCCGCTCGACGAGAACCGCGCCGCGACTATGGAAGAGGCTCAGGAGATGGGTGCAATGGCACTCTTCGGAGAGAAATATGGTGAGAAGGTGCGTGTTGTGAGATTCGGTTCGTCATGCGAACTCTGCGGCGGTACTCATGCTGCGGCCACAGGACAGATAGGATTCTTCAAGATAACATCAGAGTCAGCGATCGCTGCGGGTGTACGCCGCATCGAGGCCACTACAGGAGTTCATGCAGAACTCATCGTTGACGGCATGGAGACATCCATCCGCATTGCAAAGGCCTTCTTCAACAATGCTCCTGACCTCGCTGCAGCCATCAAGAAGATGGTTGAAGAGAATGAGACATACAAGAAGCAGATGGAGGAGGTGATCAAGGAGAAGACCATTACCCTCAAGAACAGCCTCAAGGAGCTTGCCAAGGAGATCAACGGCGTGAATGTCGTGACTATCGACTACTCTATCGACCCTGTGATGCTCAAGAATGCAGCGTTCATGCTTCAGAAAGAGGCTCATAACCTCGTGATCGCAGCAGCATTCGAGACAGGCGGAAAGCCACAGCTCCTTCTCATGTATACTGACGACCTCGTGAAGGCAGGTCACAACGCAGGCGCAGATGTGCGCGAAGCTGCCAAGCTCATCATGGGAGGCGGCGGCGGACAGCCTGGCCTTGCAACAGCAGGCGGCAAGTCCGTTGATGGACTTTCAGCAGCTTTAAGCAAATTGTTGGAATCAGCTACACGATAGAATGAAGAAACTCGACCAGTTCATAATCAAGTCTTTTGTAGGACCGTTCATAGCGATCCTGCTGGTCGTAGTGTTCATTCTCATGATGCAGTTCCTATGGCTCTACATCGACGAACTGGTAGGTAAAGGATTGAGCCTCAAGGTTATACTTGAATTCCTCGGATGGGGCAGCGCGACCCTGCTGCCTCTGTCACTTCCTTTGGCAACCCTCCTTTCGTCGATGATGACCCTTGGAACGCTCGGCGAGAACAACGAGCTTCTCGCCATCAAGGCCGCCGGCATATCGCTGCAGAGGGTGCTCATCCCTCTGGGAATCATATGCGGAGTCATAAGCGTCGGAGCATTCTTCATATCCAACGACCTCATTCCTGTCGCATACAACAAGATCTACACTCTGAGGGACGACATCGGCAAGACCAAGGAGGAGATCAAGATCCCGACCGGCACCTTCTACAACGGTATTGAAGGATACATACTCCGCGTCAACGAGAGAGACAAGGAGACGGACATGATGTACGGCGTGATGGTATATAACCATACCAAAAACAAAGGAAACACCAGCCTCACGCTTGCAGATTCGGCTCTTATGAAGATGTCCAAGGACAAGAGCTACCTTACATTCACCCTCTATAACGGAGCGAACTACGAGGAGACAAACACCAAGAAGTACCGCGACACGACTCTGACGCTTCAGAAAATCGACTTCAGAGAACAGGAACTCATCATTCCTCTTGAGAACTACGCTTTCCAGAAGTCAGACTCAAGCCGTTTCAACGACCAGGTGAAGTCAATGAACCTCGCACAGCTTCAGCACGGACAGGATTCGATCGGAGCCTTGAACGAAGAGGGCAAGCAGAAGAACATCCAGTCTGTCCATAAATCCAGAGTCCTGAGATATAACGCCCAGTTGGATTCCGCAGGAAAGGCAGGAAGGACATCTCCTTTCATCAGGAAGGAAAACGAAGGATGGAAGACGCTTGAGGCGCAGATCCAGGCATATGAGAGAGCCAAGGACAATGCATCTGACCTGCAGACATCTCTGGCTTCATATTCCCGTGAGAGGTATCATCACACATACACACTCAGGCTTATCGACATTGAGATTCTCAAGAAGTTCGCCTTGTCGATTGCGTGTCTCATCTTCTTCTTCATCGGAGCCCCTCTCGGAGCGCTCATCAGAAAAGGAGGACTGGGAACACCAGCGATCATCTCAGTGCTTTTCTTCGTGTTCTACTGGGTGATCGACATCACAGGAACCAAGCTCGCACGTGACGGCGCCGTAGGGCCGTTCCACGGCGTGTTCATATCTTCATACATATTGCTCCCTACCGGTCTCTACCTGACCTGGCAGGCGATCAATGACTCATCAATCTTAAACCTCGGAAACATCAGGAACGGATTCAAGAAAATAAAGGCTGCAATAATGGGATTTTTCAAGAAGACCCGTATCGTATACATGGGTACGCCAGAGTTCGCCGTAGCACCGCTCGACGAGCTGATAAAGAACGGATATAATGTGGTGGGAGTAGTCACCGTGGCGGACAAGGCCAGCGGCCGAGGGCTCAAGGTGAACGAAAGCGCCGTCAAGAAATATGCTGTGGAGCACAACATCCCTGTACTTCAGCCGATTTCACTCAAGGACCCTGAGTTCCTTGATGCCCTGAAGGCATGGAAGGCGGACCTGTTCGTGGTAGTAGCCTTCAGGATGCTGCCTAAGGTGGTATGGGAGATACCGAAGATGGGTACATTCAATCTTCACGCAGCCCTGCTTCCTCAGTACCGAGGCGCAGCCCCGATAAACTGGGCTGTGATCAACGGCGAGAAGACAACCGGTGTGACTACATTCATGATAGACGACGGCATGGACACCGGTGGCATCATGTATAGATATGACTGCAAGATCGGTCCTGACGAGACTGTAGGAGAGGTTCACGACAAGCTTATGGAACTCGGTGCAACACTGGTTGTCAACACAGTGGAAGCACTCATAGAGAACAATGTCGAACTGCGTGTACAGAGGAGCTTCATCCAGGGATCCGAGATCCTGAAGCCTGCACCGAAACTCACCAGAGAACTATGCCACATAGATTGGAGAGGATCTACCAAAGACATATACAACCTCATCCGTGGTCTGAGTCCATACCCTGCCGCATTCACAGAGCTTGTCAAGGATGAGAAGACCACCCAGATGAAGATATACAAGACCATCAAGGTAGAGGGAGAGGAATACGCAGCGATGCTTGCTCAGTGCGGACACAGCACAGGCACAGAGCCCGGAACGATACTGTCGGACGGCAAGACATATCTTGCAATCGCGACAGCAGACGGAGCGATATCCGTTACAGAGCTCCAGCTTGCAGGCAAGAAGAGAATGGCTGTGAAGGACTTCCTCATCGGATTCAGAGAGCCACAGAGCTACAAGACCTCGACTGGCACGTCATCACAGGTAACAGGCAGATAAGATTTATATGGGCAGCAACATCGTCATAATCTGCGACGGCAGTTTTCCACGGACCGAGTATCCACGATACCTGATCCGCACAGCTGATTTCATCATCTGCTGCGACGGTGCTCTCAAGAAATTCATTCGTAACAGCAAGGCCATATTCGGCACGGAAAGACTCCCTGACCGCGTCATCGGAGATATGGACTCTTTGTCTGAAAGTCTCAGAAAAAAGTATTCAGACATAATCGTAAAGATCGACGAACAGGAGCACAACGACCAGACGAAGGCGTTCAGATGGGCCATGGATAACCTTGAGGACATAGAAAGCATCACCATACTGGGAGCGACAGGACAGAGAGAGGACCATACCATCGGAAACATTTCCCTGCTCATGGAATATGCCCGCATATATGATCTGGAAGGGATGGGCATACAGGTGCAGATGATCACCGATCATGCTACGATAGTGGCTGTCACCGGCACTGTGGAAATGGACTGCGGCGAAGGTCGTCAGATATCCATACTGAGTCCGGACAACACACTCAGGATAAAGTCAGAAGGGCTTAGATGGAAGACAGACGACGTCGTTTTCGACAACTGGTGGAAAGCTACCCTCAACGTCGCAACGCAGGACAACATCAGGCTTGAATTCAGCCACAAGTCCATCGCACTTATAATGATGAATTAAAAGACATATAAATTGACGGATTCTTTAGGAATTTATCAATTTAAATTATAAATTTGACACATAAATCATATTTGATTTAAAAATTCAAAAGATGGAAAAAGCAAAGTACTTTCCAACAATCGAGGCCATCGACAGAGCCTCTGAGGTACTTGGGGAAATCCTCGAGCCGACACCGTTCATGAAGAACAATAACCTCTCAGACATCTACGAGGCCAATGTGTTCCTCAAAAGAGAGGACCTTCAGATGGTAAGGTCATACAAGATCAGAGGAGCATACAACAAGATCAGATCCATCGATCCCGAAACATTGAAGAAAGGCATAGTCTGCGCCAGTGCGGGAAACCACGCACAGGGTGTCGCCTTCTCTTGCAGCAAGCTGCAGATCATAGGTTCGATATTCATGCCTACCACAACTCCTAAGCAGAAGATCGAGCAGGTGAAGATGTTCGGCAAGGAATTCATCGAGATTGTCCTGACCGGAGACACTTTTGACGCGGCCAACGCTGCGGCGATAGCATTTGCTGAGGAGAGCGGAAGGACTTTCATCCCGCCGTTCGACGACCCTAAGGTCATGGAAGGCCAGGGTACCATAGGACGCGAGATCCTCAATCAGACGAATGTGAAGCTTGACTATGTGTTCGTCCCTATCGGAGGTGGCGGACTCGCTTCTGGTCTGGGTTCATATTTCAAGATGATGTCTCCAGAGACCAAGATCATCGGCGTGGAGCCTGGCGGAGCGCCTTGCATGAAGGCGGCGATCGAGGCAGGAGAACTCGTGGAACTTGAGCATATCGACAAGTTTGTAGACGGCGCTGCCGTCAAGAAGGCAGGCGCACTGACATACCAGGTCTGCAAGGAAGTCCTCGATGACATCGTTGTCGTTCCGGAAGGTGCTGTCTGCACAACCATCATCCAGATGTATAACAAGAGCGCTATCGTTGTGGAACCGGCAGGAGCTCTCGCATCAGCTGCGCTCCGCTTCTATGCAGACAAGATCAAGGGCAAGAATGTAGCCTGCATCGTCAGCGGAAGCAACAACGACATCACCAGAATGGAGGAGATACGTGAGAAGTCACTCCTCTACGAAGGCCTCAAGCATTATTTCATAGTGAACTTCCCGCAGAAGTCCGGCGAGATCCTCTCTTTCATCCGAGATGTGATCGGCCCGGAGGACGACCTCGTATATATCCAGTACATCAAGAAGACCAACAAGAACTTCGGACCTGCGCTCATAGGTATCGAACTGGCCAGAAAGGAAGACTTCAAGGGTCTCACAGACAGGATGGACAAGCACGGAATCTCATACGAATACATAAACGAGAACAATAAACTTTTTGAAATACTAATCTGATAACACCATGGCTAATATTGACTGGAGCAAACTCACTTTCTCCTACACCAAGACAAACACAATCCTCATCACCACCTTCAAGGATGGCGCATGGACACCTGTAGAAAGTCATACTGACGACTATCTGCACCTGAGTGCATATGCAGGCGCGCTCCATTACGCAATCGAGTGCTTCGAGGGTCTCAAGGCCTTCAGAGGCAAGGATGGCAGGATCAGGATGTTCAGACCGGAAGAGAACGCAAAGCGTCTTCAGAGATCTGCTCAATACCTCGGCATCGAGGCACCTTCAACTGAGATGTTCATAGAGATGTGCGAGCGCTGCATCAAGGAGAACGAGGAGTTCCTTCCTCCTTATGAGGCAACCGGAGCATCACTTTACATCCGTCCAACTCTCATCGGATCAAACCCTCAGCTCGGAGTGCAGTCTTCAAAGGAAAGCACATTCATGATCCTCTGTTCACCTGTTGGAGCATATGTGGGCGGAGCGCTTGACGCTGTAGACGTAGTCATCGCGAGAAACTATGACAGGGCTGCGCCTAACGGATCAGGAGCATACAAGGTAGGTGGAAACTACGCCTGCTCTCTCCGTTCTCTGAACATTGCACATGAGCAGGGATACAAGGCAGTGCTTTATCTTGACCCGTCGACAAAGACTCTGATCGACGAGTTCAACTCTTCGAACTTCTTTGCGATCAAGGGCAACAAGTACATCACTCCTAAGTCAGACTCAATCCTCCCTTCAATCACCAACATGTCTCTCGAGACTGTAGCGGCACACCTTGGAATGGAGGTTGAGAGAAGAAAGGTTCCTGTTTCTGAGCTCAGCACTTTCGAGGAGGTCGGCGAATGCGGTACTGCAGTTGTGATCACTCCTGTGCACAAGCTGGTTGACAAGCCGTTCCTGGAGTCGAAGGAGGAGACAGTATACACTTATGGCGAGGGTCAGTGCGGTCCTAAGTCTCTGAAACTTTATAACTATATTACCGGACTTCAGAAGGGCGAGATCGAGGATCCGTTCAACTGGGTACACTATGTAGACTGATCTATATACAGAATACATTCATAAGGGGTGACATTGGTCATCCCTTTTTTTGTGAATCTCGGTTGTAGGGTAAATTCGGTTTGGTTTCGTCGGAACAAGTTCCGACTTCATCCCTCCCATCGCAAGCGATGGGCCCCTCCCGTTCATGTGGCCACGGGCGGCCACACCAACCAAATTTACCCTACAACCTATTATGAGACGGGAGCCAATGCCGCTGAGACTGCCTGCCACCTTTGCTTATAACTCAACCATATATAGATAAGTCTACTGACGTAAAAGCGAATATAGGCCACGGGCGGGCAGACTGGGTACCGTCCGACACTTTTTTGACGATTTTGGTGATGGACGGTAGGCAAAGCCGAACAATATGAGCTGATTTCTGTACCGTCCATCATAAAATCAGCCATTTTCCTGTCGGACGCCAACTGGCATACCTCCCTGAAATAGCGAAGCGGACGGAAGCGATGTATGGTACGCTTCGCGGATGTGAAAGGGCCTGTTCCGTGGCCTTCTTGACAGCGAAGCGGACGAGGAGGATGTCTGCGGGTGAGGTTACTTCGGGGCGATGCGGTAGAGGAAAGCTGCTATTATGGCGAAGATGATGTTCGGGAGCCATAGGGCTATGAATGGCGGGAGGACTCCCGTGTGGACAAACATCTGGCTGAAGCGCAAGAAGAGGATGTATGTGAAGGCCAGGCCTATGCCGATACCAATGTTCCAGCCTATGCCTCCCCTTCTCCTCTTAGACGAAAGCGCAACTCCCATGATCGTAAGAATGAATGCTGAGAACGGAAGTGCGAGACGGGTGTTCTTCTCTATGAGGGCGAACTTGACATTGGCATCTCCTCGCATCTTCTGCGTTTCGATCATGTCATTGAGTTCCTCATAGTTCAACGTCTCGACCGTCTTCTCAGTCAGATAGAAATCCTTCACGGACAATGCAAGCGTGGTGTCCATCTGACGTCCGCTTCTTATCTTGTCTGTCAGGTCTTCGTTATATTCTCTGATAAAGTATTTCTTAAGTCTCCATGTACCCTTCAGGGTATCATACACCGCTGTCTCTGCCGATATCTTCGACACGAGCTTGTTGTCCTCTATCTTCTCGATAGTGAACCTGTATGCGGTGTTGTTCCATGAACTGAAAGATTCGGCGAAGACGAACTCTCCGGGAGCCGTCTGATAATGGACATTTCGCCCGACGCTCTTATATCGGTTCTTGATGTATTGCGTCTCGAAATCCAGTCTGGTCTTGTTGGCGTCCGGTATGACGAAAAGATTAAGCCAGAGCGACAGAAGCGCGATTATGGTTGCCGAGAATATATATGGAACCATCATCCTATGGAAGCTGACGCCGCAGGAAAGTATCGCCACAATCTCCGAATCGGCAGCCATCTTCGAAGTGAAGAAGATGACCGTGATGAACACGAACAGCGGACTGAACATGTTGATGAAGTATGGGACGAAGTTCATATAATAATCGAAGATGATGGCCTTGAGCGGAGCCTCCTTAGACACGAAGTCGTCGATCTTCTCACTGATGTCGAAGATGATGACGATGCCGATGATCAGAAGGAGAGCCACGAAGAAGGTGCTCATGAACTTCTTGATTATATATAAGTCTATCTTTCTTGGAGAGAGGTCCATAACTTTAAAGTCTTGTAGTTATCCTTTTGACTGTCTCATCCTTCCATGCCTTGAAGTCTCCGGCCTTGATGTGCTTGCGTGCCTCACGGACAAGGTCAAGGTAGAACGCCAGGTTATGCTCGCTTGCTATCTGTCCGGCGAATATTTCTCCAGCCACGAAAAGATGACGGAGGTATGCCTTGGTGTATGTATGATCGACAAACGATGTTCCCTTCGGATCAAGTGGCGAAAAATCGTCCGCCCACTTCTTGTTCTTCATGTTTATGATGCCGTCCCATGTGAAGAGCATGCCGTTGCGGCCGTTTCTTGTAGGCATCACACAGTCGAACATGTCCACTCCCCTTGCTATTCCCTCAAGGATGTTAGCCGGTGTGCCGACTCCCATCAGGTAGCGCGGCTTGTCCTCCGGGAGCATAGGGCATACGACTTCGAGCATCTCATACATCTTCTCTGTCGGCTCGCCCACCGCCAGACCTCCGATGGCATATCCCTCACGGTCAAGAGCCGCCGCATGATCCACTGCCGCACGGCGCAGGTCCGGATAGACACATCCCTGAATGATCGGGAACAATGCCTGTGAATATCCATAAAGAGGATCCGTAGCATCAAAATGCTTCACACACCTCTCTAACCACCTCTGAGTGAGGGAGAGAGACTTCTTTGCATAATCATAAGTCGCATCACCCGGGCAGCACTCGTCAAGAGCCATGACGATGTCGGCTCCGATGATGCGCTGGGTGTCCATATTGTTCTCGGGAGTGAATATGTGCTTTGATCCGTCGATATGTGAACGAAAGATGCATCCGTCCTCTGCAAGCTTCCTTATAGGGCTGAGGGAAAACACCTGGAATCCGCCGCTGTCGGTCAGGATCGGGCGATCCCAGGACTCGAATTTATGGAGTCCGCCGGCCATCTTGAGGATGTCAAGACCCGGACGGAGGTACAGGTGGTATGTGTTGCCGAGGATGATTTCGGCCTTGATGTCTTCCTTGAGGTCTCTATGGTATATTCCCTTTACGGAACCCACAGTACCGACAGGCATGAATATCGGGGTCTCGATCTGTCCGTGGTCTGTGGTTATCACACCGCACCTTGCTGCGGACTGAGGGTCATTATGTGTCTTGACAAATTTCATTCAGTATATTTTAACCCTCAAAGATAGTAACTTTTACTCAAAAACGATTATCTTTGTCTGATACATTACAAAAGAGCTTGCCGATCAAGTCGGCAATGACGGGATAGTCAACCCGGCAATGTAAAACCGTCATCCCCGACCTGATCGGGGATCAGAACAAGAAAACAAATTCAATAACACTATGAACAAATCAATCAAACTGAGACTGATCGTAATGAATGTCATCCAGTGGGCTGTCTGGGGATCTTACCTTACTTCCATGGGAAGCTATCTCGCATCAGTCGGACTGGCAAAAAACATCGGTATCTTCTATGCGATGCAAGGCATCGTGTCCATATTCATGCCTACCCTCATGGGTATCGTGGCAGACAAGTTCATTCCGGCGCAGAAGCTCCTCGGCATCTGCCACGGAATCGCCGGAGCTGGCATGCTCGGAGCGGGGTTCTACGGCATGACCGCCGGTGCGGAAGTATCATTCGGCATCCTCTTCGGACTCTATGCCCTCAGCGTAGCGTTCTACATGCCTACAATCGCGCTTTCCAACTCTGTGGCCTTCAACATTCTGGAGCAGAACGGCTATGACACAGTGAAGGACTTTCCTCCTGTCCGCGTATTCGGTACAGTTGGATTCATCTGTGCAATGCTCTTTGTCAACTTCATGACCAATGGAGCAGGAGTACAGTACCAGCATTCATACAACCAGTTCATTGTTTCGGGTATTCTCGGCATAGCCATGCTTCTGTACTGCTTCACACTTCCTAACTGCCCTTGCAGCGCAGGAACAGGAGAAAAGCAGACACTTGCAGAACGCTTCGGCCTCAACGCATTCTCACTTTTCAAGGACAGGCAGATGGCCATCTTCTTCATCTTCTCCATGCTCCTTGGCGTTGCCCTTCAGATTACTAACGGATTTGCAAATCCATACATATCTCACTTCAAGGAAGTGCCTGAATTTGCACAGACATGGGGAGCCCGCAATGCAAACGCTCTCATATCGATATCACAGATTTCCGAAACGCTTGGCATCCTCCTCATCCCCGTGGCAATGAGGATCTTCGGCATCAAGAAGGTAATGCTCATCGCCATGTTCGCATGGGTACTGCGCTTCGGATTCTTCGGAGCAGGAGACCCTGGTTCAGGTGTATGGATGCTCATCCTCTCAATGATCGTATACGGTGTTGCATTCGACTTCTTCAACATCTCCGGCGCCCTCTACACAAACATGCGCACCAGCGAGAAACTGCAGAACAGCGCCCAGGGACTCTTCATGCTTATGACAAACGGAATCGGAGCTACAATAGGAACTCTCGGCGCTCAGGCAGTCGTTAACCACTTCGTCTACAATGCCGCAGAGCCGAACTGGAGTGCAGCGTGGTACACATTTGCAATCTACGCCCTCGTGGTTGCAATCCTGTTCATGATCCTCTTCAAAGAACCGAAGGACTCAACCCAGAAGGTTGCATAATCCCACTGGCGCACAAACTCCTGTGCACCAAACACTTATAAAAAGTTCGTGCTCCCTTTGGGGAGCACGAACTTTTTATAATACACTCGCCATCAGCGAGTTATGCGCCAGGACATTTATTTCACCAGTCCCAATTTCTCCATCAGTGCCTGTGGCTCAGGATCATGGCCGCGGAAGTTGCGGTAGATGACAGCCTCGTCCTCTGCGCCACCTTTCTCGAGGATGTTCTTTCTGAATGATGTTGCAACTTCTGTGTTGAAGATGCCCTTCTCCTTGAAGAGTGAGAATGCGTCTGCTTCGAGGACCTCAGCCCACTTGTATGAATAGTATCCTGCCGAGTATCCGCCTGAGAATATGTGTGAGAATGAGGTCGAGAATGCTGCGCCGTCAGCTGAAGGCATGATCGCATATGGTGCGAGGGTTGCCTGTTCGAACTCTACAGTACCCACAGCCGGAACCTCCTTGATAGTATGCCATGCCATGTCGAGGTATGCAAAGTGGAGCTGACGCACCTGGCCATAGCCTGCTAGGTAGTTCTTTGCCGCAACTATCTTCTCGATAAGCTCTGCAGGGATTGGCTCGCCGGTCTGGTAATGCCTTGCGAACGAGTTGAGATACTCCGGCTCATATGCCCAGTTCTCCATGATCTGTGACGGGAGCTCTACAAAGTCACGTGACACGCCTGTTCCGGTGAGAGAGCCGTAACGACCCTGAGCAAGAATGCCGTGAAGAGCATGGCCGAACTCGTGGAGGAATGTGGTGAGCTCGCTGTGAGTGATGAGTGACGGAGCATCGCCGGATGGCTTGGTGAAGTTCATTACTGTGCTGATGAACGGACGATACTCGACACCATTCCTGATGCTCTGTCCGCGGAACTCGGTCATCCACGCACCACCTCTCTTGCTTGCTCTTGGGAAGAAGTCAGCATAGAAGAGCGCAAGATGGCTGCCGTCGGCATCCTTCACCTCATAAACCTTGACGTCCTCGTGATATACAGGGACATTGTCAAGTTCATGGAATGTGATGCCATAGAGACGATTTGCCAGAGAGAACACTGCGTCGATGCAGCTCTCGAGCTGGAAGTATGGCTTGAGCTGCTCCTCGTTGAGTGAATACTCAGCCTCCTGATAGCGCTCTGACCAGTATGAGAAGTCCCAAGGCATGAGTTTCGGCTCTGTAAATCCGTTTGCCTTTGCATATGCATATACATCAGCGACATCCTTCTTCGCGAACTCAAGGGATGGCTCGAGAAGCTGCATGATGAAGCCGTTCACTGTTTCCTTGCTTTTTGCCATTCTCTCTTCGAGAGCATAGTCCGCATAAGTCTCATATCCGAGAATGTTTGCGATCTTGATCCTGAGGTCAACGATCTTCTTCACGATCTCAGTGTTATCGAACTCGCCGCCGATGGCTCTTGTGTTGTATGCCATCCAGATTTGCTGGCGAAGGTCACGGTTTGTGCTGTACTTCAGGAAAGGTCCGTAGCTTGGGTAGTCAAGGGTGTACGCCCAACCCTCAAGACCTTTCTCTTTAGCTGTCTCCGCGCCCATTGTCTTCACATACTCAGGAAGGCCTGCGAGGTCTGCCTCATCTGTGATGTGAAGGGTATAGGCATTCGTAGCCGCAAGGACATTCTTGCTGAACTGAAGAGTAGTGAGAGAAAGCTCCTCGGACCATTTGCTGTAGAGTGCCTTGTCCTCGTCAGAGAGGTTTGCTCCACCGCGCACGAAGCTCTTGTAGTTATCTTCGAGGAGTGTCATCTGGTCCTGATCGAGTCCGAGTTCGTTCCTCCTTTCATAGACAGCCTTCACCTTCTGGAAAAGGTCGTTGTTGAGAGATACATACATCGAGTATTCTGTGAGCATAGGCGACACCTGCTCTGCAATCTGCTGCATCTCGTCGTTTGTGTTTGCCTCCATGAGGTTGTAGAAGATGCCTGCCACCCTGTCAAGGGTTGCGCCTGCATACTCCATAGTTTCGATTGTGTTCTCGAATGTAGGCTCTTCCTGGTTTGCCACGATGGCATCGATTTCCGCCTTAGCCTCTGCAATACCCTGCTCGAATGCCGGAAGGTAATGCTCATTGCGGATCTTGTCGAATTGTGGAGCGCCGAACGGTGCGGTCGACTCCGTCAAAAGTGGATTTTCCATTTTGCAACTGCTGATAACTGCAAGCACGAGGCCTGCGATAAGTAGTTTCCTTTTCATATTTGATTACTTGTTACAATTCTGCAAATTTAAGGAAACATTTTGTATTTTCGATATCGAATATATACGCGACGCAGTCATTATATATTTAATCTCGAAACAGCTGCACTCCATGTGCTTGCCGACCTTACGGCACGAAGTCATAAGGTCAGGTGTAAAACCGTGTGACGCCAGTTCCAGAAGGGAGAATGATTCCGTCCCGGCATCAAGAAGTCGTTCCAGAAGATCATGATTATACGCAAGTCTTGACAACACTCGGCGACGGAATGCCCTGCTTTCCTTGAGTGCATCGTTATGATGCAATGCTCTGCAATCATCACAACAGAATTTCTTATCTGCCCGTCCATACTTGATCTCATCACCACAATGCAGACATCGTGCTCTCTGGCGGATTTCTTTGCTGTAGCCCATCTTTTTTCATACAAATATCATCTGGCAAAACAGTACATGCAAGAGTCCGCAGCATGTTTTAATTTATTTTTCGAAGATTTTTACGAATCTTAGGATTTTTTCCACCCCAAAACAAATTTTAGGATTTTAAGAAAAGTGACATAATTGTAAAAAAGAGAAAAACCTAATAGGGTTCAAATCCAGAACTACCTAAAGACTAGCATTTTATCAAAATAATTTACCTTTCTTTGCACCAACCTACCAAGCGCGCATAAGATGTGGGGAAGAACGAGTCAAACATTTAAAGAGATTGAATCTTATGGATCACATCAACAGGATCGAGCTCCAGGGACGTGTCGGATTTGTCCGCACCAACGAGTTCAACGGGAGCAAGGTCGCCAATTTCTCACTGGCGACCGACATTCTTTACAAGTCCAGGGAAGGAGCCGCTGTTTCCGAAACGACCTGGCACAATATCGTAGCATGGGAAAACAAGGACATGCCTGATGTCGGGAGCATCTGCAAGGGCATGCCGGTGCATGTAGTCGGAAGACTCAGGACCACAAGGTATACCAATGCCGACGGAGTAGAGAAGACGTTCTATGAAGTCATGGCTCAGAAACTGAGAATACTTGAAGACACGCCGGACCCGTTCTAGTCCGCAGCAAGGAATGTGCATGAGAGCGGCGCAAGTCGCTCTCTATTAAACTTTAGCAGATTTTAAACGTTTTTTGTCACAATACCGCATAATGGGGATTGCTTTATATGAAATTTGGAGTTACCTTTGCGCCCGATTTATATAAGGTATATTATGACACAGAAATTCAACGACGGCAGATGGAGCCGCAGAATCGATGTTGCAGATTTCGTATATAGCAACATTACCCCTTACGAAGGTGACGCATCATTCCTTCAGGGACCTACAGAGCGCACAAAGAAGCTCTGGAACAAGTGCCTCGAAGCTCTCGCAGAAGAGAGAGAGAACGGAGGCGTACGCGCAATCGACGCACAGACAATCTCAACAATCACTTCACACGCAGCAGGTTACATTGACAAGGAGAACGAGCTTATCGTAGGCCTCCAGACAGATGAACTCCTCAAGAGGGCCATCAAGCCTTTCGGAGGTCTCAAGGTAGTAGAGAAGGCATGCCAGGAGAACGGCGTGGAGCTTGACCCTAAGGTGAAGGAGATTTTCACTCACTACAGAAAGACACACAACGACGGAGTATTCGACGTATATACAGAAGAAATCCGCAAGTACAGGTCACTGGGATTCCTCACAGGACTTCCTGACAACTATGCAAGAGGCCGTATCATCGGTGACTACAGAAGGCTTGCACTCTATGGTATCGACAGGCTCATCGAGGCTAAGAAGGAAGACCTCAAGAACCTTACAGGTACAATGACCCGCTCACGCATCACTCTCCGCGAGGAGGTTGCAGAGCAGATCAGGGCGCTCCAGGAAATCAAGGTCATGGGTAATTACTATGGTCTCGACCTCAGCAGACCTGCGAGAAGCGCACAGGAGGCGGTTCAGTGGCTCTACATGGCATACCTTGCTGCTGTCAAGGAGCAGGACGGAGCGGCCATGTCACTCGGAAATGTATCATCATTCCTCGACATCTTCATCCAGTATGATCTTGACCACAACCTCATCGACGAGTCATTCGCACAGGAGCTCATAGACCAGTTCGTAATGAAGCTCAGAATGGTACGTCACCTCAGAATGAACGCATACAACGAGCTCTTCGCAGGTGACCCTACATGGATTACAGAGGCCATCGGCGGCCGTTTCACAGGTGGAAAGAGCAAGGTTACAAAGACCTCGTTCCGTTTCCTCCAGACTCTCTACAACCTCGGACCTGCACCAGAGCCAAACATGACAGTCCTCTGGCATCCAGAGCTTCCGGAGGGATTCAAGGAGTTCTGTGCAAAGGTTTCGATCGACACCAGCTCTGTACAGTACGAGAACGACTCTCTCATGCGTAAGGTAAGAGGATGCGACGACTACGGTATCGCATGCTGCGTATCATACCAGGCCATCGGCAAGGCTATCCAGTTCTTCGGAGCACGTGCAAACCTTGCAAAGGCACTCCTCCTTGCAATCAACGGCGGACGCTGCGAGAATACAGGCACACTCATGGTAGAGGGAATCAAGCCTCTCAAGAGCAACGTGCTCGACTTCGATGAAGTAATGGAAAACTACAAGAAGGTTCTCCATGAGGTTGCACGCGTATACAACGAGACAATGAACATCATCCACTTCATGCACGACAAGTATGACTATGAAAGGTCTCAGATGGCGTTCATCGACACAAATCCTACTATCAACCTCGCATACGGTGTTGCAGGTCTCTCTATCGTAGCAGACTCGCTCTCAGCAATCAAGTATGCAAAGGTGACAGCACGCCGCAACGCTGAAGGCCTGACAGAAGGCTTCGACATCGAGGGCGCCTTCCCTATGTTCGGTAATGATGACGACAGGGTTGACGTACTCGCACGCGACGTTGTCCAGCTCTTCGACACTGAGCTCTGCACACGCAAGATATACAAGGGTGCGCAGCCTACCCTCTCACTCCTCACCATTACATCAAATGTGATGTACGGAAAGAAGACCGGTGCAACTCCTGACGGAAGAGCAAAGGGCGTGGCATTCGCTCCAGGTGCAAACCCGATGCACGGCCGCGACACTCACGGAGCAGTCGCTTCACTCTCATCTGTAGCAAAACTCGACTACCACGATGCGAAGGACGGTATCTCAAATACATTCTCTATCGTGCCTAAGTCACTCGGTCCTACAGACGAAGACAAGATCGACAACCTCATCACTCTCATGGACGGATATTTCACAAAGGGTGCACACCACCTCAACGTGAATGTACTCAACAGAGAGATGCTTGAGGATGCGATGGAGCACCCTGAGAAGTATCCGCAGCTCACAATCCGCGTTTCAGGATATGCTGTAAACTTCACAAGACTCAGCCGTGAGCACCAGCTCGAGGTTATTTCAAGAACATTCCACGAGTCACTCAGATAATGCTCAAGGTTCATTCTTACGAATCAATGGGAACATACGACGGGCCAGGTTTAAGGCTCGTCGTTTTTCTGCAGGGCTGCCCTTTTCGCTGCCTGTACTGTGCAAACCCGGACACGATCGCCTTTGAGGGAGGCACTCCGACAGAGGTAGAGGAGATAGTGAAGATGGCAGTCAGCCAGAAGCCTTTCTTCGGAAGAAGAGGAGGAGTGACATTCTCCGGTGGAGAGCCTACTATGCAGGCCAAGGAACTCCTTCCGCTGTATGCCAGACTGAAGGAGGAAGGCATCAACATCTGCATCGACACCAACGGAGGAGCATGGAACAGCGAGATAGAGGAGCTGTTCAGACAGACAGACCTCGTACTGCTGGACTGCAAGCAGTTCAACAATGCAAGACATCAGAACCTGACAGGACGCAGCAACGAGCAGACTCTCAAGACTGCTCAGTGGCTGGAGGACAACGGCAAGCCGTTCTGGCTACGGTATGTGCTCGTTCCTGGAATCAGTGACTTCGAGGAGGACATCAGAGCGTTAGGTGAACACTTCAAGGACTTCAAGATGCTCCAGAGAGTGGAAGTCCTCCCATACCATACTTTAGGTATACATAAGTATGAGACAATGGGGCAGGAATACCAGCTCAAGGACACGAAGACCAACACTCCGGAGCAGCTCGACAGGGCAATGACCCTCTTCAACGAATACTTCACCTGCGCAGTCTTGAATTAATCCTGGCGCTTAAATAGCAACATATCAACACATTACCAAAACCTCGTGCCGCCAAAAGGGAGCACGAGGTTTTGGTATTTGAGTGGATATCAAATAGTTATGCGCCAGGGTGGTTATTCCGTGATTTTTAGTATATTTGTTGTTATATAATAGCAATCATTATGGGAAAGGATGTTGCACTCGTGCTTTCCAGCGGTGGACCGCGCGGATGGGCTTATATAGGGGCCATTGAAGAACTGGCCAGAAGAGGATACAATATAACATCTATAGCCGGAACGTCCATCGGGTCGCTTATCGGCGGGATTTATGCTGCCGGGAAGCTTGAGGATGTGAAGGAGTGGCTTTTCACTCTTGATGCATGGAAGGTGTTCGACCTTATGGACCTGTCGTTGAGCATGAACCATCTCGTCAAGGGAGACAAGGTGATCGGAGCGTTGAAAGAGATTGTTCCGGATGTGAACATTGAAGACCTCTCAATTCCATACAGAGCCGTTGCTGCAGATCTTTATACAGGTGAAGAAGTCGTCTTCGACAGAGGGCCGCTCTTCGATGCCATAAGGGCTTCCATATCAATACCGTCGCTGTTCAGGCCCGTAAAATATGGATACCGGACTTTGGTCGACGGAGGTATCGTGAATACAATACCGATTGACAAGGCTGTCCGCAAGGAGAATGACATCCTGGTAGCATTTGACGTGAATGACATCGACATTGACAGCATCAGGAAGATGCTCGTTGACGAAGCGAATGAAGAGGAAGCATATCTCGCCAAGGAGAAGGAATTGGAGGAGGAGACACAGAACGTTCTGGACGCGGTCAGGAATAATGCCTCACTCACATTCTTCGAAAAGGTAAAGCTGGCCGGAAGGCAGGGACAGAAGGTCATAGCTCACAAGTTGAAAGACGAAGAGCCTGAGCGCGAGATCATATATGAGGACAACTATTACAGCATCCTGTCACGTACATTTTCAATAATGAATCACGTGCTGGCAAAGACTGCAGCCGAGAGATATAAGCCGGACATATTGGTAAAGATGCCGTTCGATGCACATGACGCAATCGGAGAGTATGCCAAGGCAAGGGAGATTTCCGAAGAAGGAAGAGTGCTGATGGCTGCAGCCCTGGACAAATATGAAAGTAATTTCCCGACAAATTCGTAATCGGCTTGACGCTTGAGCGTAAGCGAAAGAAATGACAACAATGATAAACTAAACTATAATGCTAAGAAAAATCAGAATCATTCTGGCAGCCATATTCTTTGTGGGTGTGACATTACTGTTCCTTGATTTCACCGGAACGCTTCATGCCTGGCTTGGATGGATGGCCAAGGTACAGCTGTTGCCGGCAGTGCTGGCGCTTAACCTTGTTACAGTAGCCGTATTACTGCTGATCACGCTTCTTGTCGGCAGAGTATACTGCTCAGTAATCTGTCCGCTGGGCGTCATGCAGGACATCATCTCATGGATTCATGGAAAGACCAAGAAAAAGAACAGGTTCCGCTTCGGATACTCTCCTGCCAAGAACTGGCTAAGATACCCGATACTTGTGCTGTTCATCATAGGACTCGCGCTCGGAGCGCATTCGATAGCAATCCTGATTGCGCCATACAGCGCATACGGAAGGATTGCAGCGAATCTCTTTGCGCCACTATACCAGTTCGGAAACAATTTCTTCGCATGGATTGCCGAAAGAGCAGGAAGCTATGCGTTCTACAGCACCGAAGTGTGGATCAAGTCTGTTTCATCGCTTGTAATTGCTGCGGTCACATTTGTAGTCATAGGATTCCTTGCCTGGAAGCACGGAAGGACATGGTGCAATACGGTGTGCCCTGTGGGAACAGTGCTCGGTTTTGTATCCAGATTCAGCATTTTTGCTCCGGTAATCGACACCGAGAAGTGCCGCAACTGCGGGCTCTGCGGAAAGCAGTGCAAGGCCGGGTGCATTAACATGAAGGAGCATGAGATCGACTATAGCCGCTGTGTGGCTTGCATGGATTGCATTGACACATGCAAGGATGGGGCTATCCGTTTTGCCTGCAGGTATGGGAAGGGCACTCCGGTCAAGGAGAGGGAGCCAAAGGCTGCTGAAACTAAGGCGGATCAGGGAAGAAGGGCATTCATAACCTCGGCCGTGATTGCCGGAACCGCCGTTGCTGCCAAGGCGCAGGAGATGAAGGTTGACGGAGGTCTGGCGGAGATCGAACGGGCGGAGAAGCCTGAAAGGCAGACGCCGCTTGTGCCGGCCGGCGCCATAAGCCTGAAACATATGGCGGACCATTGCACCGGATGTCAGCTCTGCATAAGCGTATGTCCTAATCAGGTGCTCAGGCCATCGACTTCACTGATGACACTGATGCAGCCGGAAATGTCATATGAAAGAGGATATTGCCGTCCAGAATGCACAAGATGCTCAGACATATGTCCTGCAGGGGCCATCAAGCCTGTCACAGTGGAAGAGAAGTCTTCAATCCAGGTAGGACATGCTGTGGTGAATCTTGACAACTGCGTAGTGAACACCGACGAGGTGAGCTGCGGCAACTGCGCACGCCACTGCCCTGCCGGAGCAATCAGGATGGTGAGAAAGGATCCGGAGAATCCAAAGTCACTGATGATACCGACAGTGAACGAGGAAAGGTGCATCGGATGCGGAGCATGCGAGAACCTTTGTCCTGCACGACCGTTCACAGCCATTCATGTTGAAGGACACGAAATACATAAGGAGATCTGATTATGAAAAACGATATAGATAGAAGAGAGTTCCTCAAAAGGGCCGGAGGCGCTGCCATGATCATGGGCGGTGTGGCCGCTGTAACAGGGTGCAAGGATTCCTCGGCGTCCACAGAAACGGCAACATCCATGGAAGAGGCGATGACATATAGAACCAACCCCGGCAACGGCGACCTGGTCAGCATCCTCGGATACGGATGCATGAGATGGCCGATGATAAAGGATGAGAACGGCAAGGACATCATAGATCAGGAAACCACCAACAGGCTCGTGGACTACGCCATCGAACATGGAGTAAACTATTTTGACACATCTCCTGTATACCTCCAGGGACAGAGCGAGCAGGCCACTGGCATTGCACTTAAGAGACATCCTCGTGAAAGCTACTTCATTGCGACCAAACTGTCGAACTTCAGTAACGCAAGCAGGGAAAACTCGATGATGATGTATAGGAAATCTTTCGAGAATCTTCAGACCGACTACATCGACTATTATCTTCTGCACAGCATCAGCGGGATGGACGCGTTCAAGAAGAGATATCTTGACAATGGCATGATCGATTTCCTGGTGGAAGAACGCAAGGTCGGTCGCATACGCAACCTTGGATTCTCTTTCCATGGCGGAAATGAAGGATGGGACGAACTCATGGCCCTCCACGAAAAATATCACTGGGACTTCGTGCAGATTCAGTTGAACTATGTCGACTGGAAACATGCAAATGCAGAATATCTCCAGACAGAACTGGACAAGAGAGGCATTCCGTCAATCATCATGGAGCCGCTGCTCGGAGGAAGACTGTCAAAAGTGCCTCAGCATATTGCAGACAGGCTGAAGGAACGCAACCCTCAGGGAAGCGTCGCCTCATGGGCCTTCCGCTTTGCGGGCACTCCAAAGGGTGTCCTCTGCGTTCTGAGCGGAATGACATATATGGAGCACCTTCAGGACAATCTGAAGACATACTCCCCTCTCGTTCCTCTTGACGACGAAGAACTGTCGTTCCTTTATGAGACAGCAGACCTCATGAAGAAATACCCGACCATCCCATGCAACGACTGCAAATACTGTATGCCATGCCCTTACGGCATAGACATCCCGGCAATCCTCCTGCACTACAACAAATGCGTGAATGCAGGAGAAGTGGCACAAAGCATTGAGGATGAAAACTATAGAAAGGCCAGAAGAGCATATCTTGTAAGCTATGACAGAGCCGTACCTAAACTACGCCAGGCAGACAGATGCATCGGATGCAACACCTGCGTGGAGCATTGTCCGCAAAGGATAAAGATTCCGCAGGAGCTGCATAAGATATCAAGATATATAGAAAACCTCAGAAGAGAGAAATAGACTCCTTTCGTCGGAAGAACTAATTTCCGTATCCGGGATTTTGCTGCAGAAGGCCTCGCGACAGGTCAATTTCTTCCTTTGGAAGAGGCAGGACCGTGCGATAGTTCTGAGGCCCTGTGACGAGGGAACCGTTATTGACGGTGCGGCCGTTTCTCCAGAAATCGAAGGCAATCTGGCCTTCTGCGAAAAACTCCTTGCGGCGTTCGTCAAGAATATCATCCAAGGTGACCGATGGGACATCCGCATACCCATTGATACGGTTTCTTCGAAGGGTGTTCACATACGGAGAGGCATCATGGCCCTGAGCCAGAGCCGCTTCGGCGGCAATCATGAGCATCTCGGAAAGTCTTATGACCTTGATGTTATTCACATATGCCGGCACTGACGCCCCGGCATTTCCCGGATACTTCAGAGGGTAATACCCAGTGTGATAGTCCGGGTCACCGCCTGGTGCGACAGTGCAGTCTGCAACCATCTGAGAACGGACATCGTCAGGATCCGACTGCATCCATGCATAGAACTCGGGAGACACGCCATACTCGGAATAGCCTCTTGGAGAAGCATAGTATCCGGGAGCATATCTCTGGGCATTGTAAGTGTCGGTCTGCAGATACTCCATGATCATCTCGTCTGCGCCTTCCTGCGACCACACCTTGGTGTAGTTCTCCACCGTGTAAAGCTTGTATGGAGATGTCTCCAGGACCTCTTCGGCATCAGTCAGGGCCGCAGAATAATTTCCGGCATACAGATTGGCGCGCGCACGCAGGGCAAGCGCCGCCCAATAGTTGACATGGCCTGTATTCCTGTCTTTGTTCAACCCCGTATCCACGGCTTTAGTGAAATCTCCGATGATGAATGCATAAGTATCGGCCAGTGAAGCTCTCTTGCCGACATATTCAATATCGAACACCTTGTCAGCCAGCACCAGACCTGACTGATTTTCACTGCCTGACGTCGGGATTGGAGCAAAATATGTCGCCAGATGAAAGTGGAAGAGTCCGCGCATGGCATAGAGTTCAGCGACATAAGGAGCTGCGGCATCCTGATCCTCGAGGAGCGCGGCCTTCTCCAACGCGCTGTTGACGCTTGCTATGGCAGCATATAGATAATAGTAAGCATTATATGTATCATTAGCCGTCATTGCAAAGCCGGCAAGACGTGATGCATTCTGACCTGAGGATGCAGGCTGATATGAGTCCGGACCGACAAGGTCGGCATATATGGACATTTCCGAAGCTACAGTGAGCATGGTGCCATAAGTGGCCACATAATAGGCTCCGTTGACCGCATTCGCCAAGTCTTCGACGCTGGTGATCGCGGTATCGGTCGTCACCGAAGTGGATGGAGTCTGGTCCAGAGCATCGCAGGCTGCTGCCATGATAAGGCAGGCAGAGAGGATGTATGTTGATTTTTTCATAATCTCTGTAATTTGATTGTTTTATAGATTTCTCGACTACGCTCGTAATCGACGAAGTCGCTTGAGCGATAGCGAAAGAAATGACAGGATCGGCATTTACAAGGTGAGATTGAGGCCGAGTACAAATGATTTTGTCACAGGCACATCCACCGTACGGTATCCGTTGATGGCGACATCCGGATCGATATCTGGCACTGCCGACCATATCATGAACGGATTGGTTGCCCGGAAGTAGACTCTCACGCTTTCAAGATACTTTTTCACCGGAATATTGCATCCCACAGTGATTTCCCTCATCCTGATGTTGTCCGTAGACTTGATGAGCCTGCTTGAGAAGCGGTCCCACCTATACGGATTGTTCATTATCGGCTTTGGGTATTTCGCGTCTCTGTTCTGTGGAGTCCAATAGTCTGCCGCATCTGCGGCAGCATTCATGGAGGCTGCCCTGAAACCGTCGCTGTGTGTGAAATATCCAGGATAGTCGAAAAGCGACCCTCCGAACTGATACGATATCAGGAATGACAGGTCAAGAAGTCCGTCAAGGAATGTCATCGTGTTGGTCATGCCACCTGTGAAATCAGGCAATGCCTTGCCAACGATGGCGCTTCCTGCCTGCGAGTAATAGTTGGTGACGCCCTGTGAATGATCAAGCGGGTCAACCCAGAACTCACCAAGTCCCGTCTCGGCATCAACTCCCTTCCACTCAGGAAGATAGAACGAGTACATGGACTGGCCTTCCCTATGGATGTACATTCCTCCGTCACCATAGATTATGTCAGCTCCGTCGTTCGGCAGATTCTTCACGACCGATCTCTGCCAGGTGAAGTTGAAGTCAGTAGACCATGTGAAATTCCTGCGCGAAATATTCTGAGAACTGATATCAACTTCGATACCGTCATTAAGAAGATGTCCGACATTTGAAGTATAGCTGCTGAAGCCTGTCACAGCAGATGCCGGCATGTTGAATATCAGCGAGCTGGTATACTTGTTATAATATTCGACCCCGATATCCACTCTGTTATATAGGTTCCAGTCAAAGCCGACGTTGAAATTGCGGGATTTCTCCCAGCCCAGACGGCTGTTCTCAGGGTTGCTCCAGAATATGCCGGACGCAGTTCCATATCCCGCACTTGCCGAATACAGACCCTGATATGCATAATACTCTGACGGAAGGTTTCCGTTAGTACCATATGAAGCCTTTATCTTCAGGTCATGGAAAAGGTCCGAAACATTTTCCATGAACGCCTCGCGGCTGAGCCTCCACGCAGCTGACACAGACCAGAAATTGGCCCATCTGCTGTCCGGTCCCAGGCGCGACGAACCGTCACGGCGGAAGGAAGCAGAGGCATAGTAGCGGTTGTCATAGTCATAATTGACATTGCCAAGAAGCGACATCATGAATGACCTGTATGAGGCTCCACCCACTCCGTCCACCTGACCCACCGACAGGGCGTTAAGCTTGTCATTCGGGAAATTATTGGCGCTTGCATATGTATAGCCCGTTCTGTGGTCAGCCACTTCAAAGCCGGCTATGCCAGAAATTGCGTGAGATCCGAAACTGTCCGAGTAACGAAGAATAGTAGAGTTGGTAAGGTCCGAAGTCTGGAATATATAAGAAGCACTCAATCCGTTCATTGACGCTCCGTCAATGGAAGAAGGCGCCCACCACAGATACTGCTTATTGTCTATATAGTCATATCCGAAAGTGTTCGTAAGACTCAGATAATCAGTTAATTTCACATCCAAGTCCAAGCTCGAGAGACTTCTCATCATATGGGTCTTGTTATACTCCGTATCGCTGTCAAAGACAATGTGCGGATTGCCTGTCTGACCGCTCCAGCTGACATACTCGTTCCAGCTTCCATCGGGATTTTTCGGAAGTGCTGTCGGGTCGCTCTGAGTCAAGACTCCGAGAGGAGTCGCATAGCCCATTCCCTGAGCCTGATTACTCTGGTCGCTATGGCCTTTGGTCCCGGTGAATGAGACCATCTGTCTGATACCCACCTTCAGCCAGTCATTGACCTGATGGTCGACATTCACCCTACCGGAATATCTCTCGAAATATGACCCCAGGACGATTCCATCTGTCTTGTCATAGCCTATTCCGGCATATACCTTGGTCTTCTCTCCTCCCGCAGTGAGGCTTACCTGATGATTATGGGTAAGGGCCTGACGGAATATCTGATCTGTCCAGTCAGTGCTGGTCTTTCCGCTCGGGTCGGCAGTCATAGAGGCGATTTCATCGCCGGTAAATCCATAAGAATAAGCCGGATTTATGGCATATGCATTATCACCGGCATCCTTCAGATACTGAAGGAACTGAGGACCGTCCATCATACGCAGGGCCTTATTGTCTGCCATCGATGTAACTCCGACCTCACCATTATACGAGACAGTCGTCCTGCCCTGCTTTCCGCGCTTGGTCGTGATTATAATCACTCCGTTAGCCGCACGCGAACCATAAAGAGAGGCCGCCGCCGCATCCTTGAGAACAGTCATTGATTCTATGTCTTCCGGATTGATGGAGTTAAGCACGCCCATGCTTTTGTATCCGACCTGAAGGTCTGAAGCCGTAGAAGTCGACATCACGACTCCATCTATGACATAGAGAGGAGAAGTGCCGGCAGAGATCGATCCGACTCCTCGGATCTGCACACTGCCCGCTGAACCCGGATCACCGTTGTCGGAAGCGATGCGCACGCCGGACATCTTACCTATCATACCCTTGTCCACAGACTCTCTTGATGACTGCGCAAGGGCGTCACCGCTGACCTGAGAAGCAGATCCTGTAAAGTCCTGCTTTGACATGGCTCCATATGCAACCACAATCACATCGTCCAGATATGCAGTATCCTCGGACAGGATGAAATTCAACGTATGTTCTCCTGCAACAGGCTTTTCCTGAGGGAGGTACCCCAGGTATGAGGCTATGAGGACAGCATCATCCGGGACCTTTATCTCGTATCGTCCGTCAGAATTTACCGAGACGCCTCTCGTCGTCCCCTTGACTATAATTGTAGCACCGTCCAGAGGGTATCCCTCAGGATCGGTGACTGTACCTGACACTGTCAGGTCCTGCGCCGCCGCAAAGGCCAGAAAGCCACAGAAGGCGGCCAGCGAAATTACGATTTTCCTACACATAACTAACTTTATTTTCAGACGTAATCCGCTGCAGACCAAAAAGAGTGCCGACGCTTGATCGCGACGGCACTCTTTAAATCAATATATCAGCCCGTATCGGGTTAGAATGTATATCCCAATGAAAGGGCCAGAGTGTTTCCTATCGGTGATGAAGAAATCAGGTATGCTGCGTCGAGCTTGATGCCGAGAAGCTTCACACCCGCTCCTACTGAAGCGTATGAAGGAACCGGTGACTCTCCGCCGTAGCGATAGCCGACGCGTACTGATACGAAGTCATTGTAAGTGTACGCTGCACCTGCCGCAACAGCCATCCATCCGCTGAAGTAGTAGTCAGCATCAACGAGGACATCGATACCGTTCTTCTCGCCAAAAACCTTGCTGTAGCCTGCTCCGACTGCAATTGAGCCCGGAATGCAGAACTCATTGCCTGCAGCATCCTTCACGGTTGTTCCGACATTGGCAACACCTGCTGTCACCTTCAGGCCGCCGAACTTTGCCATGGCAAAGACATCGGCTGCAAGGGCACCGTATGACTGTCCCTCAGCAAGCGAGCTTGTCGCATATCCGACATTTGCGCCGAGTGACAGGAAAGGCAGGAATCTCCATGCCAGGCCGACATTCACATGCATGTCAGACGGTGAGAACTGGCCGGTTACGGCTCCGCTTGAGTTCGTGACGTCATATGCCGGATTCATTCCATACTGAAAGCCGACAGCAACGCCGAACTTCTGCTTCAGATTGAAGGCTGCACCTGCATTAAGAATGTTGGAAGAGACAGGCTGCCACATTGTATATCCGGCAGCGACGTCCATTGTCTGCTCTGAAAAAGGAATCGCAGCAGCATTGGAGAACGAAGCGTTGGCCACAGAACCTGTCTGGACGAGGTTTGCACCGGCGGTTCCAAGGCTTGCAGCATCAGTCTCAGCGGCAACAAAAGGAAGCGCCTGAGCCTGCGCGACCGCAGGCACGAGGAGCATGAGTGCTCCCACTATATATACTAGCTTCTTCATAGTCCTAAAGTTTTACAACAGTCCTTTTATATTCATTACCACCGAATGAGACACTGATTGAATATGTTCCAGGTACAAATCCTGTCATATCGATCCTTGCCGGCTCTATGCCGCTTACCTGAAATGTATCTTCGTACACCAACTTACCTGTTGAACTTGTTATGGCAATAACGGTCTCGGCCATTTCCAGAGTGCCGACATTCACATAATCAGTCACAGGGTTAGGGTAAACCGATACAGGATCTGAAGGATCCTTCACAAGAACCTTGAAATTGAACACCGCCTTCTCACCGCGTACATCACTTGCAGCTATCTCCACATCTACAAGACCATATGCAAGAGCTGTCACATAGAGACGGTCAGCTCTCGGAGTCACATGGACAACCTTATTGTTTGACACAGTGACATCATACTTGAGCTGCTCACCGTCCGGATCTGTCACATACTCGGTCATGTCAATCGACATTTCCTTACCCTTTGCAGAGATCAGGATGTCCTCTATCTCCTTGAGAATCACAGGAGCAGCATTGTCAAGCACTGAGAAAGGCATCGTGTATGTAGTCTCTGCGCCATATTCATCCTTTGCTGTGAACTCTGCCTCATAGTCTCCCGGTTCAACTTCCTTGCCGACAACGATAAAGACATATGCGCATGTCCCCATCGATTGCGAGAAGACATGAGCAGCCTCGCAAGAGACATTCACCTCAAGAGCATGCCCATCAGGATCGCTGATGGCAAATGGAACCTCCAGGACTTCTGATGCCTTGATTGCGTATGGGCCCTCGCTCAAAGGCTCTATCACAGGAGCATTATTAGTCGTAGTCTGCACAGTCATGACCTCAGTAGCGGCAGAATAGTTTCTACCATATGAATATGCAAGCACCTTGACATAATACGTCTCTGTAAAGTCAAGTCCCTTTACAGAGAAGTCCACCTTCTCTCCTGCAGGCTGCTGCGGTATGCAGGCAGCATAAGAGACTGACTTGTAATTTGTGGATGTCGCCTCCTCAACCTTTGTCTTATCCTTGCTGTACAGCACCAGGAATCCATATGCAGGTTTTCCCTCCTCATCGGCTGTGACTGTCCATCTAAGATCCAGAGTATTTGCTCTGGTCGACACTTCCAGGTCTGTCACAGGAGCCGGCGCAGCGTCTGTTCCATAAGTAATGGCTCCATATGCATCGAGCATCGGGCCTACCTGGTATGAAGTCGGGAAGTCTGTCGAATTGGCACTGTTCAGAATCTTTTCCTTGAGCATTTCATTGGTAAAGCCCGGACCGCCGTGATAAGAAACCACAAGAGCAGCCACTCCGGAAACGTGCGGACAAGCCATTGAAGTTCCATTCATCGTGTTGTATCCGCCACCGTTGACGGTACTCATGATATTGGTGCCGGGAGCCGCGATATCAACCCAAGGTCCATAGTTGGAGAAAGTGGATTTGGTACCGTCAGATGCCAATGAGCCGACAGCGATGACAGGCTCATAATTGGCAGGAGCACCGTTGGCAATGTTATCATTGCCGGCAGCGAAGATGACAACGCCTCCCTTCATCGGAGAGTCTGGAAACTGATTTCCGTCATTGTCACAACCTGCATATTTGATGAAATAGTCTATTGCCTTGGCATCATATGAAGTCACTGCCGCAGCAAGAGCCTCCTTGAGTTCATCTCCTGTCAGGCTGCCGTCATTATTGTCATCATATACATAACCCCAGCTGTTCTGGCTTATGACTGCACCATGATCCGCGCCCCACTTGATGGCTCTGGAGCTGCGTTCATTATCTGTGCTGCCAGAAACACCATCCTTGAATATCTGGCATGACATGATCTTGACACCTTTCTGGCCTTTACTTGCATCACCACCCGCAATACCGACAACTCCCTTGCCATTGTTTCCGACAGCTGCAATAGTACCGGCCACGTGGGTTCCATGATCTCCCGGAAATATGGTAGATGATTTGTCCACTGAGTTGTAGTGGCCTGTGGTCAGACAGTTGTCTGCAAGATCCTCATGCTTGATATCCACTCCGTTGTCCACAACAGAAACAATGACATCAGGATTTCCGGTCGTATAGTTTTCCCATACCGGAACGACATTGATGTCATAAGCCGGTTTTGCAACATTGTCGAGTCCCCACATCTGGTCATAGTAGGTGTCGTTGAATGCATAGTCATTCAGTCTGACCTTCCTGACAGGCTCAACGAGTTCCACTCCCGGCAGGCCGCCAAGACCGCTGCTGGCCTTGGTGAAGGCAACCTCCTCGGAATATTCTATGACATACCATCTGTGCATGCCCTCTTTCCTTGTCCTCGGCTCAAACTCACCGGCATGAGGGAAAAGCCTCTCAAGATGAGTCACGCCCATCTCCCTGAACATCTGGTCGATGCCGGCAGACTTTGTCGAGATATCACCCGCCGGAGACTCCTCTATGGCAGATGTGACATCTTCACTGAACAGAACTATGCACTTGCCCTTGACAACGGCATTATCCGCAGACGAAATTACGGTCTGCGGATAATCCACGTCAGGTGCGTTAAGTTCCTTATCTGCACAAGAGACAAGGAATGTCGCCATAAGGATGGCAGCAAATAAACGCTTCATTATTTCAATTACTTTTTAACAAAGACAGTTCCCGGAGCATACATTTCCATATATCCTCCAAGGCTTACCCACTCGAGCCATCCTGTCTTGATGACCAGGCTTCCGTCCTCCTGAAGATCAATGTGCAGATCATCAAGATACTGGCCTGCTGCATCCATACCGTAAACTGACATGTCAGCGCTGGCATCATATGGGCCTATGTATGAATCACCCGCAATGACGAGCTGATTCTTCGCTGGATTGGACTTAGCCTCTACAACGTTATATCCCTGAGCTGAAGTGAGGCCAAGGTACTGAGCCGATACAGGACAAAGATCGTAGACAAGAAGGGTTGTATAATCCGACTCATCTCCCTCGATGGTGACATTCCAAGAATAATTTGAACCGTCGATCGCACTCTGAGCCTGTGCATTCCATGTGCCGATGAAGGCCTTGAGCGGATGATCGAGGTCCATGATCCTCATCTTTACCGTATTGCATCCACCAACGTTTATTCCTTCTGTAACACTTGAAATCTCTATAGTGAAATCCTTCGAACCGGTAAGCTTGCCAGGGAACTCTGTAATGCCAAGTACAATCTCCTGTTCGGTTTCACCGGCAGCGAAAGTCAGTACGCCGGAAACCGGATAGAGCACTTCATAGTCCACTCCTTCCTCTGCCTTGCCGTCCACTGTTTCCACAGAAAGAGTTATCTCGGCTCCGTTAGGATTTACAATCGACACAGGAATCCTGAACTCCTGAACATCCTCATCAAAAGCATATGATGCGGCGTCAAAAGTCGCAAAAGTCATATGCTCGAAATCCACCTTCCTTCCGCAAGATGAAGCGAGCACCATGACAGCTGCCATTATAAATAAAATCTTCTTCATATCTGATACTTCAATTATTCATTATTACTCAGCACCATAACCTGGGTTCTGCTCAAGATTCTTGTTAAGCTTGAGCTCATACGAAGGAACAGGCCAAACAAGAACATGGTCATCAGGCTCTATAGTCCTCTCATCGAAATACTTGCCTGTGTTGACGATGTTTGCATTCAGCGCAGCTGTCTGTGCAGGTCTGCCCTTGAATCCGTCACCCCAACGCTTGAGACATGAAAGACGAAGTCCCTCACCTACTGTCTCCTTGAACCACTCAAGCTTTACATTCTCCATATTAAGCGTAGTAGCCTCAGCTCCACGTGCAGTCTGAAGTGCATTCAGAGACGCCCTTGCCTTCATTTCATTTCCAGCGAGAAGGTTTGCTTCTGCCGAAATGAGATACATCTCACTTATAGTGATCGGCTTGGCAGCATGTGCACCTGACTCGAGGGTACCGCTGGTAAGGGACGGATTTCCGAGATACTTCACGAATGTATATATATTCTTGTAACGGGCACCATTGGCAAAGATAGGATAAAGGTTGTTCGAGAACCAGGTTCTGAAACGAAGGTCGTTCTGAGAATAAGCATCTATCAGCTTCTTCGATGGGATATAATATGGCTGGAAATACTTTCCCTGCGCGTCACGGCTGACTCCAGTGTATATTGTATTAGCTACAATACCCTCAGCCTTTGAAGCATAAAGCTGGAGGATAGGCTCATTTCCACTGTCCATATTGAACTCTGCATCCATCTCTGTCGGAGATGATGCCAGTGCATATCCGGCTGTTGAAGCAATCACCGCATCAGCCATCTTCGCTGCATTTGAATAATCATCGATATCAAGATAATACCTTGCTTTCAGAGCATTGATCGCATCGATTGTGATGTCAGCTGCTCTTGGGGCACCCTGAATGACCTTTTCTCCAAGGAGTTCCATAGCCTCTTCAAGGTCCCAGTCGATCTGAGAATAAACCTCAGCTACAGTAGCACGGAAAGGCTTTTCATAAATATCGAACTCAAGAACAAGCGGAACACAGAGGTCATCATCTGCAGAACTCTCATCATAGTCCGGACCGAAATGGCGGGCAAGCATCATATACGATGAGGCCCTGCAGAAAAGGGCTGTACCCTTGAGCCACTCGGCATATGGTGCAAGCTCCTCATTATAGTACTCTGAATCAGGATCCATGACGTAGTCTGCCTGCTCGATTGCGATATTGTAATTCTTTATGACAGCATAGTGGTTGGCCCACATCGATTCTGCATATGAGTCACTGGTTGTAAATGTGTCATCAGTCCTGTGGATTGAACCATAGTTGTTTCCATAGCTGATAAGCGCATTGAAACCGTCACACATCACCTCAGTACTCTGAGTATATGAACCATACTGCACTGCCCTGTATGAGGAAAGCACACCGTTGCGGAAGCTTTCAATGTCGCTGACACTGGTGAAAAACGGCTTGCCCTCATCGAAAACGATAGCCGAGGTCGGGCGAAGCTCAAGGTCGCAAGATGCCGCCATGACAGCAACTGCCCCCACCAGGAAAATATTCTTTAATATATTCTTCATTGTAGTCATCTTCTTTTATTGCTTTCTCAATTAGAAAGTAAGTTCAACACCGAAAAGGTACTGCTTTGAGTTACCTACACGACCATAGGTAAGGTTTCCTGCAACCTCAGGGTCGATACCTGAATAATTTGTGAGGCAGAAAAGGTTACGGGCTGTGAATGAGAACTTCACGCCATTGAGTACCTGCTGATTGCCAAGAAGTCTTCTTGGGAAGTCATAAGCGACTTGAAGATTCTTCAGACGGAGGAAGTTTGCCTTCTCAAGGAGGTGAGTGTCAAACTGCATTGTAGCACCATCATTCCAGTTCGGATACTTCGCATCCGTGTTGTATGGTGTCCAGAAATCCTGAACATCCTTATGCTGTGTGCAGTCCAGATTCTGGTGAGGGTTTGCGTAGAAGAAAGCGTCGTTGTTGATGAGATACTTTCCAAGGACATAAGAGAAATCCGCCTGAAGCGAGATGCCTCTCCATGCACCGCTGATGTTGAAACCGCCGTTTACAGGAGGATTAAGTCTCTTGCCTGTATTCTGTGTGAGGCCGGCCTCATCAAAGTCCTTGGTCACACGGTCAGGATCCATGGTTGGAACATCTACATTCTCTCCTGGAAGATACCACATCTGCTTACCGTCAGCAGGATCCACGCCTGCATATACAGGATAGTAGAATGATACAGGCTCACCCACTACATAAGCAAATCCATAACCGACCATCTCCCATCTTTCAAGACCGTTGAAGAGTTCTGTAACCTTCTCAGCATTCCAGTTGAAAGTAGTATTGAAACGGAGGAAGTAGTCTTGACCTCTAAGGATATCTACACCGAGAGTGACGTCGAGACCCTGGTTGAGGAGACCACCTACGTTAGCATAGAGGGAACTGATACCGGTAGTATAGTTATATGGAACATCCATCAGCATTGAAGATGTCTTTCTGCGGTAATACTCGATATTGAAATCAACTCTGTCAGCAAGGCGTCCGCTGATGCCCACTGTCAGCAGAGACTGCTTCTCCCATGTAAGGTCAAAGTTTGAAGGCTGTCCAAGTCCGAGAGAGCTTCCTGCGGCATAGTCTGACATGGATCCGATGAGAGCAAGGTACTGGTAATCACCGATAGATGCGTTACCCTGGGTACCGTAGCTGACCTTGAAGTTGAGGTCTGTAAGCCAGTATGCGTCCTGGAGGAAATTCTCCCTCTTCATCTTCCACATTCCTCCGGCAGCCCAGAATGTAGCATTCTTATTGTTCGGGCCGAAACGTGAGCAGGCGTCATTGCGGACAGAAGCGTCAAAGTAGTACTTGTTCATCAACGAGTAGTCCATTCTTCCGAAGAATGAGAGGAAGTTGCTTCTTGCAAAAGACTCGCTTACCTCGTTAGCCTCCTTGTTACCGTTCTGGAGATTGGTAAGACGGTCATCCTTGATCTCCTCAGCATATGCAGAGAATGCATCGGTATACTCACCTACGCCCTCATGTCCTGCAAGGACAGTGAACTGATGGTCGTTGGCTATATTGAATGCATACTCGATAGTGTTTGTAATTGTAGCTGTATAGCTGAGACCGGCAGACCTTGACCTTGTACCGTTTCCTTCAGTACCGAGGAATGAAGGCACTCGCTTAGATTCCGACATCGAGATGTATCCGTCCATACCGGCACGTGAAGCGATCTTGAGGTTCGGAATCGGCTCGATCTCCACATTGAATGAAGCGAGGAGTCCATAACGGTTGGCCACGTTAGGGAAGTTAGCCACATAATACTTTGGAGTATACATGCCGTCAGGGAACTGAGTTGTACACTCGTTGCCATTCTCATCTACTGCTGGGTAGAGAGGGTTGTTAAGATATGACAGACCACCGGCGGTATAACCAGCTCCGCCTGAAGCGCCTCCCCAGTTAGGGTTAGTCGAACGCTTGTCGTATGATACAGCAATGTTTCCGGCAACCTTCAGCCATTCCTTCGGACGTCCCTGCACGTTTGTACGCACTGTATAACGGTCATATTCGTTACCGATTGCAGTACCTCTCTGATGGAACTGAGATGCTCCGATCATATACGCAACCTTGTTTCCACCGCCCTCAACGATAACGTCATTCTGGAACTGAGGATTGTTGAACTGCTGATAATAGTTGTACCATTTTGTATCCGCATCGTATCCCTTGTCAGTGTAAGTGGTTCTGATCTGGTCCGGAGTCATGAGGCCCGACCTTACCCAGAACTCCTTAAGCTCAGGACCTGACATCATGTTCTTGTAGAGAGTCATGTCGGCGAGAGTAGAGATACCTGCCTGGCTTCTGATGGTCACCGATGCCTTTGCATCGTATGAACCGGCTCTTGTCGTAACGACAACGACACCGTTTGCTGCACGCGAACCATAGATTGAGGTCGCAGACGCATCCTTGAGAATGGTAATGCTGAGGATGTCATTAGGGTTCATCGCCTGGATGGCGCGACTGCTGGCCTGCATACCGTCGATGATGTAAAGAGGGGTAGACGAAGCGCCGAGGGAACCCTGTCCGTGAAGCTGCATTGAGACGTTGTTCTCACCGGCAACACCACCTGTTGTCATGACTGAGAGACCCGCAACCTGTCCCTGAAGCTGGTCGAGGGCAGATGATGACGGAGCTGTCTTGATGGCATCCGAATTTACCGTTGTAACCGATCCTACGATTGTTCCGACCTTCTTTGCGGAACCATATCCCACAACGACTGCATTCTCCAGCGTTTCGGAATCTACCGGAAGTTCGCAGTTCACCACTGCTGATCCTGCCACCGGAATCTCAACGGCTGTGTAGCCGATTGACGAGAACACTAGGACTGCATCCTTTGATACGGTGATGGAATAATTGCCATCCACGTCTGTATTGATGCCGTTCATTGTTCCTTTCTCATGGACAGAAGCGAACGGTACCGGATCTCCTGTAGCCTGGTCAAGGACAATTCCCTTGACTGTGAGGCTCTGCGCAAATGCAACAGAAGTCATAAGTACCGCCAAGACTGTGAGAAATAGCTTGATTTTTCTCATTTTCAATACTTTTATTAGTTATACATAAATATTAGTCTTTTCAAGGTATTATAAACCTATCATACAAAGGTAACAACAATTTCCGATAGAAACAAAACAGATATTCGCAAATAATGCTTATATTGGCATCAAAAGACAAAAATATGTCAATCATAAAAGTAAAAGAATCAAAAGTCGGCCGCATCGCGTTGACTGTTACGGCCGTATACTTCCTTGCCTCAGTATTCATCTTCCTGCCCATAGAGATAGCCCACAAGGTGGCGATACCGGTAGCCATACTAGCAGTCTCTGCCATGTGGATGTGCCCTTGGCAGATGGCGATGGCATTCATATTCAGTGCAATCGGTGACTACATGGGATCATGCGACAACTTCATCGCACAAATGGGTTTCTTTGCCATAGGACACCTCTGGTTCATCGCATACTTCATCAGCAGATATTTCAGCAAAGTGGAGAAAGACATGAAGCTGACCGCCAAGGCCAAAGGTTATCTGGCCATGGTCATATTCTGTACCCTGGCTCTCCTTGCGACCGCATTCATCAAGATAGTTCCCGGTGCAGAACCGGGAATCATAAAGGCTGGCGTCGGCATATATGCCTGCATCATCAGCCTGATGCTCCTTACCGCCCTGCTTCAGCGCAGCAGCCTCTTCGCACTCGGAGCCGTGCTTTTCGTGTTCTCAGACTTCATCATAGCCTGGAACATGTTTGTGGAGCCGGTCCCATACAGGACTTATCTCGTACTTGTCACCTACTACATGGCCCAGTGGCTCCTCTATATAAGATCAACCTCATTCCGGGTGGGACCCGAAATGAGGCTGATGAGATTCTGATAAGGTTTTCAGCTAGAGTTCCCAAGCCAGGGCTGATGCACCGAGGATGGCGGCGTCAGACTCCTTGAGCTGAGAATAAACCAGTTGAACCTTGTTTCTCCACAATGGGAGTACGTTTGCGTTCATAGACTCGAGGATCGGCTCTGTGAGGAACTCTTTCGCACGGGCAAGACCGCCGAAGAGAACGATTGCCTCAGGCGCGCTGAATGCGATGAAATCTGCGAATGAACGTCCGAGGATCTTTCCTGTGAACTCGAAGATCTTGAGAGCAAGCTTGTCACCCTCCTTTGCCGCCTCGTAAACATCCTTTGAAGCTATTGTATCAAGGCTTCTGAGCATCGAAGGCTCGTCTGAAAGCTCTAGCCACTCGCGTGCTGTACGAGCCACACCTGTTGCAGAAGCGTAAGTCTCGAGACATCCCGTCTTGCCGCAGCCGCAGGTACGTCCGTTGTTGTGTACCGCTGCTGTATGACCGAGCTCGCCTGCGAAACCGTCGTGTCCGTAAACCACCTCACCGTTGATCACGATACCTGAACCGACTCCGGTACCGAGAGTGATCATGATGAAGTTCTTCATTCCTCTTGCCGCGCCATAGGTCATCTCACCCACTGCAGCCGCATTCGCATCGTTTGTAAGAGCAACCGGCAGACCGCCCATTGCCTCAGAAAGGAGCTTTGCAAACTCAACTCTCTGACGTCCCCAAAGGAGATTAGGTGCATTCTCGATTGTTCCTGTATAATAGTTTCCGTTAGGTGCGCCGACTCCGATGCCCCTAACCTTGCCCTCTGTGCCAGACTCCTTGATAAGCTTGTTCACAGCCTCTGCGAGCTCTGCGATATAAGGCTCTACCTTATCATAAGTGTCAGTGCGGATGACTGTCTGTGCGAGGACAGTGCCTCTTGCGTCAACGACTCCGATCTTGGAGGTCTGACCTCCTACATCGATACCTACTACGTAAGATGAATTCATTTTATATTGGAATTAATGTTAAGCGTTCTTTACCTTTGATCCGAATAGGGCGAACCAGAGCATGTATGCAAGTGCTGCAACGATCACCCAGTAGCTTGCCATATATGAGGTTGCATCCGCGATTGCGTTCTGTACGAGTGGAAGAACGCCGCCACCTACTACCATTGTCATGAAGAGACCTGAAGCAAGAGCCGAGTGCTTGCCGAGACCCTCTACAGAGAGGTTGAAGATGGTACCCCACATGACTGAAGTGCAGAGACCGCAGCATACGAGGAGGACTGCTGTAAGAGGAACCTGTGCCATACCGAAGCCCGAACCTGTAAATACCGGCATGGAAGCCTGTACGTTTGTGCTGAACATAGCTGAGATGACGAGAACGATAGCGACAGCAGAAGTCACGGCGAGCTGCACCTTAGAAGAAACCTTTCCGCTGATGAGGCTCGAGATGAAACGGCCGCAAAGCATGAGGAACCAGTATGTTCCGGCAACGAAGCCTGCTGTAGTTGCAGCGTTAGCTGTGCCGAGAGTATCAGTAAGATAGAAGTTCAATGTACCAGGGATACCGACCTCGACACCTACATAAAGGAAGATTGCGATGACACCATATACGAGGTGGCTGTATTTGAGAAGGCTCTTCACTGAAGCGTCAGACTTCTCCTGCTCAGGCTCCACGAAAGGAACGAAGATGAGCACTGCGAATGTTGCAGCGAAGACGCCCATTGCCATGAAAAGAACTGTGTTTACATCTGAGATGGCTGTATCCTTTGTGATCTGTCCGATAAGGGCTCCGACAAGCATAGGGGTTATTGTACCCATGAGCGAGTTGAATGTACCACCGATCTGAACGAGCTGGTTACCTCTGTTTCCACCGCCACCGAGGAGGGTAAGCATTGGGTTTACCACTGTATTGAGGACACATACTGAGAATCCGCAGACGAATGCACCGAGAAGGTACACGAAGAAGTTTGCCGGAAGGCCGAGAAGAGTTGCTCCCACACCGATCTTGCCGGAAAGGAACTGGATGAGGACACCGAAGAAACCGACGCCCACACCGATAAGAGTTGTCTTCTTGTAACCGAGATTAGTAATGAGCTTTCCTGCAGGGATACCCATGAAGAGGTATGCGAGGAAGTTCATCATGTTACCCATCATTCCCCAGAAGCTTGATCCGTCAATGCCTGGCTGGATTTTCCAGATGTTTCCGATTGGAGCAGCAAGGTTGGTCACGAATGAGATCATTCCAAAGAGGAACATCATGGTAAGGACCGCCACCCAATTGATTTTGTTCTTGTTCATTTTGATAGTTTTTATGTTAATAATTATATAGATTCATTAAAATCGCGCCCAAGTTACGAAAAATTTTCAACACACATGACCAATTGATAAAAAATTAGCAGGGTTCCCTCCCCAAGGAACCCTGCCGTATATAAAACGAACTTAACAAATAGACACGAAAATTAATTTCGGATGTCTGTATGCAAAGTTAAGGATTTAAACTTTACATCCAAACTTTAATGCAAAATTAAAACGATTTTTCTGCGAAACAGCCAAAATACCACACCAAAAGATGTGATTTGATTTCCTTTTGACACCCTATGAATTCCTGTATTCTGTCGGTGTCATACCTGTGCGCGCCTTAAAGAACTTATAGAATACCGACTGATTCGGGAAGTTCAGTTTATAGACGATTTCCTTCACAGTGGCATTGGAATATTTCAACAGGTTCTTTGCCTCCAGGATCACATATGAGTCTATCCAGTCAGGAGCGGAACGTCCTGTTGCATTCTTTATGAGTTTCGACAGATACTTAGGAGTCAGACACAGCTTGTCGGCATAGAATCCGACATTGCGATATTGCGTATGATACTCCGACACCAGTTTTATGAAATGGTCGAATATCATCCTACTTCTTGTCAGGTTGCCTATGCGGTTATCCTCGGAACGGTCGTTCCATACTCCCATTATCATATAGAACATGGATGAGATCAACGAATTGAGGACATCTTTCTTGTATGGCAGATCCTTCTGTACGATCTGGCCCACAAGATTGAGACCGTTGTTCATGATTTCCATTTCGTCATCACTGAGACGGGCACTTGGATTTTCCAGCATCGCCATTCCCTCATTGAATACCTTGTTGGCATCGAAATGAAGGCCTTTGACGAAATCGTTAGACATCGCCACGCAGACATATCTGACATTCTCCTGGGCGGTATCGACGAGTTCATTGACTCTGACTATATTGCCCGGTACATGCAGATACATCATACCTTCATCGATTTCATATTCGGAAAGATTTACGTTCAGCCTTATACGTCCGCTGACACAATATAACAGAAGGAATCCGTCAAAACGGCATGGATGCCCCAACGGCCTGTGCTTTTCAGTCAGGCGTATGTCCATGATGAAGAAATCATCTCCGACACCGATCTGCGGAGCATCAGGAAAAAACTCCCTGAATTTAGTAAGGGGAATAGTGTGTAATGTATCTGTTGTCATTTTAATAGTGTTAAGTATCGCCATGCGACAAAGCGACAAATATACACAAAAATCATTCCGTCACGCACTTTTTACCATTTTCATTCGACCTTTTGAACAATTAAAATACAAAAAATCCTGGAACTAATATTCGTTCCAGGAAGACATTTCTTCAAGTGACTTGCGTACCTTGCTTCGCGTCTGAGCGTCAGGATGACCAAGTGCAATGAGAAGCTGCACTCTCCTGCTTCGCGGCACTCCCAGTACCTCCTTGACTTTCTTCTCGTCGAACCAGCCCATTATGCATGTTCCCAGACCGAGTTCAGCGGCCTGGAGGCAGAAATTCTCCACCGCCATGCCCAGGTCCATCATGCTGTAGTCCTTGTTCTTGACCACAGCCCCGGCCTTGGCCTCAAGGTTCATGCTTTCCTGAACCACCGCCACGAGCACGGGGACCTGGACCGTGAACTTATTCATGCCCAGTCCGACAGCCGCATCGGAGATTTGAATGAGCTTGGTCCGGTCATCGACCACTATAAACTTCCACGGCTGCGAGTTGCACGCAGACGGGGCCAGGCGCGCCGCCTCAAGACATTTGAGAATATGCTCCCTTGCCACTGGCCTGGGAGCATATTTTCTATCGCTTTGTCTTTTCTGAACTAATTCCGAAAATTCCATTCTATCTGTTTATATATATCGACTTCGCCAGATATGTCATTATCAGAGCGATGCGAGGTTCATATCATTGACGATATTCTTGCCCTCTACTGTGTATGCATATTCCATATGCTCCTTATAAGCTTCCTCTACCCTTCCGCGGACAACCTTCATAGAGCTGTTGAGGAAGTGGTTCTGCTCAGTCCAAGGCTCTGGAAGCACACAGACAGCCGCAGGAAGCCATCTTTCAGGGAATGCGCCGTAGAGGCGGCCGCCCTTGCGGTACATGTTCACCTCATCCTGGAGAAGCTCGAGCATCTTCACCTTCGCCTCCTTGGTAGAAGGGTCGAGTCCGAGTTCCTTTACATATGCCTTGAGAGCCTCCTTGTTAGGAGTGATGAGAGCGATGGTATATGGATCCTGACTGTTGTGGAGAAGGGCTCCGTCAATATACTTTGAGCTTTCCACGAGGTTCTCTTCAATTCCCTCCGGAGAGTATTTCTCTCCGTCGGCTGCGATGAGGAGAGACTTGAAACGTCCCACGACATAAAGCATCTCTTCGTCACGCATATATCCCATGTCACCGGTGTGGAGCCAGCCGTCCACGATTGTGTCAGCTGTAGACTTAGGATTCTTCCAGTAGCCCGCCATCACGTTCTCACCCTTGATGCAGATCTCACCCTTCGAACCGAAAGGCTGCTCTACGCCGTCAGCGTCAAGAATCTTGATTTCCATAGGCTGGACAACCTTTCCTGACGATCCGAAGATGTGCTTTGCAGGAGAGTTTGCCGAGATGATCGGAGTGGCCTCAGAAAGGCCGTAACCCTGATACATAGGGATGCCGATCGCATAGTAGTATCTCTGGAGGTCGATGTCCAGAAGAGCACCGCCGCCGACGAAGAACTTCATGTTGCCGCCGAGACCCTGACGCACCTTCTTGAAGATGATCTTGTCGAAGAGGAGCATGAGAGGCTTGCGGAAGATGTCCACGAACTGCGTGCCCTTGTTGTATCCTTCCTTATTATATGCGATAGCATTCTTGAGAGCAAAGTTATAGAGCTTCTCCACCATAGGGCCACTCTTCTGGATCGTAGTCTCGATATTCTTCTTGAAGCTCTTTGCGAGAGTAGGTACCGAAAGCATTACGCTTGGCTTGAGCTCCTTGATGCTGACAGGGATGTTGCGAAGGGCTTCCTTGCCCGACTTTCCTGACGGAACCATACCGAGTGACGCACCATATGACATCATTGTATAGAATCCTGCGACATGCGCGAAGCAGTGGTCGAGCGGAAGGATGATGAGCATCCTGTCCTCAGGAGTCACTCCGATGACAGAGTGCGCCTGCTCTACGTTTGCTGTGTAGTTTCTGTGAGTAAGGAGGATACCCTTAGGATCCGCAGTAGTACCTGATGTGTAGCTGATGTTTGCGTAATCGTCAGGTCCGATGGACTTGTATCTCTGTGTGAACAGGTCCTCATGCTCAGCAAGGAACTCGTCTCCCATTTCGATGATATCCCCGATATACATCTCATTCTCCCTCATGTCATCCACCTGGTCGAAGATGATGACTTTCTCCACCATAGGGCAATCAGGAAGGATGGTCCTGATCTTAGGAAGCTGGAACTTCGAGGTGATGATATACTTGGAATCAGAGTGCTTGACTCTGAACACAAGGTCGTTGGCCTCGCCAAGCTTGATTGAGAGCGGAACATTTACCGCTCCTGCATAGAGAACTCCCAGTTCTCCGATGATCCACATGTCACGTCCTTCACTGAGGTATGACACCTTCTCACCTTTCTGAACGCCAAGAGCCATGAGACCGGCAGCAATACGCTTCGCCTTCTTCAATGTCTCCTCATAAGTTGTTGGTTCCCACTCGTTTGTATCCAGGTTCTTCTCCCAGATAAAAGGATTCTTGGAAAACTCGGCAACATACTTCTCGACAAAGTCGATGATGGTTAATCTTTCTGCCATAACTGTTTTAGGTTTAATAACGTTTATTCTTTAGGGAAAAGGCCGAAAAGCTCGGCATCTATCTTATCAATCACCTCCTGGAAGTCCTCAGGACGGTTCTCGAACTTGATTCTGTCCACGTCAAGGATGAGCAGGTTGTGCCTGTAGTCCCTGATCCAGTTTTCATAGCGTTCGTTCAGACCTGTGATGTAGTCGATGCGGATGCTCTTCTCATACTCGCGGCCTCTCTTCTGAATCTGACTCACGAGGTTAGGGATAGAGCTTCTCAGGTAAATCAGAAGGTCAGGCGGATTCACCAGCGACATCATGAGGTCAAAAAGGTCTGAATAGTTCTCGAAGTCCCTTGTGCTCATGAGGCCCATGCCGTGAAGGTTCGGCGCAAAGATGCGCGCATCCTCATAGATAGTGCGGTCCTGGATGATCACCTCGTCAAGCTTCGAGATGTCGACTACATCCTTGAAGCGCTTGTTGAGGAAGTATACCTGAAGATTGAACGACCATCTTTCCATATCTTCATAGAAATCCGCGAGATATGGATTGTAGTCTACAGACTCGAACTTTGGAGTCCATCCGTAATGTGCGGCGAGCATCTTGGTAAGAGTTGTCTTTCCGCTGCCGATATTACCTGCGATTGCGATATGCATATTATCGTAATTTTAATGTTTTTCGTGTATCTAATTTGGCAAAGTTAATAACTTCTTTTGTATTTTTGCCAAAAGTTAAGATTTAATATCGTGATACACATACAAGATTTCACATTCAACAGCTTCCAGACACGCTGCAGCGTGATATGGGACGAGGCAGGCAGCTGCGCCATTGTCGATCCTGGTTTTTCAAACGCTTCCGAGCGCAACGCGCTGACGGGCCTCGTGGCCTCGCGCGGTCTCAAGCCCGTATGCATCATGCTCACTCACGGGCACTTCGACCATGTTCTCGGAGTGGCTGAACTGTCATCTTTATACGGAGGCCTTCCTATATACATGCACCCGGAAGACAATTTCACTTTGGCCAATAACGACTTCTTTGCAAGATGCTTCGGAGCTCCGATGCCGGCTTCCTTCGAAAATGTAGACATTGCAGAGGGAGATGTCATAGAGGTCGGCGGACTCAACTTTGAAGTGATATTCACTCCCGGCCACTCGCGAGGAGGCGTGTGCTACCTGGAACGCCAGGAAAAGGTACTCATCAGCGGCGACACCCTCTTCGCCGGAGCCATAGGCCGCAGCGACCATCCGGGCGGCGACTACGACCAGCTCATGAAGAGCATCCTGGAGAAACTTATGGTCCTCGACGGTTCCACAGCCGTAATCCCGGGCCATGGTCCATGCACAGACATAGCCAAGGAAGGCATGACTAACCCGTTCCTCCTCCCCTTCAACGAACCATACGAAGACTGACGTCACATCCTCGCGACACACGGCCCAAAAGTATGACGCCCAACCTTCTGCAAATCAACAACTTACGAAAAGCTCGTGCTCCCTCCCGGCGGCACGAGCTTTTCGTAAAACGTTGACTGATAGGCATTTAAGCGCCAGGGCATTTACCATAATATAAGGATTTTTCTTCTAAAAGAAGAGAATTATAAAATTTATTCACCACATTTTTCTTTTTTTTAATCACCCTCTCATATAGATACGATAGATTTGCCTCATATCATCCTCACGGTAGTGAGAATTAAAATTATAAGATATGAGAAAGAAAAGAAGATTTTATCGAGGGGTAGTAAATCATATCTACCAGAAGACCTCCAGCGGAGATAATCTTTTCTATGATTACGAAGATTATCTGGCGTTCTACACAATTTTTGCAGTCTGTGCCAGAAGCATGAACATCACTACTCTGGAGTTAAGCCTTATGCACAACCACTTCCACGGGCTGGCTATTACAGAATCTGCTGAAGAACTCAGTTCCTTCATGGAAAGATGTTGCTCATGGTATGCCAGAGAATCCAACATTGTAATCGGACGCAAAGGAAGGTTATTCAAGAAGAACTTTGGAAGTGCGCCTAAATGGGATGAAAAAAGTATCAGGACCGCCATTAACTATATAGGCAACAATCCTGTTGAAAAGGGCATATGCAAAACTGCCGAAGAATGTCGATGGACATTCCTTGCATATTATGAAAACCAGCATCCGTTCTCTGAACCTATCATTCTTGATAAAGCATCAAAACCTCTTAGAAGAGCCGTGAAAGAGGTTAGAGCCATGGCTGTGCTCAACCTGCCTCTGAAACATCAGCAGTTGTCAAGAATGATGAAAAAGTTATCACCTAAAGAAAAAGAACAACTGGTTGATTACATAATATCAGAATACCTTCCATTTGATTATCAAAAACTTATATCATATTACGGATCATACGAAGCCATGTTGACTGCAATGAATTCCAATACAGGCAGTGAACATGACATATACGAAGAATGGTATCCGGAGTCTGATCTTGCTTACAGCGAAATGGTAGAATTCGTAAAAAAGGAGCGTCATGAAAACATGGTAAGATCAGTTATAACACTTTCTCTTGAAGAGAAACATCAGCTCGCTGCAAAATTACGATGCCACACAAGTGGAAGTGACAGACAAATCTGCAGATTTTTACACATACCCCACAAAAAGCCTGGCGAGTAAAATATTATCAATCAACAGATTACGCAAACCTCGTGCCGCCATTGGGGAGCACGAGGTTTATATAAGTCGCTGAGTTTCAGCGGTATGAGGGCCAGAACGGTTTATAGTGTCTGACCTGCTATGAATTCGCGGAGGATGGACGTTGGTGGGATTGCTGATATCTCCGCTGGGGAAAGAGCTACGATGTAGTCCAGGAACTTGAGCATGCGGGAGGCCTCGGTGTATGCCGGAGACGAGGGGGAAATGCGGCGCAGGAGCGGCTCTGCGTAGTATTTCAGAACCGGAAGCTCGAAGATGTGGGCAGAGTTGAATATGGCGTCGGCGTTCTCCTGGAACGGGAAGATGTTGCGGTTTTCGCCTCTGCGGACGCTCTGCCAGCGCATGATTGTGTCCTCCGGTATGACGCCGCGGGTGCGGTTGTCGCGGATCATGCGACGGAGCATACGGTTGTCTGAGGTCGAGATATTGTTGTTTTCATCTATAGACAATGATGTGAGAGCGGAAGCGTATACTCTGAAGACTTTTGATGGGTCCACTCCTGGAATCATTGCCGGATTAAGCGCATGGATTCCTTCCATGATGAGGATGTCCTTCTCATGCAGCTGCATCATGTTGCCATCGAAATGCTTGCGGCCTTCCTTGAAGTCAAAGCGCGGCAGCTCGACCTCTTTTCCTTCCAGCAGATCATTCAACTGACGACCAAGAAGGTCAAGATCCAAAGCACCCAGCGCCTCGAAATCATATTCTCCATTCTCGTCACGAGGAGTGAACTCCCTGTCTACGAAATAGTTGTCCAGCTCGATTACACGCGGGTTCAGCCCGAGGATGCGGCATTGCAGTGCCAGCCTCTTGGACGTGGACGTCTTGCCGCTGCTTGAAGGTCCGGCTATGAAGACTATCTTCACGCTGCCGCGACGAGCATATATCTGGTCAGCGATATCTGCATATTTGCGTTCGTGCAGTGCCTCTGAAAGGTTGATCAGATCCACGATCTTGCCCGAAAGCACTCTGTCATTGAGTTTGCCGACTCCCCTGATGCCCATTATCGAGCACCAGTCGGAATGTTCCTTCAGAGCTGTAGCCAGCTTGGACTGCCTCTTCAAAGGAAGCACCTTGTCCGTGTCGCCGTCCATAGGATACTGCAGGCAGAAGCCATTGTTGTATCCCGCTATGTTGAATGTATTCAGCATGCCGGTCGACGGAACGAGCGGACCATAGAATGTATCCACCTGATCTCCCAGAGTATATACATTATAATTGAATCTTCCGAGGGTCTTGAGCAGGCGGACCTTTTCAGGCTGATTGTTGTGTTCATATATCCTGCAGCATTCCTCAAGACTCAGCATGGTCTTGCCGAACGGAATGTCAGCGGCAATCACCTCGCGCATCCTGTCCTCGACCTTCTCCAGCTCCTCGTCGGTAATGAAATAGACGCAAGGACGGCCGTCCTCCATAGGACGGATCTCTCGAACCTCGCAGTATAGTCCGCTCGGAAGCGAATAGTCTATCACGAGCACCTTTTCCGGGTACATTTCGCGGATGACCTTCTGAAGGACGAAGCAGAGCGAACGGATGTATGTACGTCTTCCGTCCGGATGGTCATATCCTATGAAGGTGACATTATGAGGGTTTATTATCTTATAGTCCAGGGACTTGAGTTTGTTGTCCACAAGGGCCGCGAGCACCGGTGCTTCGCCGCCGAGTCCCAGCGAGGCGCAAAGCTGCGAAAGGGTTGTACCCATGGCCACTTTTTCATACGCCTTGATGTTCTCGCAATATATTCTGATGTCTTCCATAGCAAATGATTATAAAACTTCCTTCAAGAACGGTCCTGTCACCGAATCGGGATTCTCAGCCAGCTGCTCAGGGGTGCCTTCAGCAACTATCATTCCTCCAGCCTTTCCTCCCTCCGGGCCCATGTCGAAGATGTAATCTACCGACTTGAGCACATCCAGATTGTGTTCTATGACAATGACTGTATTGCCCTGCTCCACCAGCTGCTGCATCACATCCAGCAGGACCTTAATGTCCTCGAAATGCAGGCCTGTGGTCGGTTCGTCCAATATATATAATGTATTTCCCGTGCCTTTGCGTGCAAGCTCAGCCGCCAGTTTCATGCGCTGGCTCTCTCCTCCGGAAAGCGTCACCGCAGACTGTCCGAGCTGCACATATCCCAGACCGACATCCACCAGAGCCTTCAGTTTCTGGGCGATCGACGGGATGTTTGCAAAGAACTCATAGGCCTCACTTATAGGCATTTCAAGCACGTCATTTATGCTCTTTCCCTTATATTTCACTGCAAGCGTATCGTTCTTGTAACGCTTGCCGCGACACTCGCCGCACACCACATTAACAGACGGCAGGAAATTCATCTCAATGACCTTGATGCCTGCGCCCTTACACTCCTCACAACGTCCTCCGGCCACGTTGAACGAAAACCTTCCGGCCTTGAAGCCGCGGACCTTGGCGTCCGGAGTCGCCTCATAGAGGGTGCGGATGTCATTAAACACGCCCGTGAAGGTCGCAGGATTGCTTCGCGGCGTACGGCCTATCGGGCTTTGGTCGATCTCGATGAGTTTGTCTATGTTTTCCACGCCCACAAGCTCGCCATGCGGGAGCGGCTGCATCTTGGCATTGTAGAACCTGTTCTTCAGGACAGGCATGAGTGTCTCGTTTATGAGCGATGACTTTCCGCTGCCGCTGACTCCCGCCACTCCGATAAGCATTCCGAGTGGAAAGTCCACGGCCACATTCTTAAGGTTGTTGCCACATGCTCCGCGAATGCCGAGAGTCAGGCCGTTGCCCTTCCTGCGCTGAACCGGCACCTCTATGCTTTTCCTGCCACAGAGGTAGTCCAATGTGAGCGATGCTCCCTTGTCTATATCCGAAACGGGACCGCAGTAGCATATCTCACCACCGTTTTGACCGGCCCCGGGACCAACGTCTACGAGCCAGTCTGCAGACATCATGGTCTCGGCATCATGCTCCACGACCATCACCGAGTTGCCCTCGTCGCGAAGCTTCTTCAACGAGGCGATCAGCTTGCGGTTGTCGCGCTGATGCAGGCCTATCGACGGTTCGTCGAGGATGTACAGGACGTTTACCAGTTTCGAGCCTATCTGGGTCGCGAGCCTGATGCGCTGGCTTTCGCCGCCGGAGAGCGACGAAGTCGCACGGTCGAGCGAAAGATAGTCCAGGCCGACATCGAGCAGGAATGCAGTCCTGTCTTTCAGTTCCTTGAGTATGTCTCTTGCTATGAGGCTTTCGCGTTTGGCAAGCTTCTCATCCAGAGAATTGAACCATTCTGCAAGCTGCGAGATCTCCATTGCAGCCACTTCCGAGATGGTTTTTCCATCTATCTTGAAGTATGTCGTTTCCTTATTGAGCCTTGTTCCTCCACATACCGGGCATAGGACCTTGTCCTGTATGTCGCTGACGATGCCAGAGAAGGAAACCATCTCCGAAGATGTTCCTTCTCCGACACGGAAGAGTTCGTCAGAACCGAAGACTATCAGGGAAATGACATCGTCCGGCAACTCCTCTATCGGATCGTATAATGAGAAATTATATTTACGGGCAATTGACCTTATGACATCGAACTTCTTGGTCTCGCGAACCTTTCCAAGCGGAATAATGGCACCGTCGGCAATCGACTTGGTGCGGTCAGGAATTATGGTGTCCATGTTCACATCCACTATGATTCCCAGTCCCTTGCAATGGTGGCAGTATCCCTGAGGCGAGTTGAATGAGAAAGAGTGCGGAGCCGGCTCTGCGAGTGAAATTCCCGTGTCCGGGCACACCAGATGCTTGGAATAATGATTGACCTCCCCAGTCTCCATATCCATTATGGCAAGGGATCCCTTGCCGAAGTTCAAGGCAGACATCACCGAACTCTTGATGCGCTTCTCATCCTTCTCCGATGGTTTGAGCTTGTCTATCACCAGTTCAATGAAATGTGCCTTATAACGGTCCAGAGCAGTCACTTCGTTGAGTTCGCATAATTCTCCGTCGATGCGTATCTGCGTATATCCTCTCTTGCGCATCTGCTCGAGGAGCTCCTTGTAATGGCCCTTGCGGCCCTTCACTACAGGAGCAAGCAAGTAGCATTTGCGTCCGGCATAGTTCTCCATTATGAGCGACACGATCTGCTCGTCTGTATATCTGACCATCGGCTTGCCGGTCTCTGGAGAATACGCTGTCGATGCACGCGCATAAAGAAGTCTCAGGAAGTCATATATCTCAGTGATGGTACCCACGGTCGAGCGAGGGTTGTTTCCGGTCGTCTTCTGCTCTATGGCGATGATAGGGCTGAGGCCTGTGATGGACTCCACCTCAGGCTTTTCCAATATGCCCATGAAATGCTTGGCATATGTGGAAAGCGTATCCATATACCTCCTCTGCCCCTCGGCATATATGGTGTCGAACGCCAGCGAAGACTTTCCGCTGCCGCTCAGACCCGTAACCACGACAAACTGCCCCCTCGGTATCGAAAGGGTGGCATCCTTGAGGTTATGCGCACGCGCCTTTACTATCTCTATATAGTCATTCTTCTTCTCCATCTTCCGGATTCATTTAAGCAGAATTACAAATTTACAAAAAAAATCTTTTGTTGGGCACTTTTTCTCACTGGCGCCTAAAGCACTATCCATCAACATATTACGCAAACCTCGTGCCGACTTTGGGGAGCACGAGGTTTATATAAATAGTTGATACGCAATGCATTAAGCGGCAGGGTTATTTCAAGCGGAGGTAGGAGTGGCCGAGGCGGGCGGCAGCGGCGCGGTCGAGGGCATCGCGGACCGAAGGGTGCGCGATGGCTATGAGCGCGCGGGCACGCTCGGCGAGGCTTTTGCCTCTGAGCTGGGCAACGCCGTATTCTGTGACTATGTTCTGAATCATATGACGGGTCGTGACCACACCTGCTCCTTCTGTGAGCACAGGCTTTATCTTGGAGACGCCTTTTTCTGTCATGGACGGTATGGCTATGAATGTCCTGCCTCCTTCTGAGAGCGAACCGCCATACATGAAATCGTGTTGACCGCCGACTCCGGAAATTATGCGGGTGCCGACCGAGTCAGCGCACACCTGCCCTGTGAGGTCGACTTCTATGGCAGAGTTTATGGCCATGACCTTCGGATTCTGAGCAATCCTGAACGGGTCGTTAGTCCAGGCCACATCCTTCAGCACCAGATCTCGACGGTAGTCCATATAGTCATACAATCTGCGTGAGCCAAGGGCCAGCGAAGCCACAGATATTCCCGGGCATACCTTCTTGCGTGAATTGTCGATCACACCGCTCTCCAGAAGCGGAAGGACTCCGTCCGTCATCGCCTCGGTATGCAGACCGAGATGCATATGGTCCTTCAGTGCAGCTAAAACGGCATTGGGAATGCCTCCGACGCCGATCTGCAGAGTCGCTCCATCCGGAATCATCTCAGCGATATGCCGTCCTATGGCCATGTCAATTTCTGTCGGGACCGCAGTAGGGACCTCGACCAGAGGGTCATCCACCTCAACTGCTGCATCTATCTTTGAGACATGAATCAATGCATCGCCATATGAGAAAGGCATGGCTTTGTTTATCTGGACTATGATCTTGCGTGCGCACTCAGTGGCTGAGACGGCCAGGTCAGCAGACACACCGAAAGAGCAGTAGCCATCTTCATTTGGCGGCGAAACATTGAGAAATACAGCGTCAAGCGGCAGCGTTCCATCTCTGAAAAGGCCAGGAATCTCCCCAAGAAATGCTGGGATTGTAGTCCCATATCCATCTGCAAGCCAACGCCTTATGTTATTAGCGACAAAAAGGCTCTTGACATGAAAGGCATCCTTGTACTCCGGCTTGCAATACGGGGCCTCACAGCGTCCGACAGCAAATGCAGCATAGACAGTGACATCTTTCAGTTCATTGCCTCTGTCTGCCAGCGCCTGCGACAGCACCTCCGGTATGGATGTGCTGCCCTGTATATATATGTTGTCACCGGACTCTATGAGTTGCACGGCCTGCGATGCGGTTACGATTTTCATATTTCGTTCGTTATCTTTCCAGTTATCGGTTCTCGTCCGTAAAAGTGGCAGATTTACGGATGGGAGATTGAGCATGGATGGTCGGCGGCGAAGAGGCGAAGGCGCTCTTCGAGGAGGTCGAACTGTTCAGGTCGGTTCAGTTGGGATACGCATATGCGCACTCCGTTCTGATGACTGCCCGTTGTCGACAGAGCGATGGTAGCCATTCCATAGCGTATCATCTCCCCCATCAGCTCACCGCTGGACATATCGCCATATCCGACTGTATAGAAGAAACCGTCACTCACAGGCTCGTCGCCATCCATAGCATATACTATATGGAACCCATTGTCCAGAAACATCTTCTTGCTGATCCTGGCCCTGCGGGCATATTCCGCAGCTGATGTCACGAAGTCCAGCTCGCCGTCCGCCGCAGCGCGGAGCATTTCGGCCAGCGCATACTGCGCCGAATGCGTGGCGCCGGAGGACACGGCATACAGCACTGCAAACACATATGCATCACCAAGACGGGACATCTTGTACCATACTTTCAGGAGAGGATACTCTCTGTGATACAGAGCATCAGATATCGCAATGATCGCTATACGTTGTCCCGCATAGCTGAACATCTTGGATCCGGACATCATTATTATATAATTGTCTGTATACTTTGCTATCGTCGGCTGGAACGGCGGCTCATATGGCTTGCCAAGAGGCTTGCGGAAGTCCATGCACATGTATGCAAGATCTTCGATGACTATCGCATCATACTTTGTGGCCAGTTCTCCTATCGTCTTCAATTCGTCTTCGGTAAGGTTGAACCATGCCGGATTGTTCGGGCTTGAATATATGATGGCTGCAATCCTTCCTGTCGCAAGATGCCTCTCAAGCTCGGGCCCCAGCTTTTCACCGCGGAAGTCATAGATATCGAACGAGTCGCTTGGTATGCCAAGAATGCGGGTCTGCGTACGCTGGACAGGGAATCCGGGATCTATGAAAAGTATGGTATCACGCCCCTCCACAAGATGTGAACATAGCAGGAAAGTAGAGAAACTTCCCTGCATGGAACCGACTGTAGGGATACATCCCAGAGGAGCCACGTCGATATCAAGATATGCCTTCAAGAACCTTGACGCACTGGTTTTCAGTTTAGGGATGCCGTACATGTTAGGGTATTCCGATGCGACTCCGGCATCGAGTGCCTCCTTTTCCGCCTCGATACCCACACGCATCGGCGGAAGGCCCGGTATGCCCATCTCTAGATGAAGAAACTCTATTCCGCACTGGCTCTCGAGAGCCTTGGCCATAGCCCCGGACTGTCTTATGGTTGCACAAGTAATGTCCAGGATGTCCATCTGCTCCAGCAAGGAGTCATAGACTTGTCTGTCAACAGGTAGCGTCATAATGCATGGTGGCGGGGAGATACCGCACCAAATATAACAAAAATTCTGCAGAATTGCTACATTTGCAGACCGTTTGTTAACAATCTGTAATTTAAATGAAACAAATATTATGATTCTGAAATTCGACGAAATAGAACTTTCACACCTGCCCGAATTCAAAGGCGGAGAGAAGGAACTTGCCGCAAACATGTTCTTCGACGGCACAAACCGCATATTCAAGGGCCGCCTTGTGCCAGGGGCATCAATCGGAGTACACACTCACGACGACAGCTGCGAGGTCATATTCATAATCTGCGGAAACGGCAAGATATACGAGTCGGCTCCGGACGGAACAGAGAAGACACAGGATGTGCATGCGAGCGACTGCCTGTACTGTCCTAAAGGACATACGCACAGCCTCTCGAACCCGTCTTCAGCAGAGTCCGACCTCGTTTTCTACGCTGTTGTCCCTAAACAGTAATCAATCGATCTTGATCTGGGTCGCAGCATCGTGCTCGGCCTGGGTGTTGATTCGCTGAGGACCACCGGCCTCGGCGCGGAGGAAGGCATCGGAGCGCTTGAGGACGAAGTTCGAACCAAGATACTTGGTACGCACTTCGTCGTCTGCCGCGAGGGCTTCCGGAGTGCCGCTCTGGAGGATGGATCCCTCGTAGAGCAGATATGCGCGGTCTATGATCGCAAGAGTCTCGCCAACATTGTGGTCTGTGATGATGACTCCGATATTCTTGTATTTGAGCTTGGCGATGATGTACTGGATATCCTCAACCGCAATAGGGTCGACACCGGCGAACGGCTCGTCCAGGAGGATGAACTTAGGGTCTATGGCCAGCGCGCGGGCGATCTCGCAGCGGCGGCGCTCGCCACCGGAGAGCTGGATACCCTTGCTCTTGCGCACCTTGTGGAGGTTGAACTCGTCAAGAAGGTCTTCCAGACGCTGTTTCCTTTCCTCCTTGGTGAACTGATTGGACATCTCCATGACCGACATGATGTTGTCTTCTACTGTCATATGACGGAATACCGACGCCTCCTGTGCGAGATATCCCACACCCTTCTGCGAGCGCTTGAACATCGGAAGCTTGGTTATTTCTTCGTCATCCAGAAATATCTTGCCGGCATTCGGCACAATCAGTCCCGTGATCATATAGAAGCTGGTTGTCTTTCCCGCACCGTTCGGTCCGAGGAAGCCCACGATCTCACCCTGCTCGACTTCCATCGAGACACCCTTCACCACTGTTCTTGGTCCATACTTCTTGACCAGATTCTCACATCTAAGTTTCATATCAGTCCTATTTTACATCAAGTCCGAGGTCCTTCACCAGATTCTTGACCTCAGCATTCTCTGCCATAAGTTCCTTCGCCTTGTCTTCAGGCATATATGCCACAGGCTTCACTTCCTCTGCGGGAGTCACATCCACACGCAGCAGCACCTTTGACGAGCCTACTATCCTCTGGAACCTTCCCTCAAGGTCGTGAAGAAGCTTGCTCTCCACCCACACTTTCTGAGCATCATTATCCACCATGAATGTAACCACTCGCTGAGTGTCATCACCTGCTATCTTCAATGTCGTGGTAGCAAGCATGCTTGCCATACGAGGCTTGGACGCATATTCCTTTGCAAGTTCAGGCCACTTTGCCTTGAGCACTTCCTCGGACGGAGCCGCATCGCCGCTTACAACAGCCACCTCTTCATGCTCCTTCTCTACCATTGCTTTGATCGACGCTGCAGACGGCGTCTGACGCACGGCGCGGGCGCGGCGCTGCGACTGCTCCGCAGGTGCTGCCTCGGTGGCCGGAGCTGCCTGCTGCGCAGGAACGGACACCGGCTGTGCCGGGGCGGCTGCCTGAGCAGGCTGTGCTACAGGAGTTGCCTGTGTCACTGCCGGAGCTATTGCCGGGGCCGGAGCGGTCATCAGGAAACTCAGGCGCATGAGCGCGAACTCGATATGCAGACGAGGATTTACGCTGGCCCTGTATCCGGCCTCACACGCTGTGGTCACGCCAAGGGCGTCATATAGGAACTTCATATGGCATCTGTCAGCCTGTTCCTTATATTTCTTCTTTAGTGAATCAGGAAGTTCGAGGAGCGCTTCCAGTCCCCCGCTCTTGCTGACGATAAGGTCACGCAGATGCGAAGACAATGCCGCAACGAAATGCAGCGCATTGAAACCCTTTGTCAGTATTTCGTCAAAAGCGTGAAGCGCAGACGGATAGTCCCCTTTGAGGAATGCATCCACAAGAGAGAAGCTATACTCGTAATCAAGCACATTCAGATTACGGAGCACATCCTGATACTTCACGTCAGTGCCGCAGAAAGCGACAGTCTGATCAAAAATGGTAAGCGCATCACGCATCGCTCCATCTGCCTTGTGGGCTATCACATGAAGCGACTCGTCGTCGATCGATATGAACTCGCTTGTCGCCACCATGCGGAGGTTCTTCACAATGTTCTCCACAGTGATCCTGTTGAAGTCATATGTCTGACAGCGTGACAGGATGGTCGGAAGGATCTTGTGCTTCTCGGTTGTCGCAAGAATGAAGATCGCATGTGCAGGCGGTTCCTCAAGCGTCTTGAGGAAGGCGTTGAACGCAGACTGTGAGAGCATGTGCACCTCGTCGATTATATACACGCTGTACTTGCCGACCTGAGGAGGTATGCGTACCTGATCCATCAGGGTCTTGATGTCCTCCACTCCGTTGTTAGAAGCGGCATCGAGCTCATGGATGCAGTATGAGCGTCCTTCAGCAAACGACTGGCATGACTCGCATGTGCCGCATGGCTCCATCTCCGCAGAAGGATTGGAGCAGTTGATCATCTTCGCAAAGATACGCGCGGTGGTCGTCTTGCCGACTCCACGCGGGCCGCAGAAGAGATATGCATGCGCAAGCTGACCGCGAAGGATGGAATTCTTCAGGGTCTGCGCGATATTATCCTGGCCGATCAGAGTCCCGAAGGAGTCAGGCCTGTATTTTCTTGCTGATACTATGTATTGGCTCATATAAATTATATTCTTATCCCCAGTCACTTTGTGACAGCCCAAAAAGGGCATTTCGTCCCTACCCGGGACGGGGTTGTGAAAACTTTGGTTTTCGGATAATTCTTATCCCCAGTCACTTTGTGACAGCCCAAAAGGGCATTTCGTCCCTACCCGGGACGGGGTTGTGAAAACTTTGGTTTTCACAACCTACAAATATAGCACTATTTTTGTAACTTTGTGCCTTGATATGAGAAAGCTTTTTATTATGCTGGCTGTGGCGTTGCTTCCGCTGATGGCAGGCGCTCAGGCCCAGATTCACACGAAAGAGGTTAAGATCAGCGATTTCACAGAGAAAATAACAAAGGTCGTGCTGACCGGAAACGATTTCTACGACATTGTCCTTCAGGATGAAGTGAAGGCAAGGTGGAGGGTTTCCCCATATGAATTCTGCACCTGGGAGGAGTTCCAGAGGGACAGGAACAGCAGCGACTTCTACTTCCTGCTGACCACCAGCAGCCAGTTCAAGAAGGAAGCTGAGCCTGGTCTCGACCTGCTGTCACTTGTAAAGGGCGGCACAGGAGCGACAATCAACTCGATGCTCGAGGTTGTATTCATCCCATTCGCACCTGCGGAAGACCCGTCAGGAAGGGAGATGGTGTTCCTTCCTGCATTCCTGGACATCATCCAGAAGCATGCTCTCATGTCAATGGAGAAGGACACTGACGGATATATAGGCCTGAGCAACAACTCAATGAACCTGGCGAAGGCCAAGAACATGGAGTTCGTATTCTCGGAAGACGACCTCAGCAGCGAGATCACCAGGGAATTCAGAGACCTCAACTTCGACTCCGACATGGTCGTGACCGACGAGGACAGTGTTGACGACTATATGCTGGAGAATACCCCCAACACGCTTGTCAGCTATGTCGTGGCGCCTACCGACGCTCAGCCTGGCTCATTCTGTTACAAGATGCTCATCAGTTCTGAGACTCATGAGCTATATTACTTCCGTCGCCACAGGATCACAAAGAAGCTCGGACCTGGATTCCTGGCTGAGGACATCAAACGAATCAACTCATACCGCGGCAGGAAATGATGACAGGTAAGGCGGACTGCGGTCTGCAATATGCCGTAAGGCGCGGCGGATCGGCTGTCGCCTACTGCGCACTAAGCATACGATGCGGAACACGAGACGAAGAGGGCTTCCACAGCGGGATAGCCCACTTTGTCGAACATACCATATTCAAGGGCACAGGACGCAGGAGCGCCGCTGTGATCAACAACTATCTGGACAAGCTCGGAGGTGAGCTCAACGCATTCACAACAAAGGAAGAGATCGTGCTCCATGCTACAGTCCTCAAGGAGGACCTCAGCAAGGCTGCAACCCTGCTGTTCGAGCTTGCTACAGACCCCGTCTTCCCAGAACACGAAATCAACACAGAAAAGGGAGTGGTAATCGACGAGATCCAGTCATACAAGGACACTCCTTCTGAAGACATCTACGACAAGTTCGAGGAACTGCTTTTCAAGGGGCATCCTCTCAGCGGAAACATCCTCGGCACAAAGGCGTCCGTCAGGAAGATCACCAGAGACGAACTCATGAGATTCGTCAAGGAGAAGTTCATTCCGGGCAGGATGGCATTCAGCATAGTGGCCGATCTGGATGAGAAGACTATGGAGAAGACTGTCCTCAGACTTGCCGGCAGATTCTTCCCTTCTGATGTGCCGTACATGCATGCCGACGCAAGGGACATCACCCCTGCATCAGAACCGTTCGACATTACTCTAAACAAGAGGAACCATCAGGCGAACTGTGTCATCGGAGGCCTCGCACCGTCACTTTATCAAGACCGTGAAAGGCTCGCTACTGTCCTTATGTGCAACATATTGGGAGGTCCCGCAAACAACTCCACCCTCAACTCCATTCTACGCGAGAAGAACGGATGGGTGTATGGAGTGGAATGCGGATATACCCAATATGCGGACACAGGCATAGTGTCCATAAGCCTGGGATGCGACAAAAACAATCTCGAGAAGTGCATCAAGGCCATTGACAAGGAATTGAAGAGACTCCAGGAGGAGCTGATGTCCGAGCGACGCCTCAAGGCCGCGAAGAAACAGCTGCTGGGCCAGCTGGCCATAAGCAGCGACAACGGAGAGACCCAATGTCTGTCCATGGGCAAGGGACTTCTGGCATATGGAAAGATAAGTTCGGGCAAGGAAAACAGAGAGCTGGTGGAAGCCATCACGGCAGAAGACATACGCGAAATGGCCCGCACCATCTTCAACCCCGAAAAACTGTCAAGACTTATATATATATAATGGAGACACATGTATTCTAAAACTAAATCCCTCCCATCGCAAGCGATGGGCCCCTCCCGTTCACCAGACCACGGGCGGCCAGGGTTTTATAATACATGTGTCTCCACAAACAATAAGATTATGGAGAAGATTTATAAATATATTGAGGAGCATGCGAGTGCGCAGGGTGAGGCTCTGGACTGGGTGGAAAAGCAGACCCACATCAGGACCAACCATGCCAGAATGCTATCCGGAGCCATTCAGGGAGAGCTGCTTCGCATCATTGTGAAGACAAGCGGCGCCAAGCGGATCCTTGAGCTCGGCACATTCACAGGATATTCTGCCATATGCCTTGCCATGGCCATGCCGGAAGACGGGCACCTCGATACTCTCGAGCTGAACGACGAGCTAGAAGACCTCATCCTTGAGGGATTCGACCGCGCCGGAGTTGCTGACAGGATATCTCTTCATATAGGAGACTGCAAGGAGACGCTTGCAGCTATGCGGTCTGACATGGGCATCGCAAATGGCATGGGAGCCGACACTGACAAGCTATATGACATAGTATACATGGACGCCAACAAGCGCGAATACTGCGAATATTACGACCTTATGTTCGACATGGTCCGCCCCGGTGGTCTCATCCTGGCAGACAATGTCCTCTGGGACGGCAAAGTCTGTCAGGATCCCCTCCCGCAGGACAAGCAGACCCAGGGCATAGCCCGCTTCAACGACATGATCTCTGCAGACCCGCGCGTAGAATCGGTAATCATGCCCCTACGCGACGGCCTGAACATCATCCGTAAAAAATAGCACCAAAATTCGCTGGCGCATAACCATCTGAATACCAGCACAATACCGAAACCTCGTGCTCCCCAAAGGGAGCACGAGGTTTTTATAAACAGCTGTCCTGCAACGACTTATGCGCCAGGCTATTGTCGGGTGATTCTTGCTCCGAGAGCGTTGAGGCGGAGGTCTATGTCTTCGTAGCCCCTGTCGATCTGGTCTATGTTGCTGATGACGCTTGTTCCTTTGGCAGACATTGCTGCGATCAGCAGGGCGATGCCGGCGCGGATGTCCGGAGAGGCCATCCTGCCGGCGCGGAGCTGGTAGCGGTGGTCGTGGCCGACTACGACGGCTCTGTGCGGGTCGCAGAGGATGATCTGAGCGCCCATGTCTATGAGCTTGTCCACGAAGAAGAGGCGACTCTCGAACATTTTCTGATGTATGAGGACGCTTCCCTTGCACTGAGTTGCCATCACGAGGATCACGCTGAGGAGGTCTGGAGAAATGCCAGGCCATGGAGCATCCGCGATGTTCAGGATCGAGCCATCCATGAACGAGTCAATCTCGTAGCTTTCCTGCTCAGGAATGAAGATGTCATCACCGCGACGCTCAAGCTTCACGCCGAGCTTACGGAAGACATCCGGAATCATTCCCAGCTCATCATAGGCCACACTCTTGATGGTGATGGAGCTTCTGTTCATGGCTGCAAGAGCTATGAACGAGCCGATCTCGATCATGTCCGGAAGTATAGTGTGCTCTGTGCCTCCGAGAGCTTTCACTCCCGTGATTGTAAGAAGGTTAGATCCTATACCCTTGATATCCGCACCCATCCTCACCAGCATCTTGCACAGCTGCTGGAGGTATGGTTCACATGCAGCATTATAGATTGTCGTAACGCCTTCTGCCAGAGTTGCAGCCATCACAATGTTGGCCGTACCGGTAACGGAAGCTTCGTCGAGAAGCATATAGCGGCCCTGAAGTTTCCTGCCCTCAGGCATATGGAGATAGAAGGCCTTCTTGTCCATGTCATACTCCTGCTCGGCACCGAGGTTCATGAAACCTATGATATGCGTATCTACTCTGCGGCGGCCGATCTGGTCTCCGCCCGGCTTAGGGAAATATGCCCTGCCGAAACGGGCGAGGAGCGGTCCTACGACCATGACGGAGCCGCGGAGCTTGGCGCATTTAGCCACAAAGTCAGCGCTCATCACATAGTCCGTATCGATCTCGTCTGCCTTGAATGTGTATACCCCTTTCTCGTGACGGGTGACTTTGACGCCCATTCCCTCGAGAAGGATGATAAGGTTCTTGATGTCCAGAATCTCCGGAATGTTGGAGATCTTCACCTCATCCTTGGTCAGAAGCACCGCGCTGATTATCTGCAGAGCCTCATTCTTGGCACCCTGCGGTCTTATGGTTCCGCTGAGTTTGTATCCGCCTTCTACTACAAATGAACTCATATGATGTTATTTCTTCTTTATGTCCCAGAATGAATTAGAATGGTTGCCCAGGAGGACATCCACGTTCACGTTCGGCTTGTCGCGGACCATCTCGACCTTGAGGTTCTCAAGTTCGAGGGCGCGCAGCGCTATGAACTGCTCCGGAGAGAGTCCCATCTGACGCTGGTACTCCTTGTCCGCAAGCGCACGCTTGTTCTCTGTGATGCGTCTCTGCTCCTCCATCTCCTGCTGCTTGAGCTGGGTCTGCTTCTGCTGAGCCATTGTCGCCGTCTTGTTCAGCTCGGCCATGACCTCGCTGTTCGGCTTCGCCTTGTCCACCACGACATTGACGATGTCCACAGGGAACTCCTTGTCGCCGTCCAGCCTTACTATATACTCATGAAGTTTCTCTGTGATATCCACCTTCACGGAATCATATACCTCACGGTTGCTCACGAGAGTATACATGTCATAGGTACTGATGAAGTTACGTACGATCTCGCGGAAGTTCTCCTTGATGTTGTTGCTATACCAGTCAGGACCGTAATTCATATGAAGAATCGGAGACTTTCCCCTCTGGATCCTCAGAGTAAGATGCGCACTGAGGTCAAGCGGAGTATTGTCGTCGCAGAACACATCATCGAATGTCTCGGTATACTTCACCGGCACATTCTTATATGTCACGAAGTCAGTAGAGAACACCTTCCATTCCGATCCCTCGACCAGAGCCTGCGGATCCACACCGCCCTTGCCGAAGATATACGGCTTCTTGATGAACACGCCTTCCTCATCACCATCCACGCCGCAAAGCGAACATCCGGTCAGACCGCCAACCATGGCAGATATAGCAAAAACAACAGCAATAAGCGTCCATACACGCCTCATATCATACACAGTCTTCATAATATATAGTTTAAAAGTTTATAATCTTGTCAGCAGAAAGTAATAAAGTTTTTTCTAGTTGCAGGTTTTTATTTCTTGTCGGGGACATCAAAGGAGATGTCGGGGACGATGCCTTCGCGGCGGAACGTTGTGCGGGTGCCGTCCGGACGGATGACGGTGTGTGGAGCAGTATTTGTGCTTTTGGACCGGACAGGAGGTTAAACGTGTTCCACTTCCGGGTGGAGGTCTACGCCGAATTTTGCTTTTACTGATGCTATGATGCGGCGTTCCAGACCTATTATTTCCTCCGGGTACGCTTCTCCGGTGTAGTTGACTATCACCAGCGGCTGCTTGTCATAGACGGCAGCTCCGCCGCTGCGTCTGCCTTTCCAGCCACACTGCTCTATCATCCATGCTGCCGGGACTTTCACCATAGGAGATTTCTCGACTCCCTCCGGTCGCTCGAAATGACAGTGGGAAGTGTCGCTCGGGATGATATAATGCGGCACCTTATAGTCTGGGCCGTGTTCGGCCTTTGCTGCCGCCTCTATGCGCAGGTAGTGCTCCATCGTGATGACCGGATTCTTGAAGAAACTGCCGGCGCTTCCCATAACTGAAGGCTCTGGCAACTTCTCCTTCCTGATCTTGATGATCACCCGCCTGATCATCTCCGGCGTCAGATGTCGCTCTATTGACGCATCACCATTCTCCGGCGATGTTACTGCTTCTTTCAGATGACCATACTCCAGTCTTGGTCTCGGCTCACGACTCAATGCAAACACCACATGAGTCACGATATATCTTCCCTTGATCTCCGGATCCTTGAAAATCGAATCACGATAGCCATACTCACACTCCTCGACAGAGAAATTCACAAACTCCTCCCCGACAGTGTCATAGCAATACACCTTATGGATCACATCCTTGACCTCAACACCATAAGCTCCGATGTTCTGGACCGCCGACGCTCCCACCTCTCCTGGAATATGTGACAGATTCTCCACTCCCCAGAGACCTTCCTTGGCTGCCCATGCACAGAAGTCGTCAAAGACTACTCCGGAGCCGACTGACACCAGGATCCTGCCTTTCTCTGACGACGTGCCATGGCACTCATCCAGGATCTCGATGAAGTTGATTCTTGAGTGCAGCACAGTGCCCTTGAAGTCATCTGTGAAGAGGAGGTTGCTGCCGCCGCCGATGTGCAGCACCGGTCGGGCAAGCTCCTCGAACTCTATGTCCACAAGGTCGGCCACCGAATCATATTCCATGAAACAGCGGGCCTTCACCTTCATTCCGAAGGTGTTCATCTTCGTCAGATCCTTGTAGTATTCGGTCTTTATCATATTGTATAGATCCCCTGTCAAGCCGGGGATGACTATGGGTCAAGCCGGGGCGACGGGGTTGTTGTCAAGTTGGAACGGCTATCCTATTTCGGCTCCGTTGCAGAGTGTCTCCTGCGGAGTGATAAAACGCATCTTGCCATCGTTCTGACGAGCCATGAGGATCATTCCCTTGGACTCGATGCCACGGATCTTGCGTGGTGCAAGGTTAGCCAGGATGCATATCTGCTTGCCGACCATCTCCTCTGGAGAATACTGCTCGGCGATGCCTGACACGATCACTCTCTTGTCGATGCCAGTGTCGATGGTAAGCTTCAGGAGCTTGTCAGTCTTTGGCACTCGCTCAGCCTCGAGGACTGTCGCTGTCCTTATGTCCATCTTCTGGAAGTCGTCGAATGTGCACTCTTCCTTCTGAGGTGTCACCACTGATGCCTCCGCGGCCTTTGCTGCTGCTTCTCTTTCGGCGCGGATCGCCTCAAGGCGTGCTATCTGAGCGTCCACCACCTCGTCCTCGATCTTGGTGAAGAGAAGGGTTGCAGGGTTGAGCTGATGGCCTGCAGGTAGGAGGGATGGTTTGCCGAGGTCGTCCCATGAGAGGGAGAGAGGTTTCTCGACTTCGCTCGAAATTACAGCAGAAGAGGTATGAAGTGCTGCGCCCTCACCCGCATTATAACGATTAAGGTATGGAGATTCCTCGACCTCGCTCGGAATGACATCATATGCCTCGCCTTCGCGATGGTCTGTTCCCGCTACTATGCCTACGTTGAGGATGCTGCGGAGCTTCTCTGCCGAGAATGGGAGGAACGGCTCAAAAGCCACTGCGAGGGATGCGCAGATCTGGAGAGACACATTCAGAATAGAAGCTGTCCTGTCCATGTCTGTCTTGGCAACCTTCCAAGGCTCTGTGTCCGTAAGATACTTGTTTCCGAGACGGGCTATGTTCATGGCCTCCTTGAGGGCCTCGCGGAACTTGTAGCCCTCCAGATAGCGCTGCATCTCCTCCTTGAGAGGCTGGATCTGAGCCAGAGTCTCTGCATCCACAGTCTCAGGCTTGAGGTCAGCAGGCACCTTGCCTTCAAAATACTTATGTGTGAGAACCACAGCACGGTTCACGAAGTTGCCAAGGATTGCCACAAGCTCACTGTTGTTGCGTGCCTGGAAGTCCTTCCATGAGAAGTCGTTATCCTTTGTCTCAGGAGCATTGGCTGTGAGGACATAGCGGAGCACGTCCTCCTGGCCTGGGAACTGCTCGAGATATTCGTGGAGCCATACAGCCCATCCACGTGATGTCGAGATCTTGTCGCCCTCAAGGTTGAGGAACTCATTTGCAGGGACATTGTCTGGGAGTATGTAGCTGCCGTCAGCCTTCAGCATTGAAGGGAATACGATGCAGTGGAACACGATGTTGTCCTTTCCGATGAAGTGAACGAGCTTTGTATCCTCGCTCTTCCACCACTTCTCCCATGACTGAGGAAGAAGTTCCTGAGTGTTGGAAATATATCCGATAGGAGCATCGAACCACACATAGAGTACCTTGCCCTCTGAGCCTTCCACTGGCACAGGAACTCCCCAGTTGAGGTCTCGGCTGACAGCACGTGGCTGAAGGCCGCCGTCGATCCAGCTCTTGCACTGGCCATATACATTGCTCCTCCACTCCTTGTGTCCGTCGAGGATCCACTCTGAGAGCCAGCCTTCATACTGGTCGAGAGGCAGGTACCAATGCTTGGTCTCCTTCTTGACAAGCTCGCCGCCGCTGAGAGCCGACTTAGGATTGATCAGTTCATCCGGGCTGAGGGTCGCACCGCACTTCTCGCACTGGTCGCCATAGGCGCCCTCTGCTCCGCAGCGCGGGCAGGTGCCGGTTATGTAGCGGTCTGCAAGGAAGGTCTTGGTCTCCTCGTCATAGTACTGCTCGCTCACCTTCTCTATGAACTTACCCTCCTCATAAAGCTTCCTGAAGAAGTCTGAGGCGTTCTTGTGGTGAGTCTTCGAAGACGTCCTCGAATATATGTCGAAATTGATTCCGAGTCCTGTGAATGAATTCTTGATGATCTTGTGATATCTGTCCACGATATCCTGCGGAGTGCATCCCTCCTTCTGCGCCTTGATGGTGATAGGCACTCCGTGCTCATCCGATCCGCAGACATACAGTACGTCCTCTCCCCTCATTCTCAAGTACCTCACATAGATGTCTGCAGGCACATATACACCGGCAAGGTGGCCGATGTGCACGGGACCGTTGGCGTATGGGAGCGCACAGGTCACCAGTGTTCTGTTGAATTTCTTGCTCATATGTCGTTTCTTTAATACATTTTATTTTTCAGACCCTTCGACTTCGCTCAGGGTGACAGTCAGACCCTGCCCAGCTCGTTGTTGAGCATGGTCTTGACCTTGTTCAGGCTCTGGATTTCCTTCAGGAGGGCTTCCATGGCATCCTGATCCTGCAAGGAAGTCAGGGCCCTCATCTTCTCCTGTATCTCCAGATCCACCCTCTTGCACTGATATGCAAGGAGAGACTTCGGTACGAACACCACAAGTACCGTGGATCTTGCAGTCATGGACTGCTCATAGTTCTTTACCGTAATCTCATATTTCTCTATGAGGATTTCCTTGGCCACGGCCGCGATCTCCTCGTCCTGACTGTTCATCAGTCTCTGGCTGATGACATTCTGCGGCAATCCCTCCTGATAGAGTTCGAAATATGCCTCATATGTCTTTTCGTATGACGAATTCAGGAATATGAGGTCACTGTCAGCAAGCGTGGCGTCTATGAAGTCTGCCACCGTCATCGGCTCATCCGAATAATATTTGGATTCGGCTTCGAACTCCAGGATCGAGCATCCGTCTTCCAGTATGAATCCGAGAAGTTCCCGTTCGCATGCCTCCACATACTTGTTCTCTATCTTTATAGGACCTGCCTGAGGAATCGCTATTACCGGAACGTCATAAGGTACCTCCGGGTATGAAGGCTCCGGTCCCATATCCGGTCCGACAGGATACGGACCCTGGTCCGGCACGTCAGCAGCCTGCTGCCTCGCCTTCTCTCTCTCCCACTGCTTCCTCTCCTCCTCCAACATCCTTGTACGCATCTTATTGATGCGGCTTGTAAGGATATGCTCGTCGATCTCGAACCTTGCCGCAGTCGCCTGGATGTACACAGCCCGTGTTATCGGATCGGGCATCAGCGCTATTGTATCCGCTATCTCGTTTATCAGATTTGCCCTCTTGAGCGGATCTGTTCCGGCCTCATCCAGAAGCAGTTCTGTCTTGAAGTTGATGAAGTCCTGCTCATTTGACGCAATATATTCCTGAAACTGTTCGAGAGTATGCTTCTTTGAGAAGTCGTCCGGGTCCTGGCCGTCAGGCAGAAGGACCACCTTGACGTTGAGGCCTTCCTTCAGGACAAGGTCTATACCCCTGAGAGCCGCCTTTATGCCCGCTCCGTCACCGTCATAGATGATGGTCACGTTCGAGGTGAACCTCTTGATGAGCCTTATCTGCTCCACTGTGAGCGATGTTCCGCTCGAGGCCACTACGTTGGTGATGCCGAGCTGATGCATCGACAGGACATCAAGATAGCCTTCTACAAGGATACACTTGTCCTGGCGTGAAATCTCGTTCTTGGCGAAATATATTCCATAAAGAGACTTGCTCTTGACATAGATCTCGGTCTCCTTGGAATTGACATATTTGGGAAACTTAGGGTCCTTGTGCAGCGTCCTTCCGCCGAAGGCGATGACGCGTCCACTCGCAGAATGGATAGGGAACATCGCCCTGTCGCAGAAATTGTCCACTATCCTGCCGTCCTCATACTGCTTGCACAGACCGGTGTCGAGAAGATACTCCTCCTTATAGCCTGCCGCGCGGGCCTTTTCCAGGAATGTCGTCCTGTTGGCCGGTGCCCATCCCAGTCCGTATTTCCTTATGGTCTCGTCGGTCAGTCCGCGGCTGCGGAAGTACTGATATCCTATGGTCTGTCCCTCATCTGTAGTCCAGAGAGTGTCCTGGAAGAACTTACCCGCGAACTCCGACACCAGCAGAAGGCTCTCTCCGCGCTGACGCTTGGCGATCTCCTCCGCACTGACTTCCGTCTCGACCACCTCGACATTGTATTTCTTCGCGAGATATTTCAGGGCATCGACATAAGAAAGGCTTTCATGTTCCATCACGAAACCTACAGCAGTGCCGGATTTGCCGCATCCGAAACACTTGTATATGCCCTTTGTCGGAGACACGACAAACGACGGAGTCTTCTCGTTATGGAAAGGGCAGCAGGCCTTGTAGGTGGCTCCAGCCCTCTTCAGGGTCACGAAGTCACCTATCACGTCCTCGATCTGAGCGAGGTCAAGTATCCTGTTTACCGTTTCCTGTGGTATCATTACTGTTCATCTACCTTTTCATAATCGACATCCTTTGCCTCAGGGACCGCCGGAGCCGATTCTTCCTGCACGGGAGCAGGAGTGATCTTGTCGGGATCAGTGGCCGAGCTCACCTTGAAAGCCGCTATGAATTCCGATATTCCATATGCTATGAGTGCTATTCCAGCCACCAGGCCTATGCTCTGTCCAAGCACCTTCGGCCATATGATGATAAACAGACCAATGAGCGCGACAACTAACGGAATGACATATGCTCCGAAGCCGACCTTGACAGACTTGCGCACGCTGGCAAGCACTGAAACCTGGAATATTCCGAAGCCCAGAAGCACAAAGCCCAGGAGATAGCTTATGAATCCCGCCACTCCTTTCGAGAACACGAAAAGGAGCACCGCAATCACAATATTTGTCACTGCACCCACTGTCAAAAGCGGCATTGTTCCGTCTGCCTTCTTCTTGTATCCGAGGAAGAATGACACCAGGCCCGTAGCCAGCACGAATGCAGCTACAACCTTAACCACCAGTTCCATCGCATCGGCCTTGGCGAGGATCATCAGCACACCTAACGCGATGAAGAGCAAGGCTCTGAGCGGAGCAGAAAATCTGCTGTTGTATCCAAAAGTTATCATAATACAGGCATTTTAATGCTTAATCTGCAAAAATAAGATTTTTTTACAATAAAAGCAGCGCAGACACCTACTAATATGCGTCTACGCTGCACTATTATTTTCAGGATGAGCCTTAGAACGGAAGGTCGGTGTCCAGAGAGTCAGGAAGATCCTCACCGGAAGGCATCGGTGCTCCTGTCGGAGCCGAGTAGGCACCAGCCGACTGAGTGTAGTCGTATGACGGCTGCTGTGATGCCTGCGGCTCTATGCGCCAAGCCCTTACGTCTGTGTACCAACGTCCGTTGTATTCACGGCTGCTGAGATTGAAGGAAATCTTCACCTGGTCGTTGATCTGGTATTTGTCCAGCTCCCTGACCTTTTCCTCTCCCCATACATTCATGCATACCTGGGTAGGGAAATTTCCTTCCTTATACTCGAATATGAACTCCTGCTTCGACCAGGCACCTCTTGCCGATGTGCCTGACTGCACAGGAAGCTTGCGGACAATCCTGCCCTCGAGTTCGAGTGCCATTACTTAGTCTCTTCCTGTGGTACGAACTTACCTACCTTGAGAACCTCTACGTCGAAGATGAGGACAGAGTTAGGCTCGATGCCGCGGTTTCCTCTCTCGCCGTATGCGAGGTCTGAAGGGATGTAGAGAGTTGCCTTTCCACCCTCACCGAGGAGACCAAGACCCTCTGTCCAACCTTTGATCACTCTGTTTGCGATGAACTGAGTGTTCTCGTTCTCATCGAATACTGTACCGTCGAGGAGAGTACCCTTGTAGTTAACCCATACTGTGTCCTGTGGCTGGATCTTCTCAGCTGCACCCTCGTTCACGATAGTATACTGAAGACCGCTTGCTGTTGTGTCGACAGTCTCCTTGAGAGCATTCTCTGCAAGGAACTTCTTGCCTGCACGGAGGTTCTTCTCTGCCTTGTAGTCCATCTTCTTCTGGATGTAAGCACCGAGAACCTTCTGCATCTCATAAGGGCTCACCTTGAACTGCTTTGCGAAAGTAGTGTCGTTGTATCCCTTAGGATCCTCACCCTTGATCACGTCGACCATACCCTTCTTCACCTCTGCAAGGTTGATCTCTGAAGGATCCTCTACTGCGAGCTGTCCCTTGAGGAATGAACCGAGCTGGATACCTACGAGGTAGCTTACTGAATCGATCTCAGATGTTCTTGGAAGCATCTTCTGGAGATCTGCATCTCCCTGGCTCTTGCATGACATTACCATTGTCATGGCTGCGAGAGCTGCTGCGATAATCTTGATTGTCTTCATTTCTTAAAGTATTAATTGTTAAAAATTTTCAAATATATCGTGCAAATATAAGTATTTTTTGAATATGCGGCTGACATATTTATGGTTAAGTTGACTTTAAAAGTTTTTTTTGGAATTTTGGAGGAAATTTAGTTAACTTAGTAAACCAAATCACCAGGTTATGAATATAGACTCTGCCGTGCTTCATGCCAAACTGAAAGAATTCTTCGGCTTTGACTCATTCAAGGCCGATCAGGAACGCATCATCAGACACCTTGTAGACAAGAACAACGCCTTTGTCCTGATGCCTACCGGAGGCGGTAAATCCCTTTGCTACCAGCTTCCGGCTCTTGTCATGGAAGGCACAGCCATAGTCATATCCCCCCTGATCGCCCTGATGAAGAATCAGGTAGACGCCATCCGAGGATTCGTTTCGGGCAACGACGGCATAGCCCACTTCCTGAATTCATCCCTGAGCAAAGCTCAGATCGCAGAAGTACGCAACGACCTTTTGTCCGGAGCGACAAAACTGCTTTACGTTGCTCCCGAGTCGCTCACAAAGGCAGAGAATGTGGCGATGCTCAAGGAGATCAAGATCTCGTTCTATGCAGTGGACGAGGCGCATTGCATTTCCGAATGGGGACATGACTTCAGACCTGAATACAGAAGAATCAGGAACATAGTAGAGGAAATAGGCGTAGCGCCTATCATAGCGCTGACAGCGACTGCGACACCGAAGGTGCAGAGCGACATCCTGAAGAATCTGGGAATGCCAGACGCGACCGTATTCAAGTCGTCGTTCAACAGACCGAATCTCTACTACGAAATCAGGGACAAGTCAGATCCTAAGAGGGACATCATCAAGTACATCAGACAGAACCCTGGCAAGTCAGGCATCATCTACTGCCTCAGCAGAAAGAAGGTGGAAGAGCTTGCCGAGCTGCTGAACATCAACGGAATAAAGGCTGCACCATATCATGCCGGTCTGGATGCGAAGACAAGGGCCGAGAATCAGGACAAGTTCCTGATGGAAGAGATTGATGTCATCGTGGCGACCATAGCATTCGGAATGGGCATCGACAAGCCGGACGTGCGTTTCGTCATCCACTACGACATCCCGAAGAGCATCGAGGGATATTATCAGGAGACCGGACGAGCAGGCCGTGACGGACGAGAGGGGCAATGTATAACATTCTATAGTTATAAGGACATTCAGAAGCTGGAGAAGTTCATGCAGGGCAAGCCGATCGCCGAGCAGGAGATCGGAAAGCAGCTGCTCGTGGAGACGGTGGCCTATGCCGAGTCCAACTCATGCCGCAGAAAGCTGCTGCTGAACTATTTCGGGGAAAATTACGAAGTCGATAACTGCGGAGCATGCGACAACTGTCTGCACCCGAAGAAGCAGTTTGACGGACACGAGGAGATGGCCATGGTCATCGAGCTGGTCGAGGCTCTGCCGGAGAGATTCAAGATGGAGCATCTGGCAAACATTCTTGCAGGAGAGTCTAATTCTATCATAAAGTCATACAAGCACGACAAGCTGGAACTCTTCGGAGCCGGCAAGGACCACTCGGTAAGGTTCTGGAATGCCGTCATCCACCAGGGCCTCGTGCTGCATTTCTTCTATAAGGACATCGAGTCATATGGACTCATATCGGTAACTGATGAGGGACGCGCATTCTTTGAGAAGCCTTATACGCTCATGCTCACCGAGGACAGAGAGTTCGCTGACGGAGAGGATGACGACGACGATCCTGCAGCAGCGGCTGCAGCACGCGGTGGCGGAGGAGGAGACCCGACTCTGCTGGCGATGCTAAAGGATCTGCGCAGGGACGTGGCGCGCAAGCGCGGCCTGCAGCCTTGGGTGATCTTCGGCGACCCGTCTCTCGAGGACATGTCCATAATGTACCCTATCACTGTAGACGAGTTGAAGAACTGCCAGGGAGTGGGCGAAGGCAAGGCGAAGAAGTTCGGCAAGGAATTCCTCGAGCTGATTGCCAAGTATGTGGAAGAGAATGAGATAGAGCGTCCTGACGACTTTGTGATGAAGTCTATAGTCAACAAGTCTGTCAACAAGGTCTTCATCATCCAGAGCATAGACAGGAAGCTGCCTCTGGAAGACATCGCCGACGCAAAGGGACTTGAAATGGAAGAACTTCTTGACGAGATAGAGGCAATCGTATATTCCGGCACCAAGCTGCACCTGGACTATTACCTAGAGCAGACCCTGGACGATGACGTGATAGAGGAAATATATGACTACTTCCACAACGAAGCCGAGTCTGATGACCTTGCGGCCGTAATGGAAGACCTCAAAGACGACTACGACGAAATGGAAGTCCGCCTTGTCCGCATAAAATTCCTCTGCGAAGTGGCAAACTGACAGAATCTGTCATTCCCAATAAACCAAAAGCACAAAATCGACCGGTTTTGTGCTTTTGATGTAATATTTCGCGATCAAAAGCACATTTAAAGCCCTTTTCGTGCTTTTGACGTAGTTTTTCCTAGTCAAAAGCACATCGGAGGGCCTTTTTGTGCTTTTGGATGCTAGTCCGGGAACAGTTCGTCAACTATGGTCTTATCCAGTTTCAGTATATTCCGGATCTGGCGGTTGGATGCATTATATTCATGTTTCATTCTTCTGGCAAGTTCGACCCTCTTCTCTGCAGGCAGATGTCCCGGATGCTTGACATTATATGATTTCTGACAGATCGCGCAGACTGCCGAATACATTTCCTCATCTGTGATGAATACTTTCTCATGGAGACGGGATGCTATCTCACTATACGCCTCGAATCTTCTGGAAAGATGCTGGAAATAATGATGAGCATTCCGGAACAGCGCTTCAGCTTCTTTGATCCGGCAAAATGAAGATGGCAAGATCACCCCATCATACACCGTTAATGAACCTGAAGCAAAGTCCAGACCGCTATTATGAGAAATACGTCTTTTCTCTCTGACTGTCAGGTCATCAAATCTGACTGACGGAAGTCTTTCAAGAAAAGGATTGAAGAAACATGCTCCAGCTCCCCATGGATATGAAAATGGGGTACATGAAGTTATAGCGACAAAGCCATTGCGGTTGACATATGCTATTTCATTCCGAAGACTTTGCAGAGAGGTGATTTCAATCATCTGACAATTAAAATTCTTCAGATTGACCACCTTTCCGTTTCGGGCAAAACATTTCGCAAGCCTTTCTTTGACCATCTCGAAGTACTCCTCACACCGTTCTTTCCGTCCGGACATTATGTTATGGACATGATTATTCATCAGGACGAAGGTGTATATGCCGACATCCGGGAAATATGTCGAACACACTCCCATGATATTCATCGCCATCACCATATCCTCTTTGCTACTGAAGATCATATCAGACGAATGCCCATCGGTATATACATGCCAGAAGGGACCTGATGTATTGAATATGTATTCGCAGTCACGCTCTTTATCCCAGAACGAGACCGCTATCGGTTCTTTAACCATAGCTGCACATTATGTTTAGTTAATATTTAATGCGCGCCTTGATAGGGGCTTCAGACACCCCGGCCAGAACGGCCTGCAGAGCTTGCGTACATACAATGTTCGCGCGATGTCACACAGATGCAAAGCTATGCATTATTTTCTAAAGTGCCAAAAGCACAAAAACGGGCATATTTGTGCTTTTGACTGCATATTTCAGGGTTAAAAGCACACCAGAGGGCTTTTTTGTGCTTTTGACTGCATATTTCAGGGTTAAAAGCACACCAGAGGGCTTTTTTG
>X418_Giraffe__coassemble_4_pt1 | contig 105184 bp, 86 predicted proteins | sample X418_Giraffe__metabat2_high_PE_001 | metagenome-assembled genome bin X418_Giraffe
CACGCCACTATGGCAAAAGGATTGAAAATCCCAGCTTAATGCTCTTGACCGTTGTTGCGCAGTTCGTCGACATGAGAAATGTGCTGCTTCTTGAGGTCAATCAGAAATTCTGAAGATTGCAATCTCAAGCCAGTACTCGTTTCATGTCAATGTGTATAGGGTTATCAGAATGTGAATGCTATGCCGAAGCCGGATTTTGCAGGTCCAAGGGTCAGTTCTATGACCTTTCCGGTGTCTTTGTTATATGTTTCCGCGATGCGGGCGTATGCGGCATTGCCGTTCCTGGACATTTCCATGGCTATGAAGGTCGGGATCAGACCGACCAAGGAGATGCCGGCGTATATCAGGTACGGCTGTGCAGTCAGCTTATAGCCGTATACTGCCGAGCTGACAAGGTCTCCGACCGCAAGGCCCACGCCCGCTCCGATGAGTGTGCCGCCAATGTATCCGAGAGTATTGGCCCCTCTGAGTTTCTTCCTTGCAGGAAGGTAAACATTGTTGAATGTTTCTTCTCCGAGGATGTATCGCAGCTCTCCGTCGTTGAGAGGCATGCCGTCCATGTAGAATGTCTCATCCAGAAGATAAATCTCTCCGGCGTTACCGTACGTCTGGGCTTCGGCGCTGATGGCGAATCCTGCCACAGCGACGAGAATCATAAGTAATCTTTTCATGTCTATATGTTTAGTTCTTGAATGGCTTGAACAGGCGTTTGATCTGTTTCTCTATATGCTTCGGCTTCAGAGGGTTGTAGTCGGCGCCGATAATGTTGTTGTGCCATGCGACGCGGTTCTGCTCTGAATCTATGATGAAGACATGTATGTATGACTTGTCCTTATATGGTACGGTATAGACAGTCCCCAAAGTGAGAATAGCCAGTCCCACTCCCTTCGCTATCTCTGCTGCATAGTTGCCTCCGGTGCGGGAAAAACCATAGCTGTACACAGCCATTCCGTAACGGTTGCCGCTCTTTTCTATGATGCTGTCGAGGCTTTCTGGCACCACGAAGCTCATGCTGTCATGTCCGTATCCTGTGTTGAGGTACTGCGCATAGAGATATTCAATGCCTTTCCTGATCTCTTCATTCTCTCCGGATGTATATGTGGAACTGATGTTCATGCCTGTGTCATATGTCGTGAGAATCTGAAGCAGCAGCTCCTGCGAGGCAACACAGGCTGTGTCGTTCGTTACAGAAATGTTTCCCTTCCCGATAGTCTCGATTTTAGAGACAGGCTCGAAAAGCATGACATTGCGCATTTCTTCCGCATCGTATCCGGAAGCTAGATGACCTGCAGTTCCGCAGGAACTCAGAGTGGCTGCCACCATGGCAGCGATGATGATCAAGGTGAATTTTTTCATAATATAAAAGCGTGGTCTTGACTGTATCCGCTGTTAGAGGTTTTGGCGAACCCTGCTCACGAAATAAGTCAAGCCCACGCAAAGCGTGAGCACTTAACCTATTTCCTTCGAGCTTAAAAATCGCCAAATTCCTAACAGAAGAAAAAAGTCTGTGCAGTATTATTTCAACAAAGATAAGAACTTTTGCTTACAATTTAAAGGTTAGACCTGAAAATCAGAGTCTTGCCGCTCTGATCATATCTGAGCTCAGCCCAATCCAGCGGTTTTCCATGGCGTTCAGTGTCGAGCCTGAAGACTCCGTAGCCTTCCGGAATGTCCGTCCTGTAGTTGTGATAGTTATGCAACGGTCTTGGGTCAGTCAATGTCATGCTGCCTTCCGGAGTGGTGATGGTCGCCTTTACAGTAGCGTCGGAGTATGCGGATGTCCGAGCTTCGTGCGTGTTGTATGCCTCTACAGTGAAGACATTTTTCCCGCCTTCATTCTGTCCGACGAATGTTACCGTGCTGTTGTAGTTGTAATCGTATATATAGTTCTGTTTCAGCTTCCAGCAGTTGTCTCCGATTCTGGTGACTTCTATGCCGGAATCAAGTGTCCAGTCCGATTGCGGGTTCAGGAAGGACGTACCATAAGTGTGTACTGTGCCGAGTCCCCTGACCATGTATGTTACGTCATCTTCGTGGAAGATGTTTTCCCTGTGCCATTGGAACGCATCGCTTTGCCTGTCTTCCTCACTGGCTGATATGTATTGGTCAAGCATGACAAGCATGTTGACGACTCCGGCAGGGAAGACTACATTATTGACGAACATTGTCCTTGTGTATTCCTCAAGGTTATGTGCGGTGTGTCCTGAAGAGTTTCCGTTGCTCAGTGTGCAGGAACATGCAATCAGGCCTGTTGCAATCATAGCTATAATCGATCTTCTCATAGTCAAGTCCTCCTAAAATCTGAATCCGACTCCTGCCATAGCGCCCGTATACATCATTCCAATGCCGATTTCGCAGAACCCGAAGACCTTGCGCCCGATTTCGATTCCGACCGGATTGACCTGGAATACCGGCAATATGGCCATGTCATTATCCATGTCCTTGCCTATTAGACCGCCTATGCCGACGGAGCTGTACATCTTGACAAGGTCACGTCTGACCCAATTGAATCTGCATTCCGGCACTATGTATAGCATACCTCCGGTCTGCGTGCCGCTGCGAAGGCCGGTTACGGCGTCAAAACTTTTCTGCCATGTGATGTTTGCGGCCGTAGTCAATGCGAATGTGAACCAGTCCTTATATAGCCATGCGAACTCTGCGCTGATGGCTCCTGTAGTATACAAAGGTCCTTCGTTGTCCCAGTAGATGTCCTGCAGATTGACGTCTCTTGGTCCGCAGTCGCACCATGACCATGTGTATGCAACCGACTCTGTCACCGGATATCCGCCCCATCCGAAGCGCATCTGATATTTCCATGGCTTTGCCTCTTCCTGCGCATGCACAAGAATCGGCATAAGCGTAAGCAAAAGTATAAGTGTCTTTTTCATAGTCTTGTCAGTATTCGTTCCTTCCATATGCTTTCTGCGGCTCGACCTCTCTTGTGGTGCCGTCCGGCAGTATGAATGTCTTGCCGTCTTCGTGGAACTCCACTTCGAACACCTTGTCGGCATAGCTGCTGCGGTAACGGATCCGGATCCTGCCGCATGTCGGCTCAAGCTTTCCTTTGCCGTTGCTGCACATCGGCATCTCCATCGGCTCTATGGTTTCGATGGCCGCAGTGCCGAATGTGTCAGACGCGATGCTGACTGTCAGTTCCGAGATGCGGACGATGAGATCCTGCACTTCCGCCTTTATGTCCCATACGGCGCTTTCCTCTGTGCTCGCGAATGAATAACAATGAGGTGCAGTCGTTTCTATGCGCACCTGGCGGGGAGTGTTGAGGGCAATCCAGAATGAACGCCAATATTCAGGGGTGGCTTTGTATATGCCTTCTTCAACTAGGTATATCTTTCCCCAGTCGTGGATGTGCATATACTCATAATAGACATAGTTGCTGGTGTCGAAGAAGCCCTTGACATATTTGAGGGCCTTTTCTCTGTCGGAGCGGATTTCCTGATAGCCGCTGAATACTTCAGTCAGTTCTACCAGTCTGAATGACGCAGAGAGCAGGTCGTTCTGCACGATCCTGTAAACGTCTTCTTCTTTGTCAGATGTGTACTCGTCGTGATATTCGTATTCGATTCGCTGGCACGAGAACATGGCTGCGGCGAGCAGGATAACGGTTATGAATCTGCTGGGGACGGTTTTTGTCAAGTGCATATGGGTCAGTGTTTATTTGTCAAGCCACATTAAGATGCAAAACCAGAGTCATATGTGACAGAAAAATGTGATTATCTTCTGAAGTGCTTGTCCGGATGCGGGTCATAATACATCGGCGGAGCATCACGCCATCTTTCGTCGGGCTGTCCGCCCGGCATGATGATGTCGTATAAGCCTCCCATCTGGGGAACTGAGTAACAGTCCCATCTCCGCGGCCTCTGGCTCACGCCTCGGCCGAACAGCAGACGCAGGGAGGTCAGCAGCCACGGCTTCATCTTCAGCGGTTTGACATGCTTCATCATCTCTTCGACGTCTATGGCCGCTCCTGCAACTGCCGCCATCTCCATGGCATGCCGCTTTTCCTGCGGGCTTTCATAGCCTTCAGGCTCATACAACTGGTCCGGCAGCATCCGGTTGCCGATATAGCCGGCTTCGTCAAGGAGTTTCATGGAGTTGCGGACCATCTCGGCATATCGGTCGTCAAGTTCGTCTCTGATCTGCTCCAGGGCACGGACCTTCAAGTCAGTTCCTTCTGGGAGTGAATCCCTGACGAAACCGATCAGTTCCAGGCTTTCTTTCTTGGTGATTATTCTGTCGCGGACAGCCCTTGTGACAAGTGAGTCTATGTCGACGAGCAGCACCTGCTCGCGGTCCTGCTCCTGGGCATTGATGCCGACAGGCAGCATAAATATCATTATGCTGCCTATCAACCATCTTATGTTGATGTTGGGGGACATCAGAAAGATTGCTGTCTATTTGTCAAGATTTGAAATTCAGTTCGTCCGGGTCTTATTCAAAGCCCGTGCCACAGGCAGTGAAGCAGTGGGGAATCTGCTATCTTGCCCAGATTGTAACGAGGGTAAGCCCTACGGTTGTGCCAATGATTGTTGCTATCATGATTTGTGTCTGTTTATTGTTCGTCTTCATCTTCTTCTCCGGGCTGGTATTCGAGAATGTCCCCGGGCTGGCAGTCCAATGCCTTGCAGAGGGCGGCCAGGGTCGAGAAGCGGACGGCCTTCGCCTTGCCTGTCTTGAGGATGGACAGGTTGGCGGCCGTAATCCCGACCTTATCCGCCAGCTCTCCGGAAGACATCTTCCTCTTGGCCAGCATGACATCTACATTTACTATAATCGGCATTTTTTCTTCTTTAGATTGTCATTGCTTCTTCCTTGTTCAGATGAAGGGCTATGTTTATGATCTCTGCGAACAGCAGGAGGAGGAACGGAATGAGGATTTCCTGTATTTCCAGTTCAAGAGTTGTCGCCAGCTTTATGTCGGATGACTTTCCATATAATTGTCCTATGGCAATCATGTTGAACTTTATGCACAACTCGTTTGCCAAGGCAAGCAGGAAGCTGATCAGCGCGCTCCAGCGCAGAAGCGCCACCTGCAGCCTGTTGAAATACAGCCCGTTGCGGAAACCTCTGATGGTGCTGATCACTATGCATATGAAACATATGATCATAAGTATGCTCAGACAGTAGCTGGCTATGCGCATCGCGTTGCTCGCCCCGAATCCCCAATGGTCGGGCATCTGGAAATCTTCTCCTATGCCATATACAAACAGCTGTAGAGGCATTCCCTTGACAGTGGCTTCTCCGTTCTCGCCGCGTGCCAATGTGATTGCGTCCTCATCAGCCTCCGGAGTGATGGTGACGCTTTCCCACAATGTGGTCATCTCACCGATAGTGACATTGCCTACGGCATTTCTCCAATGCTTGTGCTCCAGACCCTGGGGAAGAGTCATGGTCAGAGAGACGGTCGTGAAGACCAGAATGATCGTGATGACCGTAAAATAGGCGATGGTACGCCTCTGGATTCCTTTGCTAAGTTTCATGTTTCAATCCGTTTTATTGTTAATCGATATGCAAATATATATACTTTTATCGAAAAACAATAAAACTTTACTAAAATTTGATAAATTTTTATTAAAACTCACTAATCTCCTCCGTACGCTCCTTCCTCTACCGTCCATACTGCCACTCTTTCCGTGGCCACACGCCCTAAATATTCGCTGGCGCTTAACTTGTTGACTATCAGTGCAATCATGAAACCTCGTGCCGCCAAAGGGGAGCACGAGGTTTCTGTAAGGTGTTGAGGGATAGTGTGTTGGGCGTCAGAGCTCTTCGATTTCGTTGATGATGTCGTCGAGAGTGCGGAGTTTTCTGTGGTCGGTCCAGATTGCTAAGATTATGGCCAGTATGACAGACAGGATACACCATGTGATCGACTCGGGGTTGAAGCCGTCGTAGAGCTTGAAGAATACATTGAAGTATTCCATTGACCATAGAATGACAAATAGCGCGATGAGTGGCATTGAGACGATGCTGAAGCGTATGTGCAGTTTCCTGACACTGCGTATTGCTACAGCAAACTCTTTCAGGTCGCCTTTGTAGTTCAGTTTCTTGTCCTGGATGAATTTCTTGCATAAGATGAGCGCTAATCCAAGTATGCAGTAGATGATTGCCATGACCACTGTCCACCTGGCCATACCTGCCTTGTGAGTAAGCATTACCATGATCGGACCGCCGATCAGGAGGATTATCACCTGCGCCCATGTCTCCCACCAGTCGTATGATGACATCTTCTTCCGGACAGATGCCCTGAGCTGCTTCTCGGAAATGATGTTCTGCTTCTCCACCTTCTCTGTCAGGAGTCTGAATTGTTCTCGCATCAGCTCCAGCTCCTGTGAAATCTCGAAATTGTCCATTTGCTTTGATTTTTGACGGTTCTACATTGATTTCAGCTTCTCTCTGATACGGACGAGCTTGACGGAGACATTGTTTGCAGTGATTCCGAGGATGTTCCCGATCTCTTCATAGCTCAGATTCTCAAGCCACATCAGGATGATGCTCCTGTCTATGTAACCGAGCCGGTTGATGCGGTCGTAGAGCTGGCGGATCTGCATCGAATCCTCGTCGATATCCTCGAAGAGGTTGATGTTGACATCCAGCGGAATCTTCTCGAAGCTCCTTTTCTTCTTACGTGAATGATTGATGCAGGTGTTGAGGCTGACTCTCCATACCCAGGTGCCGATGAACTTCTCTCCCTCGAAAGTCTGCAGTCCTTTCCACAGGTTGATGAGTATCTCCTGGAACAGGTCGTTCACCTCTTCCGCGTCCTTGGAGAACATATAGCAGACCGTGTAGATTCTCCTCTTGTTCTCCAAGACGATGCGTGTAAATTCTCTTTCTCTGTCGTCCATAAATCAGTCTTCTGAAATCTTTCTGACCGTTAAACGCCCAAACCGCCAGAAAACTACAGAAAAGTCAGATTATTATTGCAAAAAACTGTCGAGGAGGGTTGCTGACTGCAACTCTCCTTTTTTGTCGTATGTCTCCTGTTTGACCAGGCCTATGCCGTAGGCGTACCATGAGACTGTCTTTGTCACTTCCTTGTGCATCATGGCCTTGCTGGTGACGGTTTCTTCAAGGATGAAGCAGTCAAAATCTCCAGCTGGTGTGTGCAGTATTTCCTTTCCGGTGATCTTGCGGTCTTCGCCTGATATCCTGACACTGACGATTGAGAATCTGAACTGGAATCCATAGTCTGGCAATGGTCCGGTCTTCGGATATCGCGGAATGCCTCTGACTTCGCCGGAAAAGCTGAACTTGCTTTTCATTTCCTCGATTGCAGCCTTCTTCTTATCTTCCGAAGCATCTGTTCCCATATCCTCAACAGCTGCCTCCAGAATGCTTTCCAGCACGTCCTCTTCGAAGAATGCGTTCATGTCAACCATGTATTCCCCATCCTTGAAGCTGTAGAACATATAGCTCCTCAAAGTGTCAGCAGGGGAGTCAGTCCTGACTTTCTCGACTCGCATCCTGACGCTTCCATTCACAGCGTCACCCTTCATCCTTTCTACAGAATGATAAACGGTGGCAACGATATTCCCGTCTCCATCCGTTTCCTTGTATGACCATCTTGCGCTCTCCGGCTCAGCAACGAAAAACACCTGCTCCTGAGCGAAACCGCTCAGGCTGCAGAGCCCGAGCGCCCATATCAATATGATTTTACACTTCATTTTATTTCCAGAATTTGTCCGGGTCGTGGGTTATTGTGTAGTTTCTGCTGTGGAATGGTTCGAAGCCTTCGGGGATGAGGGCGTAGTAGCGGTTTCTCAATGAGCTTTCCGGCAGGGAGTTGTAGTCTTCCTGGTAGAAGCCCAATGAGCCCCAGCAGCAGAACCAGTAGGTGTTCTTTGCCATGTAGGCATAATAATGATCCATCTTGGAACTGCCCTTCTCGAAGCCGTGGTAGAACAGCATCTTCTCGCCTTTGATGTATTTTTCTCTCATCTGTCTGAGGGAGAGGAGATTTCCCTCAGTGTCGGTGACATATCGTCCGCCCATGTCAGTGTCCAGCATTACCCACTGCCCGGTCTCAGGGAGCCATACTTCATTCACGACATGGCAGTCCTGGTCGTTCTTGTTCTGCGGCAGACAGGTGATGTATCTAGCCTTTATGCCGGCCGCATGAAGGAGTTCGAAGGTCATGATGCTGTGCAGGCGGCAGTTGAATGCCGGAGCGACGTTCTTTGTATATTCCCAAAGTCCGATCGCATTGACATGTTCTGGCCATTCCTTCTGATTGTCGTGGGGAATGTTGAATGCGACGAACCTGCCTATGGCAAGGGCCTTCTCCCATGTGGAAGCCTCAGCGTCATACAGCGTGTCCAGCTGGAAATATTTCATGATTTCATCTGCACGCTCCATATCCTGGACATGGGTGATGTCAATGAATGCAGAGTCGGCGCTGTAAGCCCCGCATGTCCTCAGAAGTTCCACTCTTTCATCAAACAAGGCAATGGCGCTCTCGTTGACATTTATGCTTATTTCATAATATTTCGTGACCTTCAGAAATGTGAAAAGGCTCACGGTTGCCGCTCCAATTACAGCAAGGATGCCGACAAATATTCTCCAGATGATTCGCAGGGCTTTCATATATGATCATTTCTTTACTGGTGTGACTTTATATCCGGCCTTGCGGAGCAGGCTGATCATTCCATATTCTCCAGGGAGATGTCCTGCGCCGACGACAAACAGAGTGCTCTGCTTCGGGAGCAGCTCCTTCATCCTGCTTTCCCAGTTGAGGTTGCGGACTTTGACCATTGTGTCGTATTCATAGTCTGTCATCTGCTCCTGGAATACTTCCCATAATCTGTCCAGGTCCTGTGATTTGTATGCATCGGTCAGCTGCATCAGCAGTTCCTTGGTGTTGTTCGTATCCATGTATTCAAGCAGGGCGTCAGCCTGATCCTCGAGAGAGCCGCTGAACAGCAGCTCCATCTGGTAATTCATGCTCTCCAGGCCGTCGATGCCTTTTCCTTCCGCTTTGGCCAGGTTCTGCAGGTGCTGATCCATCCCGGTCTTCTTGTTGGCGTCCGGTATGATCTCCAGGATCTTCCTGTTCATGATAGTGATCATTATGGCCATAGGTTTCAAAGAGGCGAGCATGTCAGACGGAACTCCGAGATTGGCCTTCAGGTAGTCGTCCAGACGTGCTTTCTCATCTTCAGTAAACAGGGATGCAAATGATGTGTCCGCCGGCATCATCATCATGCTCTGCATCTGCTGCATTTCCTGGGGAGTCATCTGCTTCATCTTGATCATGTTGAACTCGCCTATGACATTGTCGACCTTCTTGAAGGCCTTCATCAGGCCAGGGATGCTGTCGCAATATTCGTCAGGGCAGCTGTGATGTGTTCCGACAATGTATGACGCTTTCTTTATGCCGTTTCCGCTGATCTTCCACACTATCTGGGCGTTGGAAGTGAGGCACACTGCGGACAGTGCCAGAATTGTCAATATCCGTTTCATATTCTTATTTTTCTGAGTCATAAGCCTTCTTTGCTTTATATAGAATGATATGGTTCAGCAGAGTGTATATAGTGCAGAACAGAAATGCAAGGTTCATCCAAGGCGAGCCGAAATCTGCAATGAGTCCGGTCACACATAGACCGATAACTATGACTGCCAGGATAACAGTCATTATAACATACCCTTTATTGTATTCTGTCAATGTCTGAGGATGATTCTCTCTCTTTATATTGCCGATCAGACCCGTCGGCACGATGACAAGGAACAAGGCAAGTATGGCAATCATTGTCCAATCATATCCGGCCCCGTCTGCAGGCAGACATGAAATCATGAAACATGCAAGTCCCGCAGCCATAGCCAGCACACGTAAGATTTTAATAGTTTTCATATTCGTTTGCAATTATCAGTTCTATCACCTGGCTGTAATTCTTTGTTCCGGATGAAATCTTGTTTGCCTTCAGCATCGAATCATATACTGCTGACTGAATCTTTCCAAGAGTCTTGTTGTATTTGGATTTCCAGAACTTCTGCTGCTCAATCAATTGCTGTAGGATCTCCGGTTTTATTGTGTTTACATAATCCTTATACTCATCTTCGGCAAGGACTTTCGCTGCATTTGAAAGAACATATGGCAGCAGTGAATAATAGCCGCTGTACCGTATGGCTGGAATGCCGGATTTGCGGCATGTCTCGTATGCCCAGAAATTTGCCTCATCTTCATTGCTCACTCCGAGCAGATGAGACAGCTCATGAGCATAACTGAACGGCTGTTGGGCCGGGAGCAGGTCAGCATTGATATGGGTCTCACAGAAGAATGGCCCTATATAGCCTCCCACTCCGACAGATGTGTACAGCCTGTTGAATATGAGACGTTTCGGATGCTGCCATCCCTTCGGGCTGCATAAGCCGTAATTTTCCGGGACAGATGAATATATGGATTTGATGTTGTTTTCATATTCAGCCATTTCAGCTATGTCGGGGGTGTAAGAAGCATTCAGGCTGTCGGCGTATTCAGTGATGAACTTCTTGAAAATGACGTCATCATATGCATGCCTTTCAATGTCGCCTCTTGTATATATGCTTTCTCTGAAATAGTTTATTCCCCAACCGAGATATAGCCAGATGAATACCCAGATAATGAGTTCAGCTTCCTCCAGGATGATCTTCCAGAAAGCCTGTTTCTTTCTTATCCCCGTGATCAGTATGAGAGCCATCAGCACGATGGCGCAGACAACAAGTAATTCCGTCATGGAAAAAGGAATCCATGATACGAGGAACGACAGCCCTGCAGAAATCACCGGGTATAGGCCTGTCGCATACCACTCGCCGATATGCTCATTTGCCCTTGCTGCAATGATGAATGCGACCAGGACAATGAGAAGTATATGCCTGATCCTTATCTTTGGTGCCGGGTTCATCATTTTGCTGCGATCATTCTGCGGACGAAGTATCCTGCGGCTGCGGCCAGGACTGCGAACAGTATGAATTTCACGATGGATATGTCGGAAAGGGATTCTTCCGGCAGTTCGAATGTAGACCAGCACATGGTCATGCATACGATGAAATTGCCTATGGCTATGCTCCAGCGCTGAGCCGGCGTCGCGTCATCCGGGATTGGCGACCATAGATCGTAGCCTGAATTGTTTATGCTTGGTATGAGGATATACAGCCCTATGAGGAAGGTCGCATAGCCGGCTCCGAACAGGGCAATGCCTGTTGAACGGTCAGTCGAAGCGAGGATGGCGTAGATAAGAGCAAAGAATCCGAGAAGGACAATTGCCGGGGTCAGATATCTTTTCATTGCAGAATATGATTTGTAAGTTCGTTGCAATATAGTGATTTTTATCCTAAGATTCATCATTGCCTGCGTATAATGTATGAAATGCCGAATCTGAACTGGTGGAACGGCCAGTCAATGAAGCCGACCTGATGCCCTATGCTCAGGACAAAGTCGCCATGCCGGCTGGACAGACTTGTCTTCAGTGTCATAGGGGAGTCGCCGTCTCTTTCCCATCCGACATATCCGCTGTATTCAGTGGATATGGAAATGCCTTTGTGTCTGTATGAAGCCTTCAGTCCATACATCACAGCGTCATTCTGTCTCCCGTTGTCTGTCTGCCAGCAAAGGAAGCCTCCTGATGCAGCTATGGACAGGTCGGATCTGTCTGGAATCAGTGTGAACTTTCTTCCGAATGCCGCATCAAAGAAGTATCCGGCATTGTCATAGTATCTGGCATTGGAGTAGTCGTTGCCCGAGGCGCTCTTCAGGGCAGTCCGGACAGAAATGTCTATCCCGTGTCTCTCCTGCGTCAGGAGCATGAAGTCTGTCGAGATGTATATGTCTCCTGAAATTGTCCTGCTGACGGGAGATGTGCTGTCGATCCTTCTGTCCTTGCATATCTTGTCTCCAATACGGAAATATTCGACGAGCGGTCCCCAGATGACGAGGTTGACCCTGTCGGTGAACAGCGGAGCAGTCAGCCTGACGAAGGCGTTGGCTGTGTATTCCTCGCTCGGGCCATATGTGCTGTTGATGAAATTGTCTGCATAGACCTCCAGCTTCCACTCAGAAGATGTCCTGCCGGTCATCATGTCCGGCACCGGAAAGGCGTTCGGGCCGAAATAGGCCGGAGCGATCTTTGTCGGTACGGACAGGTCTGACACGCCTAATGATGTCTGTGCGAGACAGACGCCTTCCAACATCAGCAGCAGTACATATGTCAGTAAGTGTTTCAAAGGGGTTATCGGTTTTGTCTTTAAGACGCCGATAGCCCCTAAAAGTACTATTCTGTTGGAAGAAAAATACCGGCGTGACATGATTCCTTGAATTAATGTCACGCCGGTCCCCGAAAACCATGATTTATAGGGTGTTTTTGCTAATGGTGTGACATGATTTCTTCAATTTGTGTCACGCCGGTTTTTATCTGAATGTTATGGAAGCTTGAATATGACAGGGAATACGTATGAGACGGACACTGTCTCTCCATTCTCATTTCTGCCAGGAGTCCAGTCTGGAGCTTCGCTGACTACGCGTGTGGCTTCCTTGTCGAGCTCCGGATTTACGCCTCTGAGCACCTTCACATCAGTAACTTTACCTGTTTCGGTTACTGTGAACTGCAATGTGACTCTGCCCTGAACCTTTGACTGACGGCATTTGTCAGGATATCGGAGGTTCTGGTTTACCCACTTCGAGAACTCATTGGCATCCCCGCCATTGAATGTCGGCCGCTGAGCGATCTGCTGGAATGGAGTGACCTTCTTTTCCTCCTTCGGATTTTCCTCTGTAGTAATACAGATTGTGCCGTCTGCCTCGACATGTCCTTTCGGATTGGCCGGAAGTGCTGCAATATCTTCGCTGCTTGCCTTCTTTCCGTTTATATATACGTCAGGAACAGGCTTCTCTTCGTTCTTCTTTGACGGATCTGTAGTGATGACGATCACACCTTTGTCTGTTTCATATTCCTTCAAGGCCTCCTCATTCTTGAGAACCTGCATTGAAGTGATGTCGGAAGAAGGAATAGTGTTAAGGTCAAATCCTTCCGGCATTCTCTCACCATTCACGACGATTACAAGGTCATTCGTGTTAACCTCGGTCTGCTCCCGACTCGCATCTATTTTGCCGGTTAAATATGGACCGGTTTTAGTGATGGCGGCGCTTACTCTGTTGTTATCTTTAAGATATGCTACTATCACCACAACATCAGGGTCGTCATATGTGGCCTTATTCATCATTTCCTTTGTTACGATCGCTCCATTGTGCATGTAGATGTTCTGGTTAAGGTCAAGTCCGGTGTAGCAAACCTGGAGCTCCTTGCAGTCACTGTCGAAATAAATGAGTGTGACTGTGTTGTTTTCCTTGTCGACAATGAATCTTCCTTCGCGCAGATTCTTTTTTGTGAAAGGGTTTTCTGGCTCGGGAAAAGATTTTTCACTATCTTTGCCCTTGAGAGTGTCAGCCACAGCTTCCGGCTGCAGGCCTTCATACTGGTAATCTACCTTTGTTTCGGCAGTTGCCGCCAGAGAGATTCCCACCAGAGGGATGACGTAGAGAGCCTTCCAGACGCTCATACGTGATGACTTTTTGTTTAACATCATAGTAATACGTGCTTTAAGTGTACTGTGATTAAAGCTGTTAGCAACTGAGTAGCCGCTCTTGCTGACAGCTTTCCTTATTAATAGATATTGGTACTCCTTGATATTCGCTCCGCTCCTGAGGACAGCATCGTCCGCCTCGAACTCGTGAAGGGCGCGCAGGTCTGACTTCAGCATCCAGATGGCCGGGTTGAACCACTGGAGGGCTGTGATCATGTCCACGAAAAGCAGGTCACATGAATGCCTGAGGGCGATGTGAGCCTTCTCGTGAGTGAGGATCTGAGAGTAGCCGCTCTCATAGTCCTCGCGAGAGATCACGATGTATTTCATCCAGCTGAACGGGGCTGTATTGTCGGTTGTGATTACAAGAGTTTCTCCGCTTTCAAGAGTCTGATGCTCGCCGGAGTTTATGATGGCCTTTACCTTGAAGATGGAGATGACGGCCATAGACAGAACTGTCAGGGATCCGAGGACGAATATTCCGCATATTATTGCCGGCCATACAGGCGCACTTGCTGTCTCAGTTACAGTGGTTGCCATTTCAAGAACTGTCTCTACCGGTTCATCAGCAACAGGGGTGTAGGGGAGAGTCACCACTTTACTGATGGTTATCACGCAGAGAGGAAGCACGAATGACAGGGCCGCAGTGCCCAGAAGGACGATGCGGTTGAAACGATGGAATGTCTCCTTGCTGAGCAGCAGACGGTAGAACAGGTAGAACACCGCGAGAGCAATGGCGGTCTTGCCTTGGTATATCAGGAATTCGGTCATATCTGTCAAGTTCTTTTGTTATTGATTGCCCTTTTCTATCTGTTCGATCAGCTCCTTCAGCTCGTCGACGGTAATCTTCTCCTCCTTTACCAGAGTAGAGACCGCGCTGAGGTACGAGTTATTGAAGTAACTGCTGATGATGCCCATGAATGAACTTCCGGCGTATTCTTCGCGAGTGACGACGGGGAAGTACTGGTATGAGTTTCCATATGCCTTGTGGTCCAGTAAGCCGTTGGCTTCAAGCGTGCGGACCATGGTTGACAATGTGTTGAAATGCGGCTTCGGCTCCTCATAAAGCTCCAGCAGCTCCTTCACGAACATCGCTCCTTTGTCCCAGAAGAGGTTCATGATTTCTTCTTCCTTTCTTGTGAGTTTCTTCATATCAAAATCGTTTCTGATGCAAAGTTAACTAAAAAATATTCATATGCAACTATTTTTTATAGTTTGCTAACTAAATTTTTTAGTTTATGTTTTGGAATTCTCATTTGATAGACGGAACCATTCCGGAAAAGTACTATATTTGCCGTCGTGAAAGATCAGAAGATACAGATATTCCGTGCTTTGGCCATAATTGCCGTGGTCATGATACACACCACTCCCGTAGGGGAGTGGCAGATATTCTGCAAGCCATTCATCAATTTCGCAGTGGCGGCTTTCATATTTCTCTCAGGATATCTGACAAAGGCCGAAAATGAGGACTGGATGGGATTTTATCGCAGGCGTATAATGCGTGTTGCCGTGCCTTATGTGATATGGACAGTCATCTATAGCATCCCGGACATGATTTCCGGCGGCGCGGTTGCATTGCTGAAGAATCTGTTGTCTGCCAATGCCAATGTATCCCTATATTATATATTCGTATATATACAGTTTGTCCTGCTGACGCCTTTGATTGCACGTCTGGCGAAATCAAGATACAGATTCCTTGGCTGGCTGGTGTCTCCGGTCTCCGTGATCATATTCAAATATTACGGTTTATTCGCAGGAGTGGAACTGAACAAGCATGTAGCCCTGCTATGGTCAGACCTCTGTCTGGGATGGTTCACATTCTATTATCTGGGTCTGATGCTTGGCAACAGGATCATAGACAGGCAATTCAATCTGCGTAACCTTGTCATATTATATATTGCATCCATCATGCTGCAGATGGGTGAGGGATATGTATGGTCCCTTTATGATATGACCGGCTGCGGCTCCCAGCTCAAGCTGTCTTCACTCCTGACGAGTGCAGTCGCCATGCTCATAATGTATGCTCTGCTTCAGAGCAAGAAATGGCAGCCCCGCAGCAGCCTGCTGACGGCTATCGGTGACAATTCCTTCGGAATCTACCTCTGCCATCTGATGGTGATGGCTCTCCTGAGCTACATTCCATATTATTCATACATCCCGTTCCCTGTCAATTCGGCCATCGTAGTCTTTCTGAGTTTCCTATTATGTCGCGGATTTGACTTTTGTGTCAGATGGGGAATCCGCATTACGAAAAAGCAGCCTGGTGAAAAAAACCAGACTGCTTCTCTATGATTTATCCGAGGATATATTTGTGGATTGCCTCTGCGGCTTTTCGGCCTGCTCCCATTGCCAGGATCACGGTCGCTGCTCCGGTCACGGCGTCTCCTCCTGCAAATACGCCCGGGCGGCTTGTCGCTCCGCTTTCGTCTGCCACGATGCAGCCTCTGCGGTTGGTCTCCAGCCCTGCTGTCGTCCTTGCGATGAGCGGGTTAGGGGAGGTGCCGAGTGACATGATTACAGTGTCGGTCTCTATGTCGAACTCCGAGCCAGGGATCTCTACAGGTGAACGGCGTCCGCTTTCATCAGGCTCTCCGAGCTCCATCCTGATGCATCTTACTCCGCGTACCCATCCATTCTCATCGCCGAGCACCTCGACAGGGTTTGTCAGCATCGCGAACTGTATGCCTTCCTCCTTAGCATGGTGAACCTCCTCGACACGTGCCGGAAGTTCCTTCTCGGTACGGCGATACACGATGGTGGTCTCTGCTCCGAGGCGAAGCGCAGTGCGGGCAGCATCCATGGCTACGTTACCTCCGCCGACCACAACCACCTTCTTTCCGGCATGGATAGGGGTGTCGTAGTCATCGCGATATGCCTTCATCAAGTTGTTTCTTGTGAGGAATTCGTTTGCTGAGAACACTCCGTTAAGATGCTCTCCAGGAATGTTCATGAAGCGAGGAAGACCTGCTCCCGAGCCTACGAACACTGCAGAGAACCCTTCGTCGTCAAGAAGGCTGTCTATGGTCACTGTCCTTCCCACGATGACGTTGGTCTCGATCTTCACTCCGAGAGCCTTCACATCGTTGATCTCAGCTGCAACGATCTTGTCCTTCGGCAGACGGAACTCCGGAATTCCATACTCCAGCACTCCGCCCGGACGGTGAAGAGCCTCGAAAATAGTGACATCATATCCGAGCTTTGCGAGGTCATATGCACAGGCAAGACCTGCAGGGCCGCTGCCGATCACGGCAACCTTATGGCCGTTCGCTGGCGCTACAACAGGCTTTGTGCCGCCGTTCTCACGGCTCCAGTCTGCAGCGAAGCGCTCCAGCTTTCCGATAGCTACAGGCTCGCTCTTGATGCCGAGGATGCAACTGCCCTCGCACTGCGACTCCTGCGGGCAGACGCGTCCGCAGATTGCAGGCAGTGACGAGTCTTCAGCCAGCACCTCTGCAGCCTTGGCGAAATTGCCGGCAGCGATCTCGGAGATGAACTGAGGAATCTTGACGCTTACAGGGCAAGCTCCCACGCAGCGAGGGTTCTTGCAGTTGAGACATCTTGAGGCTTCAAGCTGCGCCTCTTCAGCATTATATCCGTAGCAGACCTCCTCGAAGTTGGTCGCACGTACCTTAGGGTCCTGCTCTCTGACAGGAACTCTTGGAATCTTGTTAGCCATTATTTTCCCCTCCCGATTCTGCAAGTGTGGTGCTCTGTGGCCTCACGCTCTTCTGTACTATACATTCTCTGACGACGCATGGCCTCGTCGAAATCAACGAGATATCCGTCGAACTCAGGGCCTTCAACGCATGCGAAACGCACCTTGCCTCCTACGGTCACTCGGCATGCTCCGCACATTCCTGTGCCGTCTACCATGAGAGTGTTCAATGACACGATGACAGGGAGATCGAGCTTCTTGCAGGTCAGAGTCGCGAACTTCATCATGATCATAGGACCGATAGCGACAGCCTGGTCATACTTCTTGCCGTCTTCGTTCACCAGCTTCTCAAGAAGAGCGGTCACCAGACCTTTGAATCCTTCAGAACCGTCGTCAGTACAGATATAGAGATTGTCACATACAGACTCCATCTCTTCCTTATATATGATCAGGTCTTTGGTCTTGGCACCGATGATTACGTCCACTGCAACGCCTCTTTCGTGGAGCCACTTGACCTGAGGATATACAGGCGCTGTTCCGACGCCTCCGGCAATGAATACATATTTCTTAGATGCAAGCTCTTCCGCAGGCATCTCTGTGAAGTCTGACGGGATGCCGAGAGGACCGACGACGTCAGCAAATGCGTCGCCTTCCTCATAAGAGCATATTTCTGAAGTGGATGCTCCGATCTTCTGCGTCACAATGGTGACAGTTCCTGCTGAGCGGTCATAATCGCTGATAGTGAGCGGAATGCGCTCACCCTGCTCGTCAGCCCTCACGATGAGGAACTGGCCCGGCTGCGCAGCTGAGGCGAGGCGAGGAGCCTCGACCTTCATGCGGCAGATCGTCGGAGTGAGCATGTCTTTTGATACGATCTTATACATTTTTATTATTTAGGTTTTTGCACGGCAAAGGTATGAAAATCTTAAAGTAATCCAAGAAGTTTGCTTCTGCTGAGCATGCACGAACCGACTGCACCGGCCTTCTTGCCAAGCTTGGAGAACTTGATGGTCGTATCGCTGTTTATGATGTTAAGAGAATGCTTCTGGATGGCGCTCTTGATAGGGAGGAGAAGATATTCCTTGGTCGACGCCACCGATCCTCCGATGACGATCAGTTCCGGATTGAACAGATTGATCAGACCGGCAATCGCCCGTCCGAGAGTCGTTCCGATCTCCTCAATAACTTCGATTGCCAGCACATCCTCTTCCTTGACTGCGTCTATGATGTCCTCAATATGGATCTGCTCTCCTTTGTTGAACTTTTCTGAAAGAGTGGAAGTCCTGCCATCGTTGAGTTTTTCCATGAATATCCTGTATGCAGCAGAGCCTGAGGCCCCTGTTTCAAGACATCCTGTCTTGCCGCAGTGGCATATCTGGTCGTTGTTCAGCAGAGGGAAGTGGCCGATCTCGCCAGAGAATCCTGACTTTCCATATGAAAGCTTTCCGTCCACAATCATTCCCATTCCAAGTCCCCATGCCACGTTGATGAAAAGCATGTTGCTTTCGGTGTTGGCAACTCCGCAGATGTACTCTCCATATGTCATAGCCCTCGAGTCGTTCTCGACAAACACGGGCTTGCCGAGCTCGTCCTCAAGGACGGATGCTATAGGCTTGTCCTCACCGAGGAAGTATGAGAAGCAATAGCCGGTTTCATTGTTTACGCGTCCCGTGAGGTTGAAGCCGTATGCAAGGACCTTTTCCGGGTCTGTTCCATTGGACTTGAGCTGTCCGTTGATGAAACAGCAAAGTTCGCGGAAGGATTCTTCCGAGTTCTGTACTGAGTATGGCAGCTGTTCCTGATAGTCTACCAGCGTGCCTTTGAAGTCAGTGATAGCATAGCTGATGTACTTGCGCCTTATGTCTACACCGACAAAGTAGCCTGCAGACGGATTGAGGCCGTATATGCTCGGGCGGCGTCCTCCGTTGGTTCCTATCTTGCCCAGATCCTCAAGCAGGCCGTCCTCGAGAAGCTCCCCGACCAGTTTTGTAATGGTCGGGATGCTTGTTCCGAGTTCCTTGCTGAGGTCGGCAAGGCTATAGTCGCCGTCATTGATGCAGAGACCGAGGATCTTCTGCTTCATGACAGAGTTCTTGCCGTCTATGTTGCTTAAAAAAGTCTTGCTCATCAGAGTTCAGGTTTTCTGTATTTATTTCTTGTAGTTGTTCCAGTACTCTTCGATCTCCTCGAGGGTCTTTCCTGTTGTCTCAGGAACGACCTTCCACATAATCAGCATGTATGGAACACAGCATGCGGCGAAGATGAAGAATGTTCCTGCCTGGCTCCAGCCGAGGAGTACAGGAGTAAGCTGGCCGATGAGATAGGTGCCGATCCAGAGGGCGAAGCCGGCGATTGACATGGCGCGGCCGCGTACGCTGTTCGGATACATCTCAGAGAGGAGCACGAATACGATAGCCGATATCGAGATTGCGCAGCAGAATACATATGCAAGGAAGAATGTGAGCATGAATCCGTTGCCGAGACCGATCTGCGAGCCCCATGCGAAGTAGGTGCCGATCGCCAGGAGACAGATGATCATGCCTGATACTCCCCAGTAGATCAGCTGCTTGCGGCCGACGCGGTCGATGATGAAGACCGCGAGGATTGTTGTCACCATGTTCACTACGCCTACGAGGACTGTCGAGAACATTGGATTGTCGAATCCTGCCTCAGAGAAGATCTTAGGACCATAATAAAGCACTGCGTTGACACCCATGAACTGTCCGAGGATGGCGATTGCGCTACCTGTGATGACTGCGATGATGATGCCCGGCTTGAGAAGGTCTGACCATGAACCCTTGGTCTCGCCCTTGAGTGAGTTCTGGGTTACGGTGATCTCTTCTGAAACCTCTTCTGAAGTTGCATATATCTTGCTGAGTACGGCAGACGCCTTGTCGAGCTTGCCGTTCACTATGAGCCACTTCGGACTCTCAGGGATGAAGAATATGATGAAGAAGAAGAGGAGGGCAGGGATAGTCTCGCTTCCGAGCATTCCGCGCCATGCCTCCGTGTTCATTATCTTCTGCCATAGGGTCACGTCTCCGGTTCCCTCTGTCACCCTGAGTGCAATCGAAGGGTCAATGTTGGCGTCGATCACCCAGTTCATAAGGTATGCCATGAGGAAGCCGACAGTCACTGCAAGCTGATACAGAGACACGAGGGTTCCGCGGATCTTTGCAGGCGATACCTCTGATATATATATAGGTGAAACGATAGATACGATACCGATGCCGACTCCGCCGATGATTCTGTATGCCACGAGGCCGTCGAAGCTGCCGCAGACAGCGCAGCCGATGGCTGAGATGCTGAAGAGGGCTGCAGAGATGAGCATGGTGAGCTTTCTGCCGAGATAGTCGCTGAGAGTGCCGGCTACGAGCACTCCGGCGATCGAGCCGATGAGTGCGCAGCCCACATACCAGCCTTCCATCATGTCAGTGAGCTGAAACTGGTTCTTTACGATTTCAGTGGTGCCGGAGATGACAGCGGTGTCATATCCGAAAAGGATGCCTCCGATGGCGGCAACCACCGCCATGAATATCACATATCCGATTGTATTCTTCTGTTTCATAATTGTCATTTCGAGCGAAGTCGAGAAATCTATTTGATGTTGAAATATTCCTTATACCTATTATATAAATTACCTGCTGAGCCATAAACCGACTGAGGGCTCAGGAAGTGAGGGAACTCGAAGGTTATGGCCTTGTCATAGCCGCAGCGCTTTGCAGCCTCCAGCTTGAGGCGGAGCTTGTCGAACTTGATAGGCAGGAACTTGATAGGCATGTCGCGGTCGAATGTCTCGGCATTTGTCCAGCACTGCATTCCGTACTTGTCTGCCATCTTCTTGTTCACGCTGAAGAACGCGTCGAGCTCGTCATAGTCGATGTGTCCGTCCTGGAAAGCTACAGCGTCCACAACATCGTGGATGCCCTGGAAGATCTGGCTCCACTCTCTCTCGTGGTCAGCGATTGACACTGCATCTTCCTTGGTTAGAGCCGCTCCGGCAGCGCTGACTGCCTTCTTTCCGTCTATCCAAGGCGAGATGAACACAGGCAATCCGCCTGAAACCTCCTTGCACTGCGCTCCCATTGCGTGGAATGCATCAACCGCTCCGATGGTGTCGCGGCTGATCTCTGTGCTGAGGTACCATCCTCCGAAGCTGTCATATTTCTCGCCATACATCTTCCACACCTCGTCGATGACATACTTGTTGTCCTCGATTTCGTGGCTCATGTCCTTGGTGTCCCAATACACTCCCGAGTCATAAAGTCCGAGGTAGAACTTCATGCCGTGCTTCTGCGCAAGGCGGCAGAACATGTCAATAAGGTCTACTGAAGGCATGTAGCATCCCTTCTTCAGAAGATAAGGAGAAGGGTAGGTGATGAACTTGCGGTATCCGCATCTGATGTCGATCACTGTGTCGATGCCTATCGCCTTCATGTAGGCGAAGTCCTGGTCCCACTCCTTCTCGCCCCAGTTCTGGTGAGGGATGTCGTGGGAGATTTCGTCAAGGAATGTGCCTGTAATGCGAAGTCCGTTGTCCTTAGGGACGATGAGTCCGCCTGCGGATGTGTCGAGGACTGTGTCTGCGCTCTTGTCTGAAGCACAAGAAGAAAGAAGTGACGGCGCAACGAGGGCTGATGCTCCTCCGATGGCCATGGTCTTTAGAAAGTCTCTACGGTCAGCCATAGTTGTATATGTTTCAAGTTATAATTTTCCAATCAACAAAGATAGTAAATACTTTATAATTTTAAAAGGTGAAGCCAAAAATCAGCAATCATTTTTAAAAAACTTTAAAAAATATGCTTTAGTTTTTGAAGTTTGCTAAATAATGCGTACTTTTGTCCGAATAATAGTATCAAGGATAAATATGAAAAATACCATTTTCGCCGTCTTTGCGGCTTTGATGATTCTAACTTCTTGTAAGTCAGAGACTAACCACAATTACATGTGGTTTGACTGCGAGGCGAACTATGCAACGCTCTCGCATCCGGACTCTATCCAGTTCTATCTTAAGAAGTGCAAGGACCTCGGATTCGACAATGTCGTTGTCGATGTGAAGTCCATCATGGGTGAGGTTCTCTATGACAGTGAGATTGCTCCATATATGGGCGACTGGGAAGGCGTGGAGAGAGCTCGTGACTATGACATGCTCGGATATTTCATCGAGTACGGACATAAAATGGGCCTCAAGGTCTTCGGCTCGCTTAATGTGTTTGCCGGCGGACACAATTACTTCGACCGTGGCGTTGTCTATATTGACAAGGCTCCATGGCAGTCTATCTGCTACCACAATGGTGTCCTGACTCCTATCTCAGAGATCAAGACTAACTACAACTGCATGATGAACCCATCAAACCCGGAGGTTCAGGAATATCAGATCGAGATCCTCAAGGAGTTTGCACGCAAATACCCTGAGGTTGACGGACTTATCTTCGACCGCGTGCGCTATGACGGCGTCACTGCAGACTTCAGCGAGCTTTCAAAGAAGCAGTTCGAGGAGTATGCAGGCGTGACAGTGGAGAACTTTCCGGAGGACATTCTCAGCTGGTATGACGAGGACGGCAATCTCCGTCCGAACTGGGTGCTCGGAAAACATGCGAAGAAGTGGTTCGAGTGGCGTGCTATGGTCATCCACGACTTCGTGGAGAAGGCTCACACAGCTCTCAAGGAGATCAATCCTGACCTTATCATCGGTGATTATACAGGAGCATGGTATCCTACATACTGGCAGCTTGGCGTAAACTGGGCAAGCCAGGAATATGACCCATATCAGGTGCCTCAGTACCAGTCATGGGCGACAGAAGACTACCATAAGTCAGGCTATGCAGAGATGCTTGACGTATATATGACCGGACTTTACTACAGCTTCATCACCAAGGAAGATGTGGACAAGGCGACTGGAGTTGTAGGACAGCGTAGCGAGGCCGGCATGGACAACAGCCTTACATATTGCTATAGCGTTGAGGGCGGAGCAGAGATTGCGAAGGAGATCACCAAGGGAGTGGTTCCTGTGATCGGATCTATCTATGTGGAGCAGTACCTCGGAGACTTCACTCCGTTCGGACCGGCTGTGACTCAGGCGCTCAAGAGCACTGACGGTGTGATGATCTTCGATATCGTGCACCTTAACAAGCACAAGCTTTGGGAGGAGCTTGAGGCTGCTATGAAGGCTGCTGAGAAATAAAGATAATTAACCCAACTAACTAATCATATAACCCAATGAAAGCGATTTACAGAAATCTGCTCGTCGTGTTGGCCTTTCTCTTTGCAGGAGCCGCTGCCTATGCGCAGCCGACTGTCAAAGGTCAGGTGACAGACATTGACGGCCTCCCTCTTCCTGGCGTGGCTGTCCTGGTCAGCGGTACCTCCAACGGTACTATGACTGATGACGCCGGAAACTATACTCTTTCCGGTCTTAAGATAGGTGACGTGATTCTTTTCACAAGCCTCGGTATGGGAGACCAGACCTTCACTTGCGACGGTTCTCTCACAAAACTTAATGTAACCATGGCAGAGGATGCAACCTTCATCGAGGAGACAATCGTTGTAGGTTACGGTGTGCAGAAGAAGTCTTCAATGACATCTGCAGTATCAGCAATGAAGGGTGACGAACTTCTCAAAGCCCCTGCGACAAACGTTTCACAGCTCATCGCCGGTAAGCTTTCCGGTGTGTCTTCCGTTCAGGAGTCAGGTGAGCCGGGTCTCGACCAGGCATCCCTCCGTATCCGCGGATCACAGTATGGAGCCAAGTATGTAGTGGACGGTTTCCCAGTGGATAACATCAATGATATCGACCCTTATGATATCGAGAGCATCTCTGTCCTCAAGGACGGTGCATCTGCAGCCGTGTACGGACTCCAGGCAGCTAACGGTATCATCATCGTCACCACAAAGAAGGGTGCGGCAGGTAAGCCTAAGATCACTTACAACGCAACTTTCGGTGCATCTATGAACGCCAACTTCCCGGAGTTCATGGACGGTCCTCAGTTCGCATATTACTATAATGTCGCTGACATGATGGACGCTATGGCAAGAGGTGACATCACTTCTCCTGAGGAATATACTCCTTACTTTACATCTGAGCAGGTAAAGCTGATGACAAACGGCGATCCTACTGACGGCTGGGACAATGTAAACTACATCGACAAGGTCTTCAAGACAGGTTTCACCCAGAAGCACAATGTGACCGTATCAGGCGGTACTGACAACTCAAAGTACTTTGCTTCATTCGGTTACCTCGGTCAGGAGGGTAACATCGACAACTTCAACTACGACAGATACAACGTACGTACAAATGTAGAGTCTCAGTTCGCAAAATATTTCAAGTTCACAATGGGACTCTCAGGTGTGTTCTCAAACCGTCAGACTCCTGGCTTCAGCTCAGGTGGTTCTGATACTGGTTATGAGGCAGGATGGCTCTCAATCCCTAAGATGACCATCATGATGCATCCATATCTTCCTGAAACTTATCAGGGTATGTATACAGGTGTTGTTCCTAATAACCTCGCAGTAGCTAACTCACCGCTTCCTGCAATCTATGATTCAGGTTATAAGAAGACCCGTGGTATCGATGTGACAGCTAATGCTACTTTGACATTTGATGTTCCGCATGTCAAGGGCCTTCAGCTCAAGGTTTCAGGTGCCTTCGACTATGGTGCAACCATGAACAAGAATCTTGATACTCCTTTCTTGAATAAGATCATGGTCTATAAGAATGGAGGATGGTCGGAGTATGGTGATCCAAGACAGAACGAGGGAACAGGCATCTCTCTTGGCGAGGGTACATCATATTATCAGAGAATGACAGGCCAGGCCGGTCTCACTTACAGCAATACTTTCGGCAAGCATTTCGTCGAAATCCTTGCTCTCGGTGAGCTCAATGACTATAAGTCAAATGCTCATTCAGCATATGCAAAGCTTCTTCCTTTTGCAGAGCTTCCAGAGTTGAGCTTCGGTCAGCCTACTGATGGTCCTATTTCAGGATGGAGCAGTGCTTGGCGTTCTGCCGGCTATGTATTCCGTGCCCGCTATAACTGGGATGAGAGATATCTTGCTGAATTTACCGGCCGTTATGACGGTTCATACAAGTTTGCAGGTATGCGTAGCACCCGTTGGGGCTTCTTCCCATCTGCATCAGCAGCATGGAACATCTCTAAGGAGCCTTGGATGTCTGGCGCAACCTTCCTTGATGACTTGAAGCTCAGAGGTTCCGTGGCACTCCTCGGTAATGACCTCGCTACAAGCGCCTACATGTATCTTAAGACATTCTCACCATCAAGCGATGTAATCTACAAGCCATACAATGGAGGTACTACAGTAAATCCTTCATATGCGGAAAATGGTGTTCCGAATGTTGACCTTACTTGGGAAAAGCAGCTCTCTTACAACGTCGGTTTCGACTTCAGCATGTGGAACGGAAAGCTCTCCATGGAGGTTGACGCATTCTACAATTATGTATATGACATGCTCACTGCACAGGGTTCAGGCTATCCGCCTTCAATGGGAGGATACTATATGTCATACATAAACAAGAATGCATATGATGTAAAGGGTATCGATGTGATGATTTCGCATAAGAACAACTTCATGCTTGGTGACAAGCCGTTCCAGTATGGTATCAGCGCAACTCTCACATATGCCAAGAACCGTTGGATCATTTATCCTGATGAACCTAATACAGATGCAATCCGTAAGGTTGTCGGTACATCTCTCGATGCATTCTATGTATGGGTTGCTGACGGACTCTTCCGTACAGAGGAGGAAATCGACAATTCTGCATGGTATGGCAACAGGCCTAACATCGGAGATATCAAGTATGTCGACCTTAACGGTGACGGACTCATCAATGAAGTAGGTGACAAGGCACGTATCGGCCGCTCAAACCGTCCGCAGCTTACTTACGGTCTCAACCTTGACTTCGCATGGAACGGTATCGACTTCAATGCGCAGTTCACCGGAGGAGCTCTCTTCGACATTTCACTTACCGGTACATACTATAACGGTAACGATGACAACACAATCTGGACGCAGACTTTCAAGGAAGGTGCAAACTCTCCATTGTTCCTCGTCGAGAATGCATATAGTGTATACAATCCAGACGGAACATTCCCACGTCTTACCCTCAGCAACACTGGTGGACATGGTGGAGACAACGGTCTCGCATCTACATTCTGGCTCCGCGATGGTACATATGTACGTCTCAAGTCAGCACAGCTGGGATATACTTTACCTCGCAAGTGGACAGAGAAGATCAAGGTCGAGACCCTCAGGTTCTTCGTAGAAGGTCAGAACCTTTTCACTGTCGACGGACTTCCAGAAGGAATCGACCCTGAGTCACCTGGTGTGAACAACGGTTATTATCCGCAGCAGCGTCTCATCATGGGAGGTATCACCCTGACATTCTAATACATTGTCATCCTGAGCAAAATCGAAGGATCTAAATAAGAATTTTATGAAAAATATTACCAAAATATTACTGTTCGTCGGAATCTTGCTTGCCGGTGTTTCCTGCAACAAGTTCTTTGATGACATGAAACCGACAGACAAGGTGTCTGACAAGGTGATCTGGCAGACCACCTTGAATGCAGAATACTATGTCAACTATCTCTACGACTATGTGTATGTCGTAGTGGCAAACCAGACTTACGGCAGCGTAATGACTGAGGCATATACTGATATGTTCAAGTATAGCTCGTTCAATGCCGGTCATCCTGGACTTTTCGTAAGCCAGATGGCATACGGACAGCCTTATACTGAAAGGAACTTCGTTAATGTATATCTCGGTGCATGGGGCAGATACACAGGTATCATGAAGTGTAACAGTGCTATCTCTGACCTTCATACCTATGGCCAGATGTCGGATGAGGATAAGGCAAGACTTGAGGGAGAGCTCAGGTTTACCCGTGCCTTCATGTATTTCGACCTCATGAAGCGTTACAAGGAGATCATCCTTTATGATGAGGATATGACAAAGTACCAGAAGGACAAGGCTATCAGCTCAGAGGCTGAGGGATGGGAGTTCATCTATCAGGACCTTCTGTATGCTGCCAATAATCTTCCTGAGAGAACAGCGTCAAATGGACGTGCTGACAAGGGTATGGCATGGGCTTTCATGACTCGCGCTATGCTTTACGCAGAAAGGTATGATGATGTCGTTACTGCAGCAGACGAGGTTGCTAAACTCGGTTATGGACTTGAATCAGACTATACTGCTGCGCTGATGAAGACAACTTCTGAAGGCAACAATGAGGCCATCCTCCAGTGGCAGTTTGACAGAGGCGCAAACGTAACTCATAGTTATGACTACTACTACACTCCAGGCGGCGACTTCGCTCTCCAGGGTCAGAAGGGTGGTGGACTTGGTACTCCAACCCAGGAAATGGTAGAGTCTTATGAGAAGGCTACAGGCGGATTCATTGACTGGACCCCTTGGCATTCTACTACAAAGATAGACCCTCCTTATGACCAGCTCGAGCCTCGTTTCCACGCTACAATCCTTTATAACGGTGCAGACTGGAAAGGCCGTCAGATCCAGCCATATGTTGGTGGTGCTGACGGATGGAAGCAGTGGTATAACAACACAAATCCTGCAGGTGAGACCACAACAGGCTACTACCTCAGAAAGATGGTTGACGAAGGTCATGATGTTGTCGCTAACTCAGGTGGCGTAGCTCCTTTCACCATCATCAGATATGCAGAGGTTCTCCTTAACAAGGCAGAGGCATGCTATGAATTGAACAAGACATCTGAGGCTAACGATGCTATTGCAGCTATCCGTGGCCGAGTAGGTCTTCCTTACACACCTAAGGGAGGTTCGGAGCTTTGGGACGCTATCCGTCAGGAGCGTAAGGTGGAGCTCGCGTTCGAGGGTCACTGGTATTGGGATCTCCGCCGTTGGGGCGTTGCTCACAAGCAGTATCCTGAGGGACTTACCGGATATCAGGTGCATGGTCTTAAGATCGATGACAACGGAGATGGTACATTTACATACGAATATGTTTCAGTTGACAACGAAGACAGAGAGTTCCAGGAGAGAATGTACCGCCTTCCAATGCCTGATGGCGAGCTTGAGAACAATAAGCTTGTAGAACAGTATCCTGAGTGGAAATAATGATTAAACTGCATTAAAATGAAGAAATTATATTACTTAATGATGGTCTGCATCCTTGCTGTGGCTTCATGTCAGAAGCCGCAGTATATCGAGCCGACTGCAGACCGTCAGGGCATCACATCGCTGACAGCGCGTTTTACTTCTACCTCGGATAAGTATGAGGGAGCAGTACTTGCAAAGCTTAATGTCGAGGATCCGGAAGCTGACATGTTCGTGATTCCGGTTCCGTGGTTCTATCCGGAAGAGTCTACAGACCCGACTTCCATCCATATGACCCGAGTTCGTCTTGAGGCAGAGCTCGCTCCTAACTGCAGGATCGATCCGCCTTTGGCAATGGTAGACCTCACTGAAGAGAATTACTATACTTTCACCAATGCACAGGGTGAAAGCCGTGAGATCATCATTACCGGTAAGAGGACAAAGTCTGCAAAGTGCAACCTCATGACCTTCACTCTTACAAAGCCTTATCAGATCGATGGATTCATTGATGAGGACAAGAAGGAAGTTTACCTTTTCACGACAGATGATCTCACAGGATTCTCTGCAGAGGCTACAGTTTGTCCGCATGCTACTCTTATGACAGATCTTTCTGTAAAGAAGAACTATAATGAGGAGCAGGAGGTTACAGTAATGGCTCAGGATGAGAAGACAACATGCACTTACAAGATCATCAAGAAGTATCCTAACAAGATTCCTTACGGATTCAGGGCTGCTTCTGCAAGACAGCTCTTCAACATCGATCCTGTTGCAAGACTTAACTTCCCTGAAGCTAAGGAGACAGTATACTCTACACTTGCATACTTTGACGGTAAGCTTGTGATTTCTCTTGGAAACGGTACTACTCCGATTTTCTGCGATCCTCTTACAGGTGTTCAGCAGGGAGAGATCAATGCCGGAGGTATCGACATCGCTGCAATCACAAATGACGAGGGCGGCAATATGGTAGTTTCAACTTTTGCAGAGTCTAAGGGCAATGTCGTTCTTTACAAGACCAATTCTGTGACATCTGCACCGGTTGAGTTCCATACATTCGCTAATGATACAGACGTTCCTGTAGGACATAACCTCAAGGTAAACGGTAACATCGATCAGGATGCTGTGATTATCCTTACACATGAGGGTGTGGATGGCGTTACATCGACAAGCAAGTATACTAAGATTGTAATCACAGGCGGTCAGGTCGTTTCAACTGAGACCATCGACCTTGCAGGCCTCGGCCTCGCTTGGGGTTCTGCTCCGGTAAATGCTGCCAAGGTGGTTCCTGTATCAAGTGCCCCTGACACTGGCGTGATGCTCTGCTACTATTCTGACAACACAATCCAGTATATCGATGGCACCGGTAAGCTTGCTGCTTCACGTAACCTTGCTAATGATGATGTGACATCTAATTACAATACAAACGTGATGGAGGCCAAGACATTCAATAATGCTCCTTATGTGATCCATCTCGTATCGTCACACTTCCCGATGTGGGGTATCGAACCGCAGCTCAGAATCTGGGATGCATCTGATCCTAAGGCTATCAAGGATGCAGATCCAATCATCTGCGAGAAGTCGACAGAGTGGTTCCAGACAGGTTACCAGGGATGTGCATCAGCTGATGTGATAATGGCTTCTTCTGCTGACGGATTCAAGGTATATGTATACTACTTTGACCACAATGCAAGTGTAATTGCCGGTTTCGTTGCAGACTGTATCGATATTTAACAGATGAAGAGATTGATCATAATGTTCGCTGCCGCTGCTCTCGCAATTTCATGCGAGGGCAGGGCTGGCGATATGCCGGAATGGCCATGGGAAGATCCTGAGGTCGAGGTTCCGGAACAGCAGCCGGAAGAGATTCCCGTGGAAGATGCCACACTTGACAAGTGGACAGATGTTTCTGCTGATTATGGAACACTTCCAGAATATGTCAAGGTATACAGGTCACCTGAGAACCTGGAAGGAAAGAAGGCGGTTGCCTATATTGCGATAGCCGACATGACTTCCGCTCAGTGGGATATCTGGAGCATCAATGATGCTGCCATGGAAGGTACCACAGATTCTTTCAAGACCCCTTCTACAGTGTATGGCGAAGGTAACTGGACGATTGTCATCAACGCCGGTTTCTTCTATGCTTCAGGCGGAAAGAACTATTCTTCGAGCCTGGCTGTAAGAAACTCAGAAGTTCTCGCATATAATATCAACTATGCGTCAGAGGATTGGGTGACAATGTATTATCCTACCCGTGCAGCTCTTCTTGAGTCAGAGTCGGGAGATTTTGATGCTTGCTGGACTTACAGGACATGGGATAATCACTATATGTATCCGGCACCTGCAGGCAATACATGGGAGGCAAAGCCGGCCAAGCAGCCGACTGCTTCTTATCCTGAAGGAGGTGAAGAGTTTGCTGCAAGGACTGCAATCGGTGGCGGCCCGCTTCTGATTGACGGAGGAAGGTTCAAGGATACTTTTGTTGAGGAACTTTTCAACGGCGGTTCTGGCATCGGACCTGACAGCAATCAGCCTCGTACAGCAATAGGTATTACATCTGACAAAAAAATGATTACCTTTGTCTGTGAAGGAAGACAGATGACTGACGGCGTTGCTGGTTTGACTACTGCTGATGTCGCAAATGTGCTTCTTGATCTTGGCTGTGTCGAGGCAATCAACCTTGACGGAGGCGGATCAAGCTGCATGCTTGTGAATGGCAAGGAGACAATCAAGGTTTCTGACGGCACACAGCGTGCTGTAGGAAGTACTATAATGATCAAGTAAAATGAAGATTTTAAGAAACATTCTTATTGTATTGTCACTTGCTGCCTTTGTCGCATGCGAGGATCCTGATGACGGCTACCTTTGGAGTGATGACTGGCAGGAACAGACTCCAGAGCCAGGTCCGGAAAATCCAGGCCAGGAAGAGCCGGGACCAGTCGATCCGGAACCTGACAAACCTGAAGTCAAGGAGGCGAAGGCTCGCCTTGTATGGATTGATGCAGCAGCCAACTTCAAGGACTATGCTAACGACAAGGAGAACATCTCCAAGGACATGGCCCGTCTCAAGGAGACAGGTTTTACAGGTGTGATTGTAGAAGTTCGCCCTACTACTGCCGGAGTGCTTTTCAAATCAGATGTAGAAGGTCCTGTCACTCAGGTTGATGCCTGGGTCACCGGAGGTTACAAATGGCTTCAGAGAACTGCAGATTTCGATTATCTGCAGGCCTTCATTGACGCTGGTAAGGACGTTGGACTTGATGTATATGCTGCCATCAATACAATGGTAGGAGGCAAGGAGTGTCCATATGGCCTCGGATCAGATGGTCCTCTATTTGACGGAACCGCCAAGAGAGAATGGGCCAGCGTTGTGAATACATCAGAGGGCCTCAAGAACTGCATGGATATGGGAACAGGAACCAAGTTCCTCAATCCTGCAAACGACGAAGTGGTTGAATATCTTCTCGGAATCCTTGAAGACCTTGCCGCATATGATGTGAATGGTATCATTCTTGACCGTTGCCGTTACGATGACAACGACCTTCAGAGTGATTTCTCAGACGTATCCCGTCAGAAATTTGAGGAGTTCATCGGTAAGAAGGTCGAGAACTGGCCTGATGATATCTTTTCTCCAGGTCAGAGCAGCCTTGACAACTATGTGACTGCAATGCAGCGTGACTGGATGACATTCCGTGCAAAGAACATCCATGACTTCATGGAGAAGGCCTCAGCAAGGGTACATTCCGTAAATCCTGATATCCGTTTCGGAGCATATGTCGGAGCTTGGTATTCAAGCTACTATTATTCAGGCGTAAACTGGGCAAGTCCGGACTATAATGCCAGAAATGCCTATAACTGGGCTACTGCTGACTACAATCAGTATGGATATGCAGATCATTGCGACATAATGATCATCGGTGCATATGCCTCTACCAAGTCCATTTATGGAAACAGCGAGTGGACCATGCAGGGATTCTGCAAGAGAGCTCAGACGATATTTGCCGGAGATGTTCCGTTCATAGGAGGCCCTGACATCGGAAACTCTACAGGCTTCACTGAAGGTGGCCAGGGAGCACTGATGCCAGACATCGTAGATGCCTGCATCAATGCTTCGACAGAAGGAATGTTCTTCTTCGATCTTTGTCATATCAAGATGTATGACTACTGGGATGACATAAAGAAGGGCTTTGACCAGTATTTAGATTCTCTCTGATAATATTTCGACTGAGTGCATTATGTCATTTCGACCGAACGAAGTGAGTGGAGAAATCTATAAACTATTGAAATTTATTTAATCCACATTTATACTAACCCAATTAAATTATTATGAAAAAAATTGCTTTGATGCTGATGGCAGCATGTTTTGCTGTTGTCGCTTGTGAGGAAGAGTTCGTTCCTCATGCTGATTTCCCTCCTACACAGGTAACTATCCCTGCAGTAGGTACTGACGAGGTTCCAGTTGCATTTGATTTTTCTGCGAATGCGGCATGGACTGCTACTCTCGTAGGTGAGAACGTTGTTGAGTGGCTCTCTATCTCTCCTAAGAAGGGTGAGGCAGGTGACGCTTCAATCAAGTTCACTGCAACTGCAAACACAGACAAGGAGAACCGTACTGCAACTCTCGAGATCACTGTTGAAGGTCTTGAGCCAATCCAGGTTCCTGTTGTTCAGCTCCAGAAGAACGCTATCGACGTAAACGCTGAGGATGCTTACACTATTTCTTTCAAGGGTGGTTCAGTTGAGATCGAGGTAGGTCACAATGTTGACTACACTTACGAGGTTTCAGGTGAGTGGCTCGTAGAGACTAAGGCTTATACAACTGACAAGCTTACTTTCGCTGCTCCTGAGCAGGAGGTTAACGCTCCGGCAAGAACAGCTACTGTAACTGTATACAGCGAGCTTGGCGTTGTTAAGATCGTCACTATCACTCAGGAGGCTTGGAGCCCAATCGTTTGGTCTAAGTCGCTTTCTGAGCTTGGTGCAGCTGCTGGCCGTGTAGGTATTGGTGTTTTCGGTAACTACGTTGCTTTCACTGCTAACGGTGCCGCTTACCTCGCAGATGCTGCTACAGGTGAGAATGTTCAGGCAGTTCCACTTCCTGACGGATTCGTAGCTGGTGGTGTTCATGTTGACGACGCTGGCAACCTTATGGTTTCTGGTCCGGATGTGGCATACGCAAATGGTGGTCAGCTTCAGCTTTACAAGGTTGATCCTGCTACTTTCGCTCCAACTATCATGGTTGACTACAACGTAGCTAACTTCTATTCAACTGAGATGGGTAACTTCCGCGTGAAGGGTGACATCACTAAGGACGCTCTCATTGCAGCTTATGTATGCGATGGTGGTGGACACGCTCTTCTTTGGGAGGTTAAGGATGGCGCAGTTGCAGCTCTTCCTTATATCGACCTCGGTGATGGTTCATGGGATGCATCTACAGGTGTTGTAGCTCCAGCAGGCGCTACACTCGCTGATGGTCTCTTTGCAGTTACTTATGGTGGTCCATGGGCATACAACCTCTACTACTATGATGGTGCTGAGTGGGCTATGACTTGGGAGTCACCTGCAACATGGATGGAGAACTTCAACTGTATTTCTACAACTGAGATAGGTGGTAAGAAGTATCTTGGTCTTACAATGTCTTGCCACTTTGATTATGACTACACTGATATCGTAGTTCTCGATGTAACTGATCCTAAGGCAGCGAAGGAAGTATTCAATATCCAGATGAACTTCCACACTGTAAATGCAGGTGGTCTTACTTACTCAGACATCTTCATCAAGGGTGAGGACGGCAAGCTTGCAGCTTACGTGATCGACCCATGGATGGATACTGTTGAGAAGTATCTCTTCCCACTTGAGTAATCATTCTACTTGCAGCCGGGAGCATCCGGTTCCCGGCTGCTTTTAAATTAAAACTAAAACCGATCATTACAATGGATTTCAAGAAACTTGCTGCTCAGTATAAGAGCGAGCTTTTGGACAGCGTCCTTCCTTTCTGGCTTGAGAAGTCTCAGGACCTCGAGTATGGCGGATATTTCAGCTGTCTGGACCGTGACGGAAGTGTTTTTGACACTGACAAGTTCATCTGGCTTCAGGGAAGGGAAGTGTGGATGTTCGCGATGTTGTATAACAAGGTGGAGAAGAAGCAGGAGTGGCTTGATTGCGCTATTCAGGGAGCGGAATTCCTGAAGAAGTATGCGCATGACGGCAATTATGACTTCTATTTCTCGGTGACCCGTGAGGGAAAGCCTATTACCCAGCCATATAACATCTTCTCGAATACATTTGCATGCATGGCATTCGCCCAGCTTGCTGAGGCTACTGGCAGCGAGGAGTACAAGGAGATCGCTCTGAAGACTTTCCAGAGAATTCTTGACCGCCGTAATGATCCGAAGGGACGTTGGGAGAAATCATATCCCGGAACACGTCCTATGAAGGGTTTCGCACTCCCTATGATCATCTGCAACATGGCTCTTGAGGTGGAGAACATCCTCCCTGACAAGTCATTGCTTGACCAGACCATCGACGAGTGCCTCAGCGAGATTCTCAATGTGTTCTACTACCCTGAGCTGGGTGTGATGCTTGAGAATGTGGCTCCTGACGGAACCCCTATAGACTGCTTCGAAGGCCGTGAGATCAACCCTGGCCACGACCTTGAGGCTTTATGGTTTATGATGAACCTCGGTATCCGCAGAAACGACAAGGCTCTTATCGACAAGTGCGTAGAGATCGCTCTCAGCGTTGTCGAGTTCGGTTGGGACAAGGAGTACGGCGGAATCTTCTACTTCCAGGATCTCAAGGGAGCTCCTATGCAGAAGCTCGAGTGGGATCAGAAGCTCTGGTGGGTACACCTTGAGTCGGCAATCTGCTTCATCAAGGCATACCAGTTGACAGGAAACCAGCAGTGCCTGGAGTGGTTCGAGAAGATTCACAATTATATGTGGACGCATTTCAAGGATCAGGAATATCCTGAGTGGTACGGCTACCTCAACCGTCGTGGAGAAGTCCTCCTGACCCTCAAGGGCGGAAAGTGGAAGGGCTGCTTCCACGTACCGAGAGGCCTCTACCAGATCTGGCAGATCCTCGAAACTTTATAAGCCATAAAAAAGGAGAATTGCTCAAGCGATTCTCCTTTTTTGTTGCTATCTTTATCCAAAATATAGCCCAATATGAAAAAACTCATATCAATGATGCTGGTCTTGTTTATGGTCTGCGCTTGCGATGACAACAAACTTGACATTGAATCGGAATTCGATAAGAACGGCTGGAATGAGCAGGAAACTCCGCAGGAGCCTGAGCATCCGGCAGATCCTGAGCAGCCTGTAGACCCGGAACAGCCTGTAGATCCGGAACCACCGGTCGACCCCGAGCCGGTCAAAGGCAAGAGATGCTTCATATGGATAGAAGGAAATGCCAATTTCCGTGATTATGGAGACAGCAGGGAAAACATAGCCCGCGATATGGAGAAAATCGCTGACTGCGGTTTTACTGACATCGTTGTGGATGTGAGGCCGGCGGGAGCTGGCGGTGATGTCCTCTTCCAGACAGACAAGTGCAGCCAGGTTCAATATATGGGAGCCTATATTGATGGAGTCTATACCCGCGTAGAGCGTTCATCAAGCTGGGATTACTTGCAGGCGTTCATCGAAGAAGGCCATAAGGCCGGTCTGAATGTATATGCCGGTTTCAACACATTCTGCGGTGGTCATGTTTCGGGGCTTGGCAAGAACGGTGTGATCTTCAGGGATTCCAACCTGGCTCAGCACGCCACCGTCATGAATACTGCAGAAGGCCTGAAGTCCATTGTGGACGTCTGGGCTGACGAAAAGTTCTTCAACCCAGTCCATCCGGATGTGCAGAACTATGTCATAGGTCTGCTGAAGGATCTGGCGGCATATGATGATCTGGACGGAATCATCCTTGACAGGGCCAGGTTCCATGGCTTCATGAGCGACTTCTCGGATTATACCAGAGGCGAATTTGAGAAATATATTGGCAAGTCAGTAACAAACTGGCCTGCAGATGTCCTGCCTGCAGGTCATGAACATTTCCTCCCGGAGCCTATGACACCGCATGTGAAGGAATGGATAGAGTTCAGGTGCAAGGTGATCCACGATTTCATGACAGATGCGCGCGAGGCGGTCAAGGCTGTCAATCCTGATATTGACTTCGGAGCCTATGTCGGAGGGTGGTATGAACAGTATTATGACAAGGGAGTCAATTGGGCGAGTCCTGATTATATGGCAAACTTCTATTTCCCAAGCTGGGCGACGAAAAAGTATGAGTCTTATGGCATAGCTGATCTTCTTGATGTTCAGATTATAGGCGCATATGCTTCATATAATGGAGTATACGGCTCAAGCGAGTGGACCATGCAGGGCTTCTGCAGACTTGCGAAGCAGAAGACCAAGGGTGCTCCCGGCCTGCTGATCGGCGGCCCTGATGTCGGAAACTGGAACTGGGACGGCAAAGCTACGGTCGAAGCCGAATTGACAGCAGTCACCAATTCTGTAGCTGCGTGTGCAAATGAGTGTGACGGATATTTCCTCTTCGACCTATGTCACCTCAAGCTCGAACCTCGCAAATGGGACGCTGTCAAAACTGGAATATCTCAGTTGAAGTAATTTTATATGTAACTCTCACATTGTCATTTCTTTCGCATCCGCTTCAGCGACTTCGTCGATTACGACCGAACGAAGTGAGTGGAGAAATCTCTAAAACTAATATTTATGAATAGAATATTGTCAACCTTTCTTGTGGCTATCCTGCTGATGTCGTGCGGTAGCCAAAACAGCGATGAGAAATCAAGGACCTTCACTAACGAACAGTTCAAGACAGCAGAATGCCCTCAGGGCATGAAGATCAATGCCACTTTCCTGGATGAGATCAGCTGGGATATACCGCATCAGAACTGGGGAGTGGACGAGTGGGACCAGGACTTCCGTGCCATGAAGGATATGGGCATCAATACGGTAGTTCTCATACGTGCCGGCCTTGGACGCTGGATCGCCGCTCCTTTTGAATCAATACTTGCGACAGAAGATGTATATTATCCTCCGGTAGACCTCGTCGAGATGTTCCTCTGCCTTGCCGACAAGTATGACATGGCATTCTATTTCGGAATGTATGATTCCGGCAAGTACTGGCATGAAGGGGATTATCTGAAGGAGATAGATCTGAACATCAAGCTGATCGACGAGGTCTGGGCCAAGTATGGGCACCACAAGTCATTTCAGGGCTGGTATCTCTCGCAGGAGGTGAGCCGCAGGACCAAGAACATGACCAAGATCTATGCTGAGGTAGGCAGACATGCAAAGGAAGTGTCCGGCAATCTTCCGACTATGGTTTCCCCATATATCCACGGTGTGAAGACCGACCAGGTGATGTGGGGAGACAAGGCTACAACGGTCTCGGAGCATGAATTTGAGTGGAACGAGATCCTCAGCAACCTGCAGGGCGTGGTTGACATCCTTGCGTTCCAGGACGGTCAAGTTGACTATCATGAATTGTATGACTACCTCGTTGTCAATAAGAAGCTTGCTGATAAATATGGCATGAAATGCTGGACCAACTTCGAGTCATTTGACCGCGACATGCCGATCCGCTTCCTTCCTATCAAGTGGGAGAAGCTTCTCCTTAAAATGGAGATGGCCCGCAAGGCCGGAATGGACGGTGCGATAACATTCGAGTTCTCGCACTTCATGTCACCGAACTCAGAATACTCCCAGGCCGGTCACCTCTACGGCCGCTACTGCGAGCACTTCGGCATAGAAAACAAATGGAAGGACCGGTAAACTATATATAAGCGACGTGCTGACTCGTGTGATCCTTCCCACTTCGTGGGCCCCTTTCCTTTTCGGGAGCCTATCTTCCCAGAGACAGTTATCTATATCTGGTTGGCGAGCGTGTGATCCTCGCAGAATAAATGGCATTTTTTTGTGCGTGGATCCCCAAAAGTGGCCTTAAAACGGTGTTTCAGCCCCCAAACAGCAATCCTTGCAGAAAAATCAGCCGATTCTTTTGCAAGGATTGCTGTATCATGGCATTAGGTGCCCGGTATATGTTGTCCCAGGATCGTTGACGTGTCACGGTATCGCAAGGCAGCGCTTTGCCTGAGAGGCAGGGACGTTATATCTTCTCCTGATGAACCCCACCATGTTTTCCCGCTGCCGTGTCGTTAACTGATATACCGAACTGACTCCGTAACTTGGAAGAAGGGTTTTGTCGATTTCGTGACATATCATGATATCAGTCATGGCTGCATAATTTGCGCGCCCGTGTTCATTTCTTAACATTGTGTTGATGTCGTGAAACATGACGCCCTCTTCGATAGACTCAAGGGTTATGGCCGGCAGGGTGGTCTGATCCTGCATCTGTTCCCGTATCCATTCTTCTCCGGACAATCTGTTCATATAATAGAGAAACGACCGTGCTGTGGAAAATTGATGTTCTATGTCCTGGGCGTCGATGACTGTTTCCGGTAATATCATTCCTTCAGAGTTCATCTGGTATTTTTTCGGTAATACACTTCTCGATGGAATGAACTGGTAAGCTGATTTCCTGGGCAAGGTGCTTCCGTGTGTATTCCATCCGAATTCCTTTCTGAATATTCCCTTTATTGAAGAGAATTCATATCCGAAAGGTGTAGCGCATATTCCATGATGAACAGGATTTCTCAGTACATACGCAATTGCTGTCAGCAGGTGGTAAAGTCCGATAATCTCTATTTTAAAGAATTCTTTCTCTCCGATCCTACCTTTTCGATGATATTTCGCATTGAAATACTTGTTGTATGAATACCTGAATTTAGTCATGAACTTTTGCGGGTCTGCTGTCCGCACGATGATATGGACGTGATTGCTCATGAATACATATGCGAGTAGAATCGCTTCAGTATAGTGTGCCGCCAGACAAAGACAATTTATTCCTCGTATGAAATCTTCCCTGCTCCTGAACATTACCTCATCATCTGATGATAAGCATAAGTGATAAGTCTTCTTCATGGTTTTTTGATTTCAAAAGTAGAAGTACTTTCACAAACAGACCTTCAAAAAAAGAAAAACTTTGTTTTAAAAAAAGAAATTATCCAAAGAAAAAGAAAAATCTGCATGGTCCGGGAATCCTTGCAGAATAAATGGCATTTTTTTGTGCGAGAAATCCGAAATACTGCTCTAAAACCTCATTCCAGGCCTAAAACAACAATCCTTGCAAAAGAATCGTTAGATTTTTCTGCAAGGATTGTCGGAAGTGTCAGAGTGCTCTGACAGAATGAGCATTTGTGTGATGCCTAACTTCTCCAGAAGAGTTTCTTCTTTGTGAAGAAGCATGTGACCGCTACCATCAGCAGAGTGATGAACAGGCCTCGGAACATGCCCCAGAATGGCGATCCGACGCTTATTCTGTCAAGCCATGGCAGGATGCCGCAGAGGGCAAGTATAGGTCCTGTGAGGAAGTTTGTCACCGTGTAGGCGAGCATAGGATTCTGGCCGCTGCCGCTCAGGCCACGTCCCTTGATATGCCATCTGAACTCGAGGGCGAGGATGAATGCTCCTGTGAGGGCAGTCATTCCGCTTGTTGTCAGCATGTATGACAGATTGCAATGGTCCTTTGTGATACCGCCGTCGATCGGGTCGAAGATGATGCCGACAAGCATGAGGGCGAAGCCTATATATCCGATGTCGGTCATCACATTGCGACGCTTGATGGTCAGGACAACGAAGAATACTCCCAGCACTCCTGAAATGATGAAATCTGTGAGTACGTTTCTTGTGAAGAGGCCCCAGAGCTGCACGAGTGCGGCGACCAGTGCAATGATGCCTGCTGCAATGTGGTTGTTGTCAATGTCGACAGTTTCGTTCTTGCGGCTCTGCGTCAAAAGCATGTCGCCTATAATAGATCCGGCAAGTGCGATCACGAGGTACTGCAGGTAAGCCCAGTTGAAGAACCATCCGATGAAGCTCATCTGAGGAACCCATGCCAATGCTTCAGGAGCATATGAACTTACTGCCTTGATGCCGGCAATGAAGAACAATACGAGCCAGCGCAGCTTCAGACTGTCCTTGGTGAACATCCAGATCAGGCCGCCCCAGATGGCGATGTTGGCGAGAATCATGATTATGATATCGCTGCTCCACCTGTTGAGAGGGACTCCGAAGAAGTCGATGCGGACATAAGCCATGACAACCAGCAGGAACATGCCTATATTGTTGACCAGCCTTCCCTTATTCTCATCAGGAATCCTGACCAGAGACATGAACATTACGCCCCAGAGCAGGATATTGAATACCTGCACCATCCAGGCTGGTCTTGTGCTCATGCCATTTGCATAGGCGTTGCCCAGAACGATGGCGAAGATGGTCAGTGTCAGCCACCTTCTGAAAAGGCTGCCTGTGACTTCCCATCTGCTGACGCCGTTATCCAGCCTCTTGCGCATTGCAAGCGGGAATGCCGCTCCCATTGTGAAGAGGAAGAACGGGAACACAAGGTCCACCCAGGTGATGCCCGGAACATCCGGATTGAATGCGTATGTCGGTGGGGGAGTCTGGCAGTGGAACATCCATGCCGGAAGATCGGAATTATATCCGATGTTTGCGCAGAGGATCATCGCGAAGATCGTGATGCCTCTGAGTATGTCTATGGTAGCAATTCTCTTGCTTGGAGTCTGTGCTGTCATGTTATTTGGATATTGTCTTTGTATATACTCTTCCGAAACGGTCTGTCACGCGCACTTCAAGACACTTCGCTTCAGCGGAGATCGTGGCCTTGAACATGTTTTCTGTAGGCGCAGCATATACCCATGTCCTCTTGAGGCTTGAAGGATCCTTGTAAAGCTCTTTCGCAAGAGGGTCCTGGGCCTTGAACCTTTCCATGTCGCAGACCTTCACTCCGTCTTCGAAATATTCAACTTTCCACAATGGATCGAAGTCCCAGATATTCGCTACGATCTGTCCTGGGTATTCCTCGAGACCGGTGTAGACCTTCATCTGATAGTCCAGAGGATGTCCGCAGCCCTTGTATATCCATTTCATGTCGTTGCCGTCCATGTCGAAGATCTTGTAGCCTGCCGGTGCTCCGTCTATGCAGACTTCTCCGCACCACCATGCTCCGCAGAATCCCGCCACATTGATCTCAAAGATGTTCTCGCTGATCTGCTCGAAGTCGGCAGTGTGGCTGTGGCCTGAGAGTATGACGGTCTTGTATGGCTCAAGCATACTGTAGAATGCCGGCTTGTTGCAGAGGTTGTCGCCTATGATTCCATACTGGAATGCGTCACGGTCAGACTTGTCGTTTGTAGTCTGTATATGAAGCGAAACAACCACTCTGCTGCCCTGAGGGACATATGAGAGATCCCTCTCAAGCCATCTGAGCTGCCTCTCGTCAAGATATCCGATGTAGAAATAGTCGCGACCGACATAGAAGTTGTCGTTCATCACGATATAGTGGACATCGCCGACATTGAATGAATACCATGCAGGACCATACATGTCTTCGTAGTTCTTCATAGAGGTCTCGTATGAACGGCCCCAGTTGGTCATGTCGTGGTTTCCGATGACATATCTGTAATCGATGCCGGCCTTTGCCATGATGCTGTTGTATTCGGGATAGATGCTGTGGTCCCATCCTACGATGTCGCCAAGGCAGATGCCGAATGTGTAGTCGCCATCCATTCCTTTTACGAAGTCAGCCATGTCGTCAGCCTGCTTCGACAGGTCTGCAAGCTCGCTTCTCTCGCTTATCTGCGGGTCGGCAATCACGATGACATTGTGGTTGGTGTCGTCCTTGGAGTTCTTCTCCAGGACGAATTCGTACTTCTTTACGTCATCCTTGATTTCCTTGTAGAAAAGGGTCTTGCCGTCGAGTGTCGATGATACATATCCCGAAGGAGTGCTGATGAATACAAATCTGCTGTCCTCGTCAGTGGCCATCTTGAAACGGCCCTTGGCATCGGTCTGTACTGTGTTCAGCCCGTCAGAAACGACTACTCCTGCAACTCCCTTGCCTTCAGTGTCCTTGACGGTTCCCTTGATGTCCTTGGCGCATAGGCCGGTTGTGGCCATCGCTGCCAGAATGACTGTCGTCAGTGTTTTCTTAAACATTGTTGTCTTGTAGATTTCTCCACTCGCTTCGCTCGGTCGAAATGACAGAAAGTCTTTCCTGTTGCAATGACAGAAAGCCTGTCGGTCGAAATTTCATGTTGTCATCTCGAGCGAAGTCGAGAGATCTGTTACTTATACGCTTTTTCTTCCATCTTCCATCCTGTGAGCGTCGAGATGTATGGGATCATGCAGCTCGCCACCTTGATATGTCCCTGATAGTTAGGGTGCCAGCTTGCTCCAAGGTCGTCCTCAGAGTTGTGAGCATCCTTTGTCAATCCCATGTATGACACATTCTTCAAACCGCTCATCATGCAGGCATTGCGTATGTAGTCAAAACTGAACGGAGTAACGTTTGAAGCCATGCATAAGACAGGGATCTCCTCGCCATAGTTTGCCTTGATCTTCTTGAGCAGTTCTATGTAGCGTCCTGCAAATATGGTTTCGTGCGGCTGTCTTGCTGTTGAGAAGTCGTTAGTGCACAGATATATGACTACGATGTCCGGACGATATGGAGCCATGTCAGGATTCCAGTTGTACTCCTGTGACTCGTCAAATGTCTGGCTGTAGCGGTCCGGCATGTTGTACCCAGGGCGGTAATCGTCATAGTTTCTTGCTATTCCCTGTCCTGAATGACTTACAAGGTTGAAGTCAGCGCCGAAGTAACGTGAAGTGATGGCTGCATAAGTGAGGTTGCAGTTCTCGGTCTCGGCAAGGAACGGGTCGTTCTTGTCTCCGCTCTCTGTGCCGTATCCGCATGTGTATGAGTCTCCGATGAACTCGATGTGTCTCTCCTTGCGTCCCTGAGCCTGGAGCACTTCTCCCTCAGTGAGGAATTTGTGTACGGTGAAGCGGCCCTGCTCGCCCTCGGTCCTCTTCTGGAGGATCACTTCGTGCTCTCCCTTGCCGAGTCCCTCAGCAAGCACCACCAGAGTGTCGGCTGCGCCGACCATGAACACCTTGTCAGCCTTTGGGGACATCTCCTTGTCCACCCAGAGGTTGAACCAGCAGTTCTTTGTGTCGGAACACTTCATTGCGAGGTAAGGCCCGTTGAACTTCACTCTGAAGTATACTCCGCTCCAGTCGTAGCTTACTTCGTCACCGTTCACGAGTGTGCGTCCGGTGTACTCGATGCGGCTGTCAGAGGCCGGTGTCTCAATGATTTCCTTTGTTTTTTTCGCTGAAAGGTCAGCGGAAACGGCCAGTCCGAGGACTGCCATGAAAATGCAGAATGTCTTACGCATATTTAGATGATTTATATTGTCTTGTACTAAATAACAAAGGTACGCATAATTATTAAAATATTTTAATTTCTATTGTTTTTTATATGTTAAAACTTTAAATTTGATGAATAGTTTAACTGCATCATGAATATCAAGAGATTGTTTTCTGCTGCAGCCTTCGTGCTGACCGTTTTCAGTGGATCGGCATTGGCGCAGAATGTCGTCTATACGGATGCTTCCGGATTTCCTCTTTACGGAAAGATTTCGGATCAGACCAATGAAAGATATGAACGTCTTCCGTCATATCTGGAGGGAGTCAGCCGTGAACCGGTATGGTATCTCGGCCGTCATTCTGCCGGTCTGTTTATAAGATTCCGTTCCAATTCCACATCCATCCATGCCAGGTGGGAGTCGACTTTCAACAATACAATGACTCATATGACAGATACGGGCACTAAGGGCCTGGATCTTTATGCATTAGTTGACGGAGAGTGGCGTCATGTGTGCTCGGCGCAGCCTCAGGGCAAAAAGTCCGAGAGATGCATCATCGCCAATATGGATCCTGTCGAGCGGGAGTATATGCTTTATCTGTCATTGTACGACGGGGTCAAGTCTTTGGAAATCGGAGTGGACGAAGGCTCGATGCTGGATCTTCCTGCGGACGACAGGCCTTCCCGTGAAAAGCCTGTCGTCATGTATGGCACCAGCATCCTGCAAGGAGGCTGTGCAAACCGACCGGGAATGGCACATACGAATATCATAAGTCGTCGCCTTGACAGAGAGGTGATGAATCTGGGATTCAGCGGCAATGCACTGCTGGACATGGAGATAGCGGAGCTTATGGCTTCGGTTGAGGAACCTGGCCTGTATGTGCTTGATTATGTACCGAATGCCTCGGCAGAGGCCATAGACGAAGTCGGTGAGCAGTTCTTCCGGAAAATCCGTGATGCGCATCCAGATGTGCCGGTTATCTTCATAGAAGACGTGATCTTCCCTCACACCATATTTGATAACAAGATACTTGAAGAGGTTACAAAGAAGAACGAGGCTCAGGAGAGACTGTATAAGAAACTGAAGAAATCAGGAGAAAAAAGAATATATTATATTTCAGCGGAAGGGATGATAGGAGATGACGGCGAGGCGACCGTGGATGCAATTCATTTCACGGACCTTGGCGCCATGCGTTATGTCGATCATGTCCTTCCGGTAATTAAAAGAGCATTAAGATGAGAAAGTTTGCTTTGGCACTGATGAGTGCCGTTTTATGTGTCAGCTCATGTGTTGAAACAGAGCAGGTTGATGTCCTTATTGTAGGAGGAGGAGCCAGCGGCATTTCCGCCGGCATCCAGTGCGCCAGAATGGGAGTTCCGGCAATGATAGTTGAAGAGACTCCGTGGGTCGGAGGAATGCTGACCGCGGCTGGAGTAAGCTGCATAGACGGAAACTATAACCTCAGAAGCGGAATCTTCGGAGAGTTTGCTGACTCTCTTGCGCAGCGTTATGGCGGCTGGGAGGCGCTCAAGACAGGCTGGGTCAGCAATATCAACTTCGAGCCACAGGTGGGTCAGGAGATTCTGACCAATATGGCAGCAGGCTGCGAGAAGCTTGAGGTAAGGCGGGAGACTGTCATGCTGGATGTGACAAAGGAAGAAGACAAGTGGGTTGTTCTTTTCAAGCCGGCCGAAGGCAGGAAGTTCAAGGTCGAGGCGAATGTACTTATAGACGGAACAGAGCTTGGAGATGTGGCAAAGGCATGTGGTGTGGAATATAAGATCGGCATGGAGGCGGCTTCGGATACAGGCGAATCCATCGCTCCGGAGCAGGCGAATGCTGTGATACAGGACCTCACATTCGTGGCTATGCTCAAGGACTATGGCCCTGATGCCGATATGACTATAGAAAAGCCTGAAGGATATGATCCGGCTCCGTTTGCAAATTGTGCGGTCAATCCTATGAACACTGTTGCAGAGACCGGCCAGACTATATGGAGCCCGGAGATGATGATCACATACGGCAAGACTCCGAACGGAAAGTATATGATCAATTGGCCTATCTATGGCAATGACTTCTATGTCAATGTCATAGAGATGAACCGCGAGGAGAGGGAAGATGCGTATAGAGACGCGAAGAACTTTACTCTCTGCTTCCTCTATTTCATCCAGACCGAGCTTGGGATGAAGAATCTGGGACTAGCCGACGATGTATTTCCGACAGAGGACAAGCTTGCATTCATCCCTTATCACAGAGAGTCAAGGCGTATTGTGGGCGAGGCTTTCTTTACACTTGATGCTGCTGCGAAGCCGTTTGATTACAAGCATCATTACTATAAGACAGGTATAGCCGTAGGTGACTATGCTGTAGACCATCATCATTTCCGTCACCCTGACTGGAAAAATCTTCCTGACCTGCATTTCTACCCGATCCCGTCATTCAATGTGCCGATGGGAGTCCTGATACCTAAGCAGCGTGATGTGGAGAACCTCATCGTGGCAGAGAAGTCTGTCTCGGTTTCAAACCTCATCAACGGTGCGACAAGACTTCAGCCTGTGGTCATGCAGCTCGGCCAGGCGGCCGGCGCGATTGCCGCTCTGTCTCAGCTTGACGGCAGGACTGTAAGGAGAGTACCGGTGCGCAAAGTGCAGCTTGCTCTCCTCAAGGCCGGATGCTATATTATGCCATATCTTGACCTTCCAAAGGATCACAGACATTTCATCGCCCTCCAGAAGATAGGTGCGACAGGAATCCTTCGTGGCGAAGGCCGCAATGTCGGATGGGCAAACCAGACCTGGTTCCGCGCAGATGACCCGCTGATGATGGAAGACGTTCATCCTGAGGAATTTTACAACGGTCCTCTCGGACTTGGCAGCGGCCCTGTCAAGGTGGGGCAGCTTCTAGGCATAATCAGAGGCCTCGGGGCTCCGATACCTCCTGCGGCTGGGGAGTGGTGGAACAGTATCGGCCTGACTGATTATGATGAGAACCGCGTGGTGACCAGGCTTGAAGCTGCCGTGGTCATGGATTCATCCTTCGATCCTTTCTCGATGTTCAATGTGGACTTCAACGGTAATTTGAGATAATCCAAATTTTGCATAATTCGTATGCAATGATTATTTTTGTATGATTATGGTCTGCAATTATTAACTGATAACCGATATTCTATGAAATCAATCAAGACAATCATCGCAATGGCTTCAGCGGCATTTGCATTCTCGGCATGCTGCAACTGCAATTCAGTCGAGCCGGCAATCCCTCAGGACAAGGACATCGAGGCAAAGATCGAGAAGCTGCTCAAGGGCATGACGCTCGAGGAAAAGGCGGGTCAGATGACCCAGCTCAACGCCACAGCCGTTGCGCATGGCATCCAGATTACAGAAGCAGGAGAAGTAGCGCTCAGAGACTATAAGATTGGCTCAGTGCTCAATACACCTGGTGACATTGCTCAGACCCCTGAGAGATATAATGAATTCATTACAGAAATCAACCGCATCTCCATCGAAGCATGCGGAGTCCCTACACTCTACGGACTCGACCACATCCACGGAGTGACATATGTGGCAGGCGGTACGCTTTTCCCTCAGGAAGTCAACATCGCTGCAACATTCAACCGTGACCATGCATACAACATGGGTAAGGTGACAGCATACGAGAGCCGCGCAGCAAACGTTCCGTGGACATTCTCTCCTACAATGGACCTCGGACGCAACCCTGAATGGCCACGCATGTGGGAAAGCTTCGGCGAGGACACATATGTCAACGCGCAGATGGCTGTGGCAGAGGTCAAGGGTATGCAGGGTGATGACCCTAACCATGTAGGACCATATAACATCGCAGCATGTGCAAAGCATTTCATGGGATATGGTGTCCCTGTCACAGGACAGGACCGTACTCCTTCTTCGATCGCTGCATCTGAGCTTCGTGAGAAGCATTTCGAGCCGTTCAAGGAGGCTATGCAGGCAGGTGCCCTCACAATTATGGTCAACTCAGGCAGCAACAACGGAATACCTTTCCATTGCAATACAGAACTCCTCACAAAATGGGTAAAGGAGGAACTCAACTGGGATGGTATGATCGTGACAGATTGGGCTGACATCAACAACCTCTACACTCGTGAGCGTGTCGCTTCATCAAAGAAGGAGGCTGTGAAACTTGCCATCAATGCAGGTATTGACATGTCCATGGTTCCATATGACTGTGAGTTCACAGAAGACCTTATCTCGCTGGTAAAGGAAGGTGAAGTCCCTATGTCTCGCGTGGATGATGCCGTTCGCCGCATCCTCCGCGTGAAGTTCCGTCTCGGTCTGTTTGACCAGCCGAACACTCTTCTTGCCGACTATCCGGAATTCGGCGGCGAGGCTCATGCAAAGCTCGCTTACGAGGCTGCTGTCGAGTCTGAAGTACTCCTCAAGAACAACGGAATCCTTCCTCTCAAGAAGGATGTCAAGATCCTCGTGACAGGTCCTAACGCAAACTCTATGCGCACCCTCAATGGAGGTTGGTCATACACATGGCAGGGTCACGGCGCTTCAAGACCGGAGTTCACAGGCAAGTACAATACGATTTATGAGGCGATCTCTCAGAAGTTCAGCAATGTATCTTATGTACCGGGCGTAGAGTATGACCTCGATGGCACAAACTGGCAGTTCGACGAAGCGACAGGCATCAGAGAGGCTGTGGCCGCTGCCCGCAAGGCTGAGGTTATCATAGCCTGCGTAGGTGAGAATACATATTGCGAAACTCCGGGTAATGATGTCGATCTCAACCTTTCAGAGAATCAGAAGGATCTGGTTGCAGCTCTCGCAGCAACAGGAAGACCGATCATCCTCATCCTCAACGAGGGCCGTCCGCGCATCATCAACGACATCGAGCCTTATGCTTCAGCAGTTGTTGACGTGCTTCTTCCAGGTAACTACGGCGGCGATGCGCTTGCAGCCCTTCTCTGCGGAGAAGAAAACTTCAGCGCAAAGCTTCCGTTCACATATCCTAAATACACAAACAAGTTCGGCGTTTATGACTACAAGCCTGCTGAAAACCAGGGCACGATGGCCGGAACATACAATTACAATGCAGTAATGGATGTTCAGTGGCCGTTCGGACATGGACTGAGCTACACAAAGTTCGCTTATTCGAACATGACAGTGTCAGCTGCTGAATTCACTGCTGACGACGTGCTCAAGGTTACAGTTGACGTGACCAACACAGGTGAGGTTGCAGGAAAGGAGAGCGTCCTTCTCTTCTCTTCAGACCTTTATGCAAGTTCGACCCCTGATGTTCGTCGTCTGCGCGCATTCGACAAGGTCGAGCTCGCTCCGGGCGAGACAAAGACCGTCGAGCTTGAGGTTTCAGGCAAGGACCTTGCATTTGTGAACTACTATGGCAAGTGGACCATCGAGGAAGGCGACTTTATCCTTTCTATCGGTGACCTGAGCCAGCAGATCAAGTGCACGGAGACCATCCTCTGGGACGAGCCAAATATTGATTAACGATGCCAGGAATTTCACACAGAGGCGAGGAAATGCCCTCGTCACCTATCAGAAAACTCACTCCTCTTGCCAACGAAGCGAAGGCAAGGGGAGTGAAAGTCTATCAGTTGAACATCGGACAGCCGGACCTCCCGACTCCTCAGAAGGCGCTGGACGCTTTGCATAATGTGGGCAGGGATGTCCTGGAATACAGTCCGAGCCAAGGCTTCCTCTCGTTGAGAGAGAAGCTGGTGGATTATTACTCAAGGTATAATATCAATCTCACTGCGGATGACGTTATCGTGACAAGCGGAGGCTCTGAAGCGGTGCTTTTCGCCTTCCTCGCCTGTCTTAATCCGGGTGATGAGATCATAGTGCCAGAGCCGGCATATGCCAATTATATGGCGTTCGCCGTGTCCGCCGGTGCTGTAATCAAGAGTGTCACGTCTACGATAGAGACGGGATTCGCTCTGCCGTCTGTGGAGAAATTCGAGGAACTTATAACAGAAAGGACCAAGGCCATCCTGATCTGCAACCCAAACAATCCGACAGGATATCTTTACACCCGTGCGGAGATGAACAGAATCAGGGACCTTGTCAAGAAATATGACCTGTACCTCTTCTCTGACGAAGTGTATAGAGAGTTCATCTATACCGGTTCGCCGTACATCTCGGCATGCCATCTCGAAGGCATAGAGGAGAATGTCGTGCTTATTGATTCCGTATCAAAGAGATACTCCGAGTGTGGTATCAGGATCGGTGCCCTTGTCACAAAGAACACTGCGGTACGTGATGCCGTGATGAAGTTCTGTCAGGCCCGTCTGAGCCCTCCGCTTGTCGGACAGATCGTTGCGGAAGCATCGATTGAAGGAACGGAAGAATATGCAGCAGAGGTTTATGAAGAGTATGTCGAGCGTAGAAAATGCCTTGTTGATGGCCTCAACAGGATCCCGGGAGTATATTCTCCGATCCCTATGGGAGCGTTCTATACGGTTGCACGTCTCCCGGTGGATGATGCAGAGAAGTTCTGCGCATGGTGCCTGTCGGATTTCGACTATGAAGGAGAGACCGTGATGATGGCTCCGGCATGCGGTTTCTATTCGACCCCGGGAATGGGTCGCGACGAAGTCCGCATAGCCTATGTCCTCAAGAAAGCGGACCTGCAGAGAGCTATATTCATACTTGAAAAAGCGTTGGAGGCTTACAACTCCAGAGGATGATATGAACACTCATGTGGTGATAATGGCCGGCGGCATCGGGAGCCGGTTCTGGCCGATGAGCACGACCGAGCTGCCGAAGCAGTTCGTCGATGTGATGGGAGTCGGAAGGACAATGATACAGATGACTGTAGACCGTCTCCGTCCGTTATGCCCTATGGAGAACTTCTGGGTCGTCACCGGCGAGAAGTATGCATCTTTGGTCAGGGAACAGCTCCCTGATCTCCCTGTGGATCATATTCTTGAAGAGCCGGCGGCGAGGAATACGGCGCCGTGCATAGCATATGCATGCTGGAAGATCCGTCGCACGGATCCGGATGCAAACATCGTCGTGACTCCTTCTGACGCTCTTGTGATTGATGTCGCGGAATACAGAAGAGTAATATCTGCAGCCTTGTCATTCACGGCAGACAAGTCAACGATCGTGACTGTCGGCATCTGCCCGACAAGACCTGAAACAGGGTATGGATATATAAAGGAAGGGCCTGTCGAGGACGGAGAGATATGCAAAGTCGAGTCGTTCCGAGAGAAACCTTCCAAGGAAGTCGCCCAGCAGTATCTGGACGAAGGGACCTACTTGTGGAATGCCGGCATATTCGTCTGGAATGTAGATACCATTCACGAAGCGATACATCGCCATTCTCCGTCCCTTGCGGCAATCATGGACGAAATGTCCAATGCCTTTGGCACTTCTGATGAAAAGGACGAGATTGCCAGACTGTTTCCGACATGTGAGAAGATTTCCATCGACTATGCCGTGATGGAGAAAGCGGACAATATATATACTCTTCCTGCAGAGTTCGGTTGGAGTGACCTTGGTACATGGGGCTCTCTATGGACTTTGAAGGAAAAGTCTGACGAAGGCAATGCAATCGTAGGAGAGGATGTGCGGATGATTGACAGCACCGACTGCATCGTCCATGTACCTGGCTTGTCAAAAGTCGTGATACAGGGTCTTGATGGCTATATAGTGTCGCAGCATGGCGACAGATTGCTCATATGCCGTAAGGACCACGAACAGAAGATTACAGAATATATTAAATAATGGCAGACAATTATCTCGAAAAGAAAATGGAGGAACTCCAGGCCCGCAAGGCCAAGGAACAGCGCGCGAGGCAGATAGCCTGGAAGAAGCGCATGGATGCCTACCGCAAGAAACTTGAAGATTCAAAAAAAGCAGTCAGTGATTAACTGACTGCTTTTTTAATGTCTTAGAGAGCTGGACCGGCTGCTACGAGAGCCTTGCCGAGGTCGTTTCCAGTGAACTTGTTGAAGTTCTTGATGAAACGAGCTGCGAGATCCTTTGCCTTCTCCTCCCACTCGCATGCGCAAGCGTAAGTGTCGCGTGGGTCGAGGATAGCCGGATCAACACCAGGGAGTTCTGTAGGAACTGTGAAGTTGAAGTAAGGGATCTGCTTTGTAGGAGCCTTGTCGATAGAACCGTCGAGGATAGCGTCGATGATTCCTCTTGTATCCTTGATAGAGATACGCTTTCCTGTACCGTTCCATCCTGTGTTCACGAGGTATGCCTTGGCACCAACCTTCTCCATTCTCTTTACGAGCTCCTCACCATACTTGGTTGGGTGGAGTGAAAGGAATGCTGCACCGAAGCAAGCTGAGAATGTAGGAGTTGGCTCAGTGATGCCGCGCTCTGTACCTGCGAGCTTTGCAGTAAATCCTGAAAGGAAGTAGTACTGAGTCTGCTCTGGAGTGAGGATAGATACTGGAGGGAGAACTCCGAATGCGTCAGCTGAAAGGAAGATCACCTGCTGTGCGTGAGGACCCTTTGAAGGAACAGCGATGTTGTCGATGTGGTTGATAGGGTAAGAAACGCGAGTGTTCTCAGTCACGCTCTTGTCAGCGAAGTCGATCTTGCCGTTTGCGTCTACGGTTACGTTCTCGAGGAGAGCGTTGCGGCGGATAGCCTTGTAGATGTCTGGCTCAGAAACAGGGTCGAGGTTGATGACCTTGGCGTAGCATCCGCCCTCATAGTTGAATACGCCCCTGTCATCCCAACCGTGCTCGTCGTCACCGATGAGGAGACGCTTAGGGTCAGTAGAAAGGGTGGTCTTACCTGTACCTGAAAGACCGAAGAAGATAGCTGTGCTTGTACCCTCCATGTTGGTGTTTGCAGAACAGTGCATTGAAGCGATGCCCCTGAGCGGGTTGTAGTAGTTCATGAGTGAGAAGATACCCTTCTTCATCTCACCGCCATACCATGTGTTGAGGATGACCTGCTCGCTGGTCTTTAGGTTGAATACAGTTGCAGTCTCTGAGTTGAGGCCGAGCTCCTTGTAGTTGTCAACCTTTGCCTTTGCTGCGTTGAAAGATACGAAGTCAGGCTCGCCGTAGTTTGCAAGTTCCTCAGCTGTAGGGCGGATGAACATGTTTGTAACGAAGTGTGCCTGCCATGCAACCTCCATGATGAAACGTACCTTAAGACGTGTAGCCTCGTTGGTACCGCAGAATGTGTCTACAACATAGAGCTTCTTTGCTGTGTTGAGCTGCTTGATGGCCTTTGCGCGGAGGTCAGCCCATGCTTCTTCAGAGCAAGGCTTGTTGTCGTTCTTGTACTCCTCTGATGTCCACCATACAGTGTCCTTGCTGGCCTCGTTCATTACGAAGAACTTATCCTTAGGAGAACGTCCTGTGTAGATACCTGTCATTACGTTGATGGTATCAAGCTCTGTAAGCTGGCCTTTCTCGTATCCCTCGAGGCTTGGATCGGTCTCCTCAGCGAAGAGAACCTCATAAGACGGGTTGTGAAGGATTTCCTTCACGTCGGTAATACCGTACTTGGTCAAATCAATTGTGCTCATAATTTTTTGTAAAAATATTTAAGGTTTAACTAATTCGTTTATATCCGTGCAAAATTAAACTTTTTTTATCATTTGACAAGCAGTGTCGTTGATAAAATCATTACATTTGTTGCACAATACATGCCTTCTCTTTCGAGAAAGACAAAAAGGACAGGAAATGAGCGGAAACGGAACCAGCAGGGCACTTGAGGTCCTGAAGGAATATTGGGGTCACGACTCCTTCCGGCCAAAGCAGGAGGACATCGTCCGGACTGCGTTGGAAGGGAGGGACGTGCTTGCCATTCTGCCCACCGGAGGCGGAAAGTCAGTATGCTTTCAGGTGCCTGCGATGATCCGTCCCGGCATAGCCATAGTGGTGACTCCTCTGATCGCTCTTATGAAGGACCAGGTGCAGAATCTGACAGACAGAGGCATAAGGGCACTTTGCATACATGCTGGTATGGGGCGCAGGGAAGTGGATACTGTCCTCAATAATGCCCTATATGGCGATTTCAAGTTCCTGTATGTGTCTCCTGAGCGTCTGGGTACAAGGCTTTTCCAAAGTTATGTGCAGGAGATGGATGTCAGTTATGTCGTTGTAGATGAGGCACATTGCATTTCCCAATGGGGATATGACTTCAGACCTGATTACCTGCAGATCGGCAATCTCAGGGATATGATCGATGCTCCAGTCATAGCGCTTACAGCGACAGCGACACCGGAGGTGGCGGAGGACATAATGGAGCGCCTCCGATTCAAGGACGGATGTCTCATAAAGAGCGGCTTCGAGCGTCCGAACCTTTCTTATATAGTCCGAAGGACGGAGGACAAGCTGGGACAGCTGTTGAATATCTGTAATTCTGTCCAGGGTACTGGAATAGTGTATGTACGCAGCCGGAAGAAGACAGAAGAACTTGCAGCCTTTCTGTCGTCAAACGGTGTGTCTGCTTCTTTCTATCATGCCGGACTTGGTGCATTGACGCGCTCTGAAAGGCAGGTGGCATGGAAGGAAGACCGCATCCGCGTGATGGTGTGCACCAATGCATTCGGAATGGGTATTGACAAGCCTGATGTTCGCTTTGTCGTGCATTTCGATGTACCGGACGGCCCTGAGGCGTATTTCCAGGAGGCCGGCAGAGGAGGCCGCGACGGCAGGCGCAGCTTTGCTGTGACGTTGTGGAACAGCTCAGACACAAAGCGTCTGCGCCAGCTGGCGACCGTTTCATTCCCTTCTCTTGAATACGTCGAGGATATCTATCACAAGGTACATATATTCTATGACATCCCGTATGATGCCGGAGTCGGCAGGCAGCTGAAGTTCGATCTTGACGAGTTCTGCCGGCATTTCAAGCTCCAGCGTTCTTCTGCTTATTATGCAATCATGTATATAGACAGGACAGGGCATTGGACAATGTCAGAAGATGTCGACATATCAACGAAGATACAGATAGCAGTGGATCGTAATGATCTGTATGATGTCGAGTTCCCTGACCACAGGATGCCTCAGCTCCTTGAGATTCTGATGAGAAAGTACACAGGTGTCTTCTCATATCCTGTTCCGATCGACGAGGATTATGTGGCCTCGCAGATCGGCGTGCCTGTGCCTATGCTCCGACAGCTTCTGTATAAGATGTCTCTGGAGCATGCGATAAGATATGTGCCGGCCGACCATGCGACGGTGATATTCCTGCACCACGACCGTCTGCGTCCGAAGAATGTAAACCTTGACCCGAAGCGTTATGCGATGCTCAAGGAATCATGCGTGGGAAGGATTCAGAAGATGATAGATTATATAAGTGAGGATGCCGTATGCCGCAGCAGATATCTGCTTGAATATTTTGGCCAGGCCGAAAGCGAAGACTGTGGTACATGCGATGTCTGCAGATCAAAGTCAAAGGCCGCGAAATATGAAGATCCCGCAGCCTTGATGTCTTCATTCATCAATGATGAAATGTCTGGAAGATATGCCATAGATGATGTCCTGTGCCGCTTTTCGTCTCCAGATAAACTGGCTCCGGAAGCTTGCGTCGCAATCCTTCGCCGCCTCATCGACGAAGGCAAAGTCCCTGCTCCTGTTCAATGACAAGTCCGTCATATGCCGGGAGGGTGTTTTCCGGGAGTTCAGATGCCAGTTCTGTGTATACAGGTAGCTGGTGGGAGAGGTGAGTGAGCCATGTGTGTTTCGCTCTGACTTTCTCAGCGACCGCAAGGGCTCCTTCAAGTGAGAAGTGGGATATGTGCCTTCCTCTTCTGACGCAGTTTATGACGAAGTGCTCCAGCCCCTTGAGCTTCTCAAATTCCTCTTCCGGAATGTGGTTCATGTCCGTGCAGTATGCGATGTTTCCGAACCGGAATCCCAGCACCGGCAGCTTGTAGTGTCTGCCGCGTATCGGAATTATCTTTACTCCATTGATTTCAAACGGATTCTCGTCGATTGTATGAACTCTCCATTCCGGCGCCCCGGGATATTTGTTTTCTGCGAATGCATAAGAATATTCCATCCGAAGTGAGTCTTCTACATATTTTTCGCAGTATATTTCTGTCGCCTTCTTTTCAAGGTAGTTGAACGCACGGATGTCATCAAGACCTCCTGTGTGGTCTTTGTGATTGTGAGTCAGCAGTATAGCGTCAAGGTGGGAGACGTTTTCTCTCAGCATCTGCTGTCTGAAATCGGGGCCGGCATCCACAAGGATTGCAAGTCCTTCATACTCAACCAGGACGCTTGCGCGCAGCCTCTTGTCGCGCGCGTCAGCGCTGCGGCATACCTCGCATCCGCATCCTATCATAGGCACTCCCTGGGATGTGCCGGTGCCAAGAAATGTCAGTTTCGTTTTGCTCATTCACTTGTTTTTAGATCCTCACGTCGCTTCGCTCCTCAGGATGACAATATGTCGCTTCGCTCCTCAGGATGACAATATGTCGCTTCGTTCCTCAGGATGACAATAAGGTCAGATGACTATGTCTACGATTTTACCTATCAGTTCGGGGTCGTATGGTCGTGATACTCTTATGTAGTTGCCGGTGTATCCTTCCATCATGCCGTTTTTGTCAGTGCTTTCAAAAAGGACCTTTTCTGTGACTCCCTTGTTTGCATCCAGAAATTCCTGATTCAGAGCTGCGCTCAGCTCTTCCAACTTCTGAACCCTCTGAGTCTTGATGCTGTCCTGCACCTGGTCTTTCCTCTCTGCGGCAGGGGTGCCTTCGCGACGTGAATACGGGAATATGTGTATGAATGCCGGCTTCACGACATTTTTCAGGAAGTCGTATGTCTCCATGAAAAGCTCGTCAGTTTCTCCCGGAAATCCCACAATGACGTCGATTCCGAAGAACACTTTCGGACCTCCCTCAGTTTCGGTTTTCTCTCTGATATACTGTATCTTATGAGCGAAGGCGGCAGTGTCGTATCTGCGGCCCATCTCCTTGAGTATGGTGTCGCATCCGGACTGGAGAGGTATGTGATAGTGGGGGAGAAACTTTGTTCCGGTCACTATCCAGTCTATCATCTCTTCTGTCAGGAGGTTCGGCTCTATGGAGGAAATGCGGTATCTTTCGATGCCTTCCACTTCATTGAGCTGCTTTATGAGCTCGAAGAATGTCTCTCCTGTTGACTTGCCGAAGTCTCCGGTGTTTACGCCGGTAAGGACGATCTCCTTGATGCCTTCTGCTGCAATCGCCTCCGCCTGAGGAATTATGTCGGCAATAGGTATGTTCCTGCTTTCTCCACGTGCGTAAGGCACTGTGCAGTAGTGACATTTGTAGTCGCATCCGTCCTGTACCTTGAGGAACGAACGTGTCCTTTCACCGCTTGAATATGCCGGAAAGAACGTGCTGAGGTCGTGTCCGCAACAATCGATCCCGGATGTGTTCTGTATGATATATGGTACGACCATGCTTTTCTCGGTCGCTCCGAACACGCGTACGACGCCTTCGATTGCCTCGTAGTCTGCTCGTCTGAGCTGTGCCGAACAGCCGGTCACGTATATCTTTGCATGAGGGTTCTGTCTGTGGAGCTTCCTTATTATGTTGCGGCTCTTCTTGTCGGAATGCTCGGTGACGGTGCAGGTGTTCACAATGAAGACATCTGCTCCCTTGCTCCAAGGCACAGCCTCAAATCCTGACTTGGCAAGCTCCCTCTCATAAGTGGAAGTCTCAGCATAATTCAGCTTGCATCCCAATGTAATATATGCTATCTTCAGATTCATCAGTATTTTGTTCTGTTGTTCAGAAGGTGTCTGTTGAAAACCATGGCCGCCCGTGGCCTTGTGAACGGCAGGGGCCCGCCGCGAAGCGGTGGGAGGGATTTAGTTTTCAACAGGCACCTTCTGAACACTATGCATAGTAATTCTGGACCACTGGACGACTCCGCTGACCGGCGGTCTCTTCTTTGATACCCTGACAGAGAAAGACGTGAACTGCGGGAACTTCTCCTCCAATGCCTTGACGATCCTTCCCGCCACATGCTCCAGCAGATCAAACGACTTAGACATTTCCTCCTTTATGACATCGTATATTTCTGCATAATTCACAGCATCATTCAGGTTGTCGCTTTCTGCAGCGGCAGACATGTCCATCTCTCCGCGGAAGTCCACGACAAAGTCGTTACCGACTGCCTTCTCGCGCTCCAGGCATCCGTGGTATGCCCTGAATTCCATGCCTTCCAGTTCTATTGTTCCTATGTTTTTAGATTTCTCCATTCGCTTCGCTCAGTCGAAATGACAGTGTTCAAATATTTAGTCGAAATGACAGTGTTCAAATATTTAGTCGAAATGACAGTGTTGATAGTTCGTTCAAATGGCAGTCTTATGCCAATATCAGGAATACACATGGCCTTTTGCCTATGGTCAGGCCTTCCTTTTTCCATTCGGATACCTTCTTTGTCTTGATGTATGCGTCAGGCATTGTTATGTTAGCGGCCACGCATACCCTTGTAGAGGCGTTGCATACAGCGAGAATGTCCGCAAACAACGAATCGTTCCTGTATGGCGTTTCGATAAGGATCTGAGTCTGCTTCAACTGGCCTGAAACCTTCTCAAGTGTGCGTAGTCTGCTTCGACGTTCTTCGGTCTTTGCCGGTATATATCCGCAGAATGCAAAAGACTGACCATTCAGTCCTGATGCCATCAGCGCCAGCATCAGCGAAGACGGACCGACCGCCGGAACCACCTCAATCCCGTGTCTGTGCGCCAGAGCGACAAGTTGTGCTCCCGGATCAGCTACAGCCGGTAATCCCGCTTCCGAAATCAGCGCTACATCTCCTGCCTCGAAAAGCTTCAGATATCCTTCGATAGTAGCCTGGTCCGTGTGCTCGTTGAGTTCGAAAAACTGGAGTTCTCCGATCTTGCCTTTCAGCCCTGCACGCGAAAGGTAACGCCTTGCTGTCCTGACTTCCTCTACGACGAAGGTCTTGAAACCTTCAAGCGAAGCCAGCACCGGTGCGGGGATTACCTCCGCAGGATCATTCTCCCCGAGAGGGGACGGTATCAGAAACAGTTTTCCCATGTCATTCAGTTATCTTTATGGTGACCTTCTCTCCATCGATCATGGCCTGTTCCTCAAGCCTCTTCGCCTCCTGCCTCTTCTTCTTGCTTGAGAACATGTTCTTGAAGAACTGTCCAAGACTGTTGAATTCGGTCTGGTAGGTGAGACCTACGCCGTTTCTCTGAGAGTTGTCAAGGTAATTCGTATATGTGTCTGCTGAGTGTGAGAACAGGTTCAGACGGAACGCTCCGGACCTGTCGAGCTTGATTTCGATGTCCAGGTCGCCGACAACGTCGGTCTGTCCTCCCGAACTGTATTGCTTGTTGCCTACGCTTCCGTTCACCACAACCCTGTTGTTGAACATCTGGGTTGATACCGCCACGTCAAACACGTCGTTGCCCTTCTCGTTAGGCTGGTAGTTCAATCCCAGGTCGACAGGAATGTTCAGTTTCTGCAATATGTTGCTGAGCTGGTTGGACATGAGCTCGGCGACATTTGAGTATAGCATGGTCGAGTTGTTGAAGATGCCGGACTGCTCATCTGGGAGGAAACTGTTTGACAGAAGTATTGACAGGAACTGCTTCTGGACTTTGTCCTCCGTACTGAGCGCACTCTCCACTCGAGATTTGATCGTAGGGTCAAGCTCCGGAATCTCGATCGAGAATCCAAGGCGAGGGTTGGCCAGCTTGTCTGTGATGCTGATGCCACATTCCACTGTTCTTCTGTTTGCGACTGATGTCGTGTCTGAGATCAGCGTCGAGAGTGATGCCTTTGTCTTGTATAGGGCATCGATGTCAAGAGATGTCTCCATGAGGTCTCCGTTGAATGTCACAGAACTGCCGTCCTGAATCTCGAAATCCCTGTTTACAAGACCCAGTGCCACGAATTTGTAGTTTCCTCCGGTCAAGGTATAGTCTCCGTTGATGGTGAACATATCCTCGTTCGCGACAAGCTCAAGCGTTCCGTTTCCTCGTCCGGAAATCATATGGCCGGATGCCTTGTCGATCTCCACGAATGCCGTAACGTCCGGATTGGCATTGATATGCAGGTTTACGAGGAAGTCGTTTGCCGAGGTGCTCTTGTTATTCATTCTGCTGATCATCACCTCGTATGGGTCAATGAACACTTCCTGCTCTATTTCCGTGAATTTCAGCAGGTCAGAGCTTCCGGAAGTCGTAGTTGAAGCAATCGGAATATGCAGTTCTCCTGTCTTTGCTGTCACAGCATCGACATTGAGGACGAGCGAACTTATCGGGCCGGTTATGGATACGTTGCCTGTGGCGAACACATTGCCATAAAAATATTCGCTCTGCTTCTCGTTCAGGTCGATACCTTCTATTTCGTTGACCTTGATCCTTGTGTCGAAATGGATGTCCTTGAAATTATTCCAGTTTATGCTTCCTCCTACTGTACCTGCTCCGGTGTATCTGTCCCTGACTTTCAGGTCGTCAAAATAGACTCCGGTCTGGTCCAGATGGAATGTTCCGTCAGCATGATAGGGCACATTTGTATATGCGATTCTCAGCATTCCGTCATCCAGTCTTGTGCCGTTGCTGCTGATCTCGAAGGCATTCAAAGGACCGTCTATGCTTACCTCACCGGATATGAATCCTTCCATATCGCTGAAAATCTCCTTGAGGACTGGTTCTACATATCCGACGTCCAGTCTGTTCAGCTTTGCTGTCGCCTCGATTGATTTTGTCTTAGGGGACAGCTTGCCGGCAGCCTCGATGTTGCATGTGCCATTGAGCTCATTCTTTACATTGATGTCGAACCTCTCAAAGTCCTCGTCCCATTTGCTTGCCAATGTGACTATTCCCAACGGCTTACCGGCAAGATATGTAGAGTCGCACAGGATGTCAGCAAGCAGTCCCTTTGACTCCCGAGGCGAGGTGAGCTGAGCACTTCCGGTGACAGCACCCTTTAGGCCGAAGTCGCTGCCAAGGAGAGGATTGATGACGGAGATGTCAAATCTGTTGAGGTTTAGCGTGAGAGTGTCCTTGCGTGTCTTGGAAACCCTGCCTGATATGTCTATGCTCTGTCCGTCGCTTAGGAATTCGACAGAAGTGACATCCACACCGTCTCTGTCTACCTTCATGTGTGACGGCTGTATGCGCCATTCCCTTGAGTTCAGATAGATCATTGACGGGAGTATGTTGACGTCGAGATTCAGACCGTCCGACCCTCTTGCCAGGTCTCCGTGAACAAAGAACTCGCCCCTGTTTTCCAGCTCGCTCTGATTGTCGTATGTGTATCCAAGTCCTATGTGGTTGTCATCAGCAAGGATACGCAGACTGTTGTCATACAGCTGCAGCGATGCAATTTCCATGGCCCCTCCACGCAGCTCTCCGCTGAAACTGTCATCGTTGTTGTTGAAGTCAAGCGTAAGGTCTCTGATATATTGAGTGCCAAAGGCGATTCGTTGAGATGTAAGGTTTCCGGAGAGTCTGCCCCTGTCATTTATCCTTGTGCTCAATGTCGTGTTTTTTGCTATATACATTCCCGGCAACGCAAAGTCCAGCACGCTCTGCATGTTGGCAAAGTCGAAGTCCAGGCTGTATCTGTTGCCGTTCCATTCATATGAAGCGTCTGTGAAAAGCGCTGGGATCTCTCTCCTGAGGGTGATGTTCCCGAGGTCTTTGATGAAGTCGGTGACTGGAGCTGTTCCCGTGTAAGTTCCGTTTGCGAATTCTGACTTCAGCCACATCCTATAGGTGTCGTTCCTGTTTACGGAAGTGAGCTTGACTTCTCCTATATCAGACTTGCCCTTGGCATTTTCAAGAATGATGTTGCCTATGCTGATGTCTCCGTAGATGTCTCCCTTACTGGTCCTTCTGAAGTCTGCCGATGTCCTCAGGCTGATCTCGGACTTGCCTCTCTTGTCTATGTTCATGGCGTTGAGGTCAGCATGGCCTACTATGGCATAGAACTTATAGATGGTGTTGCTTGTTCTTGGGGAGAGGCCGAAACGTCCGTGGAACATAAAGCTCAGGTTAGGGTCGTTGCAGGTGATCCTTCCGTCAAAGCCGTCCTTCGAAAGGTCTCCGTCGCCGGAAATCTGAGTGTAGTCATATCCGTATATGTGCATCCTGTCTACATTGAGAGAGTCGATCACTGCGCTCATAGGAATGCCATCCTCCGGCAGCTTGACGTCTGCGATGGCTATCAGCGATGTCTCTCCGACGAGGTCCGTGCCGATCACCTTGCCGACATTCAGGTTGTCAGTCCTTATTGTTCCGGAAATTCCTATCTGCTTTCCTTCTGTCAGGATGTCCTGCAGGGTTATGTCACTCTGGAGCCCTCCAATGGCAGATTTGATGTCGGCGTCTACATTCATGTGATTGAGCAGGCCGTGTGCGTGTGCGGTCAGCTTGAAGGAAGTGCCGGGAGCGAACTTCGAGAGATCGAGTTCGCCCTCTTTCATCCATTCGCTTACAAATGTGCCAAGTCCTTTGCTCGTGAGTGAGAAGTCCTTGACCCTGGCATCTATGACTGTTCTTTCGATTTCAGGAATGCCTTTCATCCTTCCGTTGATGATGCCGGCAAAGCCACCTGCTTCCGATGATACATTCATGTCTTCCACAAAGAAATCATCGACTGTGCCGAAGAACTTTCCCGACTTGACGTTTACCCTGAGTCTGTTACCTTCCAGTTGCGGGGCAAAGAATTCTATAGTCCTGAAATCTACGATGCTCTGATGTATTTCTGCATCCATCCTCACCAGGGCGATGTAGTCATTGAAAGATTCTATGTCGGCATAGCTCATCATGTAGAGCGGAATGTCTATATCAGACCACGGGTCCTTGAGCTTCAGGTCTTCCACTATGGTCTTTCCATTTCCGACTGTCGCTTTTCCTGTGAGACTATGGCATATGAATCCGGCCTTTTCGGAGAATGCCAGCTTGTCGACTTCTCCTGACATGATGCCTCCCTTGAACTGTAGTTCTCTGGCCTCCAGTTCACTGATGTCGATGTCAAGATCGTTCCAGCTGATACCTCCGTAGTAAGGTGTCTTGTCGGAAGAATAGTTCTTCATCCTGAAAGTGAACTTCTCTATGACGACTCTTTTCAGGTGGAACAGCTCCTTGTCGCTCTTCTTCTTCTCTTTGTCCTTTGATTTGGTAAGGCGGAAGATTCTTGAAAGATTGTCAGTCTTTCCGTCGTCGTCCGTAAGGCAGTCTTCCAACACAAGATTCATCTCGGCATCTGTGATTTTTGCCTTGTCGAAATGCAGTCCCTCGTGGCCGGTCAGACTTTTGAGGGTCATGTTTACGATTATGTAATGAGCGCGGAAGAATGTGTCAACCTGTATGGCGGTGGAGTCGGTCGGGTCATGGCATGGCTCCTTGTCAGTTATCATTACATTCTTGAGCACGAGAGTGGTAAACGGCTTGAAGTGTATCCTCTCGAAAGTGATGTTGCCGTTGATCTTGTCGCTCAGCACCTCCACGACCTTGTCGGCAACGCGAGTCTGTACGGCAGGCGTCTGGACCGCAAGGACCAGAGCCAGTACGACAGATGTGACTGCGACCAGGATAAGCCAGATTATTTTCAGTGCCTGCTTGATAACTGTAAAGGTTTTATTTCTCCAACTTGCAAAAATAGTAAAAATATCGGATAAAATCCGTATTTTTGCCACCGGATATGCAAAGCATATAATATGCCGACAGTATCTCGAGCGACCGGCCCGATTGTCATTTCGATTGACCATAGGGAGTCGAGAGAACTGAATAACGAAAATTAAACCGAATATGGCAGACATAATACTAGGAATCGAATCATCATGCGACGACACCTCAGCTGCAGTCATCAAGGACGGTTATCTTCTGTCCAATGTGCTGGCCAGCCAGGATGTCCACAAAGCATATGGAGGAGTGATCCCGGAACTTGCTTCAAGAGCACATCAACTGAATATCGTTCCCGTTGTAAGTGAGGCGATTACGCGTGCCGGAATCAAGGCTTCCGATATAACGGCAATTGCATTTACACGAGGTCCCGGACTGCTTGGCTCCCTTCTGGTGGGAACGTCTTTCGCAAAGGGGCTCGCCATGGCTCTTGACAAGCCTCTGGTTGAGGTCAATCATCTTCAGGGCCATATACTGGCGAATTTCATCAAGCAGTATGACAGCGAAAACCGTCAGCCTGAATTCCCATATCTGTGTCTGCTCGTCTCTGGAGGCAATTCGCAGATTGTCCGTGTAAACAGCCCTCTTGAATATGAAATACTGGGTCAGACTATCGACGATGCTGTAGGAGAGGCATTTGACAAATGTTCAAAGATGATGGGACTCGGATATCCCGGCGGACCGATAGTGGACCGTCTTGCCAAAGAGGGAGACCCATTGAAATATAAGTTCGCCAAACCGCACATACCGGGATTTGACTACAGCTTCAGTGGCATAAAGACTTCGCTTCTTTACTTTGTCCGTGACCAGATGGCCATAGATCCTGAATTCATGGAGAAAAACAAGGCAGACATATGCGCAAGCTTCCAGAAGGCTCTCATAGACATCCTTATGGACAAACTGATAAAGGCAGCCAAGCATACCGGTATAAAACAGATCACCATCGGTGGCGGCGTGTCGGCCAACAGCGGATTGCGCGCCCGTATCGAAGAGGAGGGACGCAAGCGCGGTTGGACGACATTCCTTCCGGAGTTCAAGTTCACCACCGACAATGCCGCGATGATAGCCATCGCCGGATGGTACCATTACCAGAACGGCGAGCGCGCCTCCCTTGACGTAGCACCAGTATCCCGCCTCGCCGAATTCTGATTCTGTCATCGCCATTGTCATTTCGAGCGAAGTCGAGAAATCTAAAACACTAACAATGAAAGAAATAGAAATAACCTGCAAGCTAGGCAAAGAACTCACAGCAGACGAAATCCAGACAGCCGCGGTAAAGGCCCTCGGAGTATCTCCGAAGATCAGGCAGCAGCTCAAATACAGGATAGTCCGCCGTTCCATAGATGCCCGCAACGACATATTGTACCGCTACAAGGTGGAAGTGTATAGACCTGAGGAAATCATGGCAGAATATGTCCTTGAGGAATATAAGGACGTGTCGTCTGCAGAGCCGGTAATCATCATTGGAGCAGGCCCGGCAGGAATGTTTGCAGCACTGAGACTCCTGATGAAAGGCCTCAAGCCTGTGATACTGGAACGTGGAAAGGATGTTCACCAGCGTAAATTCGATATGGCCAAGCTCTCGACAGAAGGAGTTGTCGACAATGACTCGAACTATTGCTTCGGCGAAGGCGGCGCAGGTACATTCTCAGATGGAAAGCTCTATACCCGTTCATCAAAGAGGGGAGACATACGCGAAGTCCTCCATCAGCTTGTGCGTTTCGGAGCAGATCCTTCGATTCTTATCGATGCGCATCCACATATCGGCAGCGACAAGCTTCCGATTGTAGTGGAGAACATCCGCAAGTGCATCATTGAGCATGGAGGAGAGTATCATTTCAATTCGCGGGTTACCGATATTACCAGGCGTCCGGACGGCCAGTTTGACGTTGAGGTCAACGGCGCTTCTGTCATTTCGAGCGTAGCCGAGAAATCTCTTTACACATCACGTAAGGTAATCCTTGCCACAGGCCACTCCGCGCGCGATATCTACGAGATGTTCGACCGCAAGGGATGGGCCATACAGGCTAAGGGATTTGCCCTCGGAGTTCGCGTGGAGCATCCTCAGTCCCTGATCAACAAGATCCAGTATCATGGGAAGTATCAGCCATACATGCCGACTGCCGAGTACTCTTTCGTGACCCAGGTCCTTGACAGGGGAGTATTCTCGTTCTGCATGTGTCCGGGCGGAATCCTTGTACCTGCAGCGACAGCTTCAGGTGAACTCGTGCTCAATGGTATGTCAAATTCACAGCGCAACTCCAAGTGGGCAAATTCCGGAGTCGTGGTCCAGATCGAACCGGAAGATTTTCCTGACTATGCACAGTACGGTCCTCTTGCCCTCCTTCAGTTCCAGAAGGATATCGAAAGGAAGATGTTCGAATATACCGGCTCATTGAAAGCTCCTGCGCAGAGAATGATGGACTTCTGCCGCCGCATACCTTCAAGCGGCCTTCCGCAGACTTCATATCATCCGGGAGCAGTCAACGCCCCGCTTCACGAAATGCTCCCAGAGCATGTCTCCCTGAGGTTGAAATACGCTTTCCCTGAAATCGGAAACAAGAAGATGCACGGTTACTATACCAACGACGCCCTCCTTCTTGGAGTCGAGTCCCGCACATCATCTCCGGTCCGCATCCCTCGCGATCCGGAAACCCTTGAACATATAGAAATCGCCGGCCTCTACCCATGCGGAGAGGGCGCGGGCTACGCCGGAGGCATCGTATCCTCAGCCCTCGACGGCATCAACTGCGCCGCAAAAATATAGCCATTGCGCTTGGCGCTTAAGTAATTGAGTGTCAGTGTTTTATGAAAAGCTCGTGCCGCCAAAGGGGAGCACGAAGAATGTGTAATTAGTTGAATGATAGATGTTTATGCGCCAGGTTATTTTGCTGATGGCATCTTTATTTGGGTGCGTGTGCCTTTGCGCACAGGACAGGACCCTCAGGGTGGATTATATCTTTTCCGGTACGGACAAGTCTGTCGAGATTTCTCTTGATGAGATGTCTTGCTTTGACAGATGGGCAGGGCGCCGCGGCAATCTTGACGAGGTGCCGGTGCGTGGCAACGGGCAGATCTTTTTGACGGATGATGCGAGCGGGGAGGTGCTTTACCGTCAGTCGTTTTCAACCCTTTTCCAGGAGTGGCAGACCACCGAAGAGGCGACCCGGGTACGTAAGTCGTTTGAGAATGTTTTCCTTCTGCCGATGCCTCAATCAAAGGCGAAGGTCCGTGTGGAACTGTATGATTTCTGGGGAAATACCGTAGCTTCGATTAGCCACATAGTTGATCCGGACGATATCCTTATAAGGAAGATCACTCCGCAGTTGCCTCAGCATCAGTATCTCCTGAAGAGCGGATCGCCGGAGGAGAAGATCGACGTGGTCATAGTTGCCGAGGGATATACTTCAGAAGAGACAGAAATGTTCTACAATGACGCCCGCGTCGCCGTGGATGCAATTCTTGCTCATGAACCTTTCGGCCAATATAAGGACAGTTTCAACTTCGTGGCTGTGGCTCTTGAGTCGAATGACAGCGGAGTCAGCGTGCCGGGAGAAGGGGAGTGGAAGGACACGGCATTGAAGGCCCATTTCAACACCTTCTATATGGATCGTTACCTCACGACACTCCGCTTGAAGAATATGCATGACAGATTGTGCGGCATACCATATGAACATATTGTAATTCTCGCTAATACAGATACTTATGGTGGAGGAGGCATATATAATTCATATACGTTGACAACTGCTCACCATCCAGCTTTCAAACCGGTGGTAGTACACGAATTCGGACACAGTTTCGCCGGGCTTGCTGATGAGTATTATTATGATGACCAGTATGTTGAGTATTACTATCCTGACTGTGAGCCCTGGGAGCAGAACATAACCACTCTCTTTGATTTCGAATCGAAGTGGAAGGATATGCTGGATGCCGGAGAGGCCAAGCTCCTTGAAGGTGCAGGATACCAGTCGAAGGGCGTATACAGAGGCTCGGAAGACTGTCGCATGCATACAAACAGGGCCGAAGCCTTCTGTCCAGTATGCCAGAGGGCCATCGGCCGCATCATAGAGTTCTATACCCGATAGAGTTTGTCAGCCTTAAGGCTTCTGACTCCCTTCTCGAAGAATTCTACCTCACAGTATTCGCCATCGTCATATATCCTGCGGATGATTCCGTTGCCGAAGATATGATGCCCCACTTCGTCTCCATCGCTGAATGATGCCTTAGGAGGTGAAGCCACGAGTCCGCATTCCATATCCATCGATCTGCTGAATATGGACGCCCTGTTCCAAAGGCTTTCATCCATATGACCTTCTGTCACGAACAGGTTCTGCTTGATTTCTCTGATGAATCGGGAAGGCACCTTGTCAAATGATCCTTGTACGGAGTATCCTTCCGATTCGGTGAGGAAAAGCCTCTTTTCCGCCCTGGTCACGGCTACGTACATAAGCCTCCTTTCCTCCTCCATGGCCTTTTTCTTCCTTTCCCTGACACTACGCTTATTGGGCATGATGCCCTCGCTCAGACCGGATATGAAGACATATGGGAACTCCAGTCCCTTGCTCTGGTGGATTGTCATCACCTTTACATTGTTCTTGTCTTTGCCATAATCTGCGTTGGTGTACAATGCTATGTCCTGAAGATAGCCGACAAGGCTGACCTCATCCTCTTTGTGATCCTGCTCGTATGTCTTGATGGACTGGATCAGTTCGTTGAGGTTTTCAAGTCTTTCCTCTTCCTCGTCGTTGCGGTACAATCCGTTCAGTCTGCTGTTGGCCAGGAGGTATTCCAGCAGGTTGCTTATGGACATTCCGTCAGCAAGACTTCTGGCAGTATCTATGATTTCGATGAACTTCAGCACCTGTTCCTTTGCAAAGGCTTTCGTGCTGCTGAGCGCCCTCAATGCCTCAAAAAGACTACAGCCTTTCTCTCCTGCGACCTTGGAGATCTGATCGATGGATTTGGCTCCGATCTTTCTTGACGGCACATTGACAATCCTCTTGAATGACAAGTCATCGTCAAACGCCACAAGGCGAAGGTAGCTGAGTGCGTCCTTTATCTCCTTTCTCTCGAAGAACCGCACGCCTCCCCATATCACATAGCTGATCTTGTTTCTGAGGAATGATTGCTCTATGGATCTGGTAAGGTATGCCGATCTTACCAGAACAGCAAAGTCCGAAAGCGACGCCCCGCTATTCTGCATCTTCAATATCCTTGACGATATCCAGTCAGCCTCCTGCCTGTCGTCCTTTCCGTGAAAATGAATGATGGTATCTCCTGTCGCATTTATCGTATAGAGGTCCTTCTTGATCCTCATGTCATTGTTCTCGATGATGGAGTTGGCAGCCTCAAGGATGGTTGAGGTGGAACGATAGTTCTGTGCCATGATGATATCTGTGCCGGGAGCACAGTGCAGGAATTTCTCAAGATGTGCTCCTCTCCATTCGTATATGGTCTGGTCCGGGTCTCCGACCAGGAACAGATTGCCATGATGGGCACTGAGAGTCTCGTATATCTCCCAGTCCCGTGAGTTGCAGTCCTGCACCTCGTCCACCATGACATAGTTCATCTTGCGCTGCCATTTTCCCCTTACGTCAGGGAAGGCCTCAAGTATATACAGAGTGAATCCTATGAGGTCCTCGAAGTCAAGCGACAGATATTTCCTCTGCCTTGCTAGCGTACTTTTGAAAAGTTCGTATGTCTTCTCCGGATATGTGTCTGTAATGTATTTGCGAGTCGCATCGTCAATCTCAAGGGACGACCCAGTCAGAAGGAACTCCGTGATATATGAGTGTCCGCTGAATGCCTTGATCTTGTAGAAGACCTTGAGGAATCTCTCAACGGTCGATTCCTTCCTGTCGACACCATGCTCCTCGTGCGCCTCCTTGGCTATGGCCTTCATGTCTTCCTCGTCAAGAATCTGGAAGGTCTTCGGATAGCCGAGCCTGAATATTTCCTCCCTGAGGAACTTGACGCAAAACGAGTGAATAGTGCATATGAAGTCGCTGGCATGCTCGCCTCCGATGAGGCGGTTTATCCTGTTCCTCATCTCCTGGGCTGCCTTGTTGGTGAATGTCAGACACAATATGTTGCCCGGGTCTATGCCCAGTTCGTCCACAAGATATGCGTATCTGTATGCCAGGACACGCGTCTTTCCTGATCCCGCCCCGGCGATGATCCTCACGCGTCCTTCAGTCGCCTTTACGGCCTCAATCTGCTGCTGGTTCAGTCCTCTCAAGTCCATTTGATCAATGTCTATAGGTCTAATATATTACAGTTATCGGTCTGATCTGTTACAAAAATATAACGACTATGTGCAAAATCATAGCACATAGCCGTTAAATATAAGAATTTTGACAGAGATTATTTCATGTTCTTTATCGTTTCGGTCTTGACGCGGAAGAAATTGTCGCTTCCTGTGTCCATAAGGCGATAGTGTCCGCAGTTGCCCCAGTTGGCCGGACGGTCCTTGATCTCCATATCTTCTCCGGTGTCATTTGTTATGTAAGGTCTTACAAGATTCTGCCAATTCTGGATTCTCGGAACACTGGCGTCCATATGGAACAGTCCGTTTGCAGGGTCGGCGAGTTCCTGGAGGGCATTCTTATACATCTGTCTGAAATCGTCAAATCTCATGAGCCTTTCTATCAGGAGACCGGATTCTCCTCTGTTGTTTCCCCAGTTATACGGATCCTGTCGTCCCGAGTCACCGACTATAGAACTTGTACCTAGGGTGTTGTCATAGTCATACGGAAGCATGAATACCTTGTAATCATACATGTCGGTGTTGTTGAAATAGAGGTAGTAGTTGTTTCCATTTACCCACATGTCGTCCCACATTCCGACTGCTACATTAACTGCATACGTCTTGAGGAGGAAGTTCACGTCGCATACTTCGTTGATCCATTTATAGAAGCTTTCCTCTCCCTTTCCGTTCAATTTCTTGATGAAGTCTGCAAGCTGTGCCCTGGCTGCCGCGAAGTCCTCTTCATCTCCCTTGAACTCATACGTGTAGTTTACTCCGTTGTCCTGATCCCAGTTGAACATGTCGCTGTTGCCCTCATCGGCATTCTTCAGATTGGCAGGGCCACCGACACCATAAACGCATTTCCAAAGGTATCCTCCGTCATTTTCAAACATTCCGTTCACACGCTTTTCCACGAATTTGTCATCAATCGGCTCGATCATGTTGTATACTCCAAAATATGCTGGAGACTCATCATCGATCTGCAGCCATACACGGCAATAAGTCGAGAAAGCGCTTGTCCATATGCCATAACGGCGGAAGAGGTCATAACAGTAAAGTTCACGTACATAGCAAGGGTCGTCCTTGAACCATTTGAGGTTAACCTTTCTGATTCCCTTGATTGTGTGGTCATTATCCTTGTGGAATTTGCGGAAATTGATGCCGAAATGGCAGTGATGCCAGTCCGGATTGCTTGAGTTGTGAACCTCGCCACCGTTTCCTTCCGGACGACGACGTGAAGTGTTTCCGCGAAGGCGGACGCCTCCATCCTCTATGAAGATGGTCTCGCTGCCTTTCTTGTATGTGAAATCGGCATGGAAATAATCTACGTTATGTGAGAATTCATCATAGCGCTTGAGCAGCCTGTTCCATTCATCAGAGGTCATATGGATGGTGATTTCAGGAATTACGCTCTCATCCCATACATATGATATGCCTTCATGATTGAGGCTTGCAGTCGTGAATGGTATGATACCTCCGGGGCCAGGCTCCGGTTCCGGCTCTGGTTCCGGGTCCGTGCCCGGATTCTGTTCGGTTCCCTGTCCCGGAGTGTAGTCGTCAGCACCGGGATATCTGTCGATTTCTCCACATCCGGTGATGGCAAGAGCAAATAGTATTGTTGCAAATGTCTTCTTCATATCCTTCAACTGTTGGGAGACAAATTTAATAAAAAATCCCGTTCATTGACGGGATTTCCATTAAATCAATGATAATGTCATATATCCGTTCTGTGAGGATAGCGACATTGTCTTGCCGTTGTAGTCCTTTACTGTCCATTTACCGGCTATTTCCGGAGCCTCGAAAGAGACGGTCTTGTCATCAGCCTCCCATCGTATGTCGTTCGTCACCTTGAGGCCTCCGCTCTTCCTGAGAGTCATTTTGCCGGCTCCACCGTCGCCGAAGGTTATCTTTATGTCATAGACATCCTTGGCCAGATTGTTCTGGACCTTCTGGAAGGTTCCTTCCCACTGAGTGCCAGCAATGGCCTCCTCGTTGAATCGGACCTCTTCGTCCGGTCCGCACGCAGCGATCGCTATCGCTGCAAAGATGATTGTCAAGATTCGTTTCATATTTCTTAAAGTGATATCTTACCACATGCCTCGCCACATCGCGTTCTCGACGCGGCTGTTTTTCTTTGAATTCATCTTTCCGAAGTTGAATGATACTCCGAAAAGGAAATAGCGTCCCAGTACTTTTGAGTATACATCTTCCATGTATTCTGCAGTCGTTGTGCGCTGAAGGCTCTTGGTCTGGTTGAGCAGGTCTGCTGCCTTCAGCGACAGAGTCACGGACTTTATTGTCTTGCTTACTCCCAGATTCCATCTCCATTCCGGGTCTCCGTATCCTGCAGTGTATCCGTTATAGAACAGATATCTGAAGTCAGTCTTGATCTCCCAATCCTTTCCTGGAGAGTATATGAGGTCGATTCCGACGTTGCTTGCCCAGTTGTTTACATTTGCGTCAGGATCAAGCGAATACTTGCTGATGCGGTTGCTTGTCTGTGCAGACAGCGTCGCGTCAAGCTTGTCTATAGAGTATTTCAACGATGCCTGAAGCCCCCAGTTGTATGTGTTGGTGCGGCTTTCGCTGAATCCGCTCTCTCCGCTGTAGAACCTGTCTCCTGAAGCATCACCCCAGAATCCTTCCATGAATTTTCCGTAATCGAAATTCTGCAGGTCAAGTCCCTCAAGCCTTCCTTTGGCCTGATATCCTGCGCTTGTCTGGAATGTGCCCCATCCATATGTGCTGAATGTGAACTTTCTCTCATTGCCGATAGGGATGTTGTATGAAACATACAGCGATGTCGTGCTTACCGGTTTCTTTGAATTGACAGGGATGGAGTAGCGAACTCCGGTATCGTCAAACCAGGTTGCGTCGACCCTGCTGTTTGTGCCGAGGCTTCCATAGAGATTTACATTCAGGAACGAGAATGTCTCTCTGTCGTTCATCGAATATGTGGCGCTGAAGTGATTGTCAAATCCAGGCTTCAGATAAATGTTTCCGGCCTTTATCTGTATCGGATCGGATATGTCCAGATTAGGGGTTATTGTGCTGCCGGTCACGGGATTGACATACCCGCTGTAATAGAATCTGAGATTGTGGCTGTCCTTCTTGTATCTCAATGCCGCAAAAGGGGACCAGTTCAGCAGCCACTCGTCTTTTCCTGTCACGGTTTCAACTCCTCGCTGCCTTGCATGTACTTCATTATTGAATAGGTCAACGTTGAGACCAGCCTGAACATTGAGCGTGTCGTTGTTGTACTGCAACAGAAGCGTAGCCCTTTCCTGCAGCATCCTGTTTGAAGCGGTGGATGTATAATAGTCGTTGGCCGTTCCGTCAGGATTGAAGGCGTTCTTGATGTTGCTGTTTGTATAGAATGCGCTGGACAGCATTGTCTGGAGCGCCCATTTTTCGCCGAAAGGCTCTACATATGCAATTGTACCTTCGATATTCTGTCTTCCGCTCGAATTCCGATACAGCAGGTCTTTCAGGGTAGGGGATCCTCCATAGATGATTTCGGACAGTTCTGTCCTGGTGCCGTTTCTGTCATAGAATTCATAACTCATGTCAATTGTGAGACTTCTCCTCTTCTTTCCGAGATCTTTTATGCCCATTTCCAGCCAGCCTGAAGCGGTCAGACCTTTGGAATGGCTTGAGACTGATGAGGTTGAACTGTTCAGGTCGCCTTCTTCAGAGTATGTCCTTGATGTGTTGGAACTGTTGACCCTGGCGTCGCTGTACTTGAAGGCCGGGAGGAAATGCAACATGAATTTCTTGGTGTCCTTCTTCTTGAGCTCCATGTTGATGCTCACGGCATTTTCATTTCCGAATCCGTCGTATGAGCCGTCTGTATAAAGATCCTGCCCGTCGTTCTGATAAGATGTCCTGGCTGAGCGGGTGGCCGCATCCTTCGCGTTGTTCTTGTAGTTGGCGGAAACCGTGGTTTCAAATCCCTTTATCCTTTCCGTGCTGTAGTTTGCACCGGCCTGTGCCGAACTGTTTATTCCGCGCATTGCGGCGAAGTCGCTGTCCATGTCGCCCAATCCATATACCATGAATGTCTGGGAACCGGGCTCAGTCGCATTGAATGCGTTTCCTATGAATACGACCTGGTCTTTTTCAGTATATCCGCTGACCATGGCATTGCCGTTATATAACAGTCCACGGTCATCTATGAGCTTATTATCGGACTTCGGTGTAAGCGTTGCGCCTCCTCCGAGCTTGGCGTTTCCGAACCATCCCTTGCTGTACTCGTCCTTCAGCTCGACATCCATGACCTTCTCTTTGTCATCCTGTGTCGAAACTCCGCTGAATTCCGCAGCATCCTTGTTCTTGTCGACCACCTTGATCTTGTCGACGATCTTTGCAGGAAGACTCGATAGAGCTGCTGTAGGGTCGTCGAAGAAGAATGTCTTGCCTCCGACAGTGATCTTGTCGACCTTCTCGCCGTTCACGGTCACGCTTCCGTCGCTTCCGACCTCCACGCCAGGCATCTTCTTCAGAAGGTCTGCCAGCATGTCGTTCTCGCCGACCTTGAATGATGATGCGTTATATATTATGGTGTCCTGTTTCACCATAATGGCGTTTCCGGCAGCAGATACCGTCGCAGCATCAAGATATTCTGCATTTTCCTGCAGCTTTATGATGCCCAGGTCCTCCTGCCATTTCTTGAATGTGTAGACTTTCTTGTGCGGAAGGTAGCCGATCATCTCGGCGTTGAGCTCATACTTGCCGATCGGAACATCCTTCAGCTCGACATCGCCCTTGTCGTCAGAAAGAGCGAAGTGGGTGATGGTCGTGTCTCCCTGGGGAATGAGATACACTGAGGCCCAGCTGATCGGCTCGGATGTCTTCGCATCCTTGAGAGTGAGTCTGACATTGATGTTCATGTTGCGCTGGATCATGTCATACGAAATGACTTGCGCGCGTAGGGAAAGTGCCGATAATGCAATCAGGCACAGCAGGATGACAGTCCGTTTCATCAGTCTGTTTGTTAAGTGTAGCAGTTACAGTTTTATATATATGACGCGACAATGCTGGAAAAGTACTATCGTCATCATAACGAAAGTATAAGGAAAACACTTCCGGTCGGGCATTATTCAATGATTATGCCAAAGGATGAATTTTTGTATCCGAATGGACCTTTGGAGCATATAAACGAAAAAAGGGTAAGCTGATTACATCGCACCGCTACGACCTCCTACCCTTGCTACGGTCAAGTCCTGGGGGAGTTTGGAGGGAGCTGGTCGTGTAAGACTTACCCGGGCACAAAAGTAGTGATTTTTTTACACTACACAAAATTTTTTGAAATTATGAAACAGCAAGCATGACCGACTGCCCGTATTCCTTTCTCACCATTGATTCAGATCTTGACAACCCATCGTCCGTTTCTTTTGCCGTTCTCCCTCTGAAGAAGGCCTCTTTCAATTAGTGACGGAGTCATCCTCTTGATTGTGCTGAGAGATTTGCCGATATGCTTGGCAATGTCTTCCTGTTTGGCTTCCGGATGTGATTGGAGATACTTCAGGACGGCTATTTCCTCCAAAGTGCAATTCAAAGTATCATTTTGAGACTTTGGAGTGAGACTTTGAACGTTGGAGATGTGCATTTCACGGTTGCTGAGCGGATTGCTCTCTCCCAACAACAGATTCTTGAAGAACCTTACCAGATATTCATCAGTTGCCGATATGCCTTTGTAGAACTCATTATAGTTAGCCCTTACGAGAGCATTCCTGAAGTACCATGAGTGGTCCCTGAATATCCTATTGTCCGGCTTGAAGCCGAATGTCTGGAGATATTTCATCGTAAAGACGGCAGTTGTCCTGGTGTTGCCCTCTGCAAAAGGATGAATCTGCCAGATGCCTGACACGAACTTGCATATCCTCTTGATCGCCTGCTCTGCCGTCATGGATGGGTAGTCGGTACCTTTCTCCTGAGAGAAATCGTAATCAAGAGCCTGACGAATTCTGTGCGGACATCAGGATCAAAATTCTCGTTGATGGTCAGAGTTCATGAGGTATGCTGTAGGAATAGATTAAGCATCCCCACCTGCGGTAGCGGTTTCGGCAAGTGCTCGAGAATCTCTTGCGTCATCAGATGACAGCCTCTGCGTTTTGCTGAAAGATGGAAGGTGGTCTGTCTGATCATATCATTTGTCTTTTATGCGTTTGAATACAGCAGTGAGGCAGGTAAACTGTCCCTTGGTATCGCCGTATGTATAGCCTGATATGGAGTCTTCTACTGAACCTGTAACATCAAGAGCGGTCGGACCGAAAGAAACGAGGTCCCATCCGTCCTTGCCTAATTGGTTCCATTCTTTTTCTGTCTTCTGAGTGATTCCTTCAGGATACTGGAGAACCTTGTATTCTATCTGTGCCATATCATGCCAGTATTTTTATGATAGCCTTTTCTATTCGTTCAATCAGCGGTCCGAAATGATTGCCCTCATTGTATTCGAAGAAGACTTCCTTACCTTTGGACTTCAACAACTCAATCGCTTCCAGAGTGGCGTCCTCTACGACTGAAAGTCTCTTGTTCTTTCCGTCCTTCTCCTTGTCACCAAGAGAGAAATAATAACTGCTGCAATGGAATTCCTCTCTTGCATTCATCCATTCCAGGAATCCGTCATACCAGAGGGAACCCGAAACGGATCCCACGCTCTCGAACAGCGGCATGCAGCCTGTACTCCAAACGGCAAACAGTCCCGAGAGTGAAACTCCGATGAGATGCCTCTTAGGTTTCTGTATTCTCAGTGAGCTTTCCAGGTTGAAGAACAGGTCTCCCTTGAGCATCTCCAGAAAGTACTGTGCCTTACCTCCAAACATGCCGTCCTTGATTCCAGGTGCCTTCCATGGAGTCAGGTCATCCTCCCACTCGCACCCAGAGATGACTACGATGTTCGTAGATGCCTGCTCCGCAATCCGGTCTAGCCAGGGGAGTTCGTTTTCCTTCAACTTTTCAGGCAGGATGATATAACAGATCCTGTCGCTTCCGAAAGTAGATATGTCCAGATGCAATGAATGGTAGATTCTTGATGTCGCCATAGTTATGCAAAGATATAGTTTTCCCCTTGTTTTTCAATGACCTGATTATCCTCCAAGGGTAACCATATATAAAGAAAAGAGACTGGCCAATCAGTGATATTGACTTTGGGCCAACCTCTTGTGTGAGCCAGCTATGGGATTCGAACCCACGACCTTCGCGTTACGAATGCGATGCTCTACCGACTAAGCTAAACTGGCAACGTATCTCCTTTTTCAAGGGACTGCAAATATAGAGATTTTTTAGATATATTTGCAGAATTATGACAAACTATTCAGCAGATATCATCATCATAGGAGGCGGCGCGGCAGGGCTTATGGCGGCTGCAGGCGCAGCTGAGACATTCGCAAGGAAGGGCGCGGAAGGCAAGGTCATGGTGCTTGAGAAGATGCCACGTCCCGGCAGAAAGATCATGATTACCGGCAAGGGAAGGTGTAACTTCACCAACCTCAAGGCATGGAACGAGTTCTCGGAACATGTGCATCCGAAGCCTGGCTTCCTCAAGCCTTCATTCTATAATCTCACATCCGAGCGAATGATAGATTTCCTGCAGGAAGCGGGAATGGAAAGTGTCGTGGAGAGGGGAGACAGGGCGTTTCCGGCTTCATATCTTGCATCCGACGTGGTTGATGCGCTGCTAAGGGCTGCTGAACAGGCAAGAGCCGAGGTGCTATGCAACAAGGAAGTAAAAGAAATATTCCGTCAGGACGATGGCTCATTTTACATCAAATGTGCTGATGGTACCTCATATGCTTGCAGCAAACTGATAATATGCACTGGCGGTCTCTCATATCCTAAGACCGGCTCGACCGGTGATGGATATGCGTGGGCTGAGCAGATGGGGCATTCTGTGAGGCCGTTGTTTCCGTCGTTGACGGCTGTTGTGCCTAGGGGGTATAAGGATCTCTCGACTACGCTCGAGATGACAGGGGGGGAACTCGAGATGACAGGGGGAAAACTCGAGATGACAGGGGGGAAACCCGAGATGACAGGTAGGAAGTCCGATATGACAGGCAAGGGGCATATACATCGGAGTGAGCCGCTCAGCGAACTCGGGCAGATGCTCTGCGGCAATCAGCTGAAGAATGTCGCTCTGACCGTGTTTATTGATGGAAATGAGGCACAATATGAATTCGGAGACCTTGATTTCACAGATGGAGGAATAGAGGGCCCTATAGGCTTTAAGGTCAGCAGAAAGTGTGTCAATGCCATAGTGAACGGCTCGAAGGTGCATGTAGTGATGGACATGAAACCTGCGGTAGAGATCGAGGATCTCACGGTCCGTATTTCTACATTATGGAACGAAGTGTCAAAAGACAAGAGGAATGCGCAGAAGCTGTATAAGGACCGCTTCAGGGTCTTGCTTGCAAAAGTGCTCCCTATGTCACTCATCCCTGCATTTGTCAGATGTAATCCTAATGCCGACCACAAGACGTTGGCTAAGCTCCTCAAGAACTGGAAGTTCGAGATTGCAGGATATGTGGGCTATGAAAGATGCGTGATCACCGCAGGAGGCGTGTCACTTGACGAAATAACACCTAAGACCCTGGAATCCAAACTTGTCCCCGGACTGTATTTTGCTGGCGAAGTCCTTGACCTTGATGCGGATACGGGCGGATATAATCTTCAGACTGCCTTCTCTACAGGCTATCTGGCCGGCATCAATGCTGCGAGATTTCTCGACAAGCTCGAAATGACAGCCTGCGGGAGCTCGAAATGACAGCCTGCGGGAGCTCGAAATGACAGCCTGCGGGAGCTCGAAATGACAGATCCAGCTTAAATTACACCGGAACCGAGCATTTCTACAGATGTGTCCTTTGCCCTTGTCGACAACGCGTCTTCTACAGGGGCATACCAGACTGCGAACTGTCCCGGTGTGATTCCACGCTGCGGTGTATCGAATAATATATATAGTCCGTTCTCTCGCATTATCAATGTCGCATCCTGGAGCGGCTGGCGATAGCGGATGCGGACGCGGTAGCGTCTCATCTCGCCGGGAGCCATCCGGAGGTCCGGGCGGATCCAGTGGATCTCTTCAGGAGCTACGCGCAGGCAGCTTCGCGAAAGTCCCTTATGGGTATGTCCCTCGCCGACGTATATGATATTGTTCGGAATATCCGTCTCTATGACAAAGATCGAGTCCTTGTGACCGCCGATGTTCAGGCCCTTTCGCTGTCCTATCGTATAGAACTGGGCTCCGTCGTGCTTTCCGACAATCTTTCCATATGGATTGTCCTTGTACCTGGTTTTCTTGATGTGCTTCCTGCCACTTCTGTATGTCTCGGTCTCGAACTTTATGTCATATTTCACAGGCTGTGACAGCGTCAGAAACTCTTCGTCTGACAATGCGGCGATCTTCTCCGAAGCGAACGGGCATCCGGCAGATGCTGCCGGAACGGCCTTGTCCTCCGATACATAGTCGGTAATCATCTTCAGAGAATCTTCTTCATCGAGGAGTATGGACTGAAGAATCCTTCTGATGTCCGCATAATGCCCGTCATTCTCATAATATGCGTCAAATACCTCGACCACATCTCCCTCGCATGGCTTGAGCTTCTGCTGCAGGAATGTCGGAAGGTCTACCTTTCCGACAAAGCATATTCCCTGAGAGTCCTTCTTGTCCGCTGAAGGCAGGTCAGCCTCATGGGCTATCCTGCGCACCTCCGGCTTTTCGATGTCGCCGATAGGGAAGAGTGCCTGCGAAAGCTGCTCTTGAGTGAGCTGGCAGAGGAAGTAGCTCTGGTCCTTGTTCGGGTCCGCGCCTGCAAGAATCCTGTGAACTTTCTGACCATCAGGTCCTTCTATCGTTTCCTTTCTGCAATAATGTCCGGTTGCGACATATTCTGCTCCAAGCTTCTTGGCACATTTCAGGAATGCGTCGAACTTTATTTCCCTGTTGCAGAGGACGTCAGGATTAGGCGTGCGTCCTTTCTCATATTCGTCGAACATGTAGTCCACAACCCTCTGTCTGTATTCCTTGCTGAGGTCCACGAAATAGAACGGGATGCCCACCTTTCTGGCAACCAGCTCGGCAACAAAACGGTCCTCCTCCCACTCGCAGTCTCCGTGAAGAGTCGTTGACGCATCGTGCCAGTTCTGCATGAAGAGAGCGAAGACATCATATCCCTGCTGCTTGAGGATCCAGGCCGCAACGCTGGAATCGACGCCGCCGGAAAGTCCGATACATACCTTTATATTGCCGTTATCTGCCATAAAATGAGACTTTTTTAATAAAAAGCATTATATTTGTGGATGTTGCAAAGATAACTCAATTCATCAGTTATGACAAGCAAAGAGATAAAAATCGCCTATCAGGAGTTTGACTCCATAGTCGAGCTTGAAGCAAAGGACAGAGAACTTGCACAGGCCGCAGTAGAGGCAACGGCCCAGTCATACGCACCATATTCGAAATTCAATGTTGGAGCAGCAGTGCTCTTCGAAGACGGCGTCATAGTAAAAGGCGCCAACCAGGAGAATGCAGCCTATCCGTCCGGACTATGTGCAGAAAGGACTGCCTTGTTCTATGCAAGCGCCAGCAGGCCAGACAAGGCGATGGTGGCAATCGCCATCGCAGCCGGCCAGAACGGCCAGCTCTGTGAGACTCCTGCGACTCCTTGCGGAGCCTGCCGCCAGGTAATGGCCCAGTACCAGCTCAAGAGCGGCCACCCGATGCGTGTTCTGCTCATAGGCGCCCATAAGATCTGGTGCTTCGAGAAGGTCGACGACCTCCTCCCGCTGATTTTCGACAGCATCTAGATCCACCATTCCCGACCCGCTCCGTCATTCCCGACCTGATCGGAGATTCTTGTCTACTCAGACAATCTTCGCAATTTGGTCTTGATATTTCTGCGAGATCGGTATGCTTTCGTACCCTTCCTGATTTAACTCCGCGAATATCTGACCGGCATCGTTCCTGTGGACTATCTTTATGAATGATGGATTGACGCAATATGCCCTGTGGCATCTTATGAGCCAGTGCTGCTACAAATTCTCCTCTCAAGCTTTCATCGATGACCTGAGGATGAACTTCTGCGGCTTGCCTTTGTCCATATAATGTATCTGCGCATGATTATCCTTAGACTTTATATCCAGCACGGCATCCGGTGCTATGATGAAGCGTAGTTTCCTGTATCAGTCATAGAACCTTATCAGAGAACTGCCGTCGGTTTTCTGAGACAATGAATCGATCCTTGACTTGGCCTCCGGTCCTGTCCAGATGAACAGATATGGATAGATGCATATTGCATAAGAAAGGTCAGGAACGATTCCAAATAATCCCATATATAAACAAATCATGATTCAGGTCTACAAGCGAATGCAGAATATGAGGGAGAGATAGTCGCAAAGGGCCCGAATGTCATGCTTGGATACTACAGGGATCCGGTACGTACCAAGAGTGTATTCACAGAGGACGTCTTGTGGCGCTCGTGCAGCCGATGGAGAATTACATTGATTGGGATAAGGAAAGCGAGGACAGGTTCTATGAGAGACTTGATGCATGGAAGACCAAGATTCTCAACATCACTAACAGGAGCGTGAACAAATCCTCACAGGTGAGTTCTGTTGAAGTGATGAAGGAACCGTTCGAGAAGACGGCAACCCAGAAGATCCGCCGCTTCAGATATAAGGACTCAGCTCCAACGATCGAAGAAGAGAAGATGCAGTAAAATAACCGGTGTGACATGACGTGACTCATTCATGTCACACCGGTCTGCTATTTGGGCGTACTGGACCAGTTTTAGCCACCAACGTGACACAAAAGTGGCGTTCCATGCCACACCAGGAGTAATGATCTCTATCAAAGGCATCAATGCGTATCGGATTCCGTCTTCAGAAAATATCTGGCGGCTTTCTTCATAATGTTCCGCCGTATTGTGGACAGATATTGTGACAGGATAGCCTCATTGCCTGAAAAGGTGACGATATGGCAGACTTTCCCGACACGTGGGTGGATCCTGATTGTTTTCATGACCTGCCTGGGGATAGTTATCAAGCATATTCCAGAGGTTCCTTCTGCATTTACCGCTTCATTTTACATCGGGCTGGGACCGATGCTGGTGATGTCAGCAATAAGATTCATGTCCAATAAGTCTTAATTTATAGGATGAAAGGAATTTAAGGCTGCATGACCACACCTTCGAAAAGAATTGTTCCGGAGGTTTCTTCGCCTATGATGAATGCAAATGGGTGGTCAGCATGGAAAAAAATCTCTTTTGGCTCCGGTCCGGGTCCTGTGTCAGTGGCTCCAGCCATTTCGACGATTGTTACAGAGCCAGCTTCTGTACCCCATTCTGATACGGAAATGCGAGACTTCTGTATGACATTGCTTATCCAATAGTGGTACTCAGGGCCATCCTTGGGTATAAACATTCTGTCAAATTCGGCCGAAGAAGGTTCAAATGCCTTTATGATCCCAAGTCCATTGAGAGCATCATTCAGAAAGTATTTGTTCTCTATATTGAACTTTGGGAGTTTGACATGCACTTCTGCATCCTTTTTCAAGTTTGCGAGAATATCGCTCCATGATGTGGTCTGCAGCTTATTAATGAGTCCGTCTATATCGTTTTCATCAGGAAGAAGAATGTACATGTTGAATTTCCCTTTTGCATATGGCAATACCAGGACTTTGTAACCATCCATTTCAGCATATTCATGATATCTGGTATTTCGCATCATGTCAGTCTTTACGGTCTTGCCATCATTTAAAGTAAAATACTCAGACTCTGTGTTTTCTTCCAGAAACATCGGATTATACTCGCTTCCGGCCCATTTCGCTTTGAAATAGAGAGCATTCATTAGATATGCCACTGCATCTTTTGATATCTCGGACGGCTCCAGTACCTTGTCAATAAAGCCATTGGTGTTTCTTCTTGCCCATTCGTTGATTCGTGCGGCAATCTGCTGAGGGGCAGAGAAATCCAGATTCTCAACAGCAGCGTAGTAGTTGTTTTCTACAGTTTTCTTGAAAGATGGCAGAAGAGGGAATTCCTCATTGACTAAAAGCGCATCCGTCACCTTCAATGTCACGTCGAGGTCAACGGCAGGCAACTGTTCCAACAGAGTCTTGGCATATTCATTCATGGCATCGATGCCTTCTTCTCCATATCCCAGAAAATCAATGATTTCCTGAAGAGTTCCACCGCTTGCTCCATTGGCCGTCATTGCAATGGCATACTGAAGACTCAAAGGGGAGCAGATCAGATTATCTCCGGAAAACATCTCTTTGAGGAATCGGAACGACATGTTGTTTCCGGCTTCGACGTAGCCTGATTGCATTTCGCTCAATGTGACTTTTGTAATTTGTTCTGTAGGAGACGGAGATGAAATGGTGATAGGGTCTTTCACCTTGACAGAATCTATATGTGAGCAGGAAATCATACATATGAATCCGGCAGCGATACTGAGAATGTGTATTGTTTTCATGATACTCTGTTTTTGTCCGTGTAAATTTAGTGTTTTTTTTCACATGTGCAAATCATGCTGACCGTCCTCTGACTGCAGCCTTGTCTCTCCTATTCGAAAAATTTCATAAATTTGTGAAATGAAGATAGCGTACATGATAAAACGCAGGTGTCTTCATGTCCGCAGGGACGGTCAGCCTGTCACTTCAAAGCAGGTCTATGCTGTAGTGTGCCGCTATCATGATATGTTCGTAAAGGCCGAAGGCCGGATAATGTTGATGATTTAAATGCCAAAAGATATGGATCAGCCAGTATTGAATGCACATAACAAGCAGGAGTTTGAGCCGGCTCATACTGCCGAGCATATCCTGAATGCCACGATGGTGAAGATGTTCGGATGCCCTCGTTCGAGGAATGCTCATGTAGAGAAAAAGAAGTCCAAGTGTGACTATATTCTTGACGCGGAGCCGACTGAGGAGCAGGTTGCCGAAATAGAATCCAAGGTCAACGAAGTCATCTTGCAGCATCTGGATGTCACCATAGAGTACATGCCTCGTGAAAAGGCGGCTGATATCGTTGACCTTAGCAAACTGCCGGAAGATGCCTCTGAGACGCTCCGCATAGTCAGAATCGGTGATTATGACGCGTGTGCCTGCATCGGAGCTCATGTCTGCAATACTTCGGAGGTCGGTACATTCAAGATCATAAGTCATTCATATGAGAACGGCGTGTGGCGCCTCAGATGGAAAGTGGTTCAGTAGATGTTCTCTGCTTCCGTTCGTACGCTAAAGTCCTCGCATCTTCGTTCTGAGACTTCTCTTCGTCATATTTTCTGTCCTATTCCATAAGCATCTTCAGTTTCTCCTCGGTCTTCTTGCCGACCCATAGCAGTTTCTTCCGAGCATTGCCTATACCACTCCCAGTCGCCCTTGACGACAATCAGGCTCGGGCATTTCCTCATGGCCATGCTCACCGGTTCTGCGGTCTCGATGCCGGCCTTTTGGGCCGGTATCGATGCTGCGGTCACAATGTTGACCTCTGCCATATGGGATTTACTCTGACAGCAGAATCTTCTGGATTTCGGTCTTGAATTTAGCCTTGTTCCTTGCTCCTATCGTCATGGAAGGCTCACCTTCAAGCGGGATGTAAAGTATTGCAGGAATGGATGTTATGCCGAAGGCTTGAGCTATTTCACCTTCGTTGTCCACGTCTACCTTGTATATGATAATCTGGTCCTGATACTCTTTGGCCAGTTCTTCGAGTATCGGTGCGATGCTTCTGCATGGTCCGCACCACGATGCGGTGAAATCAACGATTGCCGGTTTAGTGCCGAGATATTTCATCTCTCCGGAACCAAGGTCGTATACCCTTTGGTTGAAAGTGTCTGCTGTCAGTTCCTGGACATGCTTTGCAGCGGTTGTCTGCTTCTTGTCATTACGGGCACCTGCATTGCTGCATGAAATGAGGGTGGCGAGCGCCATTGCGGCAACTGCTGCCATTCTGTAGATCTTCTTCATATTCATTCTTGTTTCTTTGTCCGGGCATCAAATCAAGTGCCAATATTTCTTATCTTTGCCATCGCAATGAGATGGATTCTGATAATATCAGTTATGTTCTTTCTTACGGGTTGTCATCCTGCCCGTAATGCATCGTCTGTTTCGACTTCAGCATATGCGTCTTACTTTGAGATTCAAGACTCTGTCATCAAGGTCATCTCCCCATACGACGCGAGCGTCGATATTCTGAGTGTTTCAGAACCGATGGACCGGATTATCTGCATGTCCTCTTCAAACGTGGCGGCCTTGTCCATTATCGGATCCGCTGATGCCATATCTGCCGTTTCCGGCCTACGTTATATATCAGACAAGGCTCTTCATGACAGGGCAGTGCCGGATATCGGTTACGAGAACTCCATGGATTATGAGACTGTCTTGAGTCTCGACCCTGATATCCTCGTGGCTTACACGGTGTCCGGAACTGAACCACAGTATCTGTCCAAGCTCCGTTCGCTAGGAATCCGTGTTCTCGTCATCCATGACCACCTCGAGCAGCATCCGCTCGCCCGAGCGGAATACGTCCGCCTCTTCGGCGTCCTGACCGGCCGCCTCGCAGCCGCCGATTCCGTTTTCAACTCCGTCTGCAGGCGCTATGAACAATTAGCGGCTTCCGTCAATGTCAAAGAACCTGTCAAGGTTCTTATGAACATCCCTTACGGCGATGCATGGTATATACCAGGTGCCGACAGCTATATGTCACATATAATACGTGATGCAGGCGGAGAAGTTCTCGGCTCCGAACCTGGAACCTCGCGTTCGAAAGTAATATCGATGGAGCAGGCATATGTATTGTCGCTTGATGCGGACATGTGGTTGAATCCAGGCCATTGCCGCTCGATCGGCGATCTCACCTCGTGCCATCACTTTTTTGACCGCTTCGGCCCTGTAGCAAAAAGACTTCCGGTATATAACAACACTTTAAGGACCACTGAATCCGGAGGAAATGACTTCTGGGAGACAGGAGCTGTCCGTCCAGACCTTATCCTTGAAGACCTTGTGTCGATATTTTCTGAGTCTCCCTCCGACAGCCTCAATTACTTCTTCCGTCTGGATCAGTAGATGATCTTGAAATCGAAGATGCTGTTTTCGCAGAATGTAGCCTTGAATGATGTCTCAGACTCGCTTCTTTCGCTCAGACGGCTTAATGGTGCCAGCTCTACCGCAACAAAATCTCCTATGCGGAGCGAAGTCAGCTGCGATGCCTTGCAGATGGTGTCCTCGACAAGAGTCCTGATGTCTGCACAGCCTCTATCGAATATCGCTTCCTCTCCCTTGAATGCCTTAAACATGTTTTCTGCATTCTCCATCACTGCGGGGGTGTAGAGAGGGAAGGGCAGTATTGATGTGTGGTCGGCACAAGATGCGAACTGCACGTCTTCATTACATATATATAATAGTGCCCCGAAATTGAATCCATCGTAATATCTGGATGCAAACTTCGGGTTGACACATTTGCCCGCCTTGCTTATCCTGACAAATACTATGGGAGCCCAGTCCCATCCATTAACGCACTCGGGAGAGTAGAGGTCTTTGTTCTCTCTCTCCCAAGTCGTGTCAGGCCTGCAGTAACACATATCACTGCCGTATGGTCTTGCTGTTATGTTCATGTTCTGTCAGTCTTCCTGCTGTGAGAACAGGTCGCCCAGACCCTCAAAAGGAGTGTACCCCTTTGTCCTCGGTGCGGAGGTCGGTCTTGGTCCTGCAGGTCTCGCAGCGTTCTTCTTCTCTTCTTCGAATTGTGCCTTCAGGCGTGCGAACTGTCGCTTGGTGTCAAGAGTGAAGTCTCCGTTGTCGATCCACGCAAAGTATGACGGTTCCGAAAAGTAAACTTCCCTTGCAGTCTTTCCCTTATGCTTTCCGAAACTGATGACGGCCTCGTCCTTGTCGTTGAGGATTAGTCTTCCTGCATAGTCTACCGTTCTCTGTTTTGTGGAGAATTTTGCCAGTTTGTCAATATTGTTCTCGATGCGTGAGTCGCCCTGATACCTGTCAAGCTGACCTTTGAGCACTTCGTAAGTTGCAATAGTGTCTGCCTCGGCAGCATGAGCGTTCTCAAGGTCAAGTCCGCAGTAGAACATATATGCGGCCTTGAGCGTGCGAGGCTCCATCATGTGGAAGATGTTCTGCACATCCACCATCTTCATCGAGTGAAGGTCTATGGACGGCTGCTTGTCAGTGTATCTGCATACGCGCTCGATCTCTTCTGCCAGCATGGGAAGGTCGAATTTCGCTGAGTTGAATCCGGCAAGGTCCGCGCCTGTGAGCCAATCTACCACTTCATCAGCAATCTGATAGAAGGTAGGACAATCGGCGAGATCTTCGGCTGAGATGCCATGAACAGCCTGCGCTGACGGATTGATCGCCCTCTGGCATTGGTTTTCATAGTCCCATGGCTTTACTCTCCAGGTCTTGACTCTTTCTTCTCCGCCTGGCATCACTTTGACAAAGCAGAGCTCAATGATCGAGTCTGACGCGATATTGAGCCCCGTGCTTTCTATGTCGAAAAATACTAAAGGTCTTTCGAGATTCAGTTCCATATTAAGAAATCATTATCGGCATAAGGATTCCGCAGATCTTTTCACTCTCTTCCTCGTTTTCGCCAGGAAGGATGAGCGCAGCCCTCTTGCTGTCCAGGAACTTCATCACAAGTTCTCCGCAGCTCATGTTCGAGAGGATCTCGATGAGGTATGGAGACTTGAATCCTATGGACAGAGGTTCTCCGTCATACTGGCAAGGGAGGGTCTCATGCGCAGCGATAGAGAATCCGAGGTCCTGTGCCGATATGATGAGCCTGCCGCTCATGAGGTCGAGCTTGATGTGGTTGGATGCCTTGTTCGAGCATACAGACACGCGGCGTACTGTGTTCAGCAGCTGGACGCGGTCGATGTGCAGCACGTTGGAGTTGTTCTGCGGGATGACGTCGCGATATTTAGGATATTTGCCTACCAGGAGGCGGCATATGACGACTGTCTGACCGAATGAGAATACGGCATTCTTCGAGTCGAATGTTACGTCTACTGTCTCGATGTCCTTTCCGATGGTGGCCTTGAGGATGGCTGCTGGCTTCTTGTGAAGGATGAACGATGCCTTCTCTGATGCATTTACATCTGCAGTTGTGTAGCATATGAGCTTGTGAGCATCAGACGCTACGAGTGTGGTAGAGTTTACGTCGATGTCGAAGAAGATACCGTTCATTGCAGGACGTATCTCGTCATCGGCTGTTGCGTAGATTGTGCTTGCTATACCTTCTACGAGGCTCTGAGCCGGGAAGGTGAGTGTGGCTGCAGTCTCGTCTGTGCCGGTGATCTCAGGGTAGTCCTCTGCAGGGAAGTATGGGAGGGTCGACTCTCCGGAAGCCCAGCTGCATACGAATGCGCTGTCGCTTGTCGTGTTGATTGTCAGAGGCTGGTCAGGAAGCTCCTTGAGGAGGTCCATCATGTGCTTTGCAGGCACCGCGATTTTCCCTTCCTCTGCTGTGCTTTCCACTTCGATCTTTGTCCTGAGGGTAAGCTCCGAGTCTGATGCTGTGATCGTAAGGACGTTGCCCTGGAGGTCAAAGAGAAAATTCTCCAGAATCTGGAGAGGTGACTTTGCCGGAATGGCCTTTGATACCGCCATTACGCCCTTGAGGAGCTCTGAACTTGAGATAATAAGCTTCATAATTTATAGTGTTTATTCATTTGCGCATTAACTCAACAAATATAGTGAAAAAATCGGACTGACTGGCATATTTTTTGATTTTTCTGCCGCGATGTCATTAATTATCGAAAAAATTACAAATATAAGATATATGAAAAGAGGTTTATTGTATGTTCTGCTCTCTGCCGCAGTCGGAGGGCTGACCGCTTTTGTCGTGGTCAAATCGCTTCAGCCGGAGGAAACTGTAATAGTACAGTCTGAGAATGGCGCCAAGTTCAGGACTGTCAATCTGTCACATGACAACTGGCCTGATTTTACATATGCCGCAGAGACGGCAGTCGACGCAGTTGTATATGTCAAGGTGACATCGACTTCGACGTCGCAGACCCCTCAGTCGATTCTTGATTATTTCTTCGGATACGGCACGCCTCAACAGCGTGAGAAGGTCGGCAGCGGTTCCGGTGTGATCATCCGTGAGGACGGATATATCGTCACCAACAATCATGTCATTGACGGCGCTACGAAGATTCAGGTGACCTTGAATACAAATCATACATATGATGCCGTGCTGGTCGGAACGGATCCAGCAACCGATGTTGCGCTTCTGAAGATAGAAGCGACCGGTCTTCCATACATCCCATTCGGTGATTCAGACAAGCTTCGTCTTGGAGAATGGGTGATTGCGATAGGTTCACCTTATGATCTTCGTTCGACCATTACGGCAGGCATAGTGAGCGCAAAGGGACGTTCTATGCCTAACTATTCGGGAGAATTCAAGATCGAGTCGTTCATTCAGACAGATGCAGCAGTGAATCCGGGAAACAGCGGTGGAGCACTCGTCGACAAGAATGGAAATCTTGTGGGAATCAATACAGCGATAATATCTCAGACCGGATCATATACGGGCTATTCTTTCGCGGTTCCGTCAAATATTGTGAAAAAGATAGTAACAGATCTCATGGATTTCGGTAGTGTAAAAAGAGCCCTTCTTGGTATTACCATGCAGGAAATTACCGATAAAATCGCTGAGGACTTGAAACTTTCGTCCAGAAACGGCGTATATATTGTTGAGGTTTCTAAAGGCGGCGCCGCCGAGAAGGCTGGAATCAAGGCAGGAGACGTGCTTGTGGCGATAGACTCAGTGAAGATAACCAATTCAGCTTCAGTGCAGGAGACTGTGAGCAGATTCTCTCCTGACGATACTGCTGAAATCACTGTCATCAGGGACGGCAAGGAGAAGAAATTCCAGGTCGTGTTCCAGGGAACAGCTCAGGAGAACGGTGCGGAGGCATCAGACGGCTCGGTAGCTTTCTATGGCTCATACATAAAGGAGGCTCCGAAGGAGATGCTTGACAAACTTGGCATAAAGAACGGAGTCGAGATCGTAGAACTTGGTCCCGGCAAACTCCAGGAGGCGGGCGCGACAGAGGGATTCGTCATCCAGTATGTCAACGACCAGCCGGTAAGGACTCCTCAGGATGTCATAGACCTCGTGAAGAAGTCGAAGAGAGCGGTATTTGTGGAAGGAATAACTCCTTCAGGAAGAACAGGTTATTTCGGCTTCGGGGTATAGGAGTGAGAATTAACTTAATATTATAGAATGAGACAGCTTAAGATTACAAAATCAATTACGAATCGTGAGAGTGCTTCACTCGACAAGTATCTGCAGGAGATCGGAAGGGAAGAGCTTATCACAGTAGAGGAGGAAGTGGAACTCGCGCAGAGGATCCGTAAAGGTGACCAGGCTGCACTTGAAAAGCTGACAAGAGCGAACCTCAGGTTCGTTGTCTCTGTGGCAAAGCAGTACCAGAACCAGGGCCTCAGCCTTCCGGACCTTATCAACGAGGGTAATCTCGGACTGATCAAGGCAGCGGAGAAGTTTGATGAGACAAGAGGATTCAAGTTCATCTCATATGCAGTATGGTGGATCCGTCAGTCGATTCTCCAGGCTCTTGCAGAGCAGTCGCGTATTGTCCGTCTTCCTCTCAACCAGGTGGGGTCGCTCAACAAGATCAACAAGGCTCTCCAGAAGTTCGAGCAGGAGCATGAGCGCATGCCTTCAAGCGAGGAGCTTTCTGAGATGATCGATGTTCCTAAGGACAAGATCGCGGATACCCTCAGGGTTTCAGGCCGCCATGTCTCAGTGGATGCCCCTTTTGTAGAGGGTGAGGATAACAGCCTGCTTGACGTGCTTGTTAACAATGACTCTCCAAGCGCAGACCGCGGACTCGTCAACGAGTCTCTTAACAAGGAGATCGAGAGGGCGCTTTCGACGCTTGCTACAAGAGAGAAGGAGATCATCAAGTCATTCTTCGGCATCGGATGTCAGGAGATGACACTCGAGGAAATCGGCGAGCGCTTCGGACTTACCAGAGAGCGTGTCCGCCAGATCAAGGAGAAAGCAATCCGCAAACTTAAGACTACATCAAGAAGCAAACTTTTGAAAAGCTATTTAGGATAATGACACCGGAATTATTCATTATATCTAAAGCGTCTGAAGCAATTCAGGCGCTTTACGGCGTTGAAATACCTGCAGCTCAGCTTCAGGTAAACGTAACCCGCAAGGAATTCGAGGGAGACTACACGCTTGTTGTCTTTCCGCTCCTCAAAGTATCAAGGACGACACCTGAAAACACAGGAAACGCTATCGGAGAGTGGCTCAAGGCCAATACTGCAGAGATTGACGGATATAATACCGTAAAGGGATTCCTCAATCTTTCATTCTCCATAACATACTGGAACGGTCTTTTCGCCCAGATCGCAGCTGCCGAAGACTTCGGCCAGCTCGCTCCGACAGGCAAGACCATCATGGTAGAATACTCTTCACCTAACACAAACAAGCCTCTTCACCTCGGCCACATCCGCAACAACCTTCTCGGATGGTCTGTTGCCAAACTCCTTGAGGTGTGTGGCCACAATGTGATGAAGGTGAACCTTGTGAATGACCGCGGCATCCACATCTGCAAGTCAATGTATGCATGGAAGGTGCTCGGCAACGGCGAGACACCGGCGTCAAGCGGCAAGAAAGGTGACCATCTTGTAGGCGACTACTATGTGGCGTTCAATAATCTCTACAAGAAGGAGGTTGACGAACTCGTAGCAGGCGGCATGGCGAAGGAGGATGCAGAGAAGAATGCACCTTCACTCAAGGCCGCTCAGGAGATGCTCTTCAAGTGGGAGCAGGGAGATGCAGAGGTCGTAGAACTCTGGAAGACTATGAACGGCTGGGTGTACGAGGGCTTTGACAAGACATACGCAGACCTCGGCATCAGCTTCGACAGGACATATTATGAGTCACAGACATATCTCTTCGGAAAGGCTCTCGTTCAGAAGGGTCTTGACGCCGGTATCTTTGAGACTCAGGAGGACGGGTCAGTGTGGTGCGACCTCACGGCAGACGGACTTGACCGCAAGCTCCTTCTTCGTGGTGACGGAACATCGGTATACATGACTCAGGACCTCGGAACTGCGGAGCAGCGTTTTGCTGAGTACAGTCTTGATGAGCATATCTATGTCGTAGGAAACGAGCAGAACTATCATTTCCAGGTTCTCAAGCTCATCCTCGGCAAGCTTGGATTCGATTGGGCAGACAGCATCTATCATCTTTCATATGGCATGGTTGAGCTCCCTGAGGGCAAGATGAAGTCACGTGAGGGAACAGTCGTAGATGCAGACGACCTCATTGCGGACATGTACAACACTGCCAAGGAGACTTCTATGGAACTCGGCAAGATAGACAACCTCTCTGCAGAGGAGCAGGATGCTCTCTTCAGGATGATCAGTCTCGGTGCATTGAAGTACTTCATACTCAAGGTAGACCCTAAGAAGACGATGCTCTTCGATCCAAAGGAGTCTATCGACTTCAACGGCAATACAGGTCCGTTCATCCAGTACACTCATGCCCGCATCAAGTCAATCCTCCGCAAGGCGGATGAGAAGGGTGTTGCACATACATCGGACGTGCTCAAGACTGATGCTGCCCTTACACCAAAGGAAGTACGTATCATAAAGATACTCAACACATTCCCTGCAAAGGTGGCAGAGGCAGGCGCGGCTCATTCTCCAGCTCTTGTGGCAAATTATGCATATGAGCTTGCGAAGGAGTTCAACCAGTATTATCATGATACTCCGATCCTTCGTGAAGAGAACCAGGAGCTCCTTCAGTGTCGTCTCGTTCTCGTCGAGACCATTGCTAAGGTGCTCAGCAAGGCGATGTCTATCCTCGGCATCACTCTTCCTGAAAGAATGTAATTGAATATGGCATGTCAGATACCTACTTCCATCAAGGAGGTCAAGGCTTTAGGGTGGGACTATATTGACGTCATCCTTTTTACGGGAGACGCCTATATAGACCACCCTTCATTCGGTACTGCGGTCATCGCCAGATGGCTGCAGAAGCACGGCTACCGCGTGGCGGTCGTGCCGCAGCCGAACTGGCGCGATGACCTTCGCGACTTTCGCAAGCTGGGTGCGCCAAGGCTCTATTTCGGCGTCAACAGCGGCGCCATGGATTCCATGGTGAACCATTATACGGCAGCGAAGCGTCTTCGTAGCGATGACGCTTATACGCCTGACGGAAGAGCAGGGCAGAGACCTGACTATGCAGTTACAGTCTATACCCGGATTCTCAAGCAGCTGTATCCTGACATACCAGTCCTTATCGGTGGCATCGAGGCTTCTCTCAGACGATTCACTCACTATGATTACTGGCAGGACGCCTTGAAGCCTTCGATTCTGATCGACAGCGGAGCGGACTGGCTCTGCTACGGAATGGGCGAGAGGACGGTGCTTGAGTTTACAAAGGCAATAGAGTCCGGCCGCAATGTGTCCGATATCAGGAAAATCCCTCAGCTGGCGTTCTATATGGACGGACGTTCAAGGCAGAAGGATGCAGTGATTCTCAATTCATTTGAGCGCTGCTGCGATGACAAGATTGCCTTTGCGGAGAACTTCCATGTCATCGAGACCTACGCCAACATGATGACTCCTCCGGTGCTTATAGAGCCGGTTGGAGACGGCTATGTACAAGTAAACCCGACATGGCCCCCTGCGTCACAGGAGGAGATGGATTCATATTGGGACCTTCCTTTCACCAAGCTTCCACATCCGAGATACAAGGGAAAGCATATTCCGGCTTTCGAGATGATCAAGTTCTCCGTGAATACTCACAGAGGATGTTTCGGTGGATGTAATTTCTGTACTATCGCAGCGCATCAGGGCAAGTTCATACAGTCCCGCAGCGAAGAGTCGATTCTCAGAGAAATCTCGGATCTCAATGAACTTCCCGGATACTCGGGAAACATATCTGATGTGGGTGCCCCGACCGCAAACATGTATGGAATGAAGGGCAAGGACCAGGAACTTTGCTCGAAATGCCGTCGCAAGTCATGTCTGTTCCCGAGCCCATGCCGCAATATGGACAGGTCACATGAGCGGCTTCTCAGGCTGTATGACCGGATAGGGAAGACAAAGGGTGTAAGGCATGCATATATCGGCAGCGGCATCAGATATGACCTTTTCCTTGATGAGAAAGGATTTGTTGATGAGACTTCATATCCATATCTTAAGGAACTGATACTCGAGCATACGTCCGGTCGCCTGAAGGTGGCTCCTGAGCATACGGAGGATACCGTGCTCAAGCTCATGGCAAAGCCTTCGTTCAAGCTTTTTGAGAGGTTGAGAATGGAGTTTGACAGTATATTGAGGGGAAGCGGAAGGAAATGTGAACTTGTGCCGTATTTCATATCCGGGCATCCTGGCTGCGGCATGCGTGAGATGAAGAGGCTGGCAGGAAATCCTGCTCTCAAGGGTCTGTATATGGACCAGGTCCAGGATTTTACTCCGACTCCTATGACGACATCTTCAGTAATGTATTATACGGGGCTGGATCCTAAAAATCTGCAGAAAGTATTTGTAGAGAGAGACATAGAGAGAAAACGCGAGCAGAAATCATTCTTCTTCCGTAGAGGAAAGTAGAAAAAAAGTGCTCTCAGTGTTGCTCAATTCAAAAAAATGTCCTACACTTGCACCATAATTTTGAAGTGTAAACCTGAATTGATAAGAAGATAGATATGTCAACAGCAAAGAGAAGAGCAGTAATCAGCTACGAAAATATGTCAGATGAGCTGGCAGCAGCATTTGCAGAGAAATATCCGAAGGGATATGCAGATTATTTTCCTGATCTTGTAAAATATGACAAACCTAACGGAGACAGCTTCTACGCAGTTACTGTAGAGATTCCGGATGCTATATATCTTGTGAAGATCAAGGTCAAGACAGATGATGCGGAAGATATTGAGCGCTGGCTTGACGGAGAGGATGGAGATGACGGCGACAGCGATGGCGGCGAAGGTCTTCCAGACGACAATATCTCGCAGTACGGTGACGATGACGCCGCTGACGGAGAATAAATGACAGAGACCGGCCGAGTAATCGTCCGGTCATCTTTTTATATACAGGTAATGATGAAGCAGAACAAGTTCAAACGAGATTTTCTTGCACCTCTCCGACATCTCTTGATGAAGATGCCGGAAAGGAACGCCATGATCATCCTTGCGCTGTTCGTCGGAGTGTCGTGCGGCCTGGCGGCCGTCGCTCTCAAGCTCGCCATAGAGTTCATCCATCATTCCCTTACTTCATGGTTCGATGGCGAGGCCTACAACTTCCTCTATATCCTCTATCCTGGCGTCGGCATGCTTGTGGCCATGCTTTTTGTCAAGTATGTCGTAAAGGACAACATCGGCCACGGAGTCACCAAAGTTCTGGTGGCGGTTTCCAAGAATGAGTCTAAGATACGTCCGCATAACATGTGGTCCTCAATGCTCGCTTCTTCGGTGACCATCGGTTTCGGAGGCTCGGTCGGAGCCGAGGCTCCTATCGTATACACCGGAGCTGCTATCGGATCGAATGTCGCCAGATATATGGGATTGTCTTATAAGAATATGACGATCCTGCTCGGATGTGGTGCGGCAGGTGCTGTGGCCGGTATTTTCAAGGCTCCTCTTGCAGGTGTGCTGTTTACATTGGAGATTCTGCTTTTTAACATCTCTATGTCGTCCATCCTGCCTCTGCTGCTGTCTACAATTTCGGCGACAGTGATTTCGTATATATTCCTCGGCGACAAGCCTCCTTTTGAGTGCACGATCACCCCGTTTGCCATGGGCAATATCCCATTTTATCTGATACTCGGACTCTTCAGCGCAGCATGTTCTGTTTATTTCACCAGGACGACCCTGTGGCTGGAGGACAAGATCAAGAGCATATCCAAGCCGATGTACAGATGGGGACTTTCTGCAATCTGTCTTGGTCTGCTCATATTCCTTTTCCCTCCTCTGTTCGGTGAGGGTTACGAATATCTGCATGAACTTCTCAACGGCGGCACGATAGACCTCGATGGCCAGACTGTCCTGTCTTTCCTGCTTCATAAGGCGTGGCTGGTGCCAGTGTTCTTCATGCTTGTGCTTCTTCTGAAGGTGTTCTCGATGTCATTAACCAATGCCGGCGGGGGTGTCGGAGGAACATTCGGACCAACGCTTTTCATTGGAGCGATCGCCGGTTTCGTGGTGTCCAGGACCATAAACCTCATAGCCGGAGGAGGACTTGTTCCTGAGCAGAATTTCGTGCTTGTGGGTATGGCCGGACTTATGGCCGGAGTCATGCAGGCTCCTATGACCGCGATCTTCCTTATAGCGGACATGACCGGAGGATACGACCTCCTTATTCCTCTTATCCTTACTTCGACTGTGTCTTATGCGGTTACACGTGCAGTGGAGCCGTACTCTATTTATACCAAGCGAATCGCTAAGAAAGGAGAACTTCTTACTCACGATAGCGATCAGGCCGTGCTGACTCTCCTGAAGACCAGTGACCTGATCGAGTCGGACTTCATGACGGTCCAGATTGATTCTACTTTAGGAGAACTGGTGGAGAAGGTCTCTCAGTCTACAAGAAACATATATCCTGTCGTGGACTCCAGAAACCATTTCCAGGGGTATGTTTCTTTGGAGGATATCAGAAGGGACATGTTCAAGTATGAGCAGTATGAAACAATGCATGTCTACAACTTTATGAGATCGGCTCCGGCATATGTCTATATCGACGAGAAGATGGACAGCGTCATGAAGAAGTTCGAGCAGACAGAAGCGTGGAACCTGCCGGTGGTAGATCATGAAAGGACATACATCGGATTCGTATCAAAGTCAAAGATCTTCTCTGCATATCGTGAACAATTGAAACAGGTCTCGCACGACTGATTTTCGAAAAGCTGAATCCTTCCCACTATGTGGGCCCCTCCCATTCGCCGGGCCACGGGCGGCCAGTGTTTTTCTAAATATAGGTAATTATTGAATTATGAAGAAGATATATGTTGATAGTATAGCGGAGAGGCTGGGGGTGAGAGAATGGCAGGTTGAGAATTGTGTCAAGCTTTTTGAGGAAGGGGCAACGATCCCGTTCATAAGCAGATACCGCAAGGAGAGGACAGGAGGTTTGGACGAAGTTGCTGTGGCTGAAGTCCATCATTGGGCTGATGTCTTCGAGGAGATGGAGAAGCGCAAGGTGACGGTGTTGGAAAACATCGAAGCGGCCGGAGCTTTGACAGATGACCTTAAGTCAAAGGTTGAGAACTGCGTGGAATCACGTGAACTTGAAGACTTGTATCTGCCATTCCGTCCGAAGCGTCGCACCCGTGCGACAGCGGCCAGAGAAGCCGGCCTTGAGCCTCTTGCAGACAAGATGTATGATGTAGCGCTTGCAGATCCGGTTCCGGAGGCGAGGAAGTTTGTCGGTGACAAGGTCGCATCTGTTGAGGATGCCCTCGCAGGTGCCAGAGATATAATTGCCGAGAGACTCAGTGAGACGGCGTCTGTTCGTGAAACTCTAAGGCAGATCTTCAGGACCAGAAGAATCGTGACCAAGGCTACAAAGAAGGCAACCGGTCCTGAGGCTATGAAATATCGTTCGTATTTTGACTATTCTGAATCGCTGGACAGAATGGCCCCGCACAGACTTCTAGCAATTCTCAGGGCCGAGGAGGAGGGTTTCTTGAGTGTCAAGATCGATGCTGACCCGGAAAGATGCGGTAAGAAGCTGTACTATGACTTCTGTCAGGAAAGACGATATCCTGCGGCTCCGCTTGCCGAGCAGATTCATATGGCCTTTGACGACTCTTTCAAGAGACTTCTTGAGCCGTCTATCACCAATGAGGTGATTAAGGAAGCCAAGGAAAAGGCAGACATAGAGTCTATAAGAATATTCGGAGAGAATCTTCGTCAACTGCTCCTTGCTCCGCCTGTCGGTCAGAAGAGGGTCATGGCGATTGACCCGGGATTCCGCACTGGCTGTAAGGTCGTTTGCCTGGATGAACAGGGCAATCTTCTTCATAACGAAGCCATATTTCCGCATCCTCCTGCAAGTGAGAAGATAAAGTCTATCCAGGCGGTTTCATCTATGGTTCAGAAATATGGAATAGAGGTGATTGCCATTGGAAACGGAACTGCAGGCCGTGAGACTGAAGAATTCATCAAGCGTGTTCCGCTGCCGCAGGGTGTACGCATCTTCTCTGTGAGCGAAGACGGTGCGTCAATATACTCGGCGTCAGATGTCGCGCGAGCAGAATTTCCAGAATATGATGTGACCGTTCGTGGTGCCGTGTCAATAGGACGTCGTCTGATGGATCCTCTGGCAGAACTTGTCAAGATCGACCCTAAATCATTGGGAGTAGGGCAGTATCAGCACGATGTGGATCAGTCGCTTCTCAAGGAGAAACTTGACAATACGGTGGAAAGCTGTGTAAACAGTGTGGGTGTCAATCTGAACACTGCCAGCAGCTATCTTCTAAGCTATGTTTCAGGCATAGGACCAGCCCTGGCGGAAAATATTGTAGAGTACAGGAGCGAGAACGGAGCCTACAGGTCTCGCAAGGACCTGCTCAAGGTCAAGAGACTTGGAGAAAAAGCATTTGAGCAGTGTGCGGGATTCCTGAGGATTCACGGAGCGGTCAATCCTCTTGATAATTCAGCAGTACATCCTGAATCATATCATATTGTAGACAGAATGGCAGCAGACCTTGGCGTGTCAACGAAGGAACTGGTGGGAAATGCGGAATTATGCTCTCGGATCAAGCCTGAGGCTTATGTTTCCGGAGAGTTTGGTCTTCCGACCATAAATGATATCATCTCGGAGCTTCTAAAGCCAGGTCGCGATCCGCGCGAAAGCGCTCAGGAGTTTGAGTTCGATCACGATATAAGATCTATTGAGGATCTGAAGACAGGAATGGAACTTCCCGGCATCGTGACAAATATCACAGCTTTTGGTGCATTCGTAGACATAGGAATCAAGCAGAATGGCCTCATCCACGCTTCTCAGATGGGTGTGAAAGGCATGGCAGATCCGTCCAAGATCCTCAAGCTGCGCCAGCAGATCAAGGTAGTAGTCGTATCCGTGGATCTTGACCGTGCCCGTATCGGACTCCGATTGATCAAATAGTCTTTTTGGTGTACTGTGACAGAATTACTCCGGCGGTCGATACGATGATTCCGATCCACTGGCGTGAGTTCAGGTATTCGTGTCCGAGAACCCACGCGATGATTGCAGCTGCGACTGGTATCAGTGCGGAGAATATGCTTGATTTTGCAACCCCGAGATTCTTGATTGTGCTTACCCAAAGGGAGAATGCAAGGCTTGAACACAGGATTGACAGGCAGATGATAGGGTACCATACTTCTGCGCTGAAGTATACTACCATATTGAATCCGTCAAGACCTTTCCATATGAATAGCGGGAAAAGATAGATCGCTCCGATCAGGAACTGATACATTACTATTATCTGGCTGGAGTAGTTTCCGGAAAGACTCTTGGTGATTGATGCGTGACCGACCTCGGATATCACTGCTATCAGCAGGAGTACGACTCCCCAGATGAAGTGTTCACCGAGCGAGCCTTTAGCCATAGCTACCATGACGATACCTACAAGCGAGAACAGTATTCCGATGATGTTTATGAAATTGACCTTCTCCTTGAAGAATATCATTCCTGCACCGATGGAGAATATCGGTATGGTGGCAATCACCATAGCGCTCAATGTCGGAGATTCCGTCAGCTTCAGTCCGAATGTCTCACAGATGAAATATATGAACGGCTCGAAGAAAGCAAGCAGCAGGAACTTGGGCAGGTCCTGACGCTGGATCCTCTTGATTCTGCCATATGCAGTGTTGAACAGGAACAGCACAAGACCGGCAAGGAGTATCCTGACGAATACAAAGTAGAAGATTGGAATGTCAAGTGCTATCAGCTTGTCAGTCCAGATATAGGACATGCCCCATAAAGTTATTGCGAAAATAGAGGCGATGTATGTCAGCACTTTGCTGGGATGAACTTTCGGTGTCATGGTTCTTTGGTCGGTGTGTTTATAATCTTGGGGAGATTATCTTTTCCTGTCCGTTTATATAGACTGCTTCGATGACGCCTTTGAGTGTCTTACCCTCGTATGGCGTCCATCCGCATTTGCTGAACTGCTCCTCGGCCTTGACCTCGAATTCCTTGCTGTAGTCAAAGACGACAAGGTCGGCTTCATATCCGGTAGCGATCTTTCCTCTGTTCAGACCGTAGAGTGCTGCAGCATTTTCCGAGAATACTGAAGCTATGCGTGTAAGAGGAATTTCATCCTGCGCAGCAATAGTCAGGAGGACCGGCAGAGTCTGCTGTATGCTTGGAAGTCCTGATGGCGCCTTGCAGTATGTGACTGCCTTTTCTGACAGCAGGTGAGGTGCGTGGTCAGAGCCAATTGTGTCGATAAGTCCCTGAGCCAATGCGTCGCGCAGAGCCTGACGGTCAGCTGCGGTCTTTACTGCCGGATTGCATTTGACTCTGCTCCCCAGCCTTGCGTAATCTTCGTTGCAGAACCATAGGTAGTTGCATGAGGTCTCTGCAACGATTCCCGGGTTGCTGATTTTCGCGGCCCTTGCCATTTCGATTTCTTCCTTTGTCGAGATGTGGCATAGAACCAGGCGTGTGCCATGCTTCATAGCCATTTCAAGAGCCTTGATGCTTGACTTGATGCATGCAGACCTGCTGCGTATGTTCTCGTGCTCTGTGAATGGGATGGCCTCTCCGTATTTCTCATGTGCCTTGGCAAGGTTTGCCTTGATGGTCGCTTCGTCCTCGCAATGGACGAGAACCGGTTTTCTCTTGATAGAGAACAGCTTGTCCAATGTCTCACTCTGGTCAACAAGCATGTTGCCGGTCGATGAACCCATGAATACCTTTACGCCTGCTATGTCTTCAGGCAAGATCCCGGTCATCTCGTCACCTTCTTCCACCATTCTGCAGATTGCGTCAGCGTTGTCGTTGGTGGCTCCGATGTGGAAGGCTATATGCGCTGCGCATCGGCCTTTTGCCATGGCGATCTTTTCTTTGAGCGCTTCTGCACTGGTCGTAGCTGGGGAAGTGTTCGGCATGTCCATGACTGTGGTCACGCCACCAGCGACTGCCGCCATTGATTCGGTGGCCATGTCCGCCTTGTGGGTAAGCCCGGGCTCTCTGAAGTGCACATGTGCATCGATGCCTCCGGCCATGAGATGTTTTCCGGTCAGGTCTCGGACTTCCGGACCTGACTGCATGATCTTGAACAGACGGAATCCATAGTCCTCATCTTCGCAATAGAGGACTTCTGCAATCAGTCCGTCTTTGATCAGGACAGATCCTTTCGCCTCCTTCTCAGAGGTGACTATGATTGCATTTTCAAGCAGTAACATATTATTATGCCTGTCTTGGTTTTATCTTTCTCATCTTGAGCTTCATCACGCCCCAGAACGCTTCTCCGAAGATTCCGCTGCTCATCTTTGATGTGCCTTCCTTGCGGTCTACGAAAATGATAGGAACTTCCTTGATCTTGAATCCAAGCTTGTAGGTTGAATACTTCATCTCGATCTGGAATCCGTATCCCTTCATCTGCACCTTGTCCAGGTCTATGGTTTCAAGGACCTGACGCTTGTAGCATTTGAATCCGGCGGTACAGTCGTACACCTTCATTCCAAGGACGGTGCGCACATAGACAGAGGCATAATAAGACATGATCACTCTTCCTATAGGCCAGTTGATCACGCTGATTCCGTTACAGTAGCGCGAACCTATGGCAAGATCTGCTCCCTCTGCGCATGCCTGGTAAAGTCTTGGCACATCATCCGGATTGTGCGAGAAGTCCGCGTCCATCTCGAATATATAGTCGTACTTCTTCTCGACAGCCCACTTGAATCCTGTGATATACGCTGTGCCGAGACCAAGCTTGCCTGTCCTTTCGATCATGAACAGTCGTTCAGGGAACTCTTCCTGAAGACGCTTCACTATGGCTGCTGTGCCGTCAGGCGATCCGTCCTCTATTACGAGAATGTGATATTCGCCCTCCAGACCGAAAACTGCTCGGATGATGTTCTCTATGTTCTCCTTTTCGTTATAAGTCGGGATGATTACAACCTTTCTGTCCATATTACTTGTTATCAATAGTCTTCAACATTTCCTTCACTGCCGCCTCAAGCTGCTTGTCTTCGCCTCTGAGTACTGAAGCCGGGTCATTGTAGATGAGAATGTCCGGCTCTACCTGCATGTTTTCGAGATATCTGCCTTCCTTGATTCCGATTGAACCGACCTGCGGAATACCGAAAACGATGCTTGGGTCGATCTGAGTCTCCCACCATACCGCAGTCATTGTGCCCGGGACAGGGGCTCCGATCAACTTGCCGATGCCAAGGGATTTGTATACATATGGGAATCCGGCAGCATCAGAATAATTGTCCTCGCCGATCAGGACGCATGACGGCTTGGTCCATTTGCTGTATGGCTCTGTGCCAATATATTGTCCGCGTGGCTCGAATCTGATGTATGCCTGTCCCGCAAGCAAGGTGGCAAGGTCATCGTGCAGCCATCCGCCGCCGTTATGTCTTGTGTCGACGATGACGGCCTCGCATGTGCGGTATTTTCCAAGAAGGTCAGAGTATACTCTTCTGAAACTTTCCGAATCCATGCCTTCGACATGTACATATCCGACCCTTCCGCCTGACATCTCCTTTACCATCTGCGCCCTCTGCTCGACCCATCTGTTATATAACTGGCGGTAGTCTGTGAAGCCAGGTTCAATGAAAAGCTCCTGCTCTTTCTTGCCTTTTGCCTTGACTGTGATGACTGTCTTCTTGCCGCCTTTGCCTCTGAGCATATGGCTCCAGTCTTCTCCAGCCTTGATCTCTACGCCGTTGATCGCCGTTATAATGTCGCCGGCCTTGACGTCAGGATGCTGCAGATAGAGGGCTCCTCCCTTGATGATCTCCTTGATCTTCAGACCATCTCCTTCATAGTCATTGTCATAGAAGGCTCCGAGTGTTCCCATGGTGTATCCGCTTCTGTATGAATATCTTGCGCCGGTGTGCGAACCATTGAGCTCTCCAAGCATCTCAGACAGCATCTCCTGGAAATCGAAGTTATTGTCGATGTGAGGAAGGAACTTCGCGTATGTCTCTCTGTATCCTTCCCAGTCGATGCCGTGGATTTCAGGGTCATAGAATTTTTCATCAACCTGCTTCCATATATGGCTGAATATGTATTCACGCTCTTTTGCCGGCTTATACTCAAACTCTCCGCTGAACGGAATGCTCTCCTTCTTACCTGTAGATGTGTTGATCTTCGATACACCTGTGCCCGAGTGAATATAGATGAACTTGTCGTCCGAGCTAGGGTAGAACGAACCCATCACGCCTTTGATCAGCACCTTGATGCTGTTGTCTTCGATGTTCAGCACGCACAGGTCCATGCTTCTTTCAAGGCGTGTGGTGTAGTACAGCTTCTTGCCGTCCTGGGTGAGATAGTGGTCTCCGAGTCTGCCAGAGAATCTTGTCAGCTTGATGGTCCTGTCCCGTCTGTCGTCAAGGTCAAGAACCAGCTTCTCCTCTTTCTTCTCCACTTTGGCCGTATCCTTCTTGTCTTTCTTCTCCTTCTTGTCACCGGCCATCATCTTCTCGATATCCTTGTCCTCCTTGTCCTTGGTGAAGTCGGTATATGCCTTTCCGTCGAAGAACATGATGTATACGTCGCGGTCTGCTCCCCAGCTTCCGTGGCTGCGGTATCCGTTCTTGTCGGATGTCCATGTCATCGCCTTGCCGTTGAGAGCCCATCTGAAGCCTCCGTCGCTGTATCCGCTCTCGGTGAGGTCGGTGATGTCTCCGGTTTCGAGGTCAATAAGGGCTACATCCTCATTGTTCCATCCTCCATTCGCCTGGTAGTTGCAAAGGATATATCTGCTGTCCGGACTCCATTCAAATGACTGGTCTCCGTCTGTGTATGAATAGTTGATGCTCTTGTCCAGAACGATCTTTTCCTTTCCGCTCTTGAGGTCCATCACGGCAATGGCGGTCCTGTCCTTGAGATATGCAAGAGACTTACCGTCCGGCGAAACCATAGGCTGGAAGCATGTCTCTCCCGGTTTGGTCACCATTTCCTCTTCCATCTTTACGGCATATGTGAACATCTTGTCATCCTTGTTTACAAGAGATGTCTTCCAGATGCCCCAGTGGCCGTTTCTCTCCGCAGCATAGTATAGTGTCCTTCCGTCCTTTGAGAAGGTCAGGCTGCGCTCCTGCTCTGGAGTGTTGGTTATTCTCTGGGTTGTCTTATAGTCTGCGGAAGTGACGAATACGTCGCCTCTTATCACGATAGCAATCTCTTTCCCATCAGGAGAAACGGCCATGTTGGTGGCTCCGGATGTCATTGTGCGCAGCTCTGCATCCCTTTCTATCTGGTCTGTCACGATCCGGATGTCTACTTTTTCCGGCTGACCGCCGTTCTTTATTGTGTAGAGCTCTCCGTCGTATGAGTAGCATAATGTGCCGTTATGCGAGATTGACAGGTATCTTACAGGATTGCCTTTGTAGAATGTGACCTGCTTCGACTTGATGCTGCTACCGTTGAAAAGCTGATCATGGAGTGAGTCGGTGTAATATATATTAAGCGTACCGTCCTGCTCGCTCAAGTAGTAATATGCAGTACCGCCCAACTCAAATACAGGGTTCCTGTCTTCGCCGTTGAATGACGTGAGCTTCGTGAATGTGCCGTTTCCGTCGATGCGGAAACCTTCTGATGGATCTATTGACGGAACATACATCCATATGTCGCGGGTCACCGATGAAGTATGATGCTTTCTCAATGGATCCTCATATCCTTTATAATCTTCATAGATCACGGTGTTGTCCAGTCTTACGCTCATATTTGATATCTGCATCGATGTAACCATCTCCGGGCGTCCTCCGTCAGGGCCGATCATATATACCTGTGATCCTCCAGGGAAGTCTCCGTACTGGGCATCCTGCTGTATGTTTGCGCTGAATATGATGCTTCCATCCATAAGAACTGTCATCGGAGTCTCGTTGCCCGGATGGGATGTCAGTCTGACAGGCGTTCCTCCGGTTGCCGGGATTCTGTAGATGTCCTTGCTCTTGTTCCTGTATGAGGCGAAAATTATGGATTTTCCGTCATGTGTCCACATAGGATCGGTGTCGTATGCGGGATTGGTCGTTATCTGTCTGGCCTGCCCGCCCTCGGCATCGACTACATAGATGTTGCCTTTGTATGTGAATGCTATCTGTTCTCCATCCGGCGATATCGAGTTCTTGCGGAGCCATAGGGGAGCGTCCTGAGCAGTTGCCATTATTGCAGATGCGGCAATGGCTAAAACTGATAATAAGGATTTCTTCATATCTATTATATATATGTATATTTATGCAAATATATAAAAATCCTTGACTATTTCAATAGAATAAGTGCTTCTCTGATGCATTCAAATGGCTGTTTTTAGAGAAAGTGCGATTTTTTGAGGGGAAAGTTTGGAAGTTTAGAAAAAAGTCGTACCTTTGCACTCCCTTTGAAAAACGGGTCAGCAGAAACGCTGAAAGTTCTTACTTAAGACTGGAGCAAAAGTTAAGAAAATTGTAAAAATTCAAATAAAATTTGGAAGTTAAAAAATAATGCTTACCTTTGCATCCCCGTTCGAAAAACGGACATCAACAAGTTCATTGAAAAGACTGATTTACTGTACAAGAAGCAAGTACCGAGAAAAAC
>X418_Giraffe__coassemble_5_pt1 | contig 90141 bp, 64 predicted proteins | sample X418_Giraffe__metabat2_high_PE_001 | metagenome-assembled genome bin X418_Giraffe
TTCCAATAAACGACTGACCATCGCAAAGGTCAATGAGATCATACTCAAAGGAGAGAAGCTCGAGCTCAGCAAGGAGTCCGAAGCTGCCATCGTAAAATGCCGCAAGTTCCTGGACAGCAAGATGGAAGACATCGGCCGTCCGGTGTACGGAGTGACCACAGGCTTCGGTTCGCTCTGCAACATCACCATCCCTGCTGAGGACCTCTCGCAGCTCCAGCACAACCTCGTGATGTCTCACGCCTGCGGCACAGGCGAGACAGTCCGTCCCGAGATCGTGAAGCTGATGCTTCTGCTGAAGGTACAGTCCCTCTCATACGGACACTCAGGCGTGCAGCTGATCACAGTGCAGCGCCTTATGGACATGTTCAACAACGACATCCTTCCGGTTGTATACCAGCAGGGTTCGCTCGGAGCTTCCGGCGACCTCGCTCCGCTGGCCCACATGTGCCTTCCGCTCATAGGCCTTGGAGAGGTGTACTATAAAGGCGAGGTCCGCCCATCTGCGGAAGTATGGGCTGAGTTCGGTTGGGAGCCTGTGAAGCTCCAGTCGAAAGAAGGCCTTGCGCTGCTGAACGGAACACAGTTCATGAGCGCTCATGCAGTATGGTCATTGATACAGGCAGAGAGGCTTTCGGACTGGGCCGACAAGATCGGCGCCATGTCCCTCGAGGCATATGACGGCCGCATCGAGCCGTTCTATCCGCAGGTGCATGAGGTTCGTGCCCATCAGGGCCAGATCGAGACAGCCGCTCGTTTCCGCCAGCTTCTCGAAGGCAGCGAGATCATCAAGCAGAAGAAGGTCCATGTGCAGGATCCATATTCATTCCGCTGCATTCCTCAGGTGCATGGAGCATCAAAGGACACGATCCGCTATGTAAAGTCTGTCATCGAGACCGAGATCAACAGCGCGACTGACAACCCGACTGTCTTCCCTGACGAAGACCTGATCATCTCAGCTGGCAACTTCCACGGACAGCCTATCGCCATCCCTATGGACATGCTCACTATCGCCCTCTCGGAACTCGCAAACATCTCAGAGAGACGCATCTATAAGTTGATTTCGGGTCAGAGAGGCCTCCCTAACTTCCTCGTCGCGAAGCCAGGTCTGAACAGCGGATTCATGATCCCGCAGTATACTGCAGCTTCCATCGTGAGCCAGAGCAAGGGTCTCTGCATGCCGGCATCGGCAGACTCTATCCCGTCGTCACAGGGTCAGGAGGACCATGTAAGCATGGGCGCCAACGCTGCTACCAAACTCGTACGCGTAGTGGAAAATACCGAGCGCGTGCTCGCCATCGAGCTCTTCAATGCAGCCCAGGCCTTCGAGTTCCGCCGTCCGCTGCGCTCGTCATGGGAGATCGAGAAGATCTTCGCTAAATACCGCAAGGAGGTCCCATTCATAGACGACGACCGCTACATGCACCCGCTCATAGAAAAATCTATAGAGTTCATAAGATAAGTTCATGAAGACCATCATATACAATATAGGAACGTTGGCGGGCATTCTCCCGGCTGATGTAAAAAGGCTTGAGGGCTCGCAGATGAACGATGTGAAGTGCATCGAGAATGCCTATCTCGTGATCGAAGACGGCATCATCACAGAATATGGTCCTGCTGTCAGTTCTTCACTCAGTTCGTTCGATCAAAATGACAGTGCCGGCGTCGGTATTAAAAACCGTGCTACCCCCCTGGCCGCAGGGGGAAGGAGCATTCCGAAGGAAGCGAAAGGGGTTGTTTTTAATACCGATGCCGGCACTGACGCAGAGTTCATCGACGCTCAGGGCGGATTTGTGATGCCGGCTTTCTGTGACTCTCATACTCATATTGTATATGCCGGATGCAGAGACGGTGAATTCCGCGACAAGATTGCCGGACTCTCCTATGAGGAGATAGCTGCCAGAGGCGGCGGAATCCTTAATTCCGCCGACCTGCTGCACGCAACCTCAGAGGATGAACTCTATGAGCAGTCCATGATACGCGTCCGTGAAATCATGGCTATGGGTACCGGAGCCGTGGAAATCAAGAGCGGATACGGACTGACCGTGGAGGATGAACTCAAGATGCTTCGTGTAATAAGACGAATCAAGGAAACAGCACCGATCACTGTGAGAGCCAACTTCCTCGGCGCTCACGCTGTCGGACGTGCCTACAAAGGACGCCAGTCCGAATATGTAGACCTTGTCTGCAACGAAATGCTGCCAAGAGTCGCTGCTGAAGGCCTCGCCGACTTCGTTGATGTTTTCTGCGATGCAGGATTCTTCACCGTGGAAGATACGGAGAAGATCCTAAGCAAAGCTGCCGAATATGGAATTACCCCTAAGATACATGCCAACGAGCTTGAAGTATCAGGCGGTGTGCAGGTCGGTGTGAAATACAACGCCCTCTCGGTCGATCATCTTGAGATGACTACAGATGCTGAGATCGAGGCACTGCGCGGAAGCGTGACCATGCCGACAATGCTGCCTGGATGCTCATTCTTCCTCGGCATACCGTTCGGCCGTGCCAAAGATTATATAGAGGCAGGCCTGCCTGTGGCATTGGCCTCCGACTATAATCCCGGCTCAAGCCCGAGCGGCAACATGCGCTTCGTCATGGCCCTGGGCTGCATCAGGATGCGCCTCACACCGGAGCAGTCATTCAACGCCTGCACCATCAACACGGCATACGCAATGGGCGTAAGCGACCAGCTCGGCTCGATCACGGTCGGCAAAAAAGCCAACCTGATCATCACCAAGCCGCTCCCTTCCCTCGCCTTCATCCCATACAGCCATCAGACACCGATCATAGAAAAAGTCATACTCAACGGCGCTGTCATAGCCTGAATCAGCACGGCACCAGTCTTGCTAATCATGTCTGTGAACTTTAAAACAAACAGACATGATTTCAAGTAAATTACAGCAGGCGATCAATGATCAGATCACTGCTGAACTGTGGTCTTCACAGCTCTATCTCCAGATGTCATACTACCTCAAGCATCAGGGATGGGACGGATATTCCCATTGGCTCAGATGCCATGCTGAAGAGGAAAGAAGGCATGCCACCATGATGGCCGACTACATGACCGACAGGGGCGGCATGGTGAAGCTCCAGATGATAGATGTTGCTCCTACAGGATGGGGGTCTGTCCTTGAAGTATATGAGCATGCTCTCAGCCATGAGAAGATGGTGTCGAAGATGATCAACACGATCGTGCTGCACGCAATCGAGGAGCAGGATTTTGCGACAGAGAATTTCTTCCGCAAATTCGTTGACGAGCAGGTCGAAGAGGAAGCGCTCTTCGGCGACATCGTCGACAAGCTGAGGAAGGCCGGCGACTCCGGTATCTTCTTCCTCGACGCCGAGCTGGCAGCCAGAAAATAGCGTGAATCCAACACGCTGACCATCAACGAACTAAAGGTTTGTCCCGCATATAAAAGAAGGCAGGACAAACCTTTAATCGATTTATCATCAAGCTGTTGAAGTAAACGCTTTATTCCACTGCAACAACTTCAACAACGACTGTATCTGAAGTTGCAACGCTGTCTGCCGGCGCAACAACTTCCTCTACAACCTCAGCCTTGTGATAGCGAGGGAGCGGAGACGGAAGCTTCGCCCATGCGAGGAGGTTGAAGATCCAAAGAACGCCCACTGCTACAATTACAGCAGAAAGTGAGATGAGCCATTTCTTCCAAGGAGCGAGGCCAGCCTTTGCATACGGATCGGTCAGCTTCATCTTTGGATACTTGGCTGCATCTGTAAGCGTCTCGCCGAAAGGTATGCTGATCTTGGATGCGGCATTGACCGCCCAGCCGTTTGCATTGAGGAGCGGAGCGATGTTGCGGCGGCGGAGCTTGAGCCAAGCGAGTATCATCGCAGGACCTGAAATGACAAGCATGATTGCAACAAACACAAGGAGGAGCTTCCACCAAGGAAGGGCATTAAGTCCTTTGAATATGGATACCAGAGCTGAACCGATCATACCGAGAGCCATGCCCAAAGCAGCAAAGATGCCGGCGAATTTAGCGATATCGAAAGGAGGAGCTGCCGCCGCAGCCGCCTTAGGGTCTGTTCCTGCAGGAAGGGCTGTCGGAGCTGCATTGATCTTTGCAGTAGCATCTGCCATGATCTTCGCATCCTTGTCTGCTGCACTCTTGCTTATGAGGTTTTCGACGGTCTTCGCCATCCTGCGATATGGAGACCAGAATGCCTGAGCAACACTGATCGGATTGTCTACAATCTTAGTGATCACTGCATCCCATTCTACGCCTGCATTGTCATAGTAAACTGCGTTCTTGCCTACGATGAGGTCGCCGGTCTCGCCCACAGTGACAGCCGCCACGATGGTCAGCTTGCCTGGCTTGGTCTTGGTGGTGCAGTCGCAGTATACGAGGAACATGCCACTGGTTGCTGCCGAGGCATTGTGCTTGCCCATATCCGCAACCTTCATACAGAAGCGGCACTCTCTCTGGTCAATGATGAGTCTTCCTGACTGGAAGATCGCGCTCATCTTCTTGTCCTTGTCATAGAAATCGTGAAGTGTGACGAAGTTCCTGACAAGTCTGTAGAAGTCGCGGAGGATGTGGAGGAACTTGTCCACCATGTCGATGTTGGCAGCCTCTTCCGCAAGAGCTGCATCCTGAGCGACGAGGTCAAGAAGGACTGCCTTCTTGTCCTGCTCGATGAACTTCTTCACTGCATCAAGGCCGAGAGCCTCGACAGCAGCGCCTGCCTTCGCTGCCTTCCAGCCTGTATAGGCAGCGAACTGCGCGCCTACGGCTGTCCAGTCTGCCTCTGTGAGCACTGTCTTGCCCTCAAGAGCGACAGTCTTGACAAGATCGAACTGAGCTGACCATGCAGGGTTTACCTGAGCTGTAAGATCTATCTCAGGCTTGCCTGTGATACGTGCTATCGGATAGGCTGCTATCTCCTCGGTCTTTCCTGTCAGGTTGTCAGCACTGATTGATGCGATGCTTGCTGTCTGTACGTCGAGAGCACCTGCGCTGTCAGGAGAGAAAGCGGCAAGTTTCGAGCGCATGAAGAAGTCCTTTACCTTCGCGTCGAGAGCATTGTATGCAGCGATCGCTGCGTCTGTCTTGTCTCCGAACGGAGCCTCGACCACAGCAGCCTGCCATGCGGCATAGTCGGCGAGAGCCTTATAGAAGTTCTCGATCATCTCTGCATTGATGCCTGCAGCACCGCTTCTGTCGGTTACGCCTCCGAAAGCTGCAACGGCTGCGGCAATGGCTGCCTTCTCGTCTGCATCATCAGTAGACGCTTCTGTGATGATTCCGTCACCGTTGAAACGTGTCTTCGCAAAGATAGCTGCTATGTCCTTTGTGTCTGCAAGCGAAATCACTGTGCCTTCCTTGCCGAGGTTCTCAAGAATCTGCTTTGCTGACTTGTAGAGTTTCTGTCCGGCTGCGTTTTCCTGGTCAAGCTGCTCGATGTCGATGGAATCCGTTCCCTCGACAAGGACGTCAAGATTCTTCACCGCGCCCGAGAGCCACTGAGATGTTGCGATCACGTCAGCCACGCGGATCTTTCCGTCTGTGTCTGCGTCGATGTATGCAAGGCTCTTCTCATCAATCTCAAGACCTGTTACAGGGCAAGAGAGGACTGTCCACATCTTTGGATCGAGTTCATCCAGATGAGCTATATCCTCACCTGTGGTGATCTTCACGCGAGATGCTCCACCGAGGTTGGTGAACTCCCACTTGTACTTCTTTTCTCTGTTAATGATTGCCATATGTTGATGATTTATATTTTCTTATCCTTGCGAAAATACATAAAAAATCCGAAAGACAGAAGATATGGGCCTCCGTCTTTCGGAAAAACAAACAATTATACGATTTATTTTTGTTCTGATATGTCAAGGACTCCGTCTCTGGTCATGGAGATGCGGAAATGATGATACTCAGCCTTGTCATCGTGACGGAGATGAAAGACTATATGCACATAATATATCTTTGCCACATCCGTAGTCGATATGTTTCCATCAGCATCGACCGAGTCGATCGGGACCTGAGGGTTGTCCATCTTGTGGGTAAATCTGTTGAGATGCAGACGCATGATCTCGTTTATGCCGCGCATAGGATAGTCATCATTCTCCGAAAGAGCCACATCGTCTATCGTGACATGCTTTCTATAAAGGAGTATCTTCTCCTCGAATATACGAGATTCATCTTCCACCGACGAAGCCTCTTCGCGTAGCTTCATCACCTCTGCGGGAGTACGCGACGACGAAATGAAGTCGAATCCTTCCTTGATCTCGCCCACACGGTTCTGACCTATGGTGATGCTTGCCTTCTTGTCATAGTACTTGTTGCCCAGCTTATGGGCGAAATAGTACCTCAGCAGGTCCTTGATGCGGTCCTTGAGCATGTAGCTTATGACAAGGACTATGAAAAGCGGCCATGTGATGTTGCCATATTTGACCTGGGTGAACCACGCGACAGCTGTCGCAAAGATCATCGCCGCTCCCGCCGCGATGCTATAATATATCTGTTCCACGGCCACACCGTCCTTCTTCTTGTCAAGACGGATATAGAGCTCGCTCTCGATGAACTTCTTGAGCATTCCCCTGTGGTAGACAAGCTGGCGGTCGTGCTTTGCGTCATTCTTCATGACGCCGTAGCCCTGCGACACCTTATAATTATGTTCCCCTATGATCAGGTCCATGAACTTCCTGCGGATGCCGGCATACACCTCTGCATTTATTGAGGAATCTATCTTCCTTATCATCCTTATGGTCCTCAGTTCGACTACATGGCTCATGAATTCGTCGCACATTCGGAACAGGCTGCGGGTCTTTTCTGTGACCGTCGGAACATCGATGATGCGATAAAGAGCGCGGAACTTCTTCAGCACCAGCGCGGCATTGTCCACATAGTCCTCGACGAGGTATTCGGCCGAATCGAGGGAGCGGACGGACTGCATATGCGACACCTGGTCGCGCAGGGCGCTCTTGAATATCGCCGCGAACATCTTGAGGTGGTATTCGTATGCGTCGAGCTCTTCAGAGACAGGATTGTCCACTACCCTCTCAAGGGCATGTTTCAGGGAAACGAGAGGGAGCGAGCTGTCCTGTGCGATGTCTCTGAGAAGATATACAGGCGTGATCAGGCGGACATTTGACTTGACGTCGCGGTAGAACTGCTTCTTGCCATAGTTCTCGGGATTGATGTCAAGACTGTTTGGCACGAAGATCCACGCGTTGACTGAAAAGTCATCGCGCACTCCATCCTCTGTGCAATTGAATCCGAACTTGAATTCAACGGAGAAATTATCGTGTTTCTTTGCCTGTATTGATATCATATTCAACGTATTAAACAAGTCCCAAAGGGACCGGCCCGGACAGGGCCGAAATCCCCCTAGGGGGTGCAGGGGGTGGATGCATTTATGCTCCAGGCTAAAATAAGCCTGGAGTATATCCTAACCAGTGGAGGACTGTTTCGCCCCATACGAGGATCATAACCCACGCTATGAGCATCATGGTGATACCGAACTTGAAGGTATCGCTCCAGCTGTAATGGTTTGTAGTATATAGCAGCGCTGCCGGCTTGCTGTTGAACGGCAGCACGTAGACATGTTCAATCAAAAGTGACACAGGGAACGAGAGGCTGAGCGGCGGAAGTCCGAACTGCTGCTCGACACCTATGGCGATAGGCACAAACACCAGCGCCCTCATGTTCTTCGACTGGAAGATCAGAGCGCTGAAGAGCATAAGTCCTGTCAGAAGGATATAGAGAACGATGAATGGCGTATTGGCAGTGATGCCCAGCGCATCCATTCCCGCTCCAACCATCACTGCAGGCAGGTCGGTGGCATTAAGGCCGGATCCGATCACATATGCACCTGCTGAGAATATCATCAGATGCCAAGGAATGTCGACATCGTTCCACTTTACGACACCGATTCCAGGCATCAAGGCTATGATGGCACCGATAAGGACCACCACTTCCGCAGACACGCCATGCCAGCTTTCTGTAACCCACATGACGAGTACGCCGACAAAAATAGCTATTGACTTGAATTCCTCCCTGGTCATCTTGCCCATGGCATCAAGCTCCTGACGGAGGCGTTCCATACCGCCCTCGATCTGAGGCTTCCTCTCTTCCGGCTTGAGAGGGAATATCACCTTCACGCCGATGAACCAGCCTATGAGAAGCAGGATCATAGCGAGAGGGAAAGCAGCTGCAAGCCAGTCGGAATAGATCAATGTGACTGAGCTGTATGCGCCTGTGAGGAGTGATATTGCAAGAAGATTTGCGCCAGATCCGGTCATGAAGGCGCTCGCGCCTATGTTGATCTGGAACAGGTTCTGGAGCACAAGGTTGCGACCGAAATTGTTGCGGTTGCCCTGGCTCGCTCCGAAGATGGCCGCCACTACCATGAATATAGGTAGAAGGATGGTAGCCTTCACAGTAGTAGCCGATATGAACATAGACAGGACGACATTGATGACAAGGAAGCTGAAGAATATGCCGGCCGCGCTCTTTCCGAACTTAAGCACAAACCAAATGGCGAACCTCTTTGCGACCCTTGTCTTGACAAGCATGCTGGCAAGAACGAACGAGAGGATGTTGAGCCACATCACAGGATGTCCGAGCTGCGCGAAGGCATCCTTCTGCGTGGTCACGCCGCAAAGGATCACGGCCATGATCACCATGAGTGAGGTCAGGTAGCTCTGCACCGCCTCGGTGATCCACAATACTATGGAAGCACAGAAGATGGCAAGCATTGCATAGCATGCCCTGATGAAGGCAGCCTCGCCGATGACTGCGAGCCTTGCCTGCGCCTTGGCAGAAAGTCCCGAGAAGTCAAGGTTGTCGAAAAGCGGGATGTCGATCACCCAATATATGAGGACGAATACGATAGCCGCTATAGGACCGCCCAGACGGGCCATCCACTTCTCGAATCCGGATTTCTCCATCTTCGGAAGCTTCTCGACCTTATAATTATTCATATCCAGCGGGTCAAAGACCTGCTCCTGTTCAAGTTCAGTGTTCTTGTCGGTCATGGTTTTGTTTTTAAGGGGCAGTGGTCCACATCGGACCACTGCCGTAAAATTATTTAGCCCAGTTCTTATATGGGTTCTTCATAAGCATAGAGTTGTAGTACTTCACATCTCCGGTAACCTCCTCACCGAGCCACTCAGGCTTTACAAAAGCCTCGTCCTCAGAAGAAAGCTCAACCTCAGCCACTGTAAGGCCTTCGTTGTCACCGTAGAATTCGTCTACCTCATATGTGTGCTCACCAGCCTCAACGAGGTAGCGTGTCTTGTCGATCACGCCTGGTTCGCAGATCTTCAGGAGTTCCTGAACTTCTGCTACAGGGATCTCCTTCTCCCACTCGAAACGGCTTGCGCCGCTCTCAGAGCCGATGCCCTTGATGGTGATGAATCCCTTCTCGCCCTTTACGCGGACGCGTACCGTGCGCTCAGGAACTGAGCTGAGGTAACCCTGAGTGATGCGGGTCGCCTTCTTTGCAAACGGCTTGAAGTCGCCTGCAACCAAGAATTTTCTTTCGATTTCCTGTGCCATGATACTACTCGTTTGCAAGTGGCTTGTCAGACATTCCGATCACACGCTTGATAGCCTGGAGGTAGTTGATGTTCTCAACACCCTCGAGACCGCAGTCAGCGATGGTCTTCTTGATGTCCTCGATCTCAGTAGACTCAGAGTTGATGGTAACCACCTTCGCACCGTTGATGAGAACGTTACCTACCTCGCAGATGGTGTTGTTCACCATGTAGCCGAAACGCTGCTTGTGCACGCGTACAGCCGCGAGATCAGGGTTAGCCTTCACCATAGCGATGAACTCGTCATAAGTGTACTCATCCTTGTCAAGAGCAGGCATCTCCACCATGAATGCAGGGAAAACCTCGTTCTCGAGCACTGTGCGGGAGATAGGGAACTCGCCCTTCATGAGAGGGTTCCACTGCTCGAGGCCGTCAACTGTCTGGACATAAGTCTTGATGTCCATCTTTCCGTTACGGATCTTGGTGTTGTTGATGTCGTTCTTGCGGGAGATGATATAGATCTCGTCGCTTTCGCGCTCCCATACCTTTTCAGGTACAGGAACGGAAAGACGAGCCATTCTCTTGTGTGCCTCACAGAAGCACTGTCCGAAAGAGCGGAACTCGAAGCGTGGCTTCGAGATCTCGCCGATCTTCAATTCTGCCATAGTTCTATTATACTAGCAGCAATTATTACATTTCAGGAGTCTGCTCGATGTCAGCAACCTTTGCACCGTTTGCAGCGCCCTTGGTAGGGTCAGCGTATACGAACTCACCTGTTCCGTCCGGTACGCGTGAGAAAGTGTGCTTCTTGTCGTTGTTGAAGCCTGAAACCTGGTTCCAGCCTGCACCTTCCTCACCACGAACAAATGTATCAAGAACATCTCCGTCAGCATTCTGGAGCTCGATCTTCACATTCTTCTTTCCTGAAAGACCACCCTTGAACACGTGGTTTGCAGACTCATAAGCGTAGTTTGGATCTCCGTCCTCAGCTGGATCTGCGAGGTCTGAGCTCTCAAGAACAACAAAACCCTTAGCTGCGATAGTCATACCCTTGGCACCAGTCCATGTTGTAGACTTGCCGCCATCCTTAGATGAGTCATACTTTACAAGGCAAAGACCCTCGAGAGAAACCTCCTTGTCAGTTGTGTTGTAAAGCTCGATGAACTTGTCAGCACCTGAAAGCTCGTTGAGAGCGACACCTGTCACCTTAGTCTCGTTTCCACCTGGAGTGTTGCCGCTACCATCTACTGTAGGGTTGTCCTTGTTACATGCTGTAAGAGCGAATGCAGCAACTGCTGCAAGTACAAAAAACTTTTTCATGATTGTTTGATGTTTAATTGGTTGATATTTGTTTTTGGTTTATAGATTTCTCCACTCACTTCGTTCGGTCGAAATGACAGAATCCGGTCGAAATGACAGGCGCATTAGAATGCTACCTGGAAACGGCATGCGATCATGTGATAATCGATACCCTTGCCGCTGCCTCCGTTAAGGATGTCGCCAGGATATGCGCATACATTACCGTTTGCATCGTATCCTGTGCTGTAAGGCTTCTTGGCAGTCTTGTCTGTGCCGTCCTGAGCTCCCTTACCGTTTGCGAATACGTCGTTATCGTTGTACTGGTAGTTGATCTGGAACTTCACGTTACGAGTCACGTGGAAATTGAGACCAAGAGTGTAAGCATAAGCTGAACCTCCCATCACATACTTAGAAATGTTGAAATCACAGTACTCAACACGTGCGCAGAGTTCGATGTCTCCCCACTCCTTACCGTTGTTTGTACGAGTGTACTTAGCTCCGCCAGCATCGTAGTTCTGGCTTCCACCGAAGAGGAGGTAACCTGCCTGAACGTACCATCCCCATGCCTGCTGCATGTTAGGATTCGCACCGTTCTTTGCCTCCCACTTAGCCTCGTCTACGAAAGGCTTACGAGCGATGTAAGCACCCTCCCAACGGAGTCCCTTGTGGTGACCTGCAAGCTCGAATGTGTAAGCGAACTCATGGTCAAGATACTGGATTGCATCTGTATCAAGGAACTTCTTGCGGTTCACGCCTGTACCGTTACGAGTGCTGTAGCGAACTGCATTATAACCGTCTGTAGAAGAAGTCTTTGGCATTCTGTAAGAAGCCGCTGCACCGATATGGAGTGAAGTTGTCTTGTTGTTGATCGGACGATAAACGAGCTTACCGGTGTAAGAAAGACCGCAGTTCAATCCGTAGTCCTTGTTTCCATCCTGGAATGCAGTCATAGTCTCTGCATCCTCAAGAGCTGGTCCGAAGATACCGGCACTTGCCCAGATCTTAGGGAGAGAATACTTGAAGTTGATACCCATGTGGCGTGATGGTGCAAGATAAGTCACCATAGGACGCTCCATGAACTGGAGATAACGCGATGTTGTATTTCTCTGGATAGAGAAGTTCTCCTTGAAGTTACCGAGCTTGATCTCGAGGTTCTTCACGCCTGTGAAGCCGAGATAAGCATCCTTGAGCTCAGGAGTACCGCTTGTCCAGTCAGTATCAAGCTCACCATACCAGTTCTTATCAAGCTGAGCCTTCACGGCGAAACGTGTACGGCGCATGAGCATACCGTTACCGATCTGAGTGAGGTTCTTGTCATAACCGAAGAATACGGCAGCATCACCCTGTACGCGGATGTCGAACCACATCTTGTAGTTCTGGTTCTTGTTCTGGAACACAAGGATACCGTCCTGGACTGTAGCGTCGATAGGATAGGAGTTCACCTTCTGACCATACTGGTTCACTTCAGCCTGCTGAGCGAAAGCAGCGACTGACGCGAAAAGCGCGAATAGCGAAACTAAAAATACCTTTTTCATGTCTGTAAGGTTTAATGGTTAATGTGTTTGTTAATAATAGTTTAAATTGATTTTATGAAATTTACCAAGTTATCCCCCTTGCCAAGGCCGAGCTTCTGGCGGAGCCTGTAGCGGCTGATCTCGACGCTCTTTGGGGTTATGTTCATGAGTGTCGCTATGTATTTTGAGGAAAACCCCAATCGGAGCAGGGTCGCCAGTCGTCTCTCCTGCTGTGTCAGATCAGGGAAATTCTCGGATAGCTTTGCGCTGAAGTCCTCGTGCAGCGACTCGGCCTGCGCATAGAAATACTGAGAGTCCACATCGCGGTCGTACGAAAGCCTCTGCTTGATGGACGATCCCAGCTCTGCTATGATCCTGTCCTTCTCCTTCGGATCATCGGTCTTAGCGAGACACTTGACCATGGCGTCCAGAGACTCAAGGAACTCCTTCTGCTCCACGATGCTCAGGGCCACGTTCATCACCGCCTGCCTCTTCTGCTCAACGGCGTTATGCAAGGCCTGGTTTTCCGAGAGCACGACCTTCAGCTCCATATCATTCAGAGCGCGGCTGTGCTCGTATATCTGCTGCTGCTGGGCATACACGAGACGGTCTGTCGCTTCCTTCTGCCCCTTCTGCGTCCGGGCATATTGCACGAACGCAAGCGCCATGAGCGCCACAATCGACGCTGCCAGAACGACAAAGTCAGTCATCTGATTCTCCGGATCCGCACCGATGATGTAGAACATCAGGCAGGCAAGCGCAAGCGAACCGGCAGGAGCCACGACCATGCCCACAGCCTCTTTGGAATAGTCCTCGTCCTCCACAAGGCGCGACTTCTGAGCGAACTCTGCTCCTGCGACTGCGGCCATGACAAGGGCCGACACCGAGAGCGGAGCCGGATGCAGGCCTATGAGCGAGGCTGTCGCATCAAACGAGAAGAACAGCATTGTCAAGGCCACTGCAAAGCCTGTCGACACGACTGCATATATGGAGAAATCCGCAAAGATTCCCGAAGGTTCACCGCTTTCCCACTGGGAGAAATACATGACTGTCAGCATGATGAGGCCTGTGATCACGACCGCAGCCAGCCCGTATGAATCCGACGTACCGATCAAGCCGGCTACCCCTGTAAGGAGACCTCCCCAGTTGAGTCCGAGGGCGACAGATGTCAGCACCATGCAGATTATCACTGCGTGACGCATATAGTATGAAAGCGTGATCATATGGATTCTTGCACCTGCAAGGAAACGTCTGAATGCCGCTCTGATGAGCGCGGATAACGCAAAGGCCATGACCGGTGCAGCAAGGAAAGGCAAGGTATATGTCCACTGAACGTCGCCTCCTCGCATCAGACCGCATGCAGCGAGCGCGCCGATGATCGCATATGTCGCAGATCCTCTCACAGAGAAGAAGAGCAGCACCGAGAGAACGATCATTGACGCAAGAAGTACGATGAAAACATCCTTGCAGTCAAGCGACATGAGCGAAAGGCTCCCCTGGACTGCGTCCGCAACCGATCCGTCTCTGCTGAACCATACGGCAGAAAGCAGGAACACTGCTACTATGGCTATGAAACTGCCTCTACGCACGGCGCAAGTGGGCTTGAACACTCCGAACAGAGTGTCATACTCATTGGTGAAGAACCAAAGAGCCGCAGCGCACAGAAACAATATGAGGCAGAGCGATTGCATGCTATAGTGTCCTCCTTATGGCCATTACCGCCAGCTGGTCGGCCACATTGGCCGCCGCCTTGGCGAGGTTCTCTATATGAAGTGCGAAATATCTCAGATGGAACTTCTCACTGAGCTTGAGGGACGGCATGCTGTGAAAGACCGTTCTCTTTATGGTCTGGGAGTATTTGACAGCCTCCTTTTCATAGAAATAGGCCCTGCTGATCTTATCCGGAACCGTCTCAGGCGCCCTGAAATATGCCTTGGCTGCAGGAATCACAGCCTCAACAGAAAGGGCTGAGAACTCAGTCAGCTTTATGAACTCGGCATTGAGGTCTGAAGGAACGAAAGGAGTCTCGATCTCGAACTGAAAGAGACTGTCATTAAGGATATCGGTGATGTTCCTTGTCTTCTCGAACAGACGCATGATGTCTCCTCTGGATCTGACCAGAGCAGTCTGGGTGTAAAGCGCATTTTCTATTTCCCTTCGCAGGACTTCAGCCTCTCCCTCTATAGCAGAGAGCCGGGCGAGATTTTCATTGAAATCCGCCTTGTTTGAGTTGAGATAATTGCGTACTCCCTCCTTGAAGACCAGGACCGACTGATCCATCAGGTCGAAGTATCTATCGATATCATCGATAAGCTTGTTTGCCTTCTTTTTTCCGAACATTTTTCAAGGATTTTTATCAATCCATAAAACAAAGATATGTTTTTTTTGCAATGTAGAGGAATGTATAGAAAACAAAGAGAGGTGGAACAAACCCACCTCTCCGCACAGAACATATTATAGTTCAACACATTAAGACAAATTTATCCTCTCTGGAATTTTTGTCTGTAGAGAGGAATTGTAGAGTTTTTTCTAATTCAAAGGAACCATCGGAACCGCCTCGGAAACGATATTGTTGCCGTTATTATCAATAATCTGAACATAAACCACTGCCTCAGATGCTCCAGTCCAGAAATCCTCAGAAAGTCCGTTACCTACAACTGCAATTGTAATGAAGCCATCTGTACCAAGAGTCATTGATTCCACGTCAAGTTTCACCACATCCTCAGAAGAACGCGTTGCAGGTGCAATGGTATAACGTACAAATGCACTCACAACCGAAGGATCCTCGTCAAACTCCGCCTTGAGTGCGGTCGCCAGATGAACCGGAGAGATGATGAAGTCCAACTTTGCCGTATGTGTATCAAAGTCCATACGCACTTTGCCATCTGTATATTGAGGAATATATGTCAGACTCTGGATACGTCCGGCAAGACTGTTCTTCAAATCAGCGAGATCACTCTTTATTGCATCGACATCTTCCCGGAGATCTGAAATTGCGGCATCCACGACCGCCATTGCCTCTTCGAGAGCCACCTCAAGGTCGGCACTTCCTTCTCCTCCTGCCTGTTCCAGAAGTTTCTTGATTGCTGCCAGTTCAGATTCCATTGCAGCATACTGCTCCAAAGTCGCGAAAGACGCCTCGGCCCATGCCTTGTTGCCGTCGACACCTTTGTCTATCTCATCTTTAAGGGCAAAAAGCACGACATCTACATAAGTTTCCAAAGTGGTGACATCCTTGTCAAGCGCATCATCCTTCTCTTTCAATCCTTTGATGAGAGCTTTCAGACTGGACACTTCTGCCTTGAGATCTTCTATAGAAGAATCCTCTTTCATCTGGGCTTCAAGATCAGAAACCTCCTCCTCCAGCCTGTCTATCAGACTCTGCAAGGCCTTATCAACCTTCTTAAGGTCCGAAATCGAACTTGTCAGATCTGCAATCTGTTTCTGAATGCCTGCAGCATAGTCAGTTTCAATCTTGTCCAGACGGTTCTCTATATCCTTGATCTTCTCCTCATACTCTGCACAACCGGCAAAAAGCAAGATTACAATAAAGAGATATACTTTCCTCATACTCTTGTGATTTTAAATCCTAGTTTACATATAATTTTGAGAGTCTCTACCGATGTATTCCTGTCATATTCCTTCTCTGACTCCGGAAGGTCTTCATACGACACAAGGCAAGGGTGATGCTTGAGCGCATCGTTGCGTTCAGGACCATAGGTCCAGCCCTGCTGGATGCGCGTCTGTGCCCATACCTCGTGGACATTCTTCGCCATCTGCTCTACGAGCTCATTCAATTCTTCAGGCAGTCGGACATCTTCTGTGTCCATCGGCTGCGGGGTATAAATCTTATCCATCATCAGTTCTCTCCTAAAACAGCTATGAACGTATCAATCCTCGCTTGAAGATCCTGATTAATCTGTTCAAGCTCCTTGACACGCTTTGACAGATCTTCTTTATCCAAGCCATCAATCTTATCACGCAGTTCTTTGAGGTCTTTTTTCAGCTTCGTCTTTTCTTCCTTCTTCATCCCTATGCTTTGATCCAGTTCGGTAAGAGTATGTTCAAGTTTCGCCTTGCGCTTGAACAATCCTTCTTTCCAACTCTGCAGACACATAGATACGAACACGATAAAAGCAAGCCCTATCAACGTAAAGAATATGGTTCCTGACATGACAGTCAGTTCAAAATCGCATAATACTGCGGCACATAATGCAAGTGCAAAAAGCGATAATAGCAGCAACAAATAGATTAGACTTTTATTCATATTATTCATTTTTAATGACATCAAGCAAATTTGAGACTATGTTTGAATCGTATTGAATGGATTCGTGATGAAGCTCACTATATGGAGCGATGTCTGCATGGCGGAAGTACTCATTCTTCAAACGTTTCTTTCTGGTCTTCATAACCTCACGATCCGCCACTGAAGCTGACAACAGTCCTTTCAGAATTTCCATCCTGTCGGCATACGGCAAAGCTCCGAAACCGTTAAGCAGCTTCTCTACATTCCATCTGTTATGTTCAATTTCTGCGAGAATCTCGATCTCATCAGCAGTCAGACCTGAACGGACAGACGTATCAATACCTATACTTCTGAATTTCACCGGTATCGAATTGGCTGCATATATGTTTGACAACTGCAGAGCATATTTGTTCTTCGCGTCATACCACCTGTCATCAAGTGCAGCCTGCTCCTCCATCTTGTCATACTTTCCGCACATATCATATACGAATTTGATCCTCTTTGCCCAAAGCAGGCGCTCCTGCTTCGGATCGAAGCAATCACCCCTCATTCCGAACGGATACATGTTGCGATACCTTCCGGTCTCACTTGCAGGGTACATGACAAATCGCGTCAGCGGCTGATATACAAACACCGGAATCTTATCTGTTTCATAGACTTCGCCTGGGAGATACATCGCAACGGCTACGTTGGCCTCTGCATCATGGCCACACACCGCAAATGAGAGATATTCAGACACACCGTCTTTCGCCACGCATTCACGGATATACTTGCGGACATTAGCGTCCTCGACTCCGGCATCAATGAATTCCCATTCTATGTCAAGAAATCCCTTCTCGTCCGAATAAATCGGATTGATATACTCCGGCTTCGGATAGAACTTCTTCACCTGAAGGGCGCCTGACTCATCCCATTTCCTGTATTCTGCATACGAAAGGTCCATCAGAGTATTGTAGTGACCCATCCAGAAGTCCATCTCCTCCTGGATATCCTTCTGGATGAATGTGATCTTGGTCTTCTTGTTCTTGGTTCTGAAATTAGGGAAATGACAGATGTGAGCAGCTGTTGTAGCGAATGCATAAGCAGTCTGCGTCATGCCAACCACGATAAGATGCACATTGACATCGCTGTCCTTGCCTATGCCTCCCCTGTCAAGCATCGTCGGATATTCCACTTTCCCTACCTTACCCGAAACAAGCACACCCTGGACAGCGTTCTCGATTGCGCTGATGACGTTAAGCCTGAGCTCCGGTGTGGATCCGTTGTCTTTCTTATAGGAAAATGCATGATGGGAAGTAATGCGGTCCAGCATAAGATAGCAGTGCTTCACGCCAGGATTTCCCTTGCATTCCTCCATTATCTGATTCCAGCACTTCAGGTTCAGGCCATCATGCTGAGGCTCATCATCTTCTCCCAGAACATATATTTCTTTGGCATCTTTAAACCGCAGGTCTGCAAGAGCCGTCATATCTGTCCTGCTGCCGTAAATGACATATATGTCCTTTTCACATGGCTTGAGCCTGAATGAACGTATCTGGTCTCTTACAGCCTCGGGAGACTGCGTTGTCTGGATCACGATGTCGCATTTCGTTCCCGTCTCCGAAATCTGGTGAAGAAGATTCTTGAGGGCGCTGCCAGCTCCCAAGATGAGAATATGGTCCTCGAATGCATAGGTGTATCTTCCGTCTGTCAACGAATCCACCCGTCGGCTCAACAGGTTGCCGATCGTGCCGATCAGGAAACTGGTGAAGAATGTAGCTCCGACAAGCACGACAAAGAGCTGAAAGAACACATAATTATATGATCCGCTGCCCACGAATGCTCCCGGGTCGAGGAGAAGTTCGATCAGTCTCACCACGACAGGAGATGACTTGGATGACGGTCCCGCTCCCGGCACAGCCGCTGCCAGGTCGAATCTGAATACAATGGCAAGCAAGAGTACCATGATAAAAGCAAGGACCAGAACCCCGGACAGCCACACGAACTGCTTGAAACGTCCCTCATAGATGGCCCTGTCCAGACCCTGCCTCAATTTTCTCCAGAATGTCTTCATTATTTATCTTTCAACTTTAAAATCTTGGTACAATGCGAATGCCGCATATACTTTATCATTGGCTACCTGCCTGTAAGACGTAGTGTTTGAAAAACAACATGTATTCCAACACTTAAATTCTTGCTAAGATACAACAAAATACCGGATGACGAAATGTCATCCGGTATTTTGTTGCGGAGAGTGAGGGATTCGAACCCCCGGACCCGTTAAGATCAACGGTTTTCAAGACCGCCGCATTCGACCACTCTGCCAACTCTCCAATATGTTTCCCTTTTTGAAGGGAATGCAAAGGTACGAATAAATTCGGATTCTGCAAATATTTTTTTATTCTTTGGCAAAAAACTTATACTGGAACAGTAATAAGTAGATTGCTCCACAGGTTACGCAGCTGTCGGCGAAGTTGAAGACGGCGCCGAAGAAAGTACGCGGATAGTCCATCCACGGGAGTTTGTAGTCAAAGAGCGGGAAGTAGAACATGTCCACCACCTGTCCGAACATGAACGCGAAAGGCGCTCCCGGTGTGATCGTCTCAGGCCATATGAGGCCGTAGAAGAAACAGTCTATGATATTGCCCAATGCTCCCGCCGTGATAAGGGTAAGTCCCACAAGCACGCCTGTCGGTGTGTCCGGCCTTTTTGCCAGTCTGCTGATCCACCACCACAGCCAGCCGAAGAGACAGATGCGGAAGACAGACAGCAGGACCTTGCCCCAGAGCCCTCCGAAAGCTATTCCGAAGGCCATTCCCTTGTTCAGGACAAAGTGGAGCTTGAACCAGTCCCCTATCACATTGATTGTCTCGCCCAGGTCCATGTTCGTCTTGACCAGAATCTTTATGACCTGGTCAAGTACGACAAGAACCGCTCCGAGTATAATAAGCTTCTGACCTTTTGAAAGTGTCATAATGCTACTTCTTGGCCATCATTTCCTTAGCCTCTACGGTAAGGGTTGCGTGTGGGACAAGGCGAAGTCTCTCCTTAGGGATGAGCTTGCCGGTCATGCGGCACACTCCATAAGTCTTGTTCTCGATCCTGATGAGCGCAGCCTCAAGGTTCTGGATGAACTTGTACTGACGCTGGGCAAGCGCGCCTGCCTCTTCCTTTGAAAGTGCAGTCGCTCCCTCCTCCATGATCTTGAATGTAGGAGATGTATCCTCTATGTCATTGCTCGAATCGTGTGTCACGATATCACGCAGATGCTTGTATTCCTGTTTTGCCTTCTCAAGCATTTCAAGAATGATGGCCTTGAACTCCTGGAGTTCCTCGTCACTGTAGCGAACCTTGAATTCAGGTGCGTTCTTTACTTCTTCTGCCATAGTTTAAATTATTTTTTAGTTACTTTAATTCTTATGGTACCCTCGTTCCACTCCACTTCAGGAGCGTCGCCTGCCTCTGCCAGAGGCGCGCTTGCCACTGAAAGGGCAAGAGTCTGAGCTCCGACATATCCCGCGAAGTTTGCAAGAGAAGCGGCGATCTCATCGTATGCTTCGCCATCGGCATATACACATACCTCAACCTTGTCGGTCACATCGAATCCACTTGTCTTGCGGAGGTTCTGTATACGGTTGATAAGCTCTCGGGCAACGCCCTCCTGCTTGAGTTCCTCTGTGATGGTCACGTCGAGGGCTATGGTCATGGCACCTTCGGTAGCCACAAGCCAGCCCGGCATATCCTCAGAAGATATCTCATAGTCTCCCTTGTTAAGGGTTACATCTCCTGACGGGAGGTTCAAAACATATCCTGTGCCAGATGCCTCTGCAGCCTGGATTTCCGAAATCACCTCCTGTGAGAGGGTGCCGAACGCCGCAGCGATCTCCTTCATCTGCTTGCCGTAGATCTTGCCGAGGGTCTTGAAGTTCGGCTTGATCTTCTTGGTGATGAGGCCTGCAGTGTCAGAGATGAACTCCGCTTCCTTGACATTCACCTCACCGAGGATGAGATCCTTGACGAGCTCGAGCTGCTCCTTGACGCGCGCGTCGATGACAGGGATTATGAGTTTCGAGAGAGGCTTGCGGACATTGATCTCGGCCTTGCGGCGAAGCGCGAGGACCATAGAGGTTGCCCTCTGCGCGAGAGCCATGCGCTCCTCGAGATCCTTGTCTACTACGGTCTCGTCGTATGCAGGCATTGCCACATAGTGCACAGACTCTGCATCTCCCTCGACGAGGTCAAGATAGAGACGGTCCATGAAGAACGGTGCAATCGGCGCTGCGAGCTTGGCCACTGACACGAGAACCTGATAGAGGGTCTGGTATGCAGAGAGTTTGTCTGTGTCCATCGTACCGCCCCAGAATCTCTTTCTGCCGAGACGCACGTACCAGTTGCTGACGTGGTCGCAGACGAAGTCCTGGATGAGTCGGCCGGCAGCGGTGATGTCATAGTCCTCATATGCCGCAACCACATCCTTCACAAGTGTGTTGAGCAGCGAGATCACCCATCTGTCGATCTCCGGACGCTCGTTCATAGGCACCTGCGGCGCCTTTGGATCGAATCCGTCGATGTTCGCGTAAAGCGCGAAGAATGAATATGTATTGTAAAGTGTTCCGAAGAATTTGCGGCGTACCTCGTCGACACCTGTCACGTCGAAGCGAAGGTTGTCCCAAGGCTGCGCGTTTGTGAGCATATACCACCTGAGGGCATCCGCTCCGTATGTATCAAGCGCCCAGAACGGATCCACAGCGTTTCCGAGACGCTTGCTCATCTTGTTTCCGTCCTTGTCAAGAACGAGACCGTTCGAGATCACCCTCTTGAATGCGCACTTGTCGCTTACCATCGTGTTGATGGCGTGAAGAGTATAGAACCATCCACGGGTCTGGTCCACGCCCTCTGCGATGAAGTCGGCCGTGATTCCGAATCTGTCAGAGCCGAGGTTGCGGAGGCCTTCCTGTGCATATGGCATCGCACCTGAGTCGAACCATACGTCGATGAGGTCAAGCTCGCGGACCATCTTGCGGCCAGTCTCCGACACGAGGAATATGTTGTCCACGTATGGACGGTGAATGTCGATCTTGTCGTAGTTCTCCTTCGACATGTCCTCCGGATCGAAGCCCTTGGCTGCGAACGGATTCTCTGTCATGAAGCCTGCTGCAACGGCCTTGTCGATCTCTGCATAGAGTTCCTTGATGGAACCGATGCACTTTGCCTCCTTGCCGTCCTCTGTCTGCCAGATAGGGAGCGGTGTGCCCCAGTAACGGCTTCTCGAGAGGTTCCAGTCCTGGATGTTCTCAAGCCACTTTCCGAAGCGGCCGGTACCTGTAGACTCCGGCTTCCACATGATCTGCTCGTTGAGCTCCATCATTCTCTCACGGACTGCAGTGGTCTTGATGAACCATGAGTTGAGAGGATAATAGAGGACAGGTTTGTCCGTACGCCAGCAATGTGGATAGTTATGTGTATGCTTCTCTATCTTGAATGCCTTGTTCTCCTGCTTGAGCATCACGCAGATGTCAACGTCGAGTGTAGGAGCGTCTGCAGGGAGAGATACATCGTATGCATTCTTTACATAGCGGCCTTCCCACTCTGCATATGCAGGCGACATATTCGCAGCAGCATATTCAGGGTCAAGGTCCTCGATGCGGAAGAAACGGCCGCGGAGGTCCACCTGAGCCTGGAGGTCACCGTTGCGGTCGACCACCTGGAGGCCTGGCACGCCTGCGAGCCTTGCCACCTTGGCGTCGTCAGCACCGAATGTAGGCGCGATGTGTACGATACCTGTACCGTCTTCTGTCGTCACATAGTCACCAGGGATCACCTTGAATGCACCCTCGCCAGGGTTGAACCATGGAATGAGCTGCTCATAGCGGATGCCTGTCAGCTCCGATCCCTTGAGAGTACCTTCGAGGACAGTGAATTCCTGCTTCTTAGGATTGAAATGTGCACCTACAAGAGCCTGGGCTACGATATAGAGACCCGGTACTCCGGTATATGGATTAGTAGAAAGAACTCGTACATAGTCGATATTCGGTCCTACGCAGAGCGCTGTGTTTGACGGGAGGGTCCATGGAGTTGTTGTCCATGCGAGGAAATATGGCTGCACGCCCTCTGCGAAGAGGAATTCCGACTTATCGTCACGCACCACCTTGAACTGTGCTGTCGCTGTAGTGTCCTTGACGTCACGATAGCAGCCAGGCTGATTGAGCTCATGCGTGCTCAAACCTGTGCCGGCAGCCGGAGAATATGGCTGGATAGACTTTCCCTTGTAGAGAAGACCCTTGTCATAGATCTTCTTGAGAAGGAACCAGAGGGTCTCGATGTAGCGGTTGTCATATGTGATGTATGGATCGTCCATATCCACCCAATATCCTACACGCTCGGTCATGTTCACCCACTCGGCGGTGTATTTCATCACCTCCTTGCGGCATGCATCATTGTATTCCTCCACCGAGATCTTAGTGCCGATGTCCTCCTTGGTTATGCCGAGCATCTTCTCGACACCAAGCTCCACAGGAAGTCCGTGAGTGTCCCATCCTGCACGACGGTTCACCTTATATCCGCTCTGGGTCTTGTAGCGGCAGATGGCATCCTTGATAGAGCGGGCCATCACATGGTGGATGCCCGGCATGCCGTTGGCAGAAGGCGGGCCTTCGAAGAAAATGAACTCCGGAGCACCTTCTCTCAATTCAAGTGACTTTTCGAACGCATGGTTCTTCTTCCATCTGTCAAGAACCTCGTTGCCTGTCGCTACAAGGTCAAGACCTTTATATTCCTTAAATGCCATATTTATGTAAAAATTTCGTACTTTTGCGCAGGGATAGACCCTGCAAAATTTTAAACTGCAAAGATATAAATTTTACACGATATTATGAGCATTCTGGATATCATTCTTTTAATTTGCTTCGTACCTGCTTTGATCAGCGGAATCAGGAAAGGCTTTATAAGCCAGGTCATATCGATCGTGTCGCTTATAGCCGGCATATGGATATCCTACGAGTTCGCCTCTGCAGTCGGAGGGTGGCTCGGACAATACATCGAGGCATCTGAGAACATCCTTTCGATCATAGCATTCGCTCTCATCATGATCGGTGTGTTCATCGTCCTCGGCCTCGCCGGCAGATTCCTCGAAGGAATCCTCAACCTCGTAATGCTCGGATGGCTGAACAAACTGCTCGGCATAGTATTCGCGTTCATAAAGACAGCCTTGATTGTCGGCCTGGTGATAATGTTCTTCACATCGCTGAACAACAATCTCCATATAGTAAGCGAAGAAGTCCTTGCCGAATCAGTGCTGTACGGCTATCTCAAAGACCTCGCATATACAGTATTCCCATATCTCAAGACTCTCATTTTCTGGAAATAAAGCATGGAAAGAATCCTCCTCATAGAGACATCAACAGCCCTGTGTTCGACCGCCCTTGCCGAGGACGGGGTCATCACATCATATCGTGAAAGTTCGGCGCCGAAGGCTCATGCATCTCTCACGGCAGTATTCATCCAGGAGATGCTCGCAGAGCGCGGCATCACACTCAACGACTGCGACGCCATATGCGTCAGCAAGGGTCCGGGATCATACACCGGACTGCGCGTTGGCGTATCCACCGCCAAGGGCCTCTGCTTCGGCGCGGCCAAGCCGCTCATCGCCGTCGGTACCCTCGACACCCTGGTAGCCCAGGCCGCAGCCGACTCTCTGACCGTCACCCCCGACAGGATCGGGAATCCCCTCTTCATCATCCCGATGATAGATGCCCGTCGCATGGAAGTGTACTCGGCAGTGTTCTCAAACACTCCACCCGTCACCCCGAACGAAGCCGAGAGATCTCCGCGTTACGTCCAGATCACCGAAACCACCCCGGTAATTATAGACGAAAACAGCTTTACAGAATATCTGGAGCAGGGCCCGGTTCTCTTCATAGGAGACGGAGCCGGCAAAAGCGCAGACGTAATCAAGCACCCGAACGCACACTTCTGCCAGTGCCATCCGAAAGCATCTTCGATGCTCTCCCCTGCCATCGCAGCATTCCGTGCAGCAGACTTCAAGGACGTCGCCTACTTCGAACCATTCTACCTCAAGGAATTCGTCGCCACAGTCAGCAAGAAGAAACTATGGTAGAGCGGCATCCTGTCAGATACCGATGTTGATGTCAGGATTTGTGAATTCCGGAGAGATTGTCATTGAGAAGCCGAAGTCATCAGCAAAGACATCACCCACAAGATTGGTGTTCGTATTCGCTGAAAGCCTCACACCGGCTTCCTCAATGGAGACGATAAGATCGTCAGCTCCAAAGCTTCCTGCTTTTGAAGAGCTGACTTCGACCTTGACCGATGTGCTTTCGGCCGGGAAAAGATATGCATAAGTGAGATAACGGCATTCCTGTCCGTCGATCACACCTGTTTCGAGAGACACTGCCGAAGTGAAGGTCACTGTTTCAGTCTTGGCACTGCCTGAGGCAGAAAGTGCATCATACGACTCAGGTACATCGGCCGTGACTCTTACATATTCGGCTTTCTCGTTCCATGACTCAACAGGAACAGCGACATTGAACCTTGCCAAAGGACGTGATAGGGTCACATTCTCCTTCTGTCCGGCCTGATTGAACTGGACAGCAAGCGTTGCACTGAACGCATCAGCCTGCTCGTCCGCACCTTTCACTGTGACAGGACTTATGGCGCGCATATCTGACACATCATAATATCCCTCATAGCATGCCCAGAAGACCAGCTGATATATCCTGCCCAGATGCAGCACAGGCTTATATCCTGACATCACGACGCCGTTTTCCACATCGATGACCTGGCGGACATCAGAAATTTCCACGCCGTTTTCATACACGGCACATACTACTTTGTTCACAGTCTTGCCGTCACTCATGGCCTTTGCCGCAGGTAATGAGAGAGAGAGGTCAAGCTCTGCCAGAGCGCCTTCCACCGGCACTGCAGGCTTGGCGCATGAAAACACGAGTGCAAATGTGCACATCAGAAGCAATATTCTTTTCATAATTCAGGTTTATATTTTTTCATTCTTACGGACAAAGACCCACTGCCTTGACGGCTACCGAAACGCCGTCAATATACAATGTTCCCTTTTCCTTTACTATTATATACATTGTAGTACTTGTCGTATATATACCACCGGCAAGGTGGTGCTGGTTGCTTTTCGATCCGGTATTGCCAGTGGCCGAGCACCCGTTGATGCTTATGGTCCTGTCGGAATAGGAGAGGACTATGTCTCCTATGAAATGGTTGACATGACGGGCAGTCGAGGTCTTGCCGTTGATTTCAGTGCCGGTCACAGAGCAGTTCTCTATCAGGCCTGACTTGCAGGCTATATATCCAATGAGTCCGCCGACCTCTCCCTGCTCTTCAAACTTGTCTGTCGAATCAAGGTCCGAGCGGTTATTCTCTATATAGCAATCTTTCACGTGACAGTTCGAACAGGTGAACTTATTGGCATCTAGGGTGATGAAGCCGATCAGGCATCCCATCTTGTTTATGCCGTACAGCGACGAGTTCTTGACCGTCACATTGCGCACTGTGTAGTCTGACGGCTGGGCATATGAGCAGAGTACTCCCGCATATCCGTTAGGGGAGCTTTCCGTCGGGGTACATAAAACATATGCATTGCTGAACGTAAGGTTGGCATGCACCGTCGTTCCCATAGCCATGGAGATAAGGCCTGCTCCCAATCCGCGTCCCGTCAGGACGACACGCAGATTGTGCAATGTGTGACCTGTGCCATCGAGATGGTTCAACTGATATATTGGCTCGAAGTCATGACTGCCCAGATCCACGTCCGACATAAAGGTAACGGACTCTTCTACGGTCTTATATGTTCCCCCTTGGAAATAGGCAAGGTCTGCTGCAGAATACACCACATATCCGGACTCCACGCCATCACACTCAAGGTCTGCCTTCAGAGGTTCGACAGTCCTTGCCTTATAGGCATTGACAGCCCCGTCCCACTTCGGAACAAAACGGTTTGTCTGTTCATCTTCTCCACCGAAGTATACGCGCCCTCTGTGATATGTCTGCGCTCCAAGGAATCCGTCATAGTCGGAATAATCATTGGCCGAAAGCCATTCACCCTCGTTCCCTTCCACATAACACGAAAACCATCCGTCTGTTCTGGTCCCCTGTCCTGAAGCACAGCCGGAAGCGAACACCAGCGTCTCTCCCTGATCATATCCGCTGAAAAGTCCGACAAATTCACCCTCTGCTCCGTCTCCAGAGACTGTCACAGAATTAATGACACAATCTGTAAAGAGCACCTTGTATGTTTCCGAGCGGTCTCTCTCATTCTTACGGGCAATATATCCGACCAGTCCGCCAGACGCACCGACACCTGACGCAGACGAATTCCTGACCGTAACATTCTCAAAGCGGGCACCTCCCCTAAGGTCATTGACCAGAACTCCTGCGTTTCCCGACGAACGGACCGAAATGCCGTCGAGGACAAGATTTCTTATGGTTATGCCACAGGCCTGACCCAGAAATGCAGGAACATCATTCAGTTCTCTAACCGAATTGCCGCCGCCTTCCAGACATATGTCCTTGAATGTCCCTCCTATACGGCCGGCTGTCTCCGCCGGCATTCTGGACATGTCAATATCATTGCAAACACGATACTTCTCCCCTTCCTTGCCACCGAAGATGAGGAAGGCTGCCAGTTCCTCAGCTCTGGATATACATATGTATCCATCCGGATCCTTTTCTGAAGGAACATCCTCCGGCGAGTCGCAAAGTTCTGCCTTCCAGGCATAGTCAAGGCCCTTGTAGATCAGGTTGGTGCGCCCATTGGAGACCAGCGGTACAGACACTTCCGTCAGCGACTTCAGAGGAACCCCATTCTCGTCTTTCAGGACAATGTCTGCGACAACCGGACCCGGAGGTACAATCATATATACTGTTCCAAGGCATGCCAGCGTCTCATCTCCTGCCAGCTCACAAGTCTGAAAATAGTCTTCAGACCTGAATACGAAGGATTTCAATGCCTGCTCCACGATATCCCCGCCAGGGACAAATGAAACTGCCACATTTGTAGTGAACACGACCTCTGAAGCACGGCTATCCAGCAAATCCTTTCTAGACGCGGCTATATTCACCTGCGCGAACGGGCGGGTCAGGACGACAGAGTATTCGTTCTCGGACAGATCGACAGACATGACAGCATGAAAGGCATCAAGGATCTCAAGGGAATCATGCTCCAGTCCTTCATCAGGATAGGTCACATACACTCCGCCTTTCAGTCCCTGCGGTCCGGTCTCATATACTTCAGCCTCGCTGTCATAAGCCCAGAAATAGAGTTCATGCACGCTTCCGTACTGAAGAGGGATGCTGACCTCGCCTGCCACATGGCAATCCTCAACGTGGAATTCATGCTCGCTGAAGTTTCCGTCATTGTCATAAGCATGCACCAGAAGCCTGTCAACCTTCGTTCCGTCGCCGGCATTCTTCGTTGCCGGATCAAAGTCCTCAAAGCCGACTTTAAACAGGACATCATGCTGACCACTATATAAGACATCCTCCCGCACCGACTGAACGGTACAGGAGGTAAAAAAAGCAATGCTGATCGCTATATATCTGAACAGTCTCATGACAGAGTTTATCTGGTAAGCTTGTCCAGAAGTTTCCTGAGAGATACTTCGTCGACAATTTCACCGTCCACAAGTTCTCCGTCAGAGATTATGAATGCTGCAGGGAGGGCAGGAATGTTATACATGCCGATGTATGGAGATGCGTTGCCTCGTGCGTCGCATACATTTGTCCAAGGAAGTTCCTGGCCCCTTACTGTCGTTGCCCAGAGTGCCTTGTCAACATCAAGTGATACCTGATAGATGTCGAATCCATTTGCGTGATAGTCCTCATACAGAGGTTTCAGGACTTCTACGTTGAAAAGATTCTGCTGTGGCTGAGATGCGCTCCAGAAATATATGAGAACAACTTTCGAGTCAAGCTCAGAAAGCTTCTTGTTCTCGGCATTGATGTCCGGAAGCTCGATGTCATGGTATCCGATCTCCTCAGCATTCTTCAGACGCTCGATAAGCTCGAGATAACCGAAACGCCTCTCGGCCTCAGCCCTCAGGGCCTTCACATATCTTGAATCAGGATATACTGCCTCAAGAGAATCCGCGGCATTGAGGAATAAGATGGCATCTGTGTTTTGTGAGAAGAGCGGGAGGCTCTCGCCAAGCACCTGATAGAATACAGGGACAATGGTAAGAGATGTGCTGTTCTCCATGACATATTTGACCCTGTCTCTATAATACTCTATATAGGTCTTACCCATCTGCCTTGACAGGTCAGAGACCATCGCCTCAGTTGATGCACCCTCGATCTTCTTTGCATACGAGTCAAACACACCGCGTACTGTAGCATAATCTTTTTCAACCTGTGCGAGCTTCACCGACTCTTCGGAGCCTTCAACTGTGCTCCTTCCGAGGGTATCAGTCATTATTGAAACCTTGTCGCCAGCCTCAAGGAGGAGCGAAGCTATCTTCCTGTCACCATGGAAGAGGTATATGAATTCAGGATCACCTGCCTTGATGTCGGCCTTGTACGTAAACTTGCCAGAAGCATTTACCTCTACCGTATCGAGCACCTTGTATCTGTTTACATCGAGGAGCTTTACTATTACTTCTGATGAAGGGGCATCAGCGAGCGTTCCGTTGATCACTGCCTTCTGGCCGCAAGCGGCCAACGCCACAGCCGCAGCTGCAAGCGTCATAAACTTACTGAATCTTGACATATTCGTTATAGATTGCAGAAGCTATCGCAGCGAACTCGTCCTGCGAAAGTTCAAGTTTTGACTTGCGGAAGTCCATGTCGGCCTCCGTATTGAGTGGAACAAGATGGATGTGTGTATGTGGGACTTCCATTCCAAGGACCGCCAAGCCTACTCTCTTGCAAGGCACCGCCGCTTCAATCGCCTTTGCAACCTTTCTTGCAAATGCGCAAAGACCTGCGTATGTATTCTCATCAAGATTGAAGATGTAGTCATCCTCCACGTTCCTTGGGATCACGAGTGTATGTCCCTTCGCCATAGGGGCGATGTCGAGGAATGCATAGAATTCCTCACTCTCCGCCACTTTGTATGACGGAATTTCACCTTTGGCTATTTTTGTGAATATTGTTGACATATTTCATTATATAGATTTCTCGACCTGGCCTTCGGCCTCGCTCGAAATGACAGTCAGGTATCAGAGAGTGATTTCGAGAATTTCGAATTTGATGATGCCGGCCGGAACCTTTGCCTCTACGATTTCGCCTACACCATGGCCCATGAGAGCCTGTCCGATAGGGGTCTTTGCAGCAAGCTTGCCCGCCATGAAGTCGGCCTCATTCTCGCTAACGAGAGTGAAGTTCATGATCTGGCCTGTAGTGAGGTTCTTTACCTTCACCTTGTTGAGCATCTGCACCTTCTCCGTGCCAATCTGTGATTCGTCGATCACACGTGCGTTTGCAACAAGATTCTGGAGCTTTGCTATATTGAGTTCAAGAAGGCCCTGAGCCTCACGGGCTGCCTCATACTCCGCATTCTCTGAAAGGTCGCCCTTATCCCTTGCCTCTGCGATGGCCGCAGAGATGACCGGACGCTGTGCGATTGCCTCGGCAAGCTCCTTCTTAAGTTTGTCAAGACCCTCCTGGGTCATATACTGAAGTGACATAATTATTGTTTATTTAATTGTTTTACTCTTTATATTTTGGAGACATTATCTCCGAATAGATTACAAGTTTCTTCGGATCGATCTTTTCCTTTGGTTTATCTTCCTCCTCAACAAGTATAGCAGCCTTCTTTGCAGGCTTCCTGACGGACTTTGCCGCCGGACGACTCCTCATGTAATCATTGAAGTCTATCACTGAAGGCGTGGCCTCATCTGCTGGTGCCGGGGCGACCAGCGGCTGAGGACTTACCTGCGGCTGAGGATGTGGTTCCGGTTCATCTTCATCCATGGCCTCCTGAACCCAGGATCCCACATCAAATGAACCAGTTGTATCCGGAGGTGCCGCAGTACCGGCGTTCTCCAGTTTCTTGCCTATCAACTTGAAGATGACGGGCAGGAGGATGAATAACAGGCCAATGATCGTTTCCATAATTTATAATTTTAGTTCCCTCAGCTAAGCTCGGGATGACAGTAAGCAGTTTTCTCTGTCTCTGGCCAACTGAGCCTTCAGGTCTTCGAGCGAGGCGAAACGGATCTCGTCACGGATCTTCCTTATGAAGGTTATCTCCAAGTCGAGTCCATATATGTCCTCGTCAAAGTCGAAGATGTTGGTCTCTATTGTACGTGAATTTCCAGCCGAAACCGTCGGACGGAGCCCTATGTTGCACATGCCGTACAGGCTGCGGCCGACCGTGTTCACGCGTACAAAATACACGCCGTTGCCAGGAACAAGCTTCAGAGGCTCATAGAGCTGCATGTTTGCTGTCGGAAATCCAAGTGTACGGCCAAGTCTGTTGCCGGCCACCACGACTCCCTGCAGCGAATATTCATATCCGAGCATTGCAGAAGCTTCTTCCACATCTCCCTCCTCGAGACACTGACGGATCTTGGTGGAACTCACCGCATAGCCCTTTGCAGAAGGCACCATATCTGTCCTGATGACCTCCAGCCCGAGCCTTTCGGCAGTCCTCCCGACTTCGTCGGCGTCCTTGGCATCGCATCCCATCCTGTTGTCATACCCGACAAGGATGGCACTTGCGCCATAATCATTGATGAGCATGCGGAGGTATTCCTCCGTAGTCATCCTGCTGAAGTCCTTTGTGAAACGCAGAACTTCAACCTTATCCACCCCGAGGTCCATAAGCATGTGCTTCTTTTCCGCCAGAGTGGTCAGAAGCCTGAGCGAGCGGGCTTCCTTCTGCAGCACGTTACGGGGATGTGGCCAGAATGTAACGACCATGCTTTCATCCCCGCGGGCTGCCGCAGCCTCTACGAGCTGCTTTATAACCAGACGGTGTCCGGTGTGGACACCGTCGAAGAATCCGGTTGCTACAACCATCTTACAAGTTCGAAGTCCTGTCTGTGAGGCATCTTCGCATTCTTTGCATAGATACGGCCTGCCACCTGGTAGAGACCTGACCTGTCAGGGTTGATTGCCGCATAGTACTTTGCAGTGCCGTCAGCAGCCTCGACCGGTGTGAACTCATATCTCTCCTGGATATGGAGTCTGCCCTTGTTGTCTGTTGTCGCGAAGAGGATCTCCACTCCGATCTCCTCAGGATTGAGGTCACCGATGTTGAGCACCACCTCTGCAGGGAAATTGTCTCCAATGATGACGTTATCGCTGTTTCCGTCAGGAATCTGAGCAGACACAACCTCTACATTGTGCCACTCGCGACGAAGTCTCTTCTTCCATGCAGCCATCTCACGAGCCTCAGCAAAGTCGTTGGCGACCATATTGTCTACTCTCTGAGACTGAGGCACATAGTACTGGTTGATATAATCTGTGAGCATACGGTTGGTTGTGAAGTTGCAAGCCACCTGTGCCACGCAGTTCTTGATGTACTCTATCCAGTCTGATGAGCGGCCTGTAGAAAGGCTCTTGTTATAGAATGTTGGAGCAATCTCGTTCTCGATGATGTTGTAGATTGTTGCAGCATCAAGTTCGTCCTGATAGTTCTGGTCGTCGTATGTCCTTTCCATAGGAAGAGCCCAGCCGGCACCCTTCTTATATCCTTCAACCCACCATCCGTCAAGCACCGAGAAGTGCATTACGCCGTTCATCGCAGCCTTCTCTCCGGATGTTCCTGAAGCCTCGAGAGGACGTGTAGGGTTATTCATCCATACGTCAACACCCTGTACGAGGTACTTGGCAACTGTGATGTCGTAGTTAGGGACGAACACGATCTTACCTATGAAGCGCGGCTGCTTTGAGATGTCCACGATCATCTTGATGAGGTCCTGACCTGCCTTGTCTGCAGGGTGAGCCTTTCCTGCAAAGAGGAACTGTACTGGCTGCTTAGGATCGTTGACGATCTCTGCGAGACGGTCAAGGTCACGGAAGAGGAGGTGTGCTCTCTTGTATGTAGCGAAGCGGCGTGCGAAACCGATTGTAAGAACGTCGTCGCGGAGGGTCTCCTTGATTGTAACCACCTGCTTAGGTGAATAGTGGCTCGCTGCTGCAGGGTCTGAGAGTCTTCTCTTGACCTCTTCGATGAGTTTCTTGCGGAGTGAGGTGCGGATGTTCCATACTTCCTCGTCTGACACTTTATAGATACCGTCGAAGCAAGACTTGTCATAGTGGTGGGTCTTGAACTCCTCGCCGAATACCTTTGCGTGAACCTCCTTCCACTCAGGGGCAGTCCATGTTGGATAGTGAACACCGTTAGTCACATAGCTTACGTGAAGCTCTTCAGGGAGATAGCCTGGCCACATGTGGCCGAGGATGTCGCGGCTCACTTCGCCGTGGAGCCATGACACTCCGTTGACCTCCTGCGAGATGTTTGCTGCGAGGATGGACATGGAGAACTTCTCGTTCACGTCTGCGCCGTTGTTCTTGCCGAGGCCCATCATGGTCTCCCAGTCTATCTTGAGACGCTGTGGATAGTGTCCGATGTACTTGCGGAGCATTCCCTCATCGAACGCATCGTGTCCTGCAGGCACTGGAGTATGAGTTGTGAAGAGTGAAGAAGCTCTCACTACCTCGAGAGCCTCCTGGAACTCGAGATTCTGCTCTGCAATGAGCTCACGGAGTCTCTCAAGACCGATGAAGGCTGCGTGACCCTCGTTGCAGTGGTATACCTGCGGAGCAAAGCCGAGCTTGCGGAGGGCGCGGATACCGCCGACACCGAGGAGGAGCTCCTGCTTGAGACGGTTCTCCCAGTCTCCACCATAGAGGTTATATGTGATGGACCTGTCCTCAGGAAGGTTCTCAGGAATGTCTGTATCGAGGAGATAAAGCTCTGTGCGGCCTACGTCTACTCTCCAGAGGCGTGCGTTAAGGTTACGTCCAGGGAATGCGACGCTGATGGTCACCCAGTTTCCGTTCTCGTCACGAACCGGTGATGCAGGAATCTTCATGAAATCCTGTGCAACGTCCTCTGCAACCTGCTCTCCGTGAGCGGTGAGCTTCTGGTTGAAGTATCCGAAGCGGTAAAGAAGACCTACTGCCACGAGGTTTGTGTTCATGTCTGATGTCTCCTTGATGTAGTCACCTGCAAGAATACCGAGACCTCCTGAATATATCTTGAGAGATGTGTCGAGACCATACTCCATACAGAAGTATGCTACTGAAGGAGATGTGCGCTCTGCCTTGAGAGCCATGTAGGTGTTGAACTCCTCCATCACTGCCTTGAGGTCAGCGAGGAACTTGGTATCCTGCTCGAGCTTCTGATATCTCTTGAGGCTGACCTTGTCAAGCATTGCTATAGGGTTCTGGCCTGATGCCTCCCATGCCTGAGGGTCTACTTTTGCAAAGAGGTTCTTTGCTGATTCGTTCCAGCACCACCAAAGGTTCTTGGAAAGTATCTCGAGGTCTTTAAGTGACTCTGGAAGGTGGCGTGAAACGATCACGCTGTTCCAGGTTGGCTGATTAACTTCAAATTTTCTGTATTCCATATTTCTTTCGTTCCTGGTTGACGGATAAGTACCGCCAGCCGCTATTAATTTCTCCAAAGCCTTTGAATAGGCTTCCTTATAATATACAATGTTGTTCTGCCAGAGTGCAATCTCCGATACGTCCTTTGCATTCTGCATATACTTCCTTCTGCTGTCCTTGCGGAGCGATGCTATCTCGATCACACGCTGTGCCACGCCGTCAACGACCTCGAAGTAGTTCGAGTCGCTTCTGTCGAGGACAGTGATGCCCGGATGCTTCTTTCCGTAATGGGTCCTCACCCAGAGGCCGAAGCCTGCGAGAGTCGTGGTGAGGGTAGGAACCCTGAACGCAAGGCTCTCGAGCGGGGTGTAGCCCCAAGGCTCATAGTATGATGGGAACAGAGTGAGGTCCAGACCTGAAAGAAGATCATAGTAGGTCATGTCGAACACACCGTCGTTTCCATTGAGATATGAAGGGATGAAATATACCTTCACCTTGTCTCCTGACGCATTGTTAAGCTGGAGTTCGCCAAGGCGTCTGGTGATATTGTCATACTCAGGATTCATCAGATAGTGGGATGTCCTGGTCACATAGTTCGACCCGTTTCCGGCAAGCTTCGCGAGAAGCTGCTTGTCAGGGCCGTTGTGTCCTGACGGAATCATGATGAACGCGTGAACGCTCTTTCCTTTGAAATCGGTATGGTTGAGCTTGTCGAGAGCGTCGATGAATGCATCGATACCCTTGTTCTTCCACTCATACCTTCCGCCGATGCCTACAAGCACCGCGTTCTCCGGCACGTCCTCACCGCACATCGCCGAAGCGACGCTCACGAGCTTCTGCCTTGCTGTCGCGCGCAGAGCCTCGTATTCCTCGTCTGTCGCCGGGGTAAAGCTTGGTTCAAATCCGTTAGGGGTCACTACATCTACCGGTCTGCCGAGGAACTGCCTGCATTCCTGGGCCGTAATGTCGCTGACTGTCGTGAAGATGTCGCTGTGCTGAGCGGCCTTCTTCTCGAGAGAGTGTCTTGCCACGACATTGAATTGTCTTGCCTTTTCATCCGCATTGTAGCCGAGAAGCCCGTCATAGAGCGGCAGATAGTTGCCTGCGATGCACCTTCCGATCACGGTCGCATGTGTCGTGAAGACAGTTGCGACAGGTACATTGACTGACTTGAGGTAAAGGAGTCCGGTACCGGTCATCCACTCGTGGAACTGAGCCACGACCTTGGATGTCGAATCGAGGTTGTAATTATAGAAACTCTCGATGACTCTTCCGGCTGCATAGCCGAAGAGGGCCGACTCCCTGTAATCCCAGTTTCCTGTCAGCGAGTCCACTCCAAACTTCTTCCAGAAGTTGGTGAGGATTTCATTCTGCTGAGTGAGGAACTGCTTGAAATCAACGAGGATCGCTGTCGGCTTTCCGGGAACGTTCCATCTGCCGATGCGGACCCTGAGGCCCTCAGTGGCAGCCTGTTCCCTCCAGGCCCTGTACAGTGCCGGATCCTCGATGAAATCCGGATTGCTCTCAGTGTCCATCCATACGTCAGGTCCCACCATGATGTGGCGCCTGTTGAATTCGCTCTTGAGATAAAGGGATTTGGTGGCGATCACCGTGTAGATGCCGCCGACCTTGTTACACACTTCCCAACTAACTTCAAACAGATAATCCGGCTTGATAATTTCTGTTTTCATTTGCTATAAAAATTTACTTAGTTACCCCGGCCAGAGTCTCGTATCCAAGATTCTGCCCGGGGAAAATATTATCGTCTGTCATCTCGAGCAATGTCGAGATATCTCAAACTATTTCTTAGTAGTCTTCTTTGCCGCTGGCTTCTTGGCCTTTGGCGCAGCAGCCTTGGCCTTCGGGGCAGCCTTTGCCGGCTTCTTTGCTACGGCCTTCTTAGGTTTTGCGGGTGCAAAGTTAACATCTGAAACGGAAATTGCATCATCAACTCGCAAAATAAAATCACTTAAAACGTTCATATAGTTGATAAACGCCTCATATGGAGTATCATACGGGTTGAAATATTTATGCACAGCTCCGTCTGAGAAGAACTTTGTACACATATAATAGAAGTGGTCGCTCTCCTGAAGGTGACCGAAGTCAGCCCAAAGAGATTCGTCATTGAGGAGACCGAGTTTCTCGACCTGATCATAGAGCTTGTTGAACGCATCGTTCTGGAGCTCGTTACCGAGCCATGCAGTGACGTCACGCTCCTCGTCTGCCCATGAGATAGGGTCCATCACGTCAAGGTCACCTACCGGACGATGCTTCTTGGCAGCCTCAGATGGAGTAACGAACTCGAACTCACCATCTCTGAGGACCTCCTCAGGGAAGTATCTCATAAAGTCGAAGATGCCGCTTGACGCCTTCTGGTGCTCGCCGAATGTCTCATAGTCCATGAAAAGGTTCACGATCTCGTCGTTCTCAGCTGAAGCCTTCACCCAAGAGAGGTATTTCTCACCTGTGAGCGGCCAGTCAGACCATCCTCTGTCTGAGAAACGGAATGCTATGTCGTCGCTGAGGCTTGAGTTCTTGAGAAGGAGCTTGAGCTTAGGCGCTGTGGCTCCGCTGTATACGAAGTTAGGGCTCTTCCATCCGAGGATGTGCTTAGCGCCTTCAGTGAGCATGGTCTTGAATCCCATCTCGTATACCATCTCGCCGATTGCGTCAGAATAGATGAGCTCTGTGTTGCGGAATGCCTTCGGAGTCACGCCGAAGTAGTGTTCGATGGCAGCCTTGTGCTTGAGCACCTGATGCTTGAACTCAGCCTCTGATGCAAGAGCTGCAAGAGAGTGATAGTAAGTCTCTGAAAGGAACTCCACGCATCCTGTCTGAGCGAGCTTACGGAAGCTCTCAATCACCTCTGGAGCATATCTGTCAAACTGCTCGAGGACTGTTCCTGAGATGGAGAATGCAACCTTGAACGCACCCTTGTTGGCCTCGATGAGCTCGAGAAGAAGGGCATTCATAGGGAGGTAGCACTTCTGTGCCACTCTACGGAGGATGGTCCTGTTAGCGAAATCGTCATAGTAATGCGAATCCTTTCCGATGTCAAAGAATCTGTATAGCCTCAACCTTGCAGGCTGATGTACCTGAAAATACAGACATATACTCTTTTTCATAATATTTGGTTAATTTAGTTTTTGTCAATTACTTCCTGATAAATACCCTTGATCTTTGCGGCAACATCATTCCACTTGATGCTGTTCACCTCGTCGTAGCCGCAACGCGCAGCGAGCTGCGAGATTGCAGGATACTGGAGGAGGCCGTAGATCGCGTCAGACATCGCGTCGACATCCCAGAAGTCAACCTTGAGGGCGTACTTGAGGATTTCAGCGCAGCCTGACTGCTTTGAAATGATGGACGGCACGTTGGTCTGCATGGCCTCGAGCGGCGAGATGCCGAAAGGCTCAGATATCGAAGGCATCACATACACATCCGACAGTGCAAACATCTTATGCACCTCCTTTCCGCGGAGGAAGCCGGTGAAATGGAACCTGTCGGAAATGCCCAGACGTGCGACGTGGCGGATACATCTGTTGAGCATGTCACCGCTGCCGGCCATCACGAAGCGCACGTTGTTGCACCTCTTGAGGACCTTTGCCGCAGCCTCGATGAAATACTCAGGACCCTTCTGGTAGGTAACGCGGCCGAGGAAGGTCACGACCTTCTCCTTCACGTTCCTCTCTACCTCAATCTTCTCGCGTCCGCTGAAGTCTACTGCATTGTGAACCGCCACCACCTTGTCAGGATCGATTCCGTAACGGTTGATGCAGATGTTTCTTGTAAGTTCACTCACAGCCATCACCTTGTCTGCTGCCATCATACCTTTTGTCTCAAGGTCTACAACTCGTGTATCGACCTGGTCGTCGCTTGCACGGTCGTATGATGTCGCGTGCATGTGGACAACGAGCGGCTTGCCAGTGAGCTGCTTTGCAGCGATTCCGGCAAGATAAGTGAGCCAGTCATGGGCGTGGATCACGTCGAACTGGTCCTTGTACTGCATCGCTATGGTCGCGCCGACCATTGCATAACGGGCAACCTCTTCCATGAGGTTCGCACCATATTTTCCCGAGAATTTATATTTCTGGCCATACTGCACGCGGAAGCTCTTGATCTGTCTCTTGCGCTCCTCCTCGACCATTGTCTTGAAGTCCTGAGGATCCACATAAGGGACCATGTTTGTTCCGATATGCACGAACTGAACCTTGCCGAGGAACTCGTCTACGGTCGCGCTGACTGTGTCTACAGCCACGTCGCTGGCGTTGATGATCTTCACCGCGCTCTCGTCCTCGTCACCCGAAGCCGAAGGCATCACGAAGAGCACATCCACATCATTGTAGGCAAGACCCTTGGTCATTCCGTAGCAGGCTGTACCCAGACCGCCTGCGATATGAGGAGGGAACTCCCATCCAAACATCAATACTCTCATTGCTTAGTCCTCCTTCTTATATTGGTTCATAACATATGCTATATGCAGGAGAGCGGCCGTGCTCATCGCAGAAGCGATCGCACCGTGCGGCTCGTGTGGAGGATCTCCGTCATAAAGCTCGGAGAATGCTCCTACACCATGCTTGCTGATGTCCTCGAAGAATCCTTCTACGAGATATTTCGCTCTTCCATAGAATGTCGAGCCCATCATCCTGAAGCAGAGGTCGATGTATGGAGCGAGGAGGTCAGGGAAAGCGCAGCCCTGGTGGTATGCCAGGTCGCGGTCGATCTGAGATCCCTCGTATACGCCTCTGTAAGCCTCGTTTCTTGGCGAGAGCGACCTCAGTCCCCTCTTGGTGAGAAGCTCGTCATTTATAGTCATTACTATTGCTGAGATGATCTCGTCGTCCACAGGGCAATACTCCAGATATGCAGGGATGAGCATGTTCGGCCTTACCGCCTGGCTTACAGGGCCGTTGCCCACATAGTCCACGAGGTAGCCCCACTCCTCTCTCCAGAATGTAGGCTGGAAGTTTTCCTTGACGAGGTCACGTACAGGACTCCAGCGCTCTACGAACGCACTCTTTTTCGGTCCGTACTTGTTCTCCATGTCTATTGCGAAGCAGAGGGCGTTGTACCAGTATGCGTTTGTCTCCACCTGGTATCCTGCTCTCTCTGTCACTGGGTTTCCGTATACGTAGGCGTTCATCCATGAAAGCGCCACACCGTCCATCTGAGCCCAGAGGAGTCCGTTCGGATGCATTGCAATCTCCTTTCTGCAGCCAGGAGCATAGCTCTCGATGATCTTCTTGAGTGTCTCGCCGTACTTCTTCCATATCTGCTTTTCCTTGCCGCTGAAGCGGATGTACTGCTGAATGGTGTCAGTCAGCCTCAACGGTGCCTCACACTGTGTGGTGCGACGGAAGAGACGGTCCTGCTCATCAGCTATGAGCGTATCGAGAATCTTCTCGAACTCCTCACAGTCACCGTTTGCATAGAGGGTAAGGCCAGGGAGAGAAGCTATGGTCTCGCGGAGAAGGCCTGTCTCAAGCCAAGAGAAGCCGGCATTGATGCGTGCCTTGCCGTTTGCATGACACTTGAACATCTCGGCATTGTGTCTGAGGAGGTCATAGTGATCCTCGATGACATCCATCTTCTTGAGAGTATCGGTAAACTTTCTCTTCAGGCCCTTAGGGTTGATTTCGTTTACTGATGCAGAGAACACCACAGAATCACCTGGCTTCATCTCGAGCGAGAAGATGCCGGGAACGAAAAGGTCCTCCCTGCAGTCGAATCCGCGGCGGTACTCGTCTGAGTAGGTCACACCGCTGTACCAATATGGCTGATACTTGAATGCCGACTGTCCCGAAATCTGCATGTTGAGATAAGGGAAGCCATTGTAAAGTCTGAATGCGACACCGCCGTCGACCTCGTCATATCCTGTGTAAGCCTCAGGATTCTGGCTGGTAAGGCTGTGGACGCTTCTGAACGCAAGGAAAGGCTTCAGCATAAGCGTAAGCTTTGACGGAGCCTCAAGCAACTCATACTTGATGAGGACCTGATCGTTGTCAGGAACCATCATGATAGTCTTGGTGAACAGGATTCCTCCGACCTTGTAGGTCACTACAGGAACTGGATTCATGTCGAAATCCACGATGTACTTATGTCCCTTCGGATCATAGGTATCTCCATAGCAGTGGATTCCGAGGTTGAACTGCTTGCCTCGGAGGACCAGACTCTCATCCAGGGCGGACAGCAGCATGTACTTTCCGCCACCCAGCTCATCAACAGGGACTGCGAGCAGTCCGTGATAGCGTCTTGTATTGCAGGTCACGATCGACGTATTGCAGTACGCTCCTGTCTCATTCGCTGCGATGATCTCACGCTTGAGCGAATATTCCAGGTTGACAAGCTCGGACTTGTTGAATTTAAGAAAAGCCATATGAATATGTGTGTTTAGTTAACCTTTTTTCAATCAATCTTCTTCAGTACAACAGCGCAACGTGACGGCAGATATAGGAAGATGGTATCATCGTATTTGCCGTTTCCGTTCGCACTCTTGGACGATACACTAAAATGCACCTCTCCAGTCTCAAGTCTGGAGAAGCCGTCAAATTCGTTTTCGTCTGAGTTCAGCACCACTTCGTATTTTCCGGCCGGTGCGGCAAAGCCGTAATCGGCAAACGAAGAGGTCGGGTTGAAATTCAGCGCAAAGATACAATTTTTTCTTTTGAATATCAGTATCTTTTTCTCTTCATCCTGCACAAAAAGTTCAGGAGCCTCGTCAAGGATGGATTCCTTACGGGCAAGCCCGACCATCGCCTTGTCGAAATTCCTCAGATACCTGTATCTCAGATAGTCAGGCTCGGCCAGCGACCACTGTCTTCTGGCATGCTTATAGGACCACCCGTTTCCTTCTCGTGGGAAGTCGATCCACTCCGGATGTCCGAACTCGTTGCCCATGAATGTGAGATATCCGTTTCCGCAGGTCGCCATGGTCACAAGACGTATCATCTTGTGAAGCGCCATGCCTCTGTCCACAATAGGCGACTGAGACTCCTTGTTCATCGAAGTATACATCTCGGCGTCCATCAGGCGGAAGGCTATGGTCTTGTCGCCCACCATCGCCTGGTCGTGACACTCGGCATAGCTGATGGTCTTCTCGTCAGCACGCTTGTTTGTGAGCTGCCACCAGATCTCTCCGACACTCCACTGGTCGTCAGAGAGTTCCTTGATCCATTTGATCCAATTGTCAGCAACTCCCATGCTCATGCGGAAGTCGAAGCCGACGCCTCCCTGCTCGAGCGGAGCCGCGAGGCCGGCCATGCCGCTTACGTCCTCAGCAATCGTGAAAGCATCCTCATTCATCTCGTGGATGAGGATGTTCGCCAGAGCCAGATATGCTATCGCATTCTCGTCCACACCCTGGTTGAAGTAGTTTTCATATCCCACGAACGCCTTCTCAAGGCCATGATCCCAATACAGCATGCTGGTCACGCCGTCAAAGCGGAAGCCGTCGATATGGTACTCCTCCATCCAGTATTTGCAGTTTGACAGGAGGAAATATTTGGTCTCGTCCTTTCCGTAGTCGAAGCAGCGCGAGCCCCATGCAGGATGCCTTCCCTGCCAACCGTCATAGAAATAGAGAGTCTCCTTTCCGTCGAAGTTGCCAAGGCCTTCAGCCTCATTGTCCACAGAATGTGAATGCACGATGTCCATCACGACGGCGATGCCGAGGGCATGAGCCTCGTCGACAAGAGCCTTGAACTCTTCAGGTGTGCCGAAACGCGAACTGAGCGCATAGAAATTGGCGACCTGATAGCCGAACGAACCATAGTACGGATGTTCCTGGAGGGCCATGATCTGAAGGGTGTCGTATCCCAGGTCTGCGACTTTTGGAAGCACATTCAGGCGGAATTCCTCGAATGTTCCCACCTTCTCCTCCTCGGCAGCCATTCCGATATGGCACTCATAGATGAGCGGATGCGGACGCTTGCCCGGCTTCGGATGCTTCCACTCATATGGTGCAGGATCCCACACCTGAGCGCAGAACGTCTTCGTATGAGGGTCCTGGACCGCCCTTGTGACATATGCAGGGAGCCTTTCGGCGCCTCCGCCCGGCCACTCTATGTATAGCTTATACAGATTGCCATGGTCAAGGAACATGGACGGAAGCACTATCTCCCAGTTTCCGCCTCCAAGCGGCCTGAGGGCATATGCCTCCGTACGTTTCCAGTTGTTGAACTCACCGATCAGATATATCTTGGTGGCATTGGGAGCCCACTCGCGGAACACCCAGTTGCCCTTTGCATCACGGTGAAGTCCGTAATATACATGGTTGTTCATGCCCTTGCTCAGGGAACCGTCTACAGACAGTCTGTCCTTAAGGGCAAGAATCATCTCGTGACGTCTGTCAATGACATCCTTGTACGGCTTGAGCCACTTGTCGGCGTCATAGATCATCTTATTCTTCTTTGCACTCATATTTATAATTTTACAGTCTGAAGCACATTTCTGGCCTTTTTTGTGCTTTTAAAGTCATTTTTCATGGTCTAAAGCACATATAGGGCCGTTTTTGTGCTTCTAAAGTCACTGGTTGTCCATTATGGTTTCACGGGCTCCGCGGAGGTATGCCCGGCAGGCCTCCAGCAGTTCCTTCGAACGCTTCACATATCTGTCAATATCATCCACACCCGTCTTCGGGTCCTCAACTTTGGCAGCGATCGCCTCAAGCTCTTCCACCGCCTTTGCATAGTCAAATTTCTCAGCCATATATCATCTTATTCAGATCCTCACGTCGCCCTCCGTGCTCCTCAGCATGACAATCAAGAGTCACTCAGGAGTTCTTCAGGCTGACAGTGTCAACTGTACATTCCAATGTTCCGTCTGCAAACATCATCGACACCTTGTCACCCGTCTTGCGGTCACTGACACTTTTCAGGACCACTCCGTCGGCATCTGTCGCCAAGGCGTATCCTCGCTCCAGGATCCTGCGCGGGTCGGCCGACTCAATCCTGGCCTGAAGCACCTGCAATCTTGACTCCATTGCTGCAATTTTCAGAGCAAAAGCACTCCTGACCCTCGCAGCAAGCGACTCTATGAGAGCCTCCTCGCGATAAAGCCTGTTGGAAACGGCAAGTCTTATCCGGTTTTCATACGACGATAGCCTTTCGTCCTCATCCTCGTAAAAGCTCAGGACAAAGTCCGCCAGGGCTGTAGGTGTCTTCACATATTCATGGGCGACCATATCGCATACATGAAAGTCCTGGTCGTGGCCTATAGCCGTCAGGACAGGAAGCGGATACTGCGATATCACTGCAGCCATCTCATAGTCATCAAAGCACGCAAGGTCAAGCTTGGAGCCGCCACCCCTGAGGATGAGCACTGCATCATATTCCTTGCCGGAAGCCAGGACTGCATCCAGCGCAGCAATGATCGATGTCGGGCAATCGGCACCCTGCATGAGAGCCGGATAAAGCTCCGGAGCAACCTTGAATCCGTATGGATTTTCGTCAAGATGACGGATGAAGTCCCTGTAGCCGGCTGCGTCGGAGGCCGAGATGACCGCCAGGTCATACGGCAGAGCCGGCAGCACGAGGCCCTTCTGCATGTCCATCAGGCCCTCTTTCTGCAGCCTCTCGATGGTCTTCTGCCTCTCCATCTCCTTGGCCCCGAGAGAAAACTCCGGATCTATATCGTTGATTATCAGCGAAAATCCATACAGCTGGCTATAATTCACCTGCACCTCTACAAGAAGAGTCATGCCCTCCTGTATAGGAGAGCCTGTCACTGATTCGAAATATGGCGCGATGAATCTGTATTTCGGGCTCCAGATGATGGCGCTTGACTTGGCCACCAGCCCGGAATCGTCGCTCTGAGACAGCTCCAGATAACAATGGCCTCCGCTACGCGCCTTTACGGCGCTCACTTCGGCCTTGATCCACAAACGGTTCGGAAAAAGCGATTCTATCCCCTTCTTAAGTCTTGTCTGTAACTCAAACAGGTCGATAAATGTCTTTTCCATATCCTTTTCCGTTCTACTGCAACAAATTTAGCAAAAAAAATCATATCTTTGCGCACGTTTTAATAAGGAAGATAATTTTTTATGAAAATCACCGAGGCCCTTTTTTCCGGCAGCAGCACGAGAGTCTCAGAAAAGCCGAAGCAGAAATTCCCTGAGTTCGCATTCATCGGAAGATCGAATGTCGGCAAATCGTCCCTCATAAACATGCTCTGCCGCAACAAGAAGCTTGCAATGACCTCGAGCAAGCCTGGCAAGACCAGGCTGGTGAACCACTTCCTCATCAACAGGGAGTGGTATCTTGTCGACCTGCCCGGATATGGATATGCAAAGATGTCTGCAACAGCGAAACAGAAGCTCGAGCAGGTCATCCGCAACTACCTCAACTTCTCCGAGGACATGGTGATGCTGTTCGTCCTCATAGACTCGCGTCACGACATAGGCAAGGTAGACATGGACTTCCTCGTAGAGCTCGGACAGGGCCAGATTCCTTTCGCGATCATATTCACAAAGGGCGACAAGAGCGGCCCGAACGCCCTTGCAGAACAGGTAGAGAAGAACAAGAAGCAGATCCTCGAGCTGTGGGAGGAACTCCCTCCGACATTCATCAGTTCATCCGAGACAGGCCTGGGCAGAGAAGATATTCTTGACTACATCGAATCCGTTCTGGAAAGCATCAAAGAAAACAATTAACACAAAACCCTCATACTCATATGCACGACGAACATAAAATCAAGGTTTTCACCTGCAAGGCCTCAAGAGACTTTGCCGAGAAGGTAGCCTCAAAGCTCGGACTCAAGCTTGGAGAGTCTGACGTACTCACATTCAGCGACGGCGAGTTCCAGCCATGCTACAACGAGAGTGTCCGCGGAGCGACAGTATTCATCATACAGTCCACTTTCCCTCCGACAGACAACATCTTCGAACTTCTCCTCATGATTGATGCCGCAAAGAGAGCATCGGCTCACAAGGTCATCGCCGTAATGCCATACTTCGGTTGGGCAAGACAGGACCGCAAGGACAAGCCGAGAGTCTCTATCGGAGCAAAGCTTGTAGCCAACATGCTGGAAGCAGCAGGATGCGACCGTGTGATGACATGCGACCTTCACGCAGACCAGATCCAGGGATTCTTCGACTTCCCTGTTGACCACATCTACGCAAGCGCAGTATTCCTTCCATATCTGAAGGCAATGAACATCGAGAACCTTGCAATCGCCGCTCCTGACATGGGTGGTGCAAAGAGAGCCAACGCATACGCAAGATACCTCGAGTGCCCTGTCATCATCTGCCACAAGTCACGCGAGAAGGCGAACGTGGTCGGCTCGATCACAGCCATCGGAGACGTCCAGGGCAAGAATGTCGTGATTGTTGACGACATGGTCGACACAGCCGGCACACTTGCAAAGGCAGCCAATGTCCTCAAGGAAATGGGAGCGCTCAGCGTTCGTGCATGCGCTACACACCCTGTGTTCTCAGGCCCTGCATATGAAAGAATAGCCAATTCAGCGCTCGAGGAAGTGATCGTTTCAGACACCATTCCATTGACAAAGGACGCTGACAAGGATACCAGCAAGATCACAGTACTCTCAATGTCAGGCATCTTCGCCGATATCATCGACAAGGTGTACAACTACGAGGAGATCAGCTCAAGCTTCATCAAGTAATGGAGATATTTCTTGCCGCACTCGCACTGGTTGCATTCTGCGTCATAGGCCTTTGCTTCAACATCATCTTCAGGAAGGACGGAAAGTTTCCCGAGACTGAGATCGAGAACAACAAGGAGATGCGCAAGAGAGGCATCAAGTGCGCCAAAGAAGAAGAAATCAGACTTTGGGGTCCCAAGAACGAAGACGGGACCCCTAAGTGTGACGAAGGAGGCTGCGCAAGCTGCGGAGCCGACTGCAGATAACGTTCCCGGATAGGGATGAGCGATTCCGCCGTGAGGCGGAATGTTAACAATTAAACTATTTATTATGAGCCTTTTAGCTATCGTAGGACGCCCTAATGTGGGTAAGTCCACACTTTTCAACCGCCTCGTCGGAATGAGACAGGCAATCGTAGACGAGACTGCGGGTGTGACCCGTGACAGACATTATGGAAGATGTGAATGGTGCGGGACAGAGTTTTCTGTTGTCGACACCGGAGGATACACTTCCAATTCAGATGACATCTTCGAAGAGGAGATCCGCAAGCAGGTAGTCCTGGCCATTGAGGAAGCTCACGTCGTGCTCTTTATGGTTGAGGCCGGCACCGGCATCACTGACTATGACGAGGAAATCGCAGACCTGCTCAGAAGGAGCGGCAAGCCGGTCGTCCTAGCTGTGAACAAGATCGACTCGGGAGAGAAGATATTCGATTCGTTCCAGTTCTATTCACTCGGTCTTGGAGAGGTGTACAGCATCTCTGCTGCTAACGGAGGCGGCACAGGAGACCTCCTGGACGCCATCGTCAAGGAGCTTCCTGCGGAAGACCCTGACCAGGACGAGCGTCCGGACCTTCCTCACTTCACTATCGTGGGCAAGCCGAATGTAGGCAAGTCATCACTGACAAACGCCCTGCTCGGCAAGGAGAGGAACATTGTCACTCCAATAGCAGGAACGACACGTGACTCCATTGCAACGCTTTACAACAAGTTCGGCCACGAGTTCATGCTTGTGGACACTGCTGGAATGCGAAAGAAGGCGAAAGTGCATGAAGACCTGGAGTTTTACTCAGTGATGAGATCGATCCGCGCGATCGAGCACTCTGACGTCTGCATCCTCATGGTGGATGCACAGACCGGCATCGAGGCACAGGACATGGCGATATTCAACCTCATCCAGCGCAACAAGAAGGGCTGCGTGATCGTGGTGAACAAGTGGGACACCATAGAGAAGGACAGCAACACCATGAAGGAGTATACCATAGCCATCAAGGAGCGCCTGGCACCGTTCAACGACCTCCCGATCATCTTCACATCGGTGATCAACAAGCAGAGGATCATGGATGTGCTCGACGCGGCGGCACATGTATACGAAAACTACTCACGCAAGATCCCTACATCAAAGATCAACGAGGAGATGCTGCCGGAGATCGAGAACTACCCGCCACCAGCATGGAAGGGAAAGTACATCAAAATCAAGTACATAACTCAGCTGCCGACACGTTCTCCGTCATTCGCGTTCTTCTGCAACCTGCCGCAGTACATCCGCGAGCCATACAGAAGATTCCTGGAGAACAAGCTCCGCTCGAAGTTCGACTTCATCGGCTGCCCTGTCCACATCTTCTTCCGCCAGAAATAATCCACACCCTGGCGCCTAATTGATTATCTATCAGTGCATTATAAAAACCTCGTGCTCCCTTTGGGCGGCACGAGGTTTTTATAATGCACTGGCTTGCAATGAGTTATGCGCCAGCCAGTGGTGATGCTTTTCAGATTATTACTTTACACGCTCGCCGTATGAACGGTCTGTTGTGTTTACGCGGATTCTCTCACCGATGTTGATGAAGAGAGGTGCCATGATGACAGCTCCTGTCTCGAGGGTAACCTCCTTCTGAGCGTTGGTTGAAGCTGTATCACCCTTTACTGCAGGCTCTGTGTAAGTAACTTCAAGCTCTACATATGTAGGAAGCTCGCAAGTGAGGCAGCGCTCCTCGTCGGCAAGGAACATCATCTCAACGTGCTGGCCTTCCTTCATGAGGTCTGCGTTGTCCACGAGAGCTGCGTCGAGGTGGATCTGCTCATAAGTCTCCTCGTGCATGAAGTTGAATCCGTCCTCGTCCTTGTAAAGGAACTGGTATGGTCTTCTCTCAACGTTGATGGTCTCGATCTTTGCACCTGCTGTGAAAGTGTTCTCGAGGATACGTCCGTTCTCAAGGTTTCTGAGTTTTGTCTTTACGAATGCAGGACCCTTACCTGGCTTCACATGCTGGAACCATACGATCTGGCATGGCTTGCCGTTGAAGTTAAGATAAAGTCCGTTCTTGAAATCAGCTGTTGTTGCCATAAAAAATAATAGTTTATTTAGTTAATGAATTTCTCTTCCCATTCAGGCACATACTTGTTGAGTTCAAGGATGTACTCGGCCACTTCCTCCAGCAGCCACTTCGGAGTCGATGTCGCACCGCATACTCCCACCTTGTCGTCAGCTCTGAACCACTCTCTCTTGATCTCGGACACCGAATCAATATGGTAAGTCCTGATGTTGAGTGACTTGCAAAGGTCACAAAGGACCTTGCCGTTCGAGCTTGCCTTGCCTGAAACAAAAATCACTATGTCATGCTCGAGGGCGAACTTCGAAAGCCTCTCGTGTCGTGTCGCCACCTGCGAGCATATTGTATTATGTACATTGAGCAGTCCCCTGCCCTTGAATCTCTCTATCGAAAGTTCATTATAGCCGGCCATCATCTCCTCAAGTCTGGTGCAGAGCCTTGAATACTCCGCCGGACTCTTGGTGGTCTGACTGAAGACTTCTGTCGGGACATCCAGTCTGACAGAGCCGTCCTTGACAAAGTTCTCAAGCATCGCCATGTTCTCCACAACGACCGCCGTGCCGTCTGTCTGCCCGATCAGACCGAGAACTTCCGCATGACCGATCTTGCCGAATATGATGATCTGTCCCTTGCCCGCCTCCTGCTGTCTTGCATAGGCTTCCTTGATCCTCTGCTGCAGCTTCAGGACAACCGGACATGTGCAGTCAATGATTCTGAATCCCAGGTTCTTGGCCGTCGCATATGTCTGCGGCGGCTCTCCGTGCGCTCTGATAAGCAGCACCTCGCCCTCTGCCGCCACCATCTCCTCGAGGTCCTCCTTATCGATAGTGACAAGTCCCTTCCCGACCAGACGCGAGAGCTCCGCATCATTGTGCACTATCGCGCCAAGCGAGTAGAGACGCTCCCCTTCCTTGAGGAACTCCTCAGCCTTGCCTATAGCACTGATGACACCGGCACAGAATCCGGAATTGGTATCTATATCAACTGTCAGCATACTGTAGTCTTTAGCATCCGAAACGCTCGGATAATACTGCCTTGAGCCACACCATCTGGTCTTCCATAGTCATATGGGAGTTATCCAGAACTATGGCATCCTCAGCCTGAGTGAGCGGTGACGTCTCCCTGTGGGAATCTATGTAGTCACGTTCCTGTAGATTCTTCAGGACGTCCTCGATATTCACATCATCGCCCTTTGCACGCATCTCTGCCGCCCTTCTTTCCGCCCTTATCATAGGGTCGGCGGTCATGAAGATCTTAAGCTCTGCGTCAGGGAAGACAGTCGTTCCGATGTCACGTCCGTCCATCACCACACGCTTTTCCTTGCCGAACTCCCTGAGTTTCCTGTCAACGAAGGCCCTCACCTGAGGGACAGTCGCTATAGGGCTCACCTTCCCTGCGACAGCGAGCGAGCGTATCTCAGTCTCGACGCATCTGTCTCCAATGTATGTGCCGCAAGGGCCGAAATGGAGGTCAAGACCTTCCATGGCCTTTTCCAGGCCAGGGACGTCTATGGTGCAGTCATCGCTGATATAGCCGTTCTCTATGGCAAACAAAGTCACACCTCTGTAGAGCGCTCCTGAATCAAGATACAGGAACGAAAGCTCTTTTGCTATGATTTTTGCAAAGGAACTCTTTCCGGTAGAAGAATAGCCGTCAATGGCGATAATTATATCTGGTACTTGCATAGATTTTGCTTAAAATCGAGCAAAATTATAAAATATTGTCTAAACTCCCAAAAATGTCGATATTTGTAAACGAATATCAAACAACCTGAAACAAATTTAAGGCAGATTATGAAGATACTCATTGTCGATGACGAAAGAGCCATCAGAAATTCCATGAGCGAGATCCTATCTGACGAAGGATACGATGTTGAAGTGGCGGAAAACGGCCAGCAGGCCTGCCAGATGGTTGAAAAGGAAAAATACGATGTCATTTTCTGTGACATCAAGATGCCTGTAATGGATGGCATGGAAACATTGGACAGACTTACATCCATGGGCATAGACTCAGCCATAGTGATGATTTCCGGACATGCCGAAGTCAGTCAGGCTGTGGAATGCATCAAGAAAGGCGCATTTGACTTCATCGAGAAGCCTCTTGACCTCAACAGGATACTCATCACTGTCAAGAACGCAAAGGAGAGAGTACACCTTGTAAAGGAAACCCGCATCCTCAAGAAGAAGGTATACGGCCAGGAGATGGTAGGCAAGTCTCCGAAAATGGATACAGTGAGAGAGATGATCGAGAAGGTGGCGCCGACAGACGCCCGCGTTCTGATCATCGGAGCGAACGGTACCGGCAAGGAGCTCGTCGCGCGCAATCTGCATCAGAAAAGTTCCCGTTCTGCCATGCCATATGTGGAAGTAAACTGCGCGGCAATCCCGTCAGAACTCATAGAAAGCGAGCTGTTCGGACATGAGAAAGGTTCTTTCACCTCAGCTATCAAACAGCATAAAGGAAAGTTCGAACAGGCTGACGGAGGCACGCTTTTCCTCGATGAGATCGGAGACATGTCACTTGCCGCTCAGGCGAAGGTCCTCCGCGTGCTCCAGGAGAAAAAGCTCTCCAGGGTCGGAAGCGACAAGGACATCATCGTAGACGTACGAGTCGTGGCAGCGACCAACAAGAACCTCAAGGATGAGATTGCAAAGGGAACGTTCAGGGAAGACCTGTATCACCGTCTCAGTGTGATTGTCATAAACGTACCGACCCTTGATGAGCGCAAGTCAGATATTCCGCTCCTCGTGGACCATTTCATGGAACAGGTATGCTCAGAGACCGGAATGCAGCCGCGCGAGGTCGAGCCTGAGGCCATGCAGCTTCTCATAGACAAGACATGGACAGGAAACATCAGAGAGCTTCGCAACGTAGTCGAGCGCCTGCTCATCCTGTCGGGCAACAGGATCACAGCCGAAGACGTAAGGAATTATGTCCTGTAAGCCGGAATGGTAACAGTGAAGCTTGCTCCACCGAGTCCGAAAGACTTCTTATAACTTATCTCTCCGCCGCACTTCTCCACAATGTTCCTGCTGATTGCCAGGCCAAGACCTGTGCCGCCGGTCTTTGTGGTGAAGTTCGGAGTGAAGAGCCTGTCAAGATTCTCGCCCTTTACTCCAGGGCCGTTATCGTCAAATACTATATCGTAGCATCCGTCGCGGGTGCTGTGCCTGAGGCATATGAGAATATGTCCCTCAACAGGTGTCTGCCCTGCCTCGGCCATTTCTTTCTGCATAATCTCCACAGCCTGGACACCGTTTGTGATAAGGTTGACGAAGACACGGATGAGCTGCGGCTTCGGAGCCATCACGTAAGCCTTCTCCATGCCTATGTATGAGAACCTTATATTCTCCTTGTTGTCGAAGATCATCAGCTGGTCCTTCAGGGTCTTGTCAAGGTCCATGAGAACAGGTTCCTCGGAGTACAGCTTCGCGAATGTAGAGAAATCGTTGGCCGTGTCGGAAAGTATCTGGATATGTTCCAGAATCACATCAGCAACCTGGTCGAACTTCTGCTCCCATTTAGGATTGTTGTTCTGCTTGAGTCTTATGAGTCTCTGGATCTCAAGCTTGATAGGCGTCAACGGGTTCTTGATCTCATGAGCCACCTGACGGGCCATCTGGCTCCATGCCTTGTCGCGTTCGGCCTGCGCCAGCCTTCTGGTCGAGTCCTTGAGGTCCCCGACCATGCGGTTATAAGCCTCGACAAGTGATGAAATCTCATCCTCCCTCTCATACACGATATGCTCCAGACTGTCGATGTCTGCATTGCTCATCTTCTTTCCCATCTCGACAAGAGGAGCAAACATCGAGTTCACGAAACGCGTACTGATGAGAAGCGATACCAGCAGCAGAAGAATGAAGAGGTTTATGATCAGCGCGGCATGGAAGAAGGCTTCCGAACGGAAATCGTAGTTCCTGTCAGTGTACGGGATGCTCATTATGGCGATCATGTCGCCCCGTTCGTTGAACAGAGGGGCATAGAGCGCCCAATAGTGATACCCCGCAACGCTTTCCCTGTTGATATAGAACCTCTGGTTTCTGTTTCTGATCTTGTAGAACGCCTCCTGGTCGATCCTGCTTCCGAGGATCAGTTTCTCGAATACCTCCGGAGACGTAGACCTGAAGACCTTTCCTCCAGGAGTATACAAAGTGATGTCCGCCTTTGTGGCGTTGCTTATGTCATTCAGAGACGCCGCGAAAGGCTGTGTAGACATCTCCGTCCAGTCGTGGACATACCTCGTCTGGTCTGCCATCAGGCCTTGCACCGTACTCACCCTGGAGGACATCAGTTTGAACATGTTTTTCTCGTTTCTCTTGTACACGAACGCGATGCTGACCGCCGCCATGCTCGCCAGAATGACGAATGACGACAGGAACAGGATCACATTGATCCTCGTCCTGAAGTAGTTGCTTCGAAACAGCTTCGGTCCCGGCTTACGCTTAGGGAGAAGGATTCCAAGCAGCAGAATCACCAGGAACAGGTATGAGAACGACGTGAAATATGTGAGTATGTTACGCTGAGGGCGCGTGATCACTATGGTCTCATAGTCTCCGATCTGATTCACGAAGTGGACATAGCCGTCATTCCTGATCACATTCGTGTCGTCTGTTCCTCTCTCAAATGAGTCAGGTATGGTAGGATACGGGAAGTTGCCCTTGTACGAGGTCAGACGTCCGCCCTTGTATTTCGCATAAGAATAGAAGGACGGTATGTTGACATCTCCCCTCTGGCTGAAAAGGCCAAGGATCCTGCCGTATCCCCTGTCCTCCTTGTTGGAGTTGGACTCTATCTGCACTATCATGCGGTTCAGACCCGTCTCCGGTCTGTAATACATGAAGATGCCGGCATAACTGTTTGCGCCATATGCGTCTGAGAGGAACATGAAGCGTGAACCATCAGCGATCGGCTCGCCGTTGTTCACAATATTATATAATATGGATTCTCCGGCATTGTCGCCTTCGTGAAAGACGAGGACACCTATGTTGTAGGCCTGCCTGGTACGGTTCAGATAATATTCCGTGATCCTGTTCAGAATCATTCCCGAGGAGTTGTCCAGAGCGGTCATGTAGGCGATGAGCATGTCGGAAGAAATGTTCTCCTCCACACTGCGCAGCTGCAGCTCCAGGCTCAGGTCGCGGTCAACAGCCAGCCTGTTGGCCCACACCTGCGTCCTGTCCTGTTCCTTCACGAATCCATGATACGAGGTGGTGATGCTGAAGTATGAAGCCACAAGAAATGCAAAGGCCACCATCGAGTTTCGCGAGAACACATTGACATGCTTCCCGATGAACTCCATTATGGCCGGGCGCATCAGCTGTATCTGCATCAGGACACTCAGGAAGAGGCCGGTGTATGATGCATATATCAGCACACTGTAAAGCATGGCGTCACCTATGCGATAGAGTTCCAGACTGATGCTGGAGTTGTTCAGCAGGCTCACGAGTGTCGTGTGAGCATACGCAAAGACCGCGGCAATGCAGGCCAGCATAATTATGCCGAATGTAGCAAGACGCACCTTCTTTCTTCGTTCGTCAGAACACAGACTCTTGGTTATTCTTCCCTTGACGAGATAGGTGCAGAAGAACAGAAGGGTGATGTAAGTATTGACTATGAGGAGCGAGCCCAGAGACGGAAACAGGCCGTCAGCGAAGATGCTCGGAGCAAAGATCGTATGCGATCCGTCCATGCGTGCCCCCCAGAACAGTGACACGACCATCAAGATGGTCAGCATAGGGACGACCGTCATATATGCCTTCATCGTCCTGTGTCCTGCAAGGAATATCACCATAGCCGCAACAAACAGCATCAGGGCAAACCATCGCAGGATGGAATGATCAAAGAAACGCTGCTGGCGGATGGAATCATATGTTATCTTGAAAAGCGGCTCGCCATCTACGTCTACGGAGCTTCCGCCGCTTTCCGTAAGCGGATGCACGGAATATCTCCCCGGCACCTTGAGCTTCGGATTGACACCGTTGTCGTTCCTGTTGATGTCGTCTATGAGGGAGTTCTTGATCTCAAGTCCGGCGATCACCTTCTTGCCTGCATCACCATCAACAGCCTTGACCACATACCACTTGGAGCCTAGATTCATATACTGCGGCTCAGTCTTTATGTCCGCAAGAGGTGATATTATCCTGTTGTTCGTCGGTGTAAGTCTCTCGAAAGGAACCACTGTGGATATCCTGTCATTGAGGACCGGAAACTGATTGTTCCAGGACTGAAGGGAGTCATTCACATAGAGATATATCACCATATCCTCCGGTATCCTGTCCGGTGCCATGAGGTCCTGGCCTCGGGTCTTCAGTGCCTGCTCTATATGCTCGTCAAGCAGCTCCAGACGATCGGCCACTTTTTCAGCCGCCTGCCCGGCTATGCTTTCCGTGTCCTCTGCTCCGCCGCCTCCCGTCATCGACATGACGAAAAGCACCATGGCCAGCACAAGACCGCCGAGTGCGACTCTCTTGTATGTGAATATATCCTTTAACATAGTTGCTATTCGTGGTGATATGGTTCACCTCTCATTATGGTGAAGGCCCTGTATATCTGCTCAGCGAATATGGCCCTTACCATCTGGTGCGAAAATGTCATCCGCGAGAGCGACATCTTCGAGTCAGCCCTCCTGTATACATCCTCAGAGAACCCGTATGCTCCTCCTATCACAAAGACTATGTCCTTGCCAAGATAGTTGATCTTGTCCTGAAGCAGCTTGGCAAACTCAACCGATGTATGTTCCTTTCCCCTTTCATCCAGGAGCACCAGGTCGTCCGTCGGGCGCACATTCTTCAGAATGAGCTCACCCTCCTTTGACTTGATCTGCTCCTTGCTCAGGGAAGATGCATTCTTAAGCTCCGGAATTTCCGTAATGGTGAAGCTGATATAATGCTTGAGCCGGGCCGTGTATATGTCCAGGCCCTGCTTCACCCAATCCCTGTCGGTCTTTCCGACTGTAAGCAGTGTAATCTTCATCGGAACAAATATACAAAAACTCTACCAATCTAAGTATAAATATGTTGCGTGGTTCGGAATTTGCAGTATCTTTGCGCCGTCAAAGCACATTTTCATTTATGAGATTGAGATTGTTCAAAACACTGGCTACTGCGGCAGTGCTTGTATCCATGTGCGGGCTGACATCAGCCCATGGAAGAGGATACGAAGTATTCACGCCGATAGCCAAATATATGGGAGCAGGCGATGCGGAAAAGCTTTCAGCCTGGTTCGCCGACAACCTTGAAATAACGATATTCTCCAGCACGAACGAATATAGCCGCAACCAGGCATGCCAGCTGCTGAAGTCGTTCTTCAAGTCCTACACACCACGTTCGTTCGAGATCGCCCACAAGGCCGGCAGGACAAACATGAAATATGCGCTGGGGACCCTGACCGCCGGAGGAGAACACTTCATGGTCACGATATTCGTCGGATTCAAGGATTCGTCCTACAAGATACAGCATCTGAAAATAGAAAGAATGGAGTAAAAACTTCATTCTTTTTTCATTTTGGCACACCCTTTGCTTAATCTCTAAATCGGTTAGTTTAGTTGTTAATAATAGGGTTATAGTTAAAGCGCGCGGCCGAAGGAATTCGACCGCGCGCTTCTTTTAGCATCCGTCCTCACTATTTGAGTTCTGTAAAGCTGATTGCGAAGCCTCCTCCGCGTGCCATTGTCATTGAGAGAGTGTCCTCTGAAGTGACGTTCTGCTTCCAGATCTTGTATGCCTGAGGATTTTCCTTGTAATCTGCATCCTCTGCATCAGCGTAGATTGTCGCCTCGTAAGTCTTTCCTGCCTCGAGGAAGTTCATAGGAACGTCAAGTGTACGCTTCTGGTCGTCGGTCACGCCGCCGCAGAACCACTGACCGTTCTTCTTGCCCTGACGTGCGATGACAACATACTCACCCGGCTCGGCGAGGAGATATTTTGACTGGATCCAGTCGATGTCCACGTCCTTGATGAACTGGAAGGCCTCCATGTGCTGTGCATAGTGCTCAGGAAGGTCTGCAGCCATCTGAAGCGGTGAGTAAAGGGTCACATAGAGAGCGAGCTGGTTTGCGATTGTGGCGTTCACCCATGAGTTGTTCTTTCCGTCGGTCACAGAAGCGAGGTCCATGAAGAAGATACCTGGAGTATAGTCCATAGGACCGCCGTTGAGGCGTGTGAACGGAAGGATGGTCACGTGGTGAGGCATTGTACCGCCGAATGCCTGGTACTCTGTTCCGCGGGCAGCCTCGGCGCCGATGAGGTTAGGATATGTACGGCAGAGACCGGTAGGACGTACCATCTCGTGGCCGTTGAGCATCACCTCATGCTCTGCAGCCTTCTTGACAACATGCATATAGTGGTTGATCATCATCTGGCTGTAGTGGTGCTCGCCCGGAGTGACGATGTCGCCTACATAACCGCTCTTGATGCTGTTGTATCCATACTTGTCCATGAGCTCGAGAGCCTGGTCGAGGTGACGCTCGTAGTTGCGTACCGACGAAGAGGTCTCGTGATGCATCATCAGGCGTACGCCCTTTGAGTGAGCATACTTGTTGAGAGCCTCGATGTCGAAGTCAGGATATGGAGTCACGAAGTCGAACACATAGTCCTTGTTGCAGTTCGCCCAGTCTTCCCAGCCTTCGTTCCAGCCCTCTACGAGGACCTGGTCGAAGCCGTGCTCGGCAGCAAAGTCGATATAACGGCGCACCTTCTCGTTGTTTGCTGAGTGTGTTCCGTTAGGTGTTGCGTTTGCATAATCTGTCACGCCAAGCTGCACTGAAGCGAAATCGTTGGTGTATGACCATGAGCCCTTTCCAGAGATCATCTCCCACCAGATGCCGATGTACTTCACAGGCTTGATCCAGTCTGTAGACTCAAGGGCGCAAGGCTCGTTGAGGTTGAGGATCAGACGCGAAGCGAGCTGAGCCGTAGCGCTTGGAGCCACCTGCACTGTACGCCAAGGTGTATTGCAAGGTGTCTGCATGCGGCCCTTCCAGCCCTGTGCGTCAGGAGTGAGGTGTGATACGAATGTGAATGTCTTAGGATCGAGTTCGAGATGCATGCATGGGTAGTCCAGGAGAGCAGCCTCGTGAATGTTGATATAGAGGCCGCTGTCTGTACGCATCTGGAGTGATGTCTGGACGCCGTTCACAGAATACGGAGTCTGCGAGTCGTTGCCACAGATGGCCTCTGGCATCTTGCCTGCTATCTCAGATAGACGGCACTCTGTGAAGTTGTACTCCTGAGTGTCATAGTCGCCAGGGAGCCACCATGCTGTGTGGTCGCCTGCAAGGGCGAACTGAGTCAACTCCTCCTTGATCACGAAGTAGCTGAGGTTCTTCTGATAAGGGAACTCGTAGCGGAATCCGAGACCATCGTTGTAGAGACGGAAGCGGATCGCCATCTTTCTCTCTGTAGAAGTCTGCACGAGGTTGACGAGGAGCTCATTGTAGTTGTTGCGGATCTGAGCTTCCTCTCCCCATACCGGCTCCCATGTTTCGTCGAAAGTTGCAGTCTCGACGCTTTCCACAGCAAATCCTTCATAGAACTGCTGAGTAGGCTGACGGTCTTCCTTTGAGATGGTTCCGTCTGCGTTGTACACGAGTTTCTGAGCCTTCAGCACGCCACGGAGCTCGAATCCGAGGTCTGAAGGGAGGATCACCTTCTGGCCGTCATAGTTGAGGGCGTACTGAGGTGTACCGTCAGCTGTAAGCTGGAAGGTCATCTCGAGGACGCCGTCAGGCGACTGAAGTGTCTGTACGTCAGTGACAGGGCCTTCCTTTGTGGTGCAGGCCACTGCGATGAGGGCGATTGCTATCGCTGAAATGATTTTCTTCATATTTATTATTATTGATTCCATTTATCAGATTTCTCCACTCACTTCGTTCGGTCGAAATGACAGTCAGCGCTTATATTCTACAACAAGGGCGGTCTTTGGTGCTACGACTGTTGCGTCCGAGACTTCGACAGGCTCGCCTGTGAGTACGTCGGTTCCGCCGCGGAGGCCTTCGGTGATCTCCGAGTAGTATGACCAAGGGACATTCTTGTCTTCAAGAGTGTTGTTGATGAAGACGAACACTGCTGCATCGTCGTTGTAACGGAAGTATGCATAGGTATTGTCACGAGTCATGAAGTGCACGGTCTTTCCGTTGTGTATGACATCAGCTGTCTTTCTCCACTGGAAGAGGCGGCTTACATAGTTGAAGAGGTCAGCTGCCTGGCCTTTCTCAACCTTGAGGCCGTCTGTGTTATGTGTCTGAGCCTCACGTCCTTCTGCTGTGAAGAGGTCAATCTCGTCGCCCTCCCATCCGCCTGGGAAGTCCACGCGGAGACCAGGGTGGTCACCCACATTGTCCGGCTTAGAAGAAACGAACATGAGCTCGTCACCTGCAAAGATCTGAGGAATGCCTCGCATTGTCGCCATCATGGTCATCGCGATCTTGAGGGCGCGAGGGTCCTTGCGTACCATGTCGCCGATGCGGGCTGTATCGTGGTTGCCAGGGAAGATGAGCATCTTCGAGAGATCGTGATATACAAAGTCATGAGAAAGGATGTCATACACCTTGGTCATGCCCATTCCCCATCCGCCTTCATCCTCTGCGAGGGCTGCACGCATTGCGTCGTGAAGCGGGAAGTCCATGATTGAAGGGAGGTGCGAATCGAAGCCGTCCTTGTTGGCGTTGCCGCCCTGCCAGTATGCAAGCTGAGGGATGGATGAAGTCCAGCACTCGCCTACGATGTTGAAGTTTGGATATTCGTTCATGATGGCCTTGCACCACTCTGAAGCAGGACCCTTCTCGTTGTATGGATATGTATCCACGCGGAAACCGTTAAGACCTGAGTACTCGATCCACCATACTCCCCACTGGATGAAGTACTGGAGTACGTATGGATTGTCGAGGTTCATGTCGACCATCGTAGGCACAAACCAGCCGCTCTCCTGGATGTAGAGGTCCTTTGAAGAAGCGTTAGGGTCCATGTTGGTAGAGAATGCCACGTTAGTTCCTGTATAAGTGTCGAACTGATGAATCCAGTCCTGGAACGGAAGGTCGTTCATCCACCAGTGCACATAGCTGCAGTGGTTAGGAACGATGTCCATGATGATGCCGAGGCCCTTCTCCCTTGCCTTCTCGACGAGAGTCTTGTAGAGTTCGTTCGAGCCGAAGCGCGAGTCGATATGATAGTAGTCTGAAGCGGCATATCCGTGATATGAGCCTCTCGGGTCATTATCCTCGAGGAACGGAGTTGTCCAGATATATGTCGCACCAAGTTCACTGATATAGTCGAGATGGTCGATGACACCCTGGATGTCACCACCGTGGCGTCCGTGACCGTTCGCACGGTTTGCATCCTCCGTCGTATCCTCGGTAGAGTCGTTTGACGCATCACCGTTCGCAAAGCGGTCAGGCATGATGAGATATACCATGTCGGCGGTAGTGAAGCTCTCGCGCTCGGCTGAGCCCTCAGCGCGAGCCGCAATCTCGTATGGATACTTGAATGATTCGCCATCCTTAGAGAACACAATATAATATGTTCCAGGCTGCGCGTTTGCAGCGACATTCACGTCTACGAAGAGATAGTTAGGGCTTTCCGCCTTGTTGATCTTTTCGACAGATACGCCCTTGCCGCCTTCGATTGTGACATCATACTCTGAGATTCCCGCACCATTTACCATGAGCTGGAGATCAGTCTTCATACCGACCCACCATGAGAGAGGCTCTACACGGGTCACCTGCTCCTTGGTTGCGTCTGCAACTGACGCAGGGTCGAATGCTGGGGTTGAACATGCAGCCAGAAGGACTGCAGTTGCTATTGCTGTTATTATTCTATTCATCTGTTTTGTGTTTGAGATTCCTCGACTTCGCTCGGAATGACAGCTATTCTGCTGTAATTTCGTATGACCATGGAGCCTTCAGCTCTGCCTTTACTGTAACCTTGTTGTCAGGGAGTGTGCGGGTGAATACAAGCACGCTGTCCTTTGCTGACACGACCTCGAACTTGCCGCCCTTGTCGCCTGCAGCGAGTGCAGGATTGTTGTGACGGATGTCGATGAGCCACTTGTAGAAGTCAAAGTATTCGTTCTTCTCCCATGCAGGGATGTGATCCTTCTCAAAGAACTCGAATCTCTTGTTCCAGCCCATCTCCTGGCCTGTGTAGATGAGAGGCTGGCCGCTTGGAAGAGTGAATGTGAGCACAGCCATGAGCTTTGCCGCATCACCCATTCTCTCGAACTCGGTACCTGCCCATGAGTTCTCGTCGTGGTTCGAGGTGAACATGAGGCGGAAGGCATCTGCAGGATGTCTTTCCGCATCCTTCTGGATGTACTCGAGAAGTTCAGGGATGTTCTTCTCGCCGCGCGCTATGGCGTTGAGCATATGGTGGAGCTCCCATGCATATGATGAGTTGAAGCCAGAAAGCGAGTGGAGCTTCGGCTCCTCGCCCTCTGCGAGCATATACATTCCAGGATAGTCCTCACGAAGAGCCGAGATGGTCTCCTGCCAGAACTCAAGCGGAACCTCGCATGCCATGTCGCAGCGGAATCCGTCCACACCCTTCTCCATCCAGAAGCGCATCTGGTCCGCCATAGCGTCCCATACTTCTCTCTTTCCGTAGTTGAGTTCTGCGATGTCATACCAGTCGTAGTTGACCACTGTGTTGCCGAGAGAATCACGCATGTACCAGTCCGCAGGACACTCGTTGATCCACTTTGCGTCAGGCGAAGTGTGGTTTGCGACGCAGTCGAGAACCACGCGGAAGCCGAGCTTGTGTGCGGCTGCGAGGAAGTTCTCGAAGTCCTCCATCGTACCGAACTCAGGGTTGATCGCCTTATAGTCTGCGATTGCGTAGTATGAACCGAGGGTTCCCTTGCGCTCCTTCACTCCGATAGGATGGATAGGCATGAGCCAGAGGATGTCAATGCCGAGTTCCTTGAGGCGAGGCAGCTCCTGCTGGGCCGCAGCGAATGTTCCCTCAGGGGTGTACTGGCGTACGTTCATCTCGTAAACCACTGAATTTTCAAGAGGCTGCTGCTTCGGGGCCTGTACGCATGACAGGGCGATGAGCGCAGCGCAGATTGCAAATAATGTCTTCTTCATATTTTTATTGGTTATTTTATTTCTTCCAGATCCCTGATCAGGTCGGGGATGACAGTGTCGGGGATGGCTGGCAACCTTAATATTCTGCAAGGATTGTCGCTGAGGTTGCTCCGGCTGCGCAGTGCGAGCCTGAGTATGCTCCTATACCGTCGGCATCAGCTTTTCCGAGCTGTGCAAGCACTACATAGTTGCCTTTAGGGATCTCCACCTTCACGTTCTTCTTCGAGCCGTTGAGGACGACTGTGAGAGACTTGGCAGAGTCGATGCCCTCGAGACCGCTGATGCGGAATGCAACCACGCATGGGTCATCAACCTCTATGAACTGAAGTTTCTCGCGCACCAGGGCTGCATCTCCGAGGCAGAAGCCCGGATGGGCGTGACGGATGGCAGCGAGGGCTGCATAGTAGTCCACGAGATCTTTGTACTGAGTCTTGTATGTCCAGTCGATGGCGTTGATTGCATCCGGCTGGTTATAGCTGTTCTTCACGCCCTGCTTGTGGCGGTACAGTTCCTCACCGTTGAAGATGAATGGAATTCCCTGTGATGTATACACAGCTGTCTGGGCAAGCTTCACCATCGCCAGGCGCTCCTTCTCGGATGCCTTCGTGGCAACCTCGAGACGGTCGCGGAGGCAGTGGTCATCGTGGCAGCTTGCATAGCTGACATGCTGGAGAGGATTGTTGGTCCATGCCTCCACTGTCACCTGCGGATGCTCGATAGCGCCTACGATACCGAACTCAACGTTAGCCTTGTTGCCTGCAACGCCGTCCATGAAGCCGGCGTTCTCGCAGCCGAGAGGGCCACGCACCGCGTCACGGATGTTGTCGCTGAATGCGCCAACCTTGTCCATCATGTATGTATTAGCCTTGAGCGCAATCTTCTCTGCAGGGTATGCCGGAGCTGACGCGGCCCATCCCTCGCCATAGATCACGACATTCGGGTCAATCTTGTGAAGGCGCTCGCTGATCTCGTTCATGGTCTCGATGTCATGGATGGCCATGAGGTCGAAGCGGAAGCCGTCGATATGATATTCCTTCATCCACCACTCGAGAGACTCGATCATATACTTGCGGAACATAGCCTGCTCCGATGCGGTCTCGTTGCCGCATCCAGAGCCGTCGAAGAATGTTCCGTCCTCACGCATTCTGTAGAAATATCCCGGCATCGTGCGCTCGAAACCTGTGTTCGCAGCGTTGGTAGTGTGGTTGTATACCACGTCAAGGATCACGCGGAAGCCTGCCTTGTGGAGAGCCTGTACCATCTGCTTGAACTCCTTGATGCGGGTTACAGGATTGTATGGATCTGTCGAGAAAGAGCCCTCCACAGCATTGTAGTTGAGAGGCTCATATCCCCAGTTGTACTGGTTGTCCTCGAGACGGGTCTCGTCGATAGTCGCGAAGTCAGTCGAAGGGAGGAGCTGCACATATGTCACTCCGATCTCCTTGAGATGGTCGATGCCTGTTGCAAGGCCGTCAGGGTTCTTTGTTCCCTCCTCAGTGAGGGCGAGATATTTGCCCTTGTTGCTAACGCCTGAGGTGTTATGGATCGAGAAATCCCTGTGCTGAAGTTCATAGACTATGATGTCCGAAGGCTTGATCTCAGGGCTCTTGTCCTCTGCCCATCCTTCAGGATCAGTCTCGTCCCAGTCTACAACAGCGCCGCGCATGCCGTTCACTCCGACTGCCTTTGCAGCGATGCCGGCAGTCTCCTCAAGCCACTTGCCACCCTTCTTCACCTGGAATGTGTAGAGCGCACCCTTCACATCCTCCTTGACGGTCACCTTCCAGAGACCGTCCATGCCGAGCCTCATTGGTACGGTCTTGAATGCAGCTTCGTCAGAAGCCGAATGGTAAAGTCTCAGCTGAGCAGCCTCTGCATCCGGAGCCCATACTGAAAATTCTGTCTTGTCGCCAAGATACACACATTCCTCGAGTGTATCCTTCGGCACTGCCAGCGATCCGCCGGAAGTGCATGCAACCATCAAAGCCGCAGCCATAGTTCCCATCAGAAAATTCTTCATTGATATCATAATATTTCTATTCATTTGTTAACTACTCCGTATGTGCCTTTTAACATATCTTACGAATATACGAAGAATTTCTTATATATTTTAATATATAAGCCGAAATGTCGAAAGATTATGACGAACGGTCGAATTTCAAAGATGAAAACCCACTGGCATGGCTGGCGCCCAACTACCTGAATAATAGTGGTTTACCGAAAGCTCGTGCTCCCTTTGGGGAGCACGAGCTTTCGGTAAATCACTGGCGGTCAACGGATTATGCGCCAGGCATCAGTAGCCCGGATTCTGGACGAGCTGGCGGTTGGTGGCGAGCTCGGTCGGAGGGATCGGAAAGAGGCGCTTGTAGGCCGGGAACGGCTGGCCGGCGAAGGTGTCACCACCTTTGTACGGCCAGAGGTAGGCCGACGTGTCATAGAGGTCGTAACGGATGAGGTCTGTGCGGCGGTGGGACTCCCATAGGAGCTCGCGGGCGCGCTCGGCGGCTAGGAAATCCGCAGTGATTTCCGTCGGTGCGGAGACGCCGGCGCGGACGGATAGCTGCTGCAGATATGGGAGCGCCTGACCGGGCTGTCCGAGGTTCATGCATGCTTCAGCGTATATCAGATAAATCTCAGCCAGTCTGATCATTGGAAAGTCCACATCTGAGAAGCTCTTGAGAATCGATACCGGAAGGTATGACTGATTGGTCTGATCATGCGGTATGTTGTTGAATTTCAGGCAAGACCATCCGCTCATGAAGTCATACAGAGCTCCGTCCATGGATTCATTTCGTCCCTTTATATAGAAGACCTCTCCCCTGCGGTCAGCTGACTCATATTCACCTGTCTCATAGTTCTGTCCGGACACTCCGTAATACTGTGAGACAAATTCGTATGGGACGCGGAGGCCGGCCCAGCCGTTACGCTGTCCGTTCGGACGGGATTCGTCGGTGATGTCAGTTGATGCCAGCGAGGCACTGAGTATATATGATGTGCCGCCATATGACTCAGTGTTTCCGGCATCATAATCTATGACCCAGAGGAACTCGCCGAGCGCCTCGGGATTACTTCCGTTGTCACCGCGGAACAGGTCTGCGTAGGACGGGCAGAGAGCATATCCCATAGTGAAGATATCCTCACAGATGGCCTTGGCTTCGGACCATCTGGAAGTGCCAGTATAGACTTCCGAATTGATGTACAGACGGGCGAGGAGGCCTGCCGCCGAGCCCTTGTCGGCACGCGGATAGAGAGCACGCGGAGGCATGAGCGCAGATGCAGGCGAAATCAGGTCCTGAAGTTCGCTGACGCAGTATTCATAGACCTTCACGCGGTCTGCCTGCTGAGGGAAATATGTTCCCCCGAAAGGTGAATTTTCGGTAGTGAAAGGCACATTGCCGAAGCAGTCGAGGGCCATCCAGTAGAGGTATGCCCTGATGAATCGGGCTTCTGCCCTGTAGACATCTATCTTCGCGGCGAGTTCAGCCGATACTCCCCTGTCCCGAAGGCGCTCCGGGGCAGTCTGACGGAGGTATTCGTTGACGAATGCAATGCCTTGAAGGGTACGTACATAGACCGCATAGACCGCATCGTTCTGGACATCAGTCCATGTATTTGTATTCAGTGCACGGACCCATGCGTCGTTCTCCCATGAGCATTTGGCCTCATCGGTGGTGGTTTCCTGCACCGACCAGAAGGCGCGGATAAGCTCAGAGGCTCCTCCGTCCATAGGCTGCAGGTCCGTCAGGTCGTTGGAAGCAAACTGGAAATACAGTTTGGTGAGACCGGCCAGGTAGGCCTCGTCAGATGTGCCGTAGACATACTCGGCGACGGGTTCCGTCTTGTTGAGAGGAAGAGTGTCGAGGTCTTTTACGCAGGCGGTGAGGGCAAGGGCCGTGAGTATGTATATTATCTTTTTCATATCGTTAAAAATTAACATTCAAGCGAAGTGAGTATGTTCGTGGACGGGGCCAGATCGTGTTGTCTATGCCTGTCTCGGAGATGACTTCCGGATCCATTCCGCTGTATCCTGTAAGGATGAAGACATTCTGCATGCCGAGGGCGAGGCGGATGTCCGACTTCCAGCGGCCGATGCCGCGGAACGTGTAGCCGAGGCTTATATCGTCCAGACGGAAGAACGAGGCATTCTCCAGAAAGTAGTCAGAGTACCACTGGCGGCCGCTGTTCGGGGCCGTGAATCCGGTCTTCTTAACCAGCTTTGCCTGGTTAGGAAGCGCTCCGGAATTGAGGTCCAGACTGGCTGTCGAGTTGGCTGAGGCGAAGTCGTTGAAAACCCATGAACCTGCAGCTCCGTGGCCGTTAAGGCCGAAGTCCCAGTCCTTGTATGTCACCTTGAGATTCAAGCCATAGAAGAACTTCGGAGAGGCATTCTTTCCTGTCATATATCGGTCGCCTTCTGTAATCTGGCCGTCTCCGTCAAGGTCCACAAATTCGTTCTGCAGAGGCTTGCCGTCAGAGTCATACTTCTGCTTATATGTATAATATGTATATGGCGCATAGCCCACCATCTGGCGGCAGAGGTAACCGCCTGTGCCCTTGGAGATGTTTCCGGTCTCTATATAGTAGTTATCATCTTCCGTGACATTAAGTCTGGTGAACTCCGTGTCCTGGAATGTTCCGTTAACGCCAACCTGTACGCTCCAGAAGCCGGTCTGGACAGGTATTCCGGTGATGGAGAACTCTAGTCCCTTATTGCGGATGGAGCCGATGTTGGTCATCAGTCTGTTGCCGAAATTCGAGCCCATAGGTACCTGGACCGAGTTGAGCAGATCCTTGGTGTCGCGCATATAGGCATCGATGCTTCCGCTCAATCTGTCGTTGAAGAATCCGTAGTCAAGTCCCACATTGTATGTCGTCGTAGTCTCCCATCTGATCGTCGGGTCATAGGCCTGCGGAGTGAGCATGTTCATGAAATTTCCGTTGCCCTTGTTGTATGTGTATGACGGATTGTTGGACATAGTGTAGCGGGCCATGTGCACATAATCGCCGATGCCGTCCTGCTGGCCTGTCTGACCGACAGAAAGTCTGAGCTTCAGTGTAGAAACTTCCTTCACTCCCTTCAGGAAGGGCTCCTGCGCTATGTTCCAAGCAAAGGCTCCAGATGGGAAGAAACCCCATCTGTACGCCTTTGCGAACTTGCTGGAGCCGTCTCCGCGGACGGTGACAGTGAAAACATAGCGGGAATCAATCGAATAGTTGACGCGCCCGTAGAACGACACCAGAAAGTTCTCATTCCTATACCACAAGTAGCGTGAATCCACGGTCTCCCCCGGATTCAGGTCCACCTTGTCTGTTTCATTGAGATATGTTATGCTGCGACTTGCCCAGTAGTTGTTCTGCCAAGAATAGCCGGCAAGCATGTCGAGGCTATGAATGCCCCATGTATCATTGTAGTTGGCATATGCCTCGAAGAGCTGGCTGCGGCTGAGATTATACCCCTTGGTATATCTTCCGACGCCGAGATTTACCGTGTCCGTATATGCCTGGAATGATCCCGGAACGACTCCGTTGAAGGAATTCGTCGCGGTTATGTCAAGACCGGCGCTCACATTGAAGCGGAGGGCTTCGAAGCCATGGACCTTGTAGTCCACTGCAGCACGCCCAATGAATCTGGCCGAGCGTGCATCGCTCAGGCTGTCATACAGCTGAGAGAGCGGGCTCGGGCCGACCAGGACATTCGGCGAGAAGAGGTTGCCACGGCCGTTTCCATAGTTCCAGTAGCCGTTCGTAGTGGTGTAGTCTATAGATCCGTCAGGATTCCTCCAGTATGGATCCTGAGTCGGATTGAATAATGCGGCCTTGCCGACGGTTCCTCCGTCCGCATAGTCCTGATATGAATATACTCCTTTGGCATTAAGGTCAAAAGACAGATGCTTGTCCAGGAAATTCGGAGAAAGAGCAAGGTCCGCGGTCCCCCTGTCATATCGCGAACCGCGCAGAGTGCCCTGCTGGCCGAGATATGCAGCCGAAGCACGATACGGCATCCTGTCCTTCACATTTCCATAGACGCTCACATTGTGATCAGTGGCAAAGGCAGTACTGAACACAAGGTCCTGCCAGTCGGTCGACGAAGTTCCGGTCAGTTCCTTGATCCGGTCACCCGTTGCAGTGCCTTCAGGATATACTTTCGAATAGAACTCCTTCAGCTCTGACGCCGACATGACCGGCACCTTCCCGGATATTGTCTGCACGCTGAACGAGCCGTTGTAGGACACCTTCGGAGCCGACCCCCTTCCCTTCTTGGTGGTGATCAGGATCACACCGTTTGACGCCCTGGATCCATATATCGCTGCAGCAGAGGCGTCCTTCAGCACGGAGAACGACTCTATGTCATTCGGATTCAGCAGGTCAAGCGGATTGGACATCGCACCGCCCGCTCCCTGCGCTATCGGAACGCCGTCGATCACGATCAGCGGATCGTTGGAGGCGTTCAGCGAAGCCGCGCCGCGGATGCGGATGCGCGAGCCGGAGCCCGGGCCGCCGTCGCCCGGAGTGACCAGCAGGCCAGGCACCTTTCCCTTGAGCATATCCTGCGTGTTCACGACGGCTCCTCTATTGAGGTCTTCAGCCTTTATCGCTGAAACGGAACCTGTGAGGTCATCCTTCTTGACTGTTCCATATCCGACCACTACCACCTCGTCAAGATATTCCGAATCCTCCTTCAGCGTCACTGTTGCAGGGATCTGCGACGCCTGGAAAGTCTGCGTGATGTATCCGACACAGCTGATCTCCACCGGAGCATCCGGGCTTGACACTGTAAGAGAAAAACTGCCGTCCAGCCCCGTAGAAGTACCATTTGAAGTCCCCTGCTCCACTACAGCCGCGCCGATGACCGGCCCGAAGCTGTCCACCACCGTGCCGCCCGCCTGGTACCCGCCCTGTGCGAACGACAAAGCGCCGCCAGCCAGAAGAAAGACCAGCGACACTACCATATTTCTAACCCTGTCCATATAAGTTCGTTTATAATAATTCAAAATTACAAGCGAACTTACCTAAACAATCCTCAGACCAAACCGGACAGGACAGACCAAATCCTATGACAACACCGACATAAGCGCCCTATTGATAAAATCATTTATAGTAGCACCTTTTGACGCCGCTGCTATAGCTATACGCCCATGAAGTTCCGAACTCATACGAAGCACAAGTTTTCCACTGAACGGTTTTTTAGGGGCGATACCATCCGCTTCGCATGAGGCAATATAACTGTCAATCGCATTGCGAAAATCCTCCTTGAGCTCATCAAGCGTCGCTCCCTCATACAATATAAGATCCTGATGCATTCCGATCACTTTTCCAACCAGGCAATCATCCTCCTTACTATATTCGACCGTACCCTTATAACCTTTATATTCCAAGTAATCCATATTTGTTAAATCAATGAGTTATTCTTTAAATGAAGATATATCTGTTTCATCATCCACTCTTTCATGACAGAACCAGGATGAGGTTTATGAATGTTTATGCTGACTCCTGTCTTCGTATTTTTAAAAGACACACGAGACCCGGAAGTTGTCCCCTTATTATCAATCCTATAATCAAAATATCCCAACAGTATTATAATTTCATCAAAAGTGAAGTCTTTCGGCAATTGCAGAAATCTTCTTATCAGTTTTTCCTTTCTCCCCATATCAATCTTAATGCAAAGATACTATTTTTAGTATCATAATCAATTAATATTTTTTGTTTACAAAGTTCAGGGAGGATATCCGTGTAAAAAAATGATTTTCGGATAAATTAACAAATCGGCTTCCTGGATAGCCAGAAAGCCGATTCATATAGAACAGATTAGTTGATTTTTAGGTTTACTTGGTCAGGAGGCGGAATTCGCCCTCTTTGAGGGTGATGTTGCCCGATACTGTACCGCCGTTGATGTAGTCGGTCCATGTTCCCGACGGTACTGTGTAAGAAACATTCTGCTTGTCGAAGTTTCCTACCACGTGGAAGCTCTTGCCGTCCACTGTACATGTAATCTTCTTCAGTGTGCCTGTAGGAGTCCATGTGAATGAAGCATCGCTGTCGAAGAAGCGAGGATTCTCGCGACGGAACTTCAGGAGAGCCGCATATGTGTCGTAGAGAGCCTTGCGGGCCGGTACGGCCATATACTCATCAGTAACAACCGGCTTCTCGCCTGTACGGTCGTTGTAGTCGATAGAGTAGTCATATCCGATCTCACCGAACTGCCAGATCATCTTCGGACCAGGAACTGTGAGGAAGAATGCTGCAGAAGCACCCGCGCGGCGCATAGCCACTGTGAGAGGGTCTTCAGCTGCACCACCGCCCGGAGTCACTGAAGGATCTGCAGGACGCTTGCCAGCCTCCATGAGCCATACCTTCTCAGCTGCAAGGCTGAAGTACACATCATAAGTTCCAGCTGCAGGAACTGCCATATCCTGTGATCCGGAGCCAAGTGTAAGCTTATATTCTGTATTGAGAGGAAGCTTGTAACCCTTGCTTGAAGCACCATAGTTGAATGCGTCATTCCACTCGCCTACCTTACGGATCTTGAACATGTCGTCAGCCTTGAAGGTAACACCCTTCGCTGAGAAGAATGCGCCATCAGCTGCCATTGTGATATCCGAACTCCAGTTAGTGAGAGTACCGCAGATACCCCAAGTCACTGAAGAAGCATCAGCACCTGCACCATAGCAGAGGCGCTCCTCGTCGTGGCTCTCCATATAGCTTACCCAGCCACCGTAGAGGTTCTTCTCATATGAACCGGAGAAGTCTCCGTTTCCGCCGCTTACTGCAGAACGGTATGTGCCATTCATGTTTCTCCAGAGCTTGATGCCATGCTCGGCGAGAACCTTCTCCTCGCTGTAGTCTGCAAGATGCTCGAAGATAACGACAGCATTCTCATTAACGGACCATATGTGGTCTGCATAGCCTTTGAGGATATCCACACGCGACTGATCGTAACGCCCCCATGCTCCGACATCTCCGAGAGTATTGTTCTGAGTAAAGCCCTTTGTAAGGTCAAAACGGAATCCGTCAACATCATACTCGTTGAGGAGATGCTCGAGGCTTCTCTTCACATGCTCCTTGACCATGGCATTCTCATGGTTCATGTCGTGATATACATTGAACTCATGCTTTGCAACCACGTTGAACCAAGGGTTGTTCTCTGCAGTGCAGTTGTTTGCACCGTCCCACCACATCTTTGCCCATGGGTGTGAACCGGTTGCATGGTTGTATACGACGTCGATGATGACTGCAATGCCGCGGGCATGGCACTCGTCGATGAAGTCCTTATATTCCTCACGTGTACCATAGTACTTGTCGAGAGCGAAATAATGGTTAGGGTTGTATCCCCAGCTGAGGTTGCCGTCAAACTCCTGCACCGGCATGAGTTCGATAGCGTTCACGCCGAGATTCTCGATGTAGTCGAGCTGTGCCATGGCACCAGCGATATCCTGAGATGTTGTGAAGTCACGGAAAAGCATCTCATAGATCACGAGGTCATTCTTGTCCTCAACCTTGAAGTCCTTATGCTTCCATGCGTACTCCGGCTTATTGATCTGGAACGCAGAAACGAGCTGCTTTGCACCTGCAGGGAATGCAGGGACGCCGTCGATGTACTGGTCGTTCCACTGGTCGTAGACGATTTCTGTATAAGGATCGCTGACATATGTATCTGTGCCTGAATTGTTGCCGAGACGATACTGGAACCTGTACTCCTTGTCTGCATCGAATCCGTCGAGAGTGATCCACCAGCAGCCCTGCGAGCCGTCATAGTACATCGCGCCCTCGGTCTTACGTGTCCACTCGTTCCAGTCACCTACGATATAGCAGTACTTGTGGCTCTGGCCCGCAGTGTCCTTGTCATAGAACACAAAGGTCACGCTGCCGTCAGCATTGTAGTTGATGCCATGCTTGACTCCCTCAGGAAGCTTCTTGGTCACGAGCGGATCCGGGGTGAACTCCTCTGCCTTATACTTGTCATCGATTACAGAGCAAAACTGGTCAGCGTCGTGGCTCTTGGTGTTGCCATCCTCTGACCTCACGATCAATGCAATCTTGGTCACAGGAGTCTCGCCGCTGCCAAAATACTCACGGATTGATGGTTCCATCTTGAACTCCCAATGGTTGTCTGCAACCTTCTTGAAGTGTACCTTCTCATCAGCCACACCCCAATCACTTGGCACATACTTCCACTCACCGTCTACAACAACACCAAAGTGGCCGTAAAGCTCACCTGCATGGTCGTAGAGAGGATTGTCCGAAGCCGGCTTGAAGATGATCGTACAAGGCTTGTCTGCGTTAGGACACACAGGGTCAACCTCGATTCCTGATGCTGTCTCAGGATAGAACTCACCTTTCTCGACAGTCTCTTCCGCAGTTCCCGGTGCCTGCTTTACAGCCACCTTCACAGACTGACCTGCACAACTGAATACGATTTCAGCCGTGCGCTCTGCAGGAGCATTTGCTGTCACTGAAACCTCAACCTGACCTGACGACTTGCCATAAGTCTTTGAGGTGGTAAGCCATGAGCCGCCGCCATTGATCTTAAGCGCCCAAGTCTCACCTGCTGTCACAGTCACTGTCTGACTGCCCGCCTCACCTGTGAACTCCAGCGAAGTCGGGGTCACGGTAAATTGTTCGAGATTCTTATTGCAGCCGGTCAGCATGAGGGCCGCAGTAAAAATCACAAAAAATATTCTTCTCATCATATGTTTAATATTAAAAACTTTCGTTTTATAGATTCCTCGACTTCCTCCGGTCGCTCGGAATGACAAATGGGAGGTTATTGGAAACCAGCGGTCCGGTCAGGGGCCGCTGGCTTATAGAATTTATGGATTAGTTAGCAGGAGTCTTTCCTGCTTCCATGAAGTATGCAGTGTCTGTAGCTGCGTTCATGTACACATCGTATGTACCTGCAGCAACGAGCATGTCTGATCCGTTGTGAGCAACTGCTATAGCCTCGTTTGCAGCAACGAATGTTCCGCCACGGTTCTCATCCCAGCTGCCGGCATTGAACTTTACGCCCTGACCGTCAGCAGTGAAGCCCTTGAACACGTACCAGTCACCTTCCTTTGTGAACTGATAGTTGGCGTCACCTGTCGCCCAGCCGTTGAAGTTACCTACAAGATACCAAGTCTGCTCTGGCTCTGGAGCAACAGGCGACTTGCCTTCCTCCATAAAGTAGAGTTCAGTAGCGTCTGCGTTCATATATACATCATATGTTCCGGCGGCAACCATCATATCCTTGCCGTCCTGAGCAATTGCGATAGCTTCATTTGCCGCAACGAATTCACCGCCACGGTTAACATCCCAAGAACCTGCGTTAAGCTTTACGCCCTGGCCGTCAGCTGTGAAGCCCTTGAACACGTACCAGTCACCTTCTTTCGAGAACTGATAGTTTGCATCGCCTACTGTCCAGCCATTGAAGTTACCAACGAGGAACCAAGCTGTAACTTCTGGCTCTGGCTCCGGCTCCGGAGTCACAACCTCTCCGCCAACAGCCTCAGAAATTGGCTTGCCAGGAGTCATAATGTAAACCTTTGAGTTTGTAAGGTCGAACCAGATGTCATAGTTGCCTGCAGCGAGTGTCATATCGCCTGAGCCACCACCGCATACAAGGTCGTATACGTGATCAACCTCCACTGCACCTGTCTTCTCGAGACCGTAGTTAGCTGTGTCTACCCACTGACCGTTTGCGCGGATCTTGAAGCCTCCATCAGGCATTGCCACGTTGTAAGCTACGAAGAGGCCCTCTGTAGATGTCTTGTACATTGTGATGTCTGGAGCGTTCCAGCCATTGACAACACCTACGATACCCCACTCTGAAGCCTCTGGAGCAGCTCCGCCACCTGGATATGAACCGTCGTTGATGAACCAAGCTTTAGCGTTAGCCTCGTCAAGATATACATCATATGTACCAGCAGGTACAACGATGTTTGCGCCGTCCTGTGCAAGAGCGATCTCAGCGTTAGCCTCGAATGCAGCACCCTCAGCATAACCGAAGTTTGTACCCCATGCACCATCCTTGCGGAATTTGAGCTCGCCTTCAAGAGCTACGCCCTTAGCCACGAGGTAAGTACCGTCTGAAGCAAGCATCACGTCAGCGCCATCAGCCCAACCTGTGAATCCACCAACGATACCCCAGCCAACAAGCTGTACAGGCTCGTCTACCGGTGGCTCCGGCTCAGTTGTACCGCCTGAAGTAGGCTCATCCTTGCCGAACATAGATGCGTTGAGCTCATAAGTTGGGTTTGCAGGATCGTTGAGGTTTACGTAGATACGGTAGTCACCAGCTGTTACAGCGATGTTTGCGCCACCCTTCTCAAGGAGTCCGTCAGCACCACCCCAGTCAAGAGTCCAAGCGTCATCTACACGGAACTTGATTGTACCGTCGATGAGGGTAATATCAACATAGAATCTCTGCTTGTCAGCATTGAACTGCATATCAGTGTCTGCATCCCAACCTGTAGAAGTTGCGTCACCGATAACACCAAGAGAGTTGAATGAGAAGTTCTTGATTACCTTAGGAGTAGTCTTGTCAAGAGTAAGGCTATAGTACCTGTGAGTATTGTAAGCTGCAATATTGTCACCGCCACCTGCTACAAGCGGAAGCTCAGCAGCCTCAGCAGCCTGCTCCGCACCTGCAGGAACAGAGAACTCGTTCTGACCCCATGCAGCACCGACAAACTTGAACTGAAGAGCAGAAACATCCTCACCGAAGTCGATTACACCGCTGTACTTGGTATCAGTGCCATCAAAGTCGAATACGAACTGTCCCTTGCCAGGAGTCCAATTGTTGTATGCATAGCTACCGGCAACAGTCAATGTCGGATATGTCTTCTCAGCTGCAGTCACCTTGCAAGATACGGTAACAACGTTTGAGTAGATCTTTGCATACTCGCCGACCTTCACGCCAATGCAGAAGTTCACATCCTCTGCTACGCCGTCAGCAAGCTTGAGGTCGTTGAAGAGAATTGCGTTGAGAGTCTCATAATCAACTTCAGTTGATGTAGTTGTGATACCTGAAGTGATAGTCACCATTGTCTCGGGAGCAGCAGCAGTTGCTGCCTCGAGAGAATAGTTGATCTGAGTAGGCACACCATAGTCAGCAGCTGACCAGGTGAAGGCAACCACACCGTCCACCATGTTTGATGGAGTGATTTCGATAGGTCCCTCTACAGCCTCGAGAACTGGAGCAACGACATCCTCCGGAGCCGCGATCTGGTTCATCTCAGGCTTGTAGCAGCCTGCAACCATAGCGGCTGCAGCTGCCATTGAAAGGAAATATTTTGTAATCTTCATATTCTTTAAACTGTTTTATGACTATCTCGCATAACCAGGGTTCTGCTGAAGGTCAAGGTTAGTTGCAAGCTCAGTTGAAGGAACTGGGAATACGTTGAAGTGCTCAGGAAGATCCTGTCCACCGAAGTTTCCACCCTTGTATGTCCAGTTATATCCGCTGATCCACTTGCCGAAGCGGATGAGGTCGGTACGACGGTGACCCTCCCACATAAGCTCGCGTGCGCGCTCTGCCATGAGGAAGTCTGCGTCGATTGTCTTAGGAGCTGCTACACCGGCACGCTCAGCAAGAGCTGCAACCTGTGCAGAAGCGTCTCCGCCTGCATGCATACAAGCCTCAGCGTAGATGAGATGGATCTCACCGAGACGGATGAGAGGCCAGTCGATGTCTGAGAAGTTCTTTGTTGCTGCAGTTGCTGCATAGTCGACAGCATCCATATCGTGAGGTACGTTGTTGTACTTGATGCATGACCATCCGTTGAGGAATGTGTTGAGGTTGTCCTGCATTGACTGAGTACGTCCCTTGATATAGAAGTACTGTCCACGCTTGTCAGCGATAGTGTACTCTCCAGTAGAGAAGTCTGCTGATGATGGAGCGAAGTAAGTCTGTACATAGTGATCAGGAACACGGTTACCTGCCCAACCACCGTTGATACCTGTGATGTTCACAGCTCCGTCATCTCCTGAGAGAGTAGAGAGTGTAAGGTAGGTTGTACCACCGTATGACTGAGTGTGCTCTGCATTGTAAGAAGCTGCGAAGAGCACCTCCTTCTTTGCATCAGGGTTCTCACCGTTGTCACCGCGGAAAAGCTCAGCGTGAGTAGGAGCGAGGGCATAGCCGAGGCCATAGATTTTCTCGCAAGTAGCCTTAGCCTCAGCCCACATTGCCTTACCGGTGTAAACCTCAGCGTTGAGGTATACGCGAGCGAGGAGACCGAGAACGGAACCCTTGTCGGCACGTGGATAGTTTGACTGAGCTGCAGGCATTGCGCTGTCGTCAGAAGCGAGGTCGTTGAGCTCACTTACGACAAAGTCGAAGATCTCTGTTGCAGGTGCCTGTGGAGGGTTGTATCCGCCACCGAACTGAGTGTTCTCAGTAGAGAATGGAACCTGTCCGAAAGTATCCATGGCTGCCCAGTAGAAGAATGCACGGAGGAAACGGGCCTCTGCACGATACTCCTGAACCTTAGCCTTGACTGCATCTGAACATCCTCTGAGAGAGAGGTTGTCGTTTGAAGTCTGACGAAGATACTCGTTTACATAAGTGATACCCTGAAGAGTACGTACATACACTGCATAAACAGCGTCGTTGAGGACGTCACCCTTCCAAGTACAGTTGTTAAGGTCATTTACCCATGCGTCACCCCATGCACACTTTGCTGCGTCTGCGGTAACCTCCTGAGTAGACCAGAATGCACGGATGAACTCCGATGCACCGCCGTCAGCAACCTGAAGGTCCTGAGTGTTGTTTGATACGAGCTGGAAATAGATCTTGGTAAGACCCTGCACATAGCCTGCCTCGTCTGCGCCGTAAGCGGTCTCCGAAGTCACGTCGGTCTCATTCAACGGAATGGTGTTGAGGTCTCCGACGCAGGCTGTAAGCATTGCAGCAGCTGCCACTGCGGAAAATATATTCTTAAGTTTCATTGTCATTTCCCTCCTCATTAGAAGTTGATGTTAAGACGAACTGAGAAAGTACGAGGTCTTGGCCAGAATGTTCTGTCAACACCGTCAGTGCTGTTGATCTCAGGATCGATTCCAGAGTACTTTGTGAGAACGAATACATTCTGGCATGATGCAGCTACGCGGATGTTGCCACCCCACTTGCCGAGATCCTTGAATGTATAACCGAGGTTGATATCGTCCATACGGAAGAATGAAGCATCCTCAAGATAGAAGTCAGAGAAGAACTGGTAGTCACCGCTGATCTGGGTGAAGCCTGTTCTCTTGACAGCAGTTGCGAAGTTAGGAAGGTTACCTGCGTTCACATCAAAGTATGCTGTAGAGTTGTTTGATGCGAAGTCGTTGAATACCTTGTAACCGAACGAACCGTGGCCGTTGAAACCGAAGTCCCAGTTCTTGTATGAGAGCTTCACGTTGAGACCATAGTAGAAGTCAGGGTTAGGATCGCCTGCGCAGTACTTGTCATCATTGTTGATGACGCCGTCCTCGTTGAGGTCAACGAATGCGTTCTGGACAGGCATTCCATCAGCATCGTAGAGCTGCTTGAACACCCAGTATGAATATGGAGCATAACCCACCTGGTGACGACCTACATAAGAACCTGTACCGTGTGAGATACCTGAAGTCTGGATGTAGTAGCTGTCGTCGTCAGTTGCGTTGAGCTTGGTGAACTTGGTGTCCTGGAATGTACCGTTAACGCCGATAGAGAGATGCCAGTCGTTAGTCTGTACAGGGATGAAGTTCAAAGCGAACTCGATACCCTTGTTCTGCATCGAACCTACGTTTGTAAGAACGGTGTTACCGAAGTTTGAACCCATTGGGGTGAGGACGCTGTTGAGGAGGTCATCAGTGTTGCGGAGGTAAGCGTCAACGTTACCTGTGATGCGGTCACCGAGGAATCCGAAGTCAACACCGACGTTGTAAGTAGTAGTGGTCTCCCACTTGATGTTAGGATCGTAAGCGCCCGGAGTCCACATGAACTGGAAGCCGTTAGAGCCCATGAAGTACTGCTGGTAAACGTCTGTAGAGAGGCCGTAACGTGAAAGGTGAGCGTACTCGCCGATACCGTCCTGCTGACCTGTCATACCTGCAGAGAGACGAAGCTTCAACTGTGATACCGGCTTCACATCCTTAAGGAAGCCCTCCTCCTTGATGTTCCATGCGAATGCTCCTGAAGGGAAGAGACCCCAACGAGTGTCAGGAGAGAATCGTGAAGAACCGTCGTTACGGAGTGAGAATGTGAAGAGATACTTCGAAGCGATGGAATAGTTGATACGTCCGTAGAATGACACGAGGAAGCTCTCCCATCTCCATGTAGGATAACGTCCTTCTGCAGTCTCGCCCTCATTGAGCTTGACCTCGTCAGTCGCGTTGAAGTAAGAGATTGAACGGTTTGAACCGTAGAAGTGCTGCCAAGAGTAACCTGCCATCACGTCGAGGTTGTGGATGCCCCAGGTCTCGTTGTAGTTAGCATAAGCCTCGAGAGCCGAGCTGCGGCGGAGCTGCCACTCCTTAGAGTACTGACCGATACCACGGTTCTCGGTGTCAGACCAAGCCTGATATGAGCCTACGACTGAACCGTTCTTGTTGTTGTAGTCAGAAACGTCAGTTGAAGCTGTCACGTTGAAACGGAGTGACTCAAGACCATGAACCTTGTAGTCGATGCCTGCGCTCGCGATCAGACGGCGTGAAGTACCATAGCTGATGCGGTCGTAGAGCTGTGACATAGGACCTACACCGAGGAGGGTGTTAGGAGCGAAGTTCTCACCACGGCCTGTACCATAGTTGAAGTAACCGTTACAAGTATCGTAGTCGACAGTACCATCCTCAAGACGGAAATATGGATCCTGAGTCGGGTTGAAGAAGGCTGCGTTGCCTACTACACCACTGTCCGCATACTTCGAGTAAGTGTAGACACCCTTTGCGTTGAGGTTGAGGGTGAGGTGCTTGTCGAAGAAGTTTGGAGAGAGGCTCACGTCGAGAGTTCCCTTGTCATAAGTCGAGCCCACGAGTGTACCGGCCTGGTCTGTGTAACCGAGAGATGCGCGATAAGGCATGCGGTCGTTTACGTTACCGCTCAAGCTTACGTTGTGGTCGTGAGTTATTGCGGTCTTGAAGATGATGTCCTGATAGTCGACATTCTGGTCCTTGCTGAGGCGAGCGGCGATTGCCTTGCCTGCAGGAGTTGAAGTGTCGCCCATGAGGTTCTCACCCTCCCAGTAGATTCCGTAAGTGTCCTTGATGAAGCCACGGAATTCGTCTGGAGACATAACCTGGAGCTTTCTTGAGTTCTGCTGAACACTCACGCTACCGCTGTAAGAAACCTGAGGACGGTTGCCCTTACCCTTCTTGGTTGTGATGAGGATGACACCGTTTGATGCACGTGAACCGTAGATCGCAGCTGAAGATGCGTCCTTGAGGACAGTGAATGAGTCGATGTCGTTAGGGTTGATCATATCGAGAGGGTTCGACATACCGAAACCACCTTCGCGAGCGATCGGAACACCGTCGATTACGATGAGAGGATCGTTAGACGCGTTGAGGGAAGCGGCACCACGGATACGGATTGTAGAGCCTGAACCAGGACCACCGTCACCAGGGGTGATGAGAAGTCCAGGAACCTTACCCTTGAGCATGTCCTGGGTCGAAACCATAGCACCGCGGTTGAGCTCCTCGCTCTTGATTGCGGTGATTGAGCCTGTCATGTCTTCCTTCTTTACGGTACCATAACCGATGACCACAACCTCATCAAGGAACTGAGTGTCCTCTGCGAGAGTCACAGTCTGAGGAAGCTGAGAAGCAACGAAAGTCTGTGTTGCGTAACCGATGCAGCTTACTTCCACAACGGCATTCGCGCTGGAAACAGTAAGGACATAGTCGCCGTCGAGACCGGTCGAAGTACCGTTGGTGGTACCCTGCTCGATGACAGTGGCACCGATAACAGGACCGATTGCGTCAACAACTACTCCTTTCACCTCGTATCCGCCCTGGGCGAATACAGACACACCCATCATGCAGAAAAGCACGAGAGATGCGCATAGTGTCTTGATTCTGTTCATAAGAATTTTGTTTGGTTAGTAGATTGTTTGTATTGTTGAACTTATTGAGATAAATCTTTAAGCTTTCTTTACAAGACGTACTGCAAGCGCTCCGAGCACGAGCAGGACGGCAGCCACGAGGAACATGCTCACCTGAGCACCTCCGACGAGCTTGAGGACGAGTCCGCCGCAAGCCGCGGCAGCGATCTGCGGAAGGCAGATTGTGCCGTTGAAGAGGCCGAGGTATGTGCCGATATGGTCACCCGAGAGTGAGTTGGTAAGGAGTGTGAACGGCACAGCAAGCATTGCAGCCCATGCAGCTCCGATGAGGAGGAATGACACTACGAGAGCATACTGGTTGTGGATGAAGAACACCGATGCAAAGCCGACAGCTCCTATGAGGAGGCTGACAACATATGCAACCTTGATATCCTTGAACTTAGGGATCACGAGAGCCCAGAGCATCGAGCCCACAGCCTGTACTGCGAAGAGGACACCCACCCAGTTTCCTGCTGACTGATATCCCTCTGAAGCCACGTCTGTGGTGCCCCAGCAGGTGTCAGCGATCGCTCCGTTGGTGTAAGTCCACATATAGAGGAATGCCGCCCAGCAGAAGAACTGAACCACACCCACTGTCCAGAATGTCTTAGGGGCATTCTTCAGGAGTGTGAACATTCCAGGAGCCTTCTCCTCCTTCTTCTCAGGGTCTATGCCATGGAACTCGGCATATTCCTTCGGAGGCATCTCCTTCACCTTGAAAGTGGTGAAGAGAACACAGAGGATGAGTATGGCTGCGCCAATGTAGAATGCATACTTCACTGTGTCAGGGACCTGTCCCTCAGGAGCGACATTCGCGATGCCCAGCCATGCGAAGATGAACGGAAAGAGGTAGCCCACGAGGCTTCCGGCGTTGCAGAGGAAGCTCTGGATCGAGTATGCCTGGCCCTTCTGCTCCTCGTTCACCATGTCTCCCACGAGCATCTTGAACGGCTGCATCGCAACGTTGATAGATGTGTCGAGAAGCATGAGGGAGATGAGTCCGAAGACCATCGCTCCGCTTACTGCGAGGCCGAAGTTTCCGGCATTAGGAAGCATGCACATCACGAGGATGGCGATGATCGAACCGAGGAAGAGGTATGGGATACGTCTTCCGAGACGGGTCCATGTCCTGTCGCTGTATTTTCCAACGAGAGGCTGCACGATCAGTCCCATGAGCGGCGGAAGAATCCAGAAGAAGCTCAGGTCATGAGGGTCTGCGCCAAGCGTTGCAAAAATACGGCTGATATTGGCGTTCTGAAGGGAATATGCGATCTGTACTCCGAAAAATCCGAAGCTGATATTCCACATCTGCCAGAAAGTAAGTTTTGTTTTTTGCATTTTATAGCGATTTTGGTTACAAATTTTCAGCGTTATAAAAGTTTGCTAAAATAATCATTATATATAAGACACGAGAAATTCTCTTGACGAATTGTGCGAAGAATCCGACGAATGGTCGGTTTTCCGTGATGAAAGTGGACCAAAAATTGGAGAATCGGAGCATTTTTCTTACTTTTGGTCTGCAAAAGGACACGAAATGCCAGTCATCAAGAACATAAGTCAGTCGTGGATCATCCATATATTTGCGCTGCTGCACGCAGCGGTCGCGCTGATCTGCCGCATCGCGGGAGTCGGCGACGAGCTGCTGCTTACCGTGCTGACGATGGCGATGTCTCTGCTGATATGCTACAAGAAGCAGGTGAGCATCGAATTCACTGCCGCCGTCATCATAGTCGGAAACATCATCGGATACCTCATGGGTACGCTCGGAGCAAGTGTTTTCGAACTCATATTCCAGTCACCATACCTTATACACGCCCTCTCGACGGCAGTCACCACCGAGGTTCTCGGATGGAGCATAGTGGCAATCACCAAGATATTCAGGCAAAGCAATTCAGAAGGCCGCACCCTGTCGACTTCATATATCCGATGGATTCTCCTCGCTGCCGGAGGCATCTTCGTGATCCGAATCCTCATAGTGCTCTTCTTCTCGCGAGAGGCATTCGAGACCGACTATATTCTCGACATGACCGGAAAGGTCCTTTCAAACACCGTCGGACTCATAATCCTCGTCTGCCTCAACATCCTGTATGTCAGGTTTGCATGGCAGATCCGCGAGCGTACGCCCATTTGGGGCAACACACTGATATTCATAGGCTTCATGGTGATTGCTTCCCTCATTGAAGCGCTTATTGTCGGCCTGGGCATACCGTTCAACATAAAGCAGGGCGGCAGCGAAAACCTCGGCATTCTTCTTACCATCTCGATCCTGGCTCAGATCACAGTATACTGCATAGTATATATCATAAACTACGCCCTCACCTCACGCGACGAGATGAACAGGCAGAGAGAGGCGGCCAACATGGCCCAATACAGATATCTCAAGCTCAAGAGGCAGGTCAATCCGCACTTCCTGTTCAACTCACTCAACATCCTGGACTGTCTCGTGTGCGAGGAGAAGACCGAGCAGGCAAGCACATATATACACAAACTCGCCGGCATATACAGATATATGCTCAAGAGCGAGGACGAGGACCTCGTGCCGCTGCACGAAGAGCTCGTTTTCGTCGGACTGTATGTAGACCTGCTGAAAGTGAGATTCCCAGAAGGCTTCGAAGTGGAGATCGACGTGCCGGAAGAAATGATGACAAGATTTGTGCTCCCGTGCTCGCTCCAGCTGCTGATCGAGAATGCGACCAAGCACAACGCCGTAACGGCAGACAATCCGCTGCACATCAGCGTCAAAGTTGACGGTGACGAGATCTCGGTAAGCAACAACATTGTGCCGAAAGTGACAAGAAACCCATCCACTGGATTGGGTCAGAAATACATAAGACAGCAGTACCTGGACCTCTCCGGCAAGGAGATCGGAATACTGCAGACAGACAATGAATATTGTGTAACATTACCTCTGCTTTAAAGATATGGCAACAAAAGTCCTGATAGTGGAAGATGAGATCATGGCACAGAAGAGCCTGATCCGCGTGTTGACCCAGCATTTCCCCGACATGCAGGTCGCAGGGACCACCACATCCGTGAAAAGTACGGTAGCATGGCTTAAGGATCCGGCCAACAGCGCCGACATCATCTTCATGGATGTCGAGCTGTCCGACGGTGTATGCTTTGAGATATTCAGACAGGTCAATGTCAATGCCAAGGTCATAATGACCACGGCATATGACAGTTATGCATTGAAGGCCTTCGAGGCCGGAAGTGTGGACTACCTGCTCAAGCCGATCGACCCGACCGCCCTCAAGAGGGCGGTCGCAAGATGCAGGATGAGCGGCGGTCAGATAGACATAGAAGCCCTTGCAAAGGCCATGGGCAGCATGCAGGAGCCTCGCAAGGAATACAAGGAAAGATACATCATACGCTTCAACGACCGCATCATTCCTATCCGTACGGAAGACATAGCGTATGTTTATTCCGAGGAGAAGAACAACTACCTCGTGACATTCGGAGAGCAGAAATACATCATTGATTCATCTCTTGACGTGATCAGCGAAGAGCTCAACCCTGCAAACTTCTTCAGAGTGTCACGCAGCTGCGTGGTGTCGATGCAGGCGATCAAGAGCATCATCAAGCAGGCAGGCCGCCTGCGCATAATCGCAAATCCGGAGCCTTCATTTGAAATGACGGTAAGCCGCTCCCGAGTGGACGACTTCCTGGAATGGCTGGAGAAATAGCCAGCTGACGCTGGCACCCAAAGCGTTGCAACACAGCGCTTTACGAAAAGCTCGTGCTCCCTCCGGGGAGCACGAGCTTTCTATAACACGCTGATATTTAGCAGTTTAAGCGCCAGCGAATCTAGCAACGGCCGCTTGCCGCAATCATGTCGGCGAGGGTTGTATTGAACTCCTTCGCTGCAGCGAGCTGCTCAAGGGTCAGGTGCATGCGGTAACGCCAGTAGTGGCGTGAGTTTGCAGGCACGTTGATGCGCTCGTCGTTAGGGTTGAGGCGGCGGAGGGCGCCGTCCATCGAGAGCCAGTCCTGAAGCGGAAGGACTGTGAGCATTGCCGGAGACCAGAGGTGCTGGTCGAGAATCTGACGGCAAATCCAAGGCTCGCAGAAATATGGAGCGTCACCATGGTTGCCGAGGATCATATGCCAGAACTGCTCAGTAACTTGACGGTCTTCCTCCCACCATGCGCGGATAGGGTTCATGTCATGGGTTGAAGTCGTACATACTGACAGATATGGATAGTTTGCCGGATGTGCGAATGTCTCCTCTACCGATTTAGGCATGCGCTGGATCTCGAGAGAGAGGATCCTGAGGTCAGACATAACCTGAGGCACTGTTGCCGGAATCATTCCGAGGTCCTCACCACATGCGAGCATTCCTGTAGAATCAAGAAGGGCAGGAAGTTTCTCCATAGCCTTATCCTTCCAGAACTCGTTGTTGCGACGATAGAAGAAGTCGTCATAGAGACGGTCGAATGCCGCACGGCGGTACGCGTCAAGCCACTGGTAGCCCTGTGTAGACTTGGCTCCGATCTTCAGATGATAGTGACCGGTCTTGCGAGGATCTTCCATGAAGAGGTCGAAGTTGGTCACGTCAAAGCCCAGAGATGCAAGTTCGTGTGCAGGATAAGGAAGTGCTGGGTTGAAGTAGCCGTTAAGGCCGCTCTTTGTCCAGAGAGGAATCTCCCATATGCGGAAGAAACCGAGGATATGGTCGATGCGGAATGCGTCGAAATACTCCGACATCTTCGCCAGACGTGACTTCCACCATGCGAAGTCGTCCTCTGCCATCTTCTCCCAGTTGTATGTAGGGAATCCCCAGTTCTGACCGTCTGCCGAGAATGCATCAGGTGGTGCTCCCGCCTGTGAATCCATATGGAAGAGCTCCGGATAGAGCCATGCGTCGACGCTGGTGCGGCTGATGCCGATAGGAAGGTCACCCTTGAAGATCACGCCACGGGAGTGAGCATACTTGCACACCTCAGAGAGCTGAAGGTCAAGGTGATACTGAACGAAGCACCAGAAATCGATCTCTGCCTTGTGCTCCTCGCAGAAAGCTGCGACCTTCTTCTTGTTGTATTTTGCATATCCCTTCCACTGCGAGAAGTCCGGAGTGCCGTTAAGGTCACGGAGGACGCAGAATGCAGCGTATGGGAGAAGCCAATGTGCGTTAGTGTCCACGAAAAGCTGGTAACTCTTAGTGGATGACAGTTTCTTGAACGTCTTGTCGAATGCCTTGTGCAGGAGCTCGAGCTTGGCGTTGTTCACGCGCTCGTAGTCGATCTGCTCAAGAGCGTTGAGCTCGGCCTGGAGAGCCTTGTATGCCTCATCCTCCTTCACTCCCACTGCAGGAAGGTGCAGGAACTGAGGGTGAAGCGCGAAGGTCGAGTTAGGGTTGTATGGATATGAATCCTCCCATGTGTGGAGCATTGTGGTATCGTTGATCGGAAGGAGCTGGAGAACGCTCTGACCTGTCTCTGCTGCCCAATCCACCATCTTCTTGAGATCATAGAACTCACCTACTCCGAAGTCATCTTCGCTGCGGAGAGAGAACACAGGAATCGCCGTGCCGGCTCCTCTCCATGCCCTTCCCTCGAAGTTCACCTTGAGGTCTGCCTCAACCACAAGTTCACCCTTCTGAGGAAGCGCCGCGAACCATCTGTTCTCACCGTTCTCCCAAGCCAGAGGCTCAAGCGAATTCTTGTCTGCGATAACGATCTTGTATGCAAAAGGCTCGGTCACATTGAGAGCGAGTGTCCATACAGGGAAATTCGAGCCGTCGAACGGAACCACCTTTGTCCAATCCTTGAGGGTCTTGCCGCTGCCTGCAAGCGCGAGGACCTCATTAGGTCTGAGCGCAGGGGCAGCCACCTGGATGAGCACATTGGCGCCCTTTGGAGCCTTCTTTGCCTTCTCGGCTGGTCTGCCGAATATGGCTGATGTGAATGCCGATGAATAGAATGGAGAATCCTCAGGACGTTCGATCCATCTGTCATAGATAGTGAGTGCCTTTGGCTCCACGCCTTCCGGAATGACAAGCGTATGTTTCTTCCACTCTGTGCGGACAGTGAGTCCGTCGCGTACCACTTCGTAGCTGTATTCAGCGGCCTTCCCGATCTTTACGCGAGCGATTTCGCCCTCCCAGAGGCCCTCTGAAGTATACGTCAGCTGGTAACGCTTTCCACCAATACAGAGGACGATCATCTCGCCCCAGTTTGTTCTGTATTCGATACTTACGTGTAACTGCATATTTTTTATGTTATTAGTTTTACTTCTTTAGTTTCTTCCAGTTCAGTACCGGGAGGACGAAGGATATTATGGATGCCGCTGCCCAGAACCAAGATACCGGGGTGAAATTGTATGTGTCCACTCCGTCGACCACTTGGGTGTAGCCCTGGATAAGGTATCCGCTTATAATGTCCTGCAGTCCGGCTGCTATGTAGCTTGATATTCCCACCACACCGAGCGCCGCTCCTGTCGCCTTTCTTGGCACTATGTCAACTGCCATCAGTCCCGCAACTATGCAATATAGCACACCGACCGACAGACTGAACAAAGATACATAAAAGATGTTCATGACAAAGCCGCCGCCGACGAACAGAAAGAGAAAGAGGGACAGACTGCTTAAAATTCCGGATAGAATTGCAGGCTTGACCCTGTCACTCTTGAAGACAGTATCGGAAAGCCACCCCGCAAGCACAGTTCCAAGCACTCCGAAGATGGCCGAGAAGGCTATCACCTGAGAGGCCTCCTCAAGGCTGAATCCGTGCTGCTTCTGCAGAAAGAGCACGCCCCAGCCGGCTATGGCATATTTCGTTATGTATATGAATGCACTTGAGAGTGCGATCACCCATATTCCCGGATGTTTCAGAATCATCTTCTGAAGCTCTCTGGTCGGAGTCTTGTCTGCCTTTGTCACCTCCTCACCGGAAAGCACCTGCACAGACGGAAGTCCCTTGCTCTCAGGAGTATCCGACACGAAAAACAGTATCAAAGCCGTGCCTATGAGGCCCGCAAGGGCTGCGGCTATGAAACCCGACTGCCAGCCCAGCCACCCCACAACAAGAGCCAGCACATTATACGAAATGAACTCTCCGATATACGGACTCGTGCTGAAAAGGCTGTAGTACGACCCCCTCTTGGACTGAGGGAACCATCTCGACAGGCTTATGACCCCGGGGGCCGAACCCATGGACTGCATCCAGCCGTTGACACCCCAGAGCACGGAGAATCCGATGAATATGACCACGGAAGGAATCATGCTTTGGAAAAGGCCCAGGACACCGAGCAGCAGATTGGCTATGGCAGAAATGAAAAGACCTGTCGCCATGAAGCGGCGGATGTTGCAATAGTCGGCAATGAAGCCGTTCATGAACTTGCCCACCGCATAGACAAAAAGCAGTGCAGAGCCCACAAGACCGAGTTCTCCAGCAGTCAGCACTCCCTCATCGATGAGCGGCTGCTTGACCACATTGATGCTCATCCTGCACACATAATACAGACTATATGCAATCGTCACCCCCAAGAATGTCTTGTTCCTGAGTGACTTATATGTAGAGTCCACCTGCTCCTGCGGAACAGTATCCTTCGATGGCTTGCTTATTCTATAAAACGAAAACAGGCTCATATAGTTGTCAAAAACATACAAAGTTATAAAACATTGCAGAATTCACAAACACGATACTTTACAGACAGGTATACCGTGCGGGCGAGGAGGTGGGCGAAGTATGCTGCCATGAGAATGTGCATAGCCATGCGACCGTAGACGGAGGCGTCCAGGGAGGCGCCGAGCCAGCGCAGGAGGAGGATACCGACGGCCCAGAGGCCGGCAAAGCATACCGTAGCCCAGAGCATCGAGTTGCGCATCGCCTTTGATGCCGTGGCTCCTATGTATATGCCGTCCCATGTGAAGGCAGCGCAGCCAGCCACAGGCATGAGCAGGAGCCACGGAAGGTATTCCCTCGACGCTTCGATGACCGCCACATCGGAAGTCATAATGCGGAGCATAGGAACACCTGCGAACTGATATATTCCCATGAATATCACTGCAATAGACATACTCCATATGAATGTCCATTTCACTGTCTGGCGGAGCATCCGACTGTCGCGCGCACCGATATATCGGCCGGTAAGAGCCTCGCCGGCGTATGCAAAACCATCTGTGAAATATGAGAATATCATCAGAAGCTTCATCATTATCGAACTCACAGCCAGAAGCAGGTCTCCATATCTTGCCGATATGACAGTGAAGCCTATGTATATTGCTATGAAACAGAGTGAACGGATAAAAAGATCCGTGTTCATGCTGAAGAAGCGCCGTGTTTCACCTCCGGTAAATATGGTCTTCAGACTCGCACGGTCCAGATGAGTCAAAGTGTTGCGGGCATATTTGAACAGAAGAAGAAGCAATGAGACAAGCAGTCCGGAATACTGGGCCAGGACGGTTCCTACGGCGATACCGCTGAAACCTATGCCCTCATAATGCCAATCCCCTATGCTGAACCCCAACGCCAGTATTATGCTCATCAGAATGTTCATTCCGTTGACGGTGAAGTCTGTGAGCATCGGACTCACACTGTCCTGCATGCCTATGAACCAGCCCTTGAAAGCCATCAGACTCAATGTCGCCGGAGCAGCCCATATGCGTATATGGAAATATTGCGATGCAAGAGCACGTACTTCAGGAGTGCTGTCCACTACCAGGAAAGCAGCCTTGACAAACAACCACTGTATGGCTATCAGGACCACAGCGCTGGCCAGAGCGATGCCCAGGGCCCGCAGCAGCACCTTCGTGCACTCCCTACGGTCGCTGCGCCCGAAGGCCTGCGCAGCCAGCCCACCGGTACCGACACGAAGGAAGCCGAAGTTCCAGTAGAGCAGGTCGAATAGCATCGAGCCTATGGCGATGCCGCCGATCATCGTCGCCGCGCTGGCATCAAGATGCCCGGCGACGGCGATATCGACCATGCCGACAATCGGCACGGTGATATTGGCCAGAATACTCGGTATTGCCAGTTTCAATATATCACGGTTAATACTCATTTCTTGTCAACGCATGCTGGCGCTCAATCAACTGACACTCAACTCCTTATAAAAACCTCGTGCCGTCAAAGGGGAGCACGAAGTTTTAGTATACAACTGACGAACAGTATGTTAGCCGCCAGGCTTTTATCGGTATTTTCCCTCTTCGTCCAGCATGCCGAGGTATGACGAATATCTGTCATAGCTGATCTCGCCGGCCTCCACGGCCTCTTTCACGGCACAGCCAGGCTCATGAGTGTGGGTGCATGGAGTGAAGCGGCAGTCCTGCGCCACCTTGAGCATTTCAGGGAAATAGAGAGCAATCTCTTCCTTCTTCAGGTCAACGAGTCCGAAGCCGCGCAGACCCGGAGTGTCTACGATAAAACCTCCTGAAGTCAGCGAGTACATCTCATAGAATGTAGTAGTATGCTTGCCCTGAAGATGGACATCGGAAATTTCTCCGACCTTAGGCTCGAGTGACGGGTCAAGCGCCTTTATGAGCGATGACTTGCCGACTCCTGATACCCCTGAAAACAATGATACATGGCCTCTGCAGGCCTCCCTGAGCTCATCAATGCCTTCACCGGTAAGGGCCGACACTTCAAGCACAGTGTACCCCGCCCCTTCATATATTTCATGGAAAGCCTCGATCATCTCCTTATGGGACTCGCGATAAAGATCGACCTTATTCAGGACAATTGTCGGCGGAACATTATACACCTCGCAAGTCACCAGAAGCCTGTCAAGGAACGGCAACTTTATTTCGGGGAAATCTATGGTAGCTATTATGAATGCCCGGTCCAGATTGGCCGCAATGATATGCGACTGACGCGACAGATTGGTGGATTTGCGTATGATATAGTTCCTGCGGGGCTCAACCGACGTGATCACAGCAGCATTCTCCGGAGTCACATAGGCCGTAAGCTCCTGAGCGGCAACACCTTCCGGCACTTCGGCCTCGAAATTCACCACATCTCCTACAGCAACAGGGTTTGTAGCCGTACTTCCTTTCAACCGGATCTTTCCTCTCAACACAGCAGGAAACATGTCCCACTCAGGCAGACAGGACAGCAGATAATGGCTTCCCGTATGCTTCACAACCGTAGCTTGTCCTTTTATGATCATAAGTGCACCTCTTGGATCGGCGTGACATAAATCATCTATTTCTTGACACGCCATACTGGTTTTTCGTTATAATCACCCTTTTTTCTATAGCGGCGTGACTTATTTAAACGTTTTTGTGTCACACCTGTCAGTCTACAGCTGACAGAACAGGGTAATTCGATGCAAAGATAAAGAATTTCCGTTTTTATCATTACCTTTGTAGGATATAGGAGCAATAATTATGATTCAGGAAAACCATATAGACTCTGCCATCAAGGAACTGTTCGGCAATCTTGCTTTCACTCAGGATCCTCACGGACTATACGACCCACTGAGATACATGATGGAAATAGGCGGAAAGCGCATCCGTCCTAGACTCTGCCTCATAGCCTATGCCCTTTACAAAGAAACATTCGGCGATGAGGTTCTCTATCCGGCGGCCGCCATTGAGGTGTTCCACAGCTTCACACTTATCCACGATGACATCATGGACAAGGCGGACGTAAGACGCGGAGTGCCGACGGTATACCGCAAATGGGACGAGAACACGGCTATTCTTTCCGGTGACGTAATGTCCATCGAGAGCTATAAGCTGATTGCAAAAGCACCGGTGGAAGTGCTTCCAAAGGCGCTGGCACTGTTTTCGAAGACCGCCGCAGAAGTGTGCGAAGGGCAGCAGTACGACATGGATTTCGAGGATATGGATTTCGTACCTATGGCAGATTATCTGAAGATGATCGGTCTGAAGACGGCAGTCCTCATCGCCTGCTCGGCAAAGATGGGCGCGCTCATTGCAGGCGCATCTGACCATGAGGCGGATCTGCTTTATAAATATGGATACGACCTCGGAATCGCATTCCAGATAGCTGACGACTGGCCTGATACCTATGGAGATCCGAAGGTGTTCGGCAAGGCTATCGGAGGCGATATCCTCAAC